>JGI996J12353_1000081_pt1 | contig 31058 bp, 24 predicted proteins | sample IntmicLarv5ML5BL_FD_12353 | JGI IMG/M metagenome (IMG submission 12353) | reverse complement strand
AAGATAGAGAAAATCGAATTGTTTGACATCAAAGGACAAAAGATTCTGCAAATTAGCGAAATCAGCAACAATATTTATCAAATGAATACAAATTTATCAACCGGCGTTTATCTGATAAAAACGATTTTGACGAATGGCGAATTGCAAACCGATAAAATCGTTATTCGATGATACGTGAAATTTACCAGGGATTAAAATCCCTGGCTATTAATGCATTGTTTCTACGAAACAATCGGACGCACATCAGATGTTATGTTTCGTAGAAACATTGCCTCAATAGCCAGGGGTTTCAACCCCTGGTATATTGGTATATATGCGTTCCATTGGAAAAGAAAAAATTACCGTGAGGTAATTCCCCCCGAAATTCTACAAATTTATCAATCGAGAGCTTTGCAAATCGTAGAATTTCTGTTCACAAAGGCATCTGAAAAGATGCCTTTGTTCGTGAAAAAATATATCTTTGCAAATCAAAAGTTAATTAATTAATATTTATCATGAAAACTACTAAAAAGATTGTCCTGTATGCTCTTTTGCTAATCGGCATTTGTGCATGCAATTCGAAGCCAATCTATAAAGATGCTTCAGCCCCTATTGAAAAACGAATCGCTGACCTGATGTCTCGCATGACTTTGGAAGAAAAAGCGGCTCAATTAGACATGTTATCTGCTCCTGATATTTTGAAAGATGCAGATACTTTTATCGAAGAAAAAGTGGCGTATTTTTTTGATTCAATGTGCATTGGATCAATTCACGATTTCTACCCTAAATCAGCAGCGCTGTCAAATGAATTGCAACGCCGTGCGATAGAAAACAGCCGTTTAGGTATTCCTGTTTTATTCATAGAAGAAGGGCTTCATGGCTATTGCGGTAAAGGCTCAACGACTTTTCCCGCTGCAATCGGCAATGCATCAGCTTGGGATACAACGCTTATGTACAATATTGGTCGCGCTATTGCAACAGAAACTCGCGCTCATGGAGTACATTTTCTGTTAGGACCGAATTTGGATCTTGCACGTGATCCTCGTTGGGGTCGCACCGAAGAAACTTTTGGAGAAGATGTCTATCTTAGTACTCGTATGGCTGTCAATTTGATTAAAGGAATGCAAGGAAACTGTTTAACAGACAATAATGCGGTTGCCGCAGAACCTAAACATTTTGGCATTCATGGAATTCCCGAAGGTGGAAGTAATACCGGACCTGTTTTTATTGGAGAAAGAGAAGCACGTTCTACGCATCTTTATATTTTTGAAAAAGCTGTAACAGAAGCGAATGCTCGCGGAATCATGGCTGCATATCATGATATTGATGGAGTCCCCTGTATTTCCAGCGAATGGCTTCTTACGGATCTTTTAAGAAAAGAATGGGGATTCAATGGTATGGTCGTAACTGATTTGGGTGCTATCCGAAGATTGTTAAATCCTCACTTTACTGCAGCAAATCCAAAAGATGCAACAGCTCAGGCAATCAATGCCGGTCTGGATATGCAGTTTTATGATTTTGAATATGAAGTATTCCAACAAGCTGTGGTAGACGGAGTAAAAGACGGCTCTATTCCAAAAGCAAAATTGGATCGGGCGGTTGCGGCTGTTCTCCGAATTAAATTTGAATTGGGACTTTTCGATAATCCATATACGGATGAATCGCTTATTGAAAAAGTTTTTCATACTGAAGAACATCAAGCTTTGGCTTTAGAAGCCGGAAGAAAATCGATTGTTTTATTGAAAAATGAAAACAATACTTTGCCATTGCAAGAAGAAAAAATTAAAAAAATTACACTCGTTGGTAGTTTAGCAAATATCTCTTCAATTGGAGGATATTCTCCAAGAGAAGCGAAAGGAACAACTGTTTATGATGCACTTCAAAGACGTTTCGGAAATGATATTCAAATAAGTTATGTTGAAACAGGCATTTCTAATACATTTACAAATATTAACACTTCTGCGTTATCAAATACAAAACAACCTTCACAATCGGGAGTATATGCAGAATATTTCAACAATACAGACCTTTCCGGAGAGCCTTCCTATACATCTATTGAAGCAAGCCTTCAAGGATATTGGCATAACTTAAGTCCAGCTCCCGGAATCAATCCTGATAATTTTTCTATTCGATATACAGGTTATCTTACAATTCCAACCAGCGGATTATATGAGTTCAATCTTTCTTCGGATGATTTTGCTAAATTTTATATAAATAACGAGTTGTTTATTAATAATTGGGATGATTCCAATAAACGTAGAGGTAAATCCAAACAAATATTCCTGAAAAGCGGACAAAAAGTTCCGGTAAAAGTAGAATATGCAGAAATCGATGAAAACGCTTCTGTTTCTGTCCGTTGGAGATTAGTTGAAATGGCTGATGATTCCGGTTATTATGCAAACATAACTAGAACAGCTTCTAATTCAGATATCACGATTGTTGTTCTTGGAGAAACCAATCAAGAAGTGGGAGAAGGACATGACCGTCAGAATTTGAATTTGAAACCATTGGATATAAACACGTTACAAGCGGCTTCGAAAGCAGGAAAGCCAGTTGTTACAGTTATGCTTACCGGCCGGCCTTTAGTTTTGACTCCGGTAGCAGAAAATTCATCATCGGTATTGGAAGCTTGGTTTCCGGGTGAATTTGGTGGAGATGCAATTGTAGATGTTCTTTTTGGAGATTATAATCCTTCCGGAAAATTAACAATAAGCTTTCCTAAATATCAAGGTCCAATGCCAATTTATTATTCGAAAAGACCTTCTTCCCCAAGAGGTTACACTGACGGGAATGGCGAACCCCTGTACTCTTTTGGTCACGGATTAAGCTATTCTTCTTTTGAATACAGCAATTTGAATATCAGTCCGCTTAATGGCACAATCAAAGAAGACATTACGGTTACTCTTGATGTGAAAAACACAAGCAATGTGGACGGTACAGAAACGGTTCAGCTTTATGTTCGCGACAAATTAGCGAGTGTAGCAACTCCAATTAAAGCACTTAAAGGATTTTCTCAAGTATTCTTAAAGGCTGGCGAAACGCAAAAAGTAAGCATGACAGTTACTCCGGAAGAACATCTTTGGTTGATTAATCTGGATATGAAACGAGTAGTTGAACCGGGCGAATTTGAGTTTATGATTGGAAGTTCGTCAACCGATATTAGAATGAGTCAAACAATTGATTTGAAAAAATAATCGATAACAAACTTAGTGTTAAGTTAAGAAGTAAAAATTACTTATTTTCATAACATTAGTATATTAGTAAAAACCCTTTGTGTATCTTTGCGGTAAAAATCAACCTCAAAAGAAACACAAAGGGTTTTTCTAAGTTATTAACAAAATCGGCAATGCAATACATAGAAGCAAAATCCATTCTATCCAAGCTTAAAACCAAAGATTCTTATTTTGGAATTTCCTACAATATGAATCTTTTTCGAGGATGTCAACATGCTTGTATTTATTGCGACACTCGTAGCGATTGTTATGGGATAAAGGATATTTCCAAGATTTCAGTAAAATCAAATGCGTTAGAATTATTGACTAAAGAACTTCGTTCCAAACGAAAAAATCGCGCAACAATTGGTACCGGTTCTATGAATGACCCTTATATGCCACTTGAAAGAGAATTGAGATTAACACAAAAGGCTTTGCAAATCATTGCATCCGAAAAGTTTCCGGTACATATTATTACCAAAAGTGATTTGGTTACTCGTGATGCTGATATTTTACAAGAGATTGCAAAAACATACGCGGCAGTCAGCTTTACCATCACTACGGACAATGACGATTTAGCAAAGAAAATAGAACCTTGCGCTCCAAAATCGTCTGACCGCTTCAAAGCAATAGAACAGTTATCTAATCTTGGTATTTATACCGGCATTACCTTAATGCCACTCCTTCCATTTATTAATGATACGAAAGAAAACATCGAAAATATATTGAAAAGGGCAAAAGACGCTGGTGCATCGTATGTCATTGCGATGTTTGGAGTTACATTGCGCGCCGGTTCACGCGAATATTTTTACAGAGCTTTAGAGCATCATTTCCCCCATATAAAGGAGCGATATCAATCTTCTTTCGGAGAACAATATATGTGCAACAGCCTTAACTATAAAATATTATCGGATACTTTCTATAATTTATCCGCTAAATTAAACATTAATACTCAAATGGATTTTTATCAACCAAAAACAAATCAACAGCTAGATATTTGGTAAATATCCGGTTTTATCTTTGGTTTTGCTACAAGAAAAACGTTTTTCATATTTGGTTTTATGTCAGAAAAATACATTTTTTACTTTGGTTTTGCTACAAAATAATTCGTTTTTATATTTGGTTTTATTACAAGAAAAGCGCTTTTCATATTTGGTTTTATGTCAGAAAAACATATTTTTCACTTTGGTTTTATTACAAAATAATCCGTTTTTATATTTGGTTTTGTGTAAAATTCATTACCTTTGCCCTTGAATCAAGAAATATAATCTCATGTTTTATAGAGACATAATAAGCAAATTAGAAGAATGGAGCGAGCGAAGCAGCAGAAAACCGCTTGTTGTTCGAGGTGCAAGACAGGTCGGAAAGACAAGCACCATCAGTCTTTTCGGAAAACAGTTTGATTGTTTTTTATCATTAAATTTGGAAAAAGAAGAGGAACGGGATGTATTCGAAAGAGGAACATCTCCGGAAGAAATACTAACGGCAATATATTTATTAAAAGGTAAAACAAAGCGACAAGGAAAGGTTCTTCTGTTTATAGACGAAATACAAAACTCGCCTAAAGCAGTAGCAATGTTACGCTATTTTTATGAAGAATTACCCGAATTACGAGTTATCGCTGCTGGTTCGCTTTTAGAAACATTAATCGAAACCCATATATCTTTCCCTGTAGGGCGAGTTGAATATATGGCTCTACGTCCATGTTCTTTTTTTGAATTTCTGCAAGCTATAGGAGAAACAGAAATAAAAGAAGCTCTTAAAAATGTTGCATTACCTCCCCCACTCCATGACAGAGTAATGAAACTATTCAACGAATATGTCTTTGTTGGCGGTATGCCCGAAGCTGTTGCAACTTATGCCAAGAATAAAGATTTGATAGCAATACGGCAAGTTTATGAAACCCTTCTAAATGGATATGTGGATGATACCGAAAAATATGCAAAAAACGATACGGATAAAAAAGTCCTTCGACATATTCTTCGCTATGGGTGGCTTCAAGCCGGTCAACGGATTAAATTTGAACGGTTTGCTAATTCTAATTACAAATCGCGAGAAATAGGCGATGCTATGCGTACATTGGAAAAAGCGCATGTATTAGAATTAGTTTATCCAACATCATTAACAACAATTCCGATACTGCCTCAGTTGCAAAAATCGCCCAAACTATTATGGTTAGATACCGGATTGGTTAATTATGTCGCCGATTTGCAACTTGAATTGCTGGGAAGTAAAGATATCAGTGAAACTTGGAAAGGACGGATTGCCGAACATATCGTAGGACAAGAATTGTTGGCTATGTCTAATTTAGTTTCCTACAGGCGAAACTTTTGGGTTCGAGAGGCTAAAAATTCCCAAGCGGAAATAGATTTTATTTATTCCTACAAAGGTAAAGTCATACCAATAGAAGTTAAATCGGGTGATAATTCCAAGTTGAAATCTTTGCATTTGTTTATGGAAGAATCACCGAATAACATCGCTGTCCGTTTTTGGAATAATCCTTCGTCAAAGGATGTAATCACACTGCCTTCTGGAAAGCAGTACACGCTTTACAATCTTCCATTCTATTACGCCGGAAATATAGATAGAGTTTTACAGGAATATTAAGCAAAAGCACAGAACGCGGATAAATCAGCTTTATCCGCGTTCCAATTTTATAATAACTTTACCTATTTCAAATAAGCTCAAGTAATGATTGAGGTAAAGATTTTGCTTTCGCTTTCAAATTTTTCAAAAGAGCCAATTCTATTTCATCCAAATTGCCATCTCCCTGAATCTTAGCCAATAGCCATTTCGCTTCTGCTTCATCGATTTCGCCCGGAGACGTTTCGTCTTCCAATAAAAAGTTTGTTATAGCATCCACAAAAAATTCGCCCCAACTTTTGTCGCTCTCTTTTCCTGAAACAGCGTCATTTAATTCAAAAAGCAATTCGGCTTCTTCTTTATCAATAACACCATCTGCATACAACACAGCTTTCAGTTGTTGCACTTCTTCTTTGTCAATTATGCCATCAGCTAAAATTGATTTCTTTAATTCACTTAATTCGCTCATAATTTTAAAATTTAATTTGTTATTTATTTCGAAAGTTTCGATTGATAATTTACACCTTGTTTCAGGTAGCTCATAAGCAAAACCACACTTAACAGCATCAGTAATAAACCGGGAATACTCCAACCTAGCGTGTCATACAAGCCATGTATGAATGCCGGGATAGCGATTGCCAAGAAATACAAAGATAATCTATATTTTGGATACAAATTCGCAAATGCAATAAAATATCCAGCCATTCCGGACCATACTGCATGCAAAAAAGGCAAACTGGTTAAACGGGCAATATTCATGAAAAAGGCATCCGAATATTCTAATTCAGCATTAACAGTCATTTGATATTGGACTCCTTCAAACACACCGAAAGCAATCCCGGACATCAATCCGTAAAAAACCATCGATTGCGGTATGTAAGGTTCTTTTGCTTTTCTGATTATTAAAAACAATGGAATGGCTTTCGCAATTTCCTCAAAAACACCAACTCCGAATACAAATCCAATCAGCTGAAGCAAATAATTATCACTTTCTGTTAATGAATATAATAGGCTTATTCCCGGCCAATGAGGTAGTCCGCAGATATCCCACAATACAAATACGACCAACTGAAGCGTGAAGAATAACACGATAGTGGATTTTGTGCTGATTTGCGGTGTTTTGAAAAAATGATAGAAAAACAGTCCCCAAATTACAGAAAAATACAAGGAAATAACATAAAACGTAATAAATGGGAATAGTGTAAAGCGGATTAAAAATGCCGGTGCTAGACCCAATAATGCTAAAAATAACAGTCTTGTATCTTTTAGCAATTCTTTTTTTGAAAAAATATCATTAGGAAAAATCAGTTCTCGACCAATGTCTTTAATTTGAGAAAATAAATTTCCCTGACTTTTTATGCGACATTTGAGGCCTTCTTGTTTCAGAAAATAATCGACTGTGTACACATCATCCGGAAAATGTTCAGAATATGCTTTATCACATCGCAAAATTTTCCCATCTTCGACATAAGATTCTAAGGTAGCAGACTCATACGGACCGTAGGACTGCCCATTTCTTATGATGAAAAATCGACTCATGACTTTACTAATTGCACGATTATCAGTCGGCCTCCGTCTTCTTTGGATAATAAGATTTGTTTTCCTTCCGACAATTCGACAAAATCTCCGATTGGTATTTTGCGTCCATCCGTTTTATCTTCCAAATCCGGCAAACGTTGATTAATCAATATCCATTTGTTTTGATGAAAAACAAAATATCCAACAGGCTTTTTTTGTTCGTCGGTTAAACGTTCATTGGGCGAGATATTTCTATTGACATGCCATTGATACAAATATTGGTTATTAAATACCATCAATCGGTAATCATCCGAAGTAAAAGCGCCCGGTTTGTGCGAAGAATAAAGATTCAAAACCGGAAGCAAACCTTTGTATTCAGTTCCACAAAAAGGGCATTTCGGTTGAGTTGTATTATCAAAGACAAACCATTTATGCCAACATTTAGGGTTTTGACAAGGTTGCATTAAATCTACTGTTTTCAACAAAGCATCTTCCCATTCGTTGGCTGTTGGACGAAGATTGGGATTGTGCAATCCTTCAATAAATGCTCTGTCGAACATTTTTTTCAAATGAGGTCCGCATACAGTATAAGGAATTTTATCCGAATCGGCTTGAGGTAGCTGACTGGGATTCAATTGATTGATTTTAATTTTATTGGATTTATCTGTCGGATGCTCAACGAACAAAGCTTTTGTTCCCATTGATAATTCCTCATCTTTGGTAGCATCCAAATCATTCACTTTTCCCCCTCGCAGCGGATGCCTGTACAAGAGATACATATAAATCATAACAGCTAATGCATGTCTGTCTGTTGCGATACTTGGTAATTTTCTCGCCGGGTCGCCAATTCTTAAATGTTTTGTTGCAATTACTTCAGGCGCAATAAAATCCGGCGTTCCTAATACATCCGGTGGATATTTACCCGGAACAACCAAGCCGTCAATGTCAATTATGGCAGCTTTTCCGGAAGTTGGGTCTATCAATACATTTTTATATGATAAGTCGGAATGAGCCAATCCTGCAGCGTGTAACCGTCTGACTGCCCGGCTAATCTGAATGCAGATTTGATAATATTTAAACCAATTGCCCCGCTCTTCTAATGCCAAAAATTTATTCTGATTTTTAGCAGAAGCAAACCATTTACCTTCTTTTTCTCTTCCTTTTATACCTAAAAAATCATTATTTACAGAGCCTTTTGCAAAGAAAAATTGCTTTTGATAAGTCGGGCAAACCAAACCTAATTTCCCGTTATGTTCTACAATTTTTGTAGGCCAGCAATACAAATCCTGCCAATAATTTCCTCCGACAGCATTAAAGATTTTTTCACGGTATATACCTGTTATATTTTGCAATCGGTCCTTCGCATTGAAATCTTGTTTGTCTCTGAAAAACGCGACTACATACGATTTATCCGGGCTGAAATAAACATCTTTCATGCCGCCGGAACCAATAATTTCATCAACGAATTCAACATCAGAACCGTCAGTAGCTTTTATTTTTATTGTTTTTGCCATAATTAAAATAAAATTGCAATCGTTCTGTCATCATGATTTCCGGGAGACCAAAAATCTAACCATTTAAGAAGTTGTTCTGCCGATTGTTCATTGTCGTCTGCAAAGTCAACATTTTCAGACAAATCTTGCCACAAATCATTCCATTTTTCAATCTTACTCAGATTGGCATCCGTTTCAAATTTAGGGTCTGTTATGCCATCAGACATCAAGCACAATGCCGTAAAGTCAGAAACAATATCAAAACGCAGTCTTTTGTAAATTTCCGCCGGCTGAATAACTTCCAACATTGTAAGGAAACGCGTTTGTCCGGCAAATTCGCCTCCGTCAGGCTCTCCCATTATTTTCAAATATTGTGTCGCTTCGTTATAAATGCCAATACCTCCATCGCCGACCCAAAAAGAGCCAACAAACCAACCAAAATCAAATTTCTTACAGATTGCTAAAAGAAGTGTCGTTGAATAATCTTTTATCGGATTCCCTTTCTTTTGAGATTCTTCTTCTATATTTTTGTACGCTTTAAATGCGGCATTTCCAACAATATCGTAAAGGATTTTTCCAACTTCATTCCGATTTTCTTGGGATTGTTCTTGGTTGAAAACTTGAATGCTTTTTTCAAAATTTTCATTACGAACAGATAATTGTTTTTCGCAAATATCGACAACTGTTTGACAGGCTATTTCGGAACCTTTTCTTGAAAATTTTGCAGAACCGGCACCATCCGCGACTGCAATCACATACCATTCTGTTTTTTCATCGAAAAATAAAGAGAAATCATCATCGCGAGCTTTTCCTTCATGAGCATGCGAACGCCCTCTTTGACTGGCTGCGACCATATCTTTTCTGGTTTCTTCTTTTCTTCCGATGCCTAAAAAGCCTTTTGTTGTTTTCGATTCAACTAATACAAATTTTTTGTCACTATCTGCTTTATAATATTCAATATCTTCCGGAGTGGGTATGTCATTCCATAAAGAACGTGGGTCGGGATTGATTATCAACACAATATCTCTTTCAAAAACAGGTTTCCCTTCTTCCCAATCTTTGCGTTTGCATTTTATTTTTATTTTGTGGTCGCCTGATGTTAGCGGAATTCCTCGAATCTGTTTCGTTTCAGAATCAAACACCAATCCAATCTCATTCAAACCTTCAAATTCTACCTCTTCAATTTCCGGTATAATTTCTCCAATATCAAAACCGACAGAATATTCCTGATTGACTTTGCCGTTGGGAAGTGTAATGTGCTTATTTATTATCTGAAAATACAAAGGGTCTTGCATGTTTTCATTTTTTTCTGTTTCTGAGCTTTCAAATTTTATTGGCATTTCTGTTTCTTTTGATTCTACAAGTTCTTCCGAATTGTTATTTTGTTCGTATTCCTTCCACCTTTCAAGAAAAAAATCTTTAATCTGTTGCTCATTGCAAGTCAAAAAATCTTTGACCTGCTGTTCATCTCCCGAAATCCCCAATTGTTGTAAAAAAGCATTTAGCTCCATAATTTAACCACGTGTTCTGTTTATGTTTGCAGACCCATCCGTAAAATTGAATTTTGCCGCATTTCCACACCAAGGACAATGAGTGATTTCTTCCTCGCCGGTGCAAAGTATATTTCCACAAACACAATGACTGAAACCGTACTGATTTCCGCAACAAGGACAGGAAGGAAATCCAACCAGTGAATCGGTATTTATGGTTGTTGCATTGGGAGTATTATCGGTCAAATCAAAATAAGAATTATCTACCGAATATGCCCCTACGAGTCTGTAATCTAATACATTCGCCTCGAAATCTAAATATAGACTGGGCGAAAGTCGCTTTTGATATTTAATTAAGTAAGGACGTTTTGTCGTTTGACATTTAGCCAAAATTACGGCATAGTTTTCATCTACTTTGGATTGCAAATGGTTTTTCAAATCCACTTTTGACAAATAGCCGTTGGTAATCGGAGCTAAATGTAATTCGTCATTACTTGTTTCGCTGACACTTACGCTACTTGTTTTAATAGAAGCCGTTACCCATTTGAAAAATTTACCAAACGATTCGGAATCTGTATTTTTCAATAGCAACACATTTTCTGTAATCCGTCCAAAAACATTCAAATCAGCATTTTCGCCAAGAGAGATAACAACTAAATTAGCACTTTTCCGATATTTTTGGTTCCAACGTTCAAAAGCGGAATCAAAATCATCGGTAGGATTACCGTCTGTAAAAAGAAATATAATCGGCTTCCAATCTCCTTTTTCTTCTAATGTGGTTCTTTTGATTGAACTATTAATATCATTCATCAAAAAATCCAATGCTTTCCCCAAAGATGTTCCTCCTCCAATCGGCAGTTTAGGCGGATAAAAGTTGAATAACTCAACCATGGATGTTATTTTCTGCGCCTTTCCTGCAAAAGCGATAATTGACAAGTAAACGGTTTCCAAAGCGTATGGGTCTTTCCTCAACTCTTTTATAATGGTAGAGATACCGTCTTGTACTTGCTCAATCGGGCCTCCGACCATCGACTCTGAAACATCTATTAAGAAATAAATAGGTAATCGTCTCATGAAAGTTGATTTTATTGATTGAAGTTATCCCAGCCTGTGATAGGATTATTTCTTGCTTCTTCTGCTTCCAACTGGCTCATGATTTCTTCCGTAACTTTTTTCCCGGAAAATGCGCTAAATATTGCGCCGATAGTATATACGGGTCCCCACGGAATTCCCCACCAACCTAAAATAAAACTTATGATTAAAAAAGGCCATCCGTATTTAATTGAGCTTTCTCCGGATTTTACAAAATAAACCGAGGAGGAGCGACGGAAAGTTACCACTAAAAGCGAGATGCAATAAGTAAAGTGCACGAATTTGGCACCTTTATCAACTTCGTTACGGATTTCTTGAATTGAAAGTCCGTCAATTTTTTTTATTTCCATTATACGTTAAATGTTAGTAATGTTGTTTTTTAATTTTAGATAACCGTATGAACTTCAGGTGGCGGCGGTGGAAGCAAAACCTCATCACTCGCGCCAATACTTCTATTTCCGACACTAACCGAAGCGGATACCCATTTGAAGAATTGCCGGAAAGTAGCACTGTCTGTCGTATCCAATGAGTACACTTGGTCTGTTAATAATTCTAATGGCTTGGGGTCTGCTTTTGCTCCCGCAGCACAAGCTACGATACTTCCAAAATGACGCTTTTTTATTTCAGGAATCATTTGGTTGTATTTCTGGATATCAGAAGGTTTCCCATCGGTCATAATAAATAATAAAGGCATCCAATCTCCTTTTTGCTCCGGTGTACTTAGCTGAATTTCCTTATCGACTTTTTCGCAAAGTATTTCCAAAGCTGCGCCCAAATGAGTTGGCCCGGAATCAGGTGTTTCAATATTCGGAAGCTGCATGCTTTCCAATTCGGTGAGAGGCATTATTTGTTTTACCTCTCTATCGAATGTTATAATGCTGATATGTACCGATTCCAATGCAAATGGGTCTTGTCGGAGACTCGAAATCATAGCTTCTAATCCTACTTTCACGGACTCAATTGGTTCTCCTTTCATTGACCCGGAAGTATCTAATAAAAGATAAACTGGTAACCGTCTCATTAAACAACTATATTTACTTCGGGTGGTGGTGGCGGCAATTCACTTAAACCGCCAACTTCAACACCGCCTGTTTCTATTTTTTGGCTACCTGTACTAACTGATGCTGAAACCCATTTGAAGAAAGCTTTGATTGTTGCACTGTCTGCTGTATCTAATTGGACAACAACTTCAGTTATTTGCTTTAAGACATTTACATCTGCAGCTTGTCCGGCAGCACAGGCAACAACAAGTCCCACTTTTCTTTTTTGAAATTCAGTCAATCCTTTTTGCCAACTATCCGTAGGACCTCCATCGGTCATTAAAAAGACCAAAGGTTTCCAATCGCCTTTCACTTCTAAGGTTGTTTTTGTAACTTCTGAATCAATTTTATTCGCTAAAAGTGATAACGCGTCTCCCAATGCTGTTGTTCCTGAAGCATTTATATCCGGCATTTGAAACATGGATAATTCAGTTAGCGGAACAATTTGCTTGGCAGAGCTATCAAAAGTGATTACACTTAAAAAAGCCGTTTCAAGCGCATAGGGGTCTTGGCGTAAAGTTGAGATTAAAACTTGAACTCCATTTTTTACTGCTTCAATGGGCTCGCCTGTCATAGAACCGGAAGTATCTAAAACTAAATATACAGGTAATCGTCTCATTTTTTTGTGATTTATTAAGCGTAAGTTTGAGCAATTCGTTGGATTGTTTGACCTAAGAATTGGTCTTCAAAAGCATCTCCAATTGCATTAAATTTCCACTCTCCATCTTTTTTGTAAAGTTTGCCCATAATCAAAGCTTTTTTTCCTCTGTATTGAGGCTCTGCCACAACATTATATTCAGCGTATACACTTTGAACTCTTGTTGGAGTACCTTCATACATGCGAATTTTTGCATACGGAATTTGAGCGAAATCTTCGTTTCCTACATTATTTAGGAAGAAAAATATTTGCTCTACATCAGGACTTAATGCTGAAAGATTTACAGAAATAATTTCATTATCCAAACCATCATCACCGCCTTTATCTCCTTCTAAATCATCGCCGGAATGTTTTAGTGCATTGTTATTGGAGATTAATTTACCAACAGGCAAACCAAATTTTGCCAAAAGCTCCGGTTTATATAATGGAGAATATAAATGGTCGCAAATTCGTTTGTTTGAATCTAACATCACACAACTCAAATCCAAATCTACATCAATGGATTTTGTTACTGTTTTTTTGCCAAATCCTAAAAAACCCGATTCAACTTCCTGATATTCAATTGCACCCCAATTCACGCCAACGCAAAATTCGGTTAATTTACTTCCATTACTCTTTTCGAGATTAATTCTCTGTCCTTTTTCTAATCTAATAGCCATATTCGTATGTTTTTAATTGTATTTATTTAAATAATCTTCCAAACCACCTCTTTGTCCAACGCCAACAGCTTCAAATTTCCAGTCGCCATTTCTTTTATATATGCGTCCAAATTCAACTGCCGTTTCAATGGAAAAGTCTTCTTCTAATTCATATTTCAATAATTCTTCGTTATTATCCGGATTATAAATACGAATAAAAGAGTTTCTAACTTGTCCAAAATTTTGATGTCGTTCTCGCGCATTGTGAATTGTTACGACAATGCAAATTTCGGTTACGTTCGCATTAATCTTAGACAAATCTACTTTTATACTTTCATCATCACCATCTCCTTCTCCTGTCAAATTGTCACCTGTGTGTTCAACTGCGCCATCAGGAGATACGAGATTATTATAAAAGACAAAATATTCGTCTGTCAATATTTTTTTATTTTCTCCAAGTATAAACACAGATGCATCCAAATCAAAATCTTGACCGGTACTTGATGAATTTGCATCCCATCCTAAGCCTACGATAAACTTAGGTAATTTAACGTCTACGCGTTGTCCTTTTTCTAAATTAATTGCCATAATATAAAAATTATACGTATTTGTCTACAAAGTATTGTAAGCCTCCTTTATAACCAACTCCCATCGCTTCGAATTTCCATTCTCCGTTTCTTTTATAAAGTCGTCCAAATTCGACAGCCGTTTCGATAGAAAAATCTTCGTCTAATTCGTATTTCGCTATTTCTTCATTTGTTTCAGCATTATAAATGCGAATAAACGAATTTCTAACTTGTCCGAAATTTTGCTTCCGAGATTCATTATCATGAATTGTAACAGTAAAAATAATTTCTTGTATGCGAGAATCCACTTTAGTCAAATCAATGGTCAACGTTTCATCATCTCCATCGCTGCTACCGCCAGTGGTGTCATCCCCAGAAGATTCTACTGCTCCATCGGGAGATTTCGGATTATTATAGAAAACAAAAAATTCATCCTGAGGTAATTTTTTATTTTCTCCGAGCATGAATGCCGAAGCATCCAAGTCAAAATCAAAACCAGAGCCTTCTCTTGGGTCCCAACCTAAACCGACTCCTACTTTCGACAAACCAATTTCAATTCGTTGTCCTTTTGTTAAATTAATAGCCATATCGGATTATTTTTATTTAAGTATTATTGAAAATATTATTTAGATTTAAATAGTCTGAATAGTTCGCCAATCCAAAGAACAACAGATGTTGCTCCTATTATTATTCCCCAATCTGAAAGTTTTAACGGAACAACAGTAAACATTTCTCGTCCAAAAGTTACAATAAGATATTGACCTAAAACAATGATTAAAGCAACTACTCCAAATCCTTTTAGACTGTTCATGATTCCGGCAAGCGCACTGCGTCCGGTATTGAATGCTTTCGCATTAAACATATTCCAAAATTGAAGCATCACGAAGATTGTAAAGAATAAAGATAATTCGTATGGAGAAAGTCCATCTCCTTTACTGAAATCGAAGAAATAACGACCAAAGTCAGCAAGGCTGAATTGCGAAAGCGAAGTGATATCTACATGTTTGAAATATTGTAACAATCCGAAAAGAACAAACACAAATAACAGTCCAACGCCAAGTATGCTTGTTGCCATTTGTTTAGAAACAATATGGTCTGTCGTTTTTCGTGGTTTCTGCTGCATTACTTTTTCATTCGGGGGAAGAGAAGCAAGTGCTAACGCCGCAAATGTATCCATAATCAAATTAACCCATAACATCTGTGTTACAGTAAGAGGAGATTCTGTTCCCAAAAATGCACCAATCAATACGATAAGACATGCTGCGACATTAATGGTCATTTGGAAAAGAATGAAACGTTGAATGTTTTGATACAAAGAACGTCCCCACATCACCGCGCGCGTGATACTGTTGAAGGAATTATCTAAAATCGTAATTGCACTCGCCTCCTTCGCAACAGATGTTCCATCGCCCATTGATAATCCAACTTGCGCCGCATTCAATGCCGGTGCATCATTGGTTCCATCTCCGGTAACAGCAACTACTTGGTCTTTCTGTTGAAGCAATTTAACCAATCTTTCTTTATCCATTGGTCTTGCACGGGACAATATTTTCAAACTTAAAATTCTATCCAATAACTTTTCATCAGACATTTCAGCAAATTCAACTCCGGTCATGTGACGGTCATCAGTATCCGCAGCACTCCACAATCCAATTTGACGACCAATTTCTTTAGCCGTTCCCGGAGTATCTCCGGTTACTATTTTTACTCCAATTCCCGCATTTATACAGTTTTTTACAGCTTCCGGAACATCGCTTCTTACCGGGTCGGAAATTGCAACAATTCCTACATAAGTAAGGTCAGAAACAATCAATTTTCCATCTTTAAATAAACTGGTATCTTCTTCCACAATTTTATATGCAAAACCGAGCGTTCTCATCGCCTGATTTTGATACGTCAAAAGTTGTGATTCGATTGTAGTTTTATAATCAGAAACAGGAACTAAGTTATTCTCAACTAATACATTGTCACAATGTCCTAAAACAATTTCGGGGGCACCTTTAACATATACTATTTTTTTGCCTAACAGCGGAGAATTAACAACTGTAGCCATATATTTCCGCTCTGTAGAGAACGTCAATTGTTCTATTACTCCTGCATTTTCTCTTAAATCGAGATAATTAATGTCATTTTCGTTTAACCAAAGTAATAAAGCTCCTTCTGTCGGATTTCCTAAGGCTTTTATTTTTTGAGTATCAGAAAAATCCAGAAAGGCGGTTGAATTTACCGAAATTCCTTCTGAGATTATTTTTCCGATTTCTGTTTCCTTCAAATTACTGTTACTCAAACTATAAAAATTGGTTTGATAGACTTTCATTTGATTTTGAGTCAATGTTCCGGTTTTATCGGTACAAATAACGGTCGCGGCACCCATTGTTTCACATGCGTGCATTTTGCGTACTAAGTTATTTGTTGATAACATTCGTTTCATGCTTAGGGCAAGGCTTAATGTTACACTCATCGGTAAACCTTCCGGTACTGCAACTACAATAACTGTAACTGCAATCATGATTGTGGCTAAAATATAACTACCTGCTTCTATCCAGTTGATTTCGCCCGCATTCATGAAATACAAGGAAAGACGCGCAATAATGATTATAGCTGCGATAGCATAACTGGCATAAGTAATTAAATCGCCTAATCGATTCAATTGCTTATTAAGAGGTGTTTCTATTTTGTTATCAATTTGAGAACCTTCATATACTTTTCCATATTCGGTGGCATCTCCAATTTTGAGAACTTCCATAATTCCGTGTCCGTCCACAACGGTCGTTCCTTTCATGGCTTCATTTGAAGGATAAGTCGCATCCTTATCGAAGTCGTCCTCTTTGATTGTTTTTTTGATAACTGGTTCTCCGGTAAGTGTTGATTCATTTATTTGCAAAGATATAGCTTCCAGCAATTTTCCGTCAGCGGGAACTTCTTCGCCTGTTCCTAATACAACAATATCGCCAACGACTACTTCTTTTTTGGTTATTTCGCAAATATTTCCATTTCGAATTACTTTAACGAGTGTGTCGTCGTTTACCTGATTTAAGACTTCAAATTTTTTATTTGCATTTAATTCAAAAGCGAATCCAACACAAGTTGCAAGTAATACTGCGAGTAAAATACCTAATGGCTCTAAAAAGACACCCGCGCCATGTGATGCTGAACCGAAATATTCATAACAAGAAACTCCGGCGGATAGCAATAATGCAACTAAAAGTATCCGAATAATCGGGTCTTCAAATTTTTCCAGAAATGCTTTCCATAAAGGTTCTTTTTTAGGTGGAGTAAGAATATTTTCGCCATGTTTTTTACGGCTTTCTAGGACTTGTTTATCAGAAAGACCTGTGAAGTGTTTTTTTTGTTCCATTTTTTATTGTTAATTGATATAATAATTTCTCGAATGTTGTGTTCTTTTCTCTGGGTTTTATTAGCATTATTTAATAAGCCTAAGTATTCCTTTCAAACACCATGCCTTTTGATGAATCTTCGTTTTATTTTCGAGCAAATTTAATAAATTTCAATATGTTTTTTAGCTATATTATTAACTAAAAATGACATCTTTTAAAAGGGTATCTTTTATTTTTTAGAATTAATTTGCTTAAATAGCGAATAACATTTCTCTTATTATTAACTTTGTTCAATAAAACGCGAAAAATAATGCATTTACTTTATTCTGCTTTTGAAGCTATATTTAATGAAAAAGTTATTGCCGAAGAAAAAATTTCCGGCTCCGGTTCCAATCGAAAATATATTCGACTTAAAGGAAAAACGCAATCGGCAATGGCTGTTATTGGCGAATCCGTTGCAGAAAATAAAGCATTTATCGCATTGACTCAACATTTTCAAAAGCAAATTCTTCCGGTTCCCGAATTACTTTATGTTTCCGAAGATTCCACTCGTTACCTTCAACAAGATTTGGGCGACCTTTCTCTTTTCGATTTTATCAAAAAAGGAAGAGAGTGCGGAAATTTCGATGATACGGAAAAAGAAATGTTGAAAAAGACAATCCAAAAATTGGTAAAGTTTCAATTTGCAGGAGCAGAAAATCTCAATTTCTCGCTTTGTTTTCCTCAGCTTGCTTTTGATAAACGAACTGTTATGTGGGATTTGAACTATTTCAAATATTGTTTTCTCAAACCTTCAGGAATTAATTTTTCTGAAAATAAACTTGAAGAGGATTTTGAAGTAATGGCTTCTGTTTTGTTAAAAACGGAAACTGAAACGTTTTTATATCGGGATTTTCAATCTCGTAATGTTATGATTTACAACGATGAACCTTATTTCATCGATTATCAAGGCGGAAGAAAAGGACCTATATTTTATGATGTTGCTTCTTTTTTATGGCAAGCAAAAGCCAATTATCCGGAAAAATTGCGCGAGGAATTAATCCGCATTTATTTACATGAAATTCAAGAAAAATTTCCCATTTCAGAAGAAAAATTCAAAGAGCAACTGAAGCATTTTGTTTTGTTCCGAACATTGCAAGTACTTGGGGCATACGGTTATCGGGGATTCTTTGAAAAGAAATCACACTTTATTCAGAGCGTTCCATTTGCCATTCAGAACCTAAAAAAGTTACTGAAAAATAGTTATTCTGAATATCCCTATTTATGTGAGGTTTTGATGGAAATGTGTGAATCTGTTTCTAAAAAAACACCTTCGAAACAAAAGATAGAGAATGATTTGCAAATTACTATCTATAGCTTTTCATACAAAAAAGGAATTCCGGAAGATGAATCCGGCAACGGCGGCGGATATGTCTTCGATTGCCGTTTCATTCATAATCCCGGCAGATACGATGAATACAAGCAATTGACGGGATTAGACCAGCCGGTTATTGATTTTTTGGAAAAAGAAAAAGAGATAACGGAATTTCTGGATAGTATATATGTTTTGGCGGATAAACACATCGAAAGGTATCTTGAACGCGGTTTTTCTAATTTGATGTTTGCATTTGGATGTACTGGTGGACAACATCGTTCGGTATATTCGGCGCAACATTTGACAGAATATATTCATCAAAAATACGGCGTGAAAGTAAAGTTAATTCATCGGGAACAAAATATAATCAGTGAATTATGAAGGCAATGATATTCGCCGCGGGATTGGGTTCTCGCCTAAAACCTTTGACTGACACAATGCCCAAAGCGCTTGTTCCTATCAATGGAAAACCGTTATTAGAGCTGATTACTTGCAAATTAAAGAATGCCGGATTTAACGAAATAATCATCAATGTGCATCATTTTTCGGAGCAAATTATTGATTTTTTGAAATCAAAAGAGAATTTTGGTATCCGCATTGAGATTTCTGACGAAACCAACGAATTACTTGAAACGGGTGGCGGAATTAAGCGGGCTTGTTCTTTTTTTGATGACGGAAAACCGTTTTTAGTGCATAATGTGGATATTCTTTCAAATCTTGATTTGGCTGCTTTTTATCAATTTGCGGTCAACAGTAAAAATGCTGCGACTTTACTCGTAAATGAACGAATTTCTTCTCGTTATCTACTCTTTGATGAGCAAGAGCTTTTGAAAGGTTGGATTAACGATAATACAGGAGAAATAAAATCGCCTATCTCAAACTTCAATCCGCTGAATTATAAGAGATACGCATTCGGAGGAATACACGTCATCTCTCCTACTCTATTTCAATTTATGGATGAAAAATGGAAGGGGAAATTTTCTATCATTGATTTTTATCTTTCTGTCTGCAACCAAAAAGAAATCCAAGCCTACGAAAAAAAAGACCTCCAAATAATTGATGTCGGAAAATTAGACACTTTAGCAAACGCCGAAAAATTCATTCTACAACAAGCCCTTTAGGGCGATATCTATCTGGCCCATGAATTTATTCATGAGATATAGATATCAATCAAACAAATCGCAAAGTTCGTATGGAATCTCAAATTTATTGAGAAACCGAATATATTCATCCTGATAATTCTTATTTCGATGATGATTTGCCTGATTCCGGATATAACGATTGACCCTTTCGATATGCGAATGAGAATAGGAAAATGCGCCGTACCCAACCTGCCAGCTAAAATAACAAGGCAATTTATGATGTTTATTAATAAATTTGGACGAATTGGCCTTAATAATTTTCGCTAAATCTGACAAAGAAAGTGTCCGATGAACATTGACTAAAATGTGAATATGGTCCGGATTGCAATAGATAGCATGTGGAATACATTTATATTCGGAAATTATTCCACAAATATATTTTTCTATTTCGCTCTTCAAAGGTTCAAAAATCAAACATTTGCGTTTTTTCACAGAAAAAACAAAATGCACATTGTTTTGGGTGTAGGATTTGGGCATGGTTAAATATCTTTTGATGCAAAAATAATTCAAATGATGACAAAAATGCACATTTGCATGTTATTTTTTCGTTATTTTTTCGCAATTAGCCCATGAATAAATTCATGGGCTAGTGTAGATGTCGCCCTAAAGGGCTGTATGGGGAATGGTTATCTGACGAAGAGAAGTTCGCGATATTTGGGAAGGGTCCAGATTTCGTCATCGATAATCATTTCTAGTTTGTCTACTTGATAACGGATTTCATCAAAATAGGGAACTATTTTATCATGATATTCAATTGCCTTTGCTCTCTCCTCTTCTATTTTATTTGCTATTTTGCGAGCCGCAACCATTTCTTCCGTTTTCGCTTTAATAATCGAAATTCGTTCGGAAATTTCTTTGATAATACTTGTGTTGTGAGCAGAAAGTTCGATAGCCATTTCCTTATCATAGACATAAAACATCTTATATACATTATCCAATAAAGATGATTGATAATGTGTAGCGACCGGGATAATGTGGTTCATAACCAAATCGCCCAACACACGAGCCTCAATTTGGATTTTTTTCGTATATGTTTCCCATTTCACTTCATTCCGAGCATGCAACTCACGTTCATTCAGCACGCCAATACTTTTGAACATTTCAATTGTTTCCGGTTTCGTGTAAGCATCATACATCAAAGGAACACTTGTTTCGCAATCCAATCCTCGTTTCTCAGCTTCTATTTTCCATTCATTGCTATAGCCATTACCGTCAAAACGAATGTCTTTAGATGCTTTGATGTATTCTTTCAAAACTTCAAAAATAGCATGGTCTTTTGAAGAACCGACTGCGATTTTCGCATCAACCGTTTTCTTAAATTCAACCAATTGTGCTGCTACAATGGAAGTTAACGCAATCATGGAAGGAGCACAATTTGCAGAAGAACCAACGGCTCTAAATTCAAAGCGATTGCCTGTAAATGCAAACGGCGAAGTTCTGTTGCGGTCTGTATTATCCAATAGCACTTCAGGAATGTTAGCAATTCCCAACTTCATTCCTTGTTTCCCGTCCATGATGATTGCCTGTTCGCTAGTCGAAACTTCCAATTTATCCAATACTGAAGATATTTGAGTTCCTAAAAAGACGGATATAATGGCTGGAGGAGCTTCATTAGCACCCAAACGATGAGCGTTTTGTGCTGTCATAATAGACGCTTTCAATAAGGCATTGTTTTTATAAACTGCCATTAAAACATTGACAACGAAGGTTATAAATTGCAAATTTTCCTCCGGAGTTTTGCCCGGAGTTAAAAGTCCAACCCCGGTATCTGTGCCTAAAGACCAGTTATTATGTTTTCCGGAACCATTAACTCCTGCAAATGGTTTTTCATGCAACAACAAACGGAAACTGTGACGACGAGCAATTTTTTTCATTATAGACATCATCAACAAATTTTGGTCAATCGACAAATTCATTTCCCCAAAAATAGGTGCCAATTCAAATTGGTTCGGAGCAACTTCATTGTGACGCGTTTTCAAAGGAATACCATATTTGTATCCTTCATATTCGATATCTTTCATATAAGATTGAACGCGCGTTGCAATAGAACCAAAATAATGGTCTTCTAATTGTTGGTTTTTTGCGGACTCATGTCCCATTAACGTACGTCCGGTCAACATTAAATCGGGACGAGTAGCGTATAAACCTTCATCGACCAAAAAATATTCTTGTTCCCAACCCAAAAACGAATACACTTTTTTCACATTCGGATTGAAGTATTGACAAACTTCGGTTGCCGCTTTATCAATTGCATTTGAAGATTTTAACAAAGGAGTTTTATAATCCAATGCTTCTCCGGTGTACGAAATAAATACTGTCGGAATGCAAAGGGTATCATCTACAATAAATGCCGGCGAAGACGGGTCCCAAGCGGTATAACCACGCGCTTCAAAAGTGTTGCGAATGCCTCCGTTTGGAAAAGAGGACGCATCCGGCTCTTGTTGAGCCAATAGTTTTCCTGAAAACTGTTCAATAAGAGCACTTCCCGGTTCGGCGGAATACTCAATAAACGAATCATGCTTTTCCGCCGTTCCTCCTGTTAATGGCTGAAACCAATGGGTGTAATGAGTGACACCTCTTTCCATTGCCCACATTTTCATTCCTGCGGCCACATGGCTAGCTAATTCGCGGTTTAAGGTTTCCCCTTTTTCAATCACGCCAGTCAAGACTTTCAACGTTTCTTTTGAAAGATATTTGGCCATTTGTGCCTTATTAAAAACATACTTCCCATAATATTCGGAAGTAATTTGTTCCGGTGTTGACGCCGGAACTGCTTTTTTCTTAAAAGCTTCTTCTACTGCTTTAAATCTCAAATTTGACATGCTTTCTTGTTCTTATTTGGCGCAAAGATAATTCTTTATCTTCATTTTTTTTCTATTAAATACTCCTTTATTGCAGAGCAAACTTTAAATTAAGATTTTATGGAACGCGGATAAAGCGGATTGGGCGGATGAACGCAGATAATAAAATATAAAATCCGCGGTAATCCGCTCAATCCGCCTTATCCGCGTTCCATTTAACTAATTTTTTGGGGATTTTTAATATCTTTGGGAAAATCGACCATTCTATATCTGGAGAAAATCGCACTCGAAATATTTCTTTTTGTTTATTTTAACAGCCAATTGCGACATTTTCACACAATAACCATTATTTTATTTACAAAATAACTTTCTTCCATTTATTTTTTTATATCTTTGCACCCAAATTTAGATAATCCGCATTGACAAAAAAAATGGAGAAACAAATCACGTTAGTATTAGAAAATGGAATGACTTTTAAGGGTTATTCTTTTGGTTCTGAAACGCCAGCCGCAGGAGAAATCGTTTTTAACACCGCCATGGTTGGTTATCCGGAAAGTTTGACAGACCCTTCTTATTCGGGACAAATCCTCACTGTTACCTACCCTCTTGTTGGAAATTATGGCGTTCCGGAAGATAAAGTAGTTAATGGACTTTCTGAATTTTATGAATCGGAAAAAATACAAGTGAGTGGTTTAATTATTTCCGAATATTCTCACGAATACAGTCATTGGAATGCCCGTAAAAGTCTGGGCGATTGGTTAAAAGAACATGATGTTCCGGGAATTTACGGAATCGACACGCGCGCATTGACAAAGTTGATTCGGGAAAAAGGTTCCATGAAAGGGAAAATCGTTTTCAATTCTCCGGATGAAATTGACTTCATTGACCCTGCTTTGGAAAATCAAGTGGCTAAAGTCAGTTGTAAAGAAGTATTACGATACGGAAATGGTTCTAAAACAGTTGTTTTAGTCGACTGCGGTGTAAAACACAACATTGTTCGCTGCTTACTCGAAACAGACGTTAATATTATACGCGTTCCTTGGGATTACGATTTCAACACATTAGAATACGACGGATTATTTATTTCTAATGGTCCGGGCGACCCAGAACATTGCCAAATAACCGTTAATCATATCAAAGAAGCCATGAAAAAAGGGAAACCAATCATGGGAATTTGTATGGGAAATCAATTGCTGGCAAAAGCGGGTGGAGCTTCTACTTATAAATTAAAATACGGTCATAGAAGTCATAATCAGCCGGTTCAATTAGCAAACTCAACGAAATGTTTCATTACCTCTCAAAATCACGGTTATGTTGTTGACACAAATACCTTGGGCGATGAATGGGATGTTTTGTTTACAAATATGAATGACGGTTCCAATGAAGGAGTCCGACACAAAACCAAGCCTTGGTTTTCGGCGCAATTTCATCCGGAAGCGGCTTCTGGTCCAACAGACACTCGTTTCTTATTCGATATGTTCATCGATGACATGAACGGAATTCCTCCTAAATCAATTGAACAACTTAACATAAATTCCGATTCTTCCGAACAAAAAGTACCTACAAAAGGTCGGAAAGTTTTATTGCTTGGAAGTGGAGCGCTTAAAATTGGAGAAGCCGGAGAATTTGATTATTCCGGTTCGCAAGCATTAAAAGCTCTAAAAGAAGAAGGAATATATACGGTTCTCATTAATCCGAATATTGCCACAGTACAAACGTCCGAAGGAGTTGCTGACAAAATTTACTTTTTACCTGTTACTCCATTTTTCGTAGAGAAAGTCATTGAAAAAGAACGACCTGACGGAATTTTGTTGTCTTTCGGAGGACAAACGGCTTTGAATTGCGGGGTTGATTTATATCATTCGGGAATATTTGAAAAATATAACGTTAAAGTTTTAGGAACTCCTGTGCAATCGGTTATTGACACCGAAGACCGGGAATTATTCGTAAAAAAATTAGACCAAATTGATGTCAAATCAATTAAAAGTGTTGCAGTAGAATCAATTGAAGAAGCCCACAAAGCGGCGGAAGAATTAGGTTATCCAATTATTGTTCGAGCAGCTTATGCTTTAGGAGGCATGGGAAGCGGTTTTTGTAATAATCCGGAAGAATTGCAGGCTCTTGCCGAAAAAGCATTCAATTATTCCAGTCAATTGTTGATTGAAAAATCATTGAAAGGTTGGAAAGAAATCGAATATGAAGTAGTTCGTGACCAATACGATAATTGCATCACTGTTTGTAACATGGAAAACTTCGACCCACTGGGTATTCACACCGGTGAAAGTATTGTCGTAGCTCCTTCTCAAACATTGACAAATCAAGAATATCACAAATTGCGCGAATTAGCGATTCGAATTATTCGCCACATTGGAATTGTTGGAGAATGTAATGTTCAATATGCGTTTGATACTGTTTCGGAAGATTATCGAGTAATTGAAGTTAACGCTCGATTAAGTCGTTCTTCCGCATTAGCATCCAAAGCAACCGGTTATCCATTAGCATTTATTGCCGCGAAATTGGCTTTAGGATATGGTTTGCCGGAATTAAAAAACTCCGTAACAAAAACAACTCCGGCTTTCTTTGAACCGGCGTTGGATTATATTGTTTGTAAAATTCCTCGTTGGGATTTAGGAAAATTCCACGGAGTATCTCAAGAAATCGGTTCCAGCATGAAAAGTGTCGGAGAAGTTATGTCAATCGGGCGCAGCTTTGAAGAAGTCATTCAAAAAGGATTGCGGATGATTGCTCAAGGAATGCACGGTTTTGTTGCCAATAAAGATTTGGAAGTTGCGGATATCGACAAAGCTTTGTCAGAACCAACGGACAAACGAATTTTCATTATTGCACAAGCTTTAGAAGCCGGTTATTCGATTGAGCGGATTCATGAATTAACCAAAATCGATTTATGGTTTCTTCAAAAATTACAGCTGATTTATCAGACATCTAAAAAAATAGAAGGATTCAATTCGGTTGAAGAATTGCCGGAAGAATTGCTAAAAACAGCAAAACAAAAAGGATTTTCGGATTTCCAAATCAGTAAGTTATTATACAAAAACTCGGATGTTGCGAGTGACCAAAAAGGCACTTTGCGAGAATATCGCAAAACATTAGGAATTGTGCCTGTTGTGAAACAAATTGATACATTGGCTGCTGAATATCCGGCGCAAACCAATTATTTGTATTTGACTTATAATGGAACAGAAAACGATGTTCATTATTTAGGAGACCACCGGTCGGTTATTGTTTTAGGTTCAGGAGCTTATCGAATCGGAAGTTCGGTAGAATTTGACTGGTGTTCGGTAAATGCGCTGAAAACAATTCAAGAAAGAGGCTGGCGCGGAGTTATGATTAACTATAATCCGGAAACTGTTTCTACGGATTATGACATGTGCGACCGCCTGTATTTCGATGAATTGACTTACGAGCGAGTTATGGATATTTTGGAATTGGAAAATCCTCATGGAGTTATTTTATCTACCGGAGGACAAATTCCGAACAATTTAGCACTTTCATTAGATAAATCCGGTGTTAATATTTTGGGAACTTCAGCTCTTTCGATTGACAATGCAGAAGACAGACACAAATTTTCTTCGATGTTAGACCGCTTAGGAATTGACCAACCGAAATGGAAGGAATTAAGTTCTCTTAGCGACATTAATACATTCGTTGACGAAGTCGGTTTTCCGGTCTTAGTTCGTCCGTCTTATGTTTTATCCGGCGCGGCGATGAATGTTTGCTCGAATCAATCCGAATTGGAAATGTTCCTTAAATTAGCAGCAAATGTTTCCCAAAAACATCCGGTGGTTGTAAGTGAATTTATTCAGAATGCCAAAGAAATAGAAATTGATGCCGTAGCGAATAAAGGCGAAATTGTCACTTATGCGATTTCCGAACACATTGAATTTGCGGGTGTTCATTCGGGAGATGCAACCATTCAATTTCCTCCTCAAAAATTATACATCGAAACAGTTCGCCGAATCAAACGAATTGTTCGACAAATTGCGGAAGCACTTCAAATTACAGGGCCTTTCAATATTCAGTTTTTGGCGAAAGACAATGACATTAAGGTAATTGAATGTAATTTGCGCGCCTCTCGAAGTTTTCCTTTTGTTTCAAAAGTATTGAAATTAAACTTTATCGAATTGGCAACGCGAGTAATGCTGGGCGAAGAAGTCGAAAAACCGAATAAAAGTGAATTTGATTTGGATTACGTAGGAATTAAAGCCTCTCAATTTTCTTTCTCCCGTTTACAAAAAGCAGACCCCGTTTTAGGTGTAGACATGGCATCTACCGGAGAAGTCGGCTGTATCGGAGATGATTATTACGAAGCAGTATTGAAATCGATGCTTTCCGTTGGAATGCGTATTCCGAAAAAGAATGTGCTTATATCAAGCGGTATACCACGCTCAAAAGTTGATTTGTTAAGTGCTTGTCGTTTATTGCAAGAAAAAGGATATACGATTTATGCAACCGGAGGAACACATCATTTTCTTGAAGAAAATAACATTCCGTCGATACTTGTCTATCAACCGAGCGAAGAGGAAAAACCGAATGCGCTGGAAATGATTCGCGATAAGCAAATTGATTTGGTGATAAACATTCCCAAAAATTTAACTCAAGGAGAATTATCTAACGGATACAAAATTCGCAGGGGAGCCATTGATTACAATATTCCATTGTTCACAAACTCTCGTTTAGCATCCGCATTTATACATGCGTTTTGCGAAATTAATATGAATGCAATCCCAATCAAAAGCTGGGACGAATACAAATAATAATTAAAAATTAAGAGTTAAAAATTAAGAATTACAAACTTGTTACACTCCTAATTTTAACTCTTAATTCTTAATTTTTAATTCTTAATTTTATGTGTGGAATTGTCGGATATATTGGTAAGCAAGAGGCTTATCCAATTTTAATAAAAGGCTTACATCGCTTAGAATATCGTGGTTATGATAGTTCCGGAGTGGCGATATTAAATAGCCAAAATCAGTTAAATATTTATAAGGCTAAAGGACGTGTGGCTGATTTGGAAAATTTTTGTGTAAGCAAAGATATTTCAGGAAGCATTGGCATTGCTCATACGCGTTGGGCAACGCATGGAGAGCCGAATAATGTAAATGCGCATCCTCATTATTCTCAATCGGAAAGTTTGGCTTTAATCCATAATGGCATTATTGAGAATTATGCCGTATTGAAACAAGGATTAATCCAAAAAGGATACACTTTTCATAGTGAAACAGATACAGAAGTATTGGTTCAATTGATTGAATACATCAAAGAAAGCAATCAGACAGATACAACAACTGCTATTTTGTTAGCACTAAAGCAAGTTGTTGGTGCTTACGCGATTGCAGTTATTGACAAAAATAACCCGGATTCATTAATTGTTGCTCGAAAAAGCAGTCCGCTTGTTGTCGGAATTGGAGAAGATGAATTCTTCATTGCTTCAGACGCTTCCCCAATCATTGAATACACCAATAAAGTGATTTATTTGGAAGATGAAGAGATTGCGATTATCAAACGTGGTGAATATCCCAAAATAGTGAATTTGGGAAATGTGGAAAAAACACATCAAATCACTGAATTAGAATTAAGTTTGAATGAGCTGGAAAAAGGAGGCTATCCTCATTTCATGCTAAAAGAAATATTCGAACAGCCTCGTACCTTGCGCGATTGTATGCGTGGTCGCATTAATGTTGAAAACACGAATGTAATATTATCCGGCATTATTGACAATAAAGAAAAATTCTTAAACGCAAGACGCATCATTATTTTAGCTTGTGGAACTTCTTTTCATGCCGGTTTGATTGGAGAATATTTATTTGAAGAATTTTGCCGCATTCCTGTTGAAGTGGAATATTCATCTGAATTTCGTTACAGAAATCCAATTATTTATCCGGATGATGTCGTAATTGCTATTTCGCAATCCGGAGAAACGGCGGATACTTTGGCTGCAATCGAATTAGCAAGGGCTGCCGGAGCGTTTGTGTATGGACTTTGTAATGTGGTTGGTTCTTCCATTCCGCGAAACACACATTCCGGTTCGTACACGCACGTAGGACCAGAAATCGGAGTTGCTTCAACCAAAGCTTTTACGGCTCAAGTATTGGTTTTGATTATGATGTCTCTTAATATTGCGAAAGAGAAAAAAACATTATCTCAAGAACAATATGAAAAAATTCTTTCCGAATTAGATAAAATTCCGAGTAAAATAGAAACAATCTTGGAACAAAATGATAAGATTGAAGACCTTTCTAAGATTTTCACTTATGCACACAATTTTATTTATATGGGAAGGGGTTATTCTTTTCCTGTGGCAATGGAAGGAGCTTTGAAGCTAAAAGAAATCTCTTACATTCATGCAGAAGGCTATCCTGCTGCCGAAATGAAACATGGACCGATTGCTTTAATTGACCAGGAAATGCCAGTTGTGGTAATTGCAACTCACAATACAACTTACGATAAAACGATTAGTAATATTCAGGAGATTAAAGCTCGCAGCGGTCGTATTTTAGCGATTGTCAATAAATATGACGACCGAGTGAAAAAAATAGCCGATTATACAATTGAGATTCCGGAAACGGAAGATTGTTTGGACCCTTTATTGTCTATTATTCCTTTGCAATTATTGAGTTATCATATTGCTGTGAAAAAAGGAAGAGATGTGGATATGCCTCGAAACTTAGCAAAATCGGTTACGGTGGAATAAAATTTCCAATGGAACGCGGATAAAGCGGATTATCGCGGATTTTAAGTAATATATAAATCCGCGTTTATCCGCCCAATCCGCTTTATCCGCGTTCTATTGTTATTTGAAATAACGATTATATAAACCTTCAAATCCTTTTCCGTGACGAGCCTCATCTTTTGCCATTTCATGAACAGTATCATGAATAGCATCCAAGTTTTGAGCTTTTGCCAAATCAGCAATACGTTTTTTATCTTCGCATGCACCCGCTTCGGCTTCCATTCGTTTTTTAAGATTCGTTTTTGTATCCCAAACCACTTCGCCCAATAATTCGGCAAATTTCGCAGCATGTTCAGCTTCTTCCCAAGCGTATCTTTTGTAAGCTTCCGCAATTTCAGGATAGCCTTCTCTGTCTGCTTGGCGACTCATTGCCAAATACATACCGACTTCAGTACATTCGCCCATAAAATGCGCTTTCAATCCGTCTAATACCTCTGGGTCAATACCTTCAGTTACGCCTAAAGTATGTTCCGTTACAAATTGAAGAGCACCTTCTGTTTCTACTAATTCTTTGAATTTACTTTTTGGTTGTTTACATTGTGGACAAAAATCAGGCGCTTCACTACCTTCGTGCACATAACCGCATACTGTACAAATCCATTTTGTTTTCATTTTCTTAAATTTTTATTTGTTATTATAAATCAATTAATTCTTGACATTTTTCACAATAGCCCTTATAATAAACTTGGCATCCCGTAATTGTTAGTTTTTCAACAGATTCTATTTTGATTGAATCCAATCCGGAGACAAATAAATCATAGACTTGTCCGCATTTTTTACATCTGAAGTGTGCATGAGGAGAAATATCTGCATCATAACGAACATTTTTTTCGTCAATGTTTATAGATTGAATCGCTCCATTTTCTTCCAGCAACTTCAATGTATTATAAACTGTCGTTTTTGATAGCGTTGGAATTGCTGGAGATAATTCATTGAAGATTAAATCGACTGTCGGGTGTACCGGATTTTTCATCAAGTATTCCATGACTGCCATTCGTTGCAATGAAGGCTTTACTCCAAATTCTAATAATCTATCTTTTACTTTCATTTTTTGTTTTAATTATAAATTTGTAATGATTACATATTTATTTTCAATACAAAAGTAGATTGTATTTTTGAGATATGCAAATTTTTTAAGAAATATTTTTAAGAAATTTAATTATACAGGGCAAACACATTTAAATCTAAGACTTCGCTGGCGCGGATTTGTAATCCGTGCCAAACATAATATAAAGAGGGTGTATCAAAAGCAAAAACAGCTATTCTTTTACCCCTAAATCCCAATGTCATTCAGTTAAGGGTAATTGTAGCAAAAGTCCTAAAAGGACATCATAGCATAGCATCGGGTTTTAACCCGATGGGCTAATAACAAACCTCCCCACAAAACCCCGAATGGGGTGAAA
>JGI996J12353_1000080_pt1 | contig 31182 bp, 26 predicted proteins | sample IntmicLarv5ML5BL_FD_12353 | JGI IMG/M metagenome (IMG submission 12353) | reverse complement strand
GGAAAAATTTGGTTGCGAATGGGCATACACTATGGATGGCGGAGAATTGGGTGAATTGGAATACGAAAATTTCAACGCAGCAGGAGCTAAAATTTCAATAAAAGGATTGAATGTTCATCCCGGATTTGCTAAAAATAAAATGCAAAATGCAAGTTTAATTGCTATGCAGTTTGCCGGAATGCTTCCTTCTCAAGAGCGTCCGGAACACACAGCCGGTTATGAAGGATTTTTTCATCTAACTGCGATGACCGGAACAGTTGAAGAAGCGACATTATCTTATATTATTCGCGACCATGATAAAGAAAAATTTGTTCAGCGTTTGAATTTACTTCAAGAAATCACAGATTATTTGAATAAATTACATTCTTCAGATACGATAACATTGGAAATTAAGCAACAATATCGCAATATGCGAGAAATCGTTGAACCTCAAATACATATTGTTGATTTGGCGGAAAATGCCATGAAAGAACTCGGCATTACTCCAAAAGTTCAGCCGATTCGCGGAGGAACAGATGGCGCACAACTTTCATTCAAAGGTTTGCCCTGTCCGAATATTTTTGCCGGAGGCTTTAATTTTCACGGACGATACGAATGGATTTCTATTCAATCAATGGAAAAAGCGGTTAATGTGATTGTAAAAATAATTGAGCTAAACAGCAATAAAAAATAAAAGAATGAAAAAAACTCCTTTCACCGAAATACATCATCAATTAGGTGCGAAAATGCACGAATTTGCAGGTTATGATATGCCAATTGAATATTCGGGAATTATAGATGAACACAATGCCGTAATTAATGGAGTAGGGGTCTTTGATGTTTCTCACATGGGAGAGTTTTGGGTAAAAGGTCCCAAGGCTCAGTCTTTCGTTCAAAAAATAACGTCGAATGATATTGCCCCAATGCCAATCGGAAAAGTACAATATACTTGTTTCCCGAATGAAAAAGGTGGAATTATTGATGATTTGTTGGTTTATCATTATGAACCGGAAAAATACCTTTTGGTTGTAAATGCCGCAAATATTGAAAAAGATTGGAATTGGTGTTTGAAAAATAATACAGAAGGAGCTGAATTAGAAAACGCTTCGGAGCGAATGGCGCAATTGGCGATTCAAGGACCTCAAGCTTTGAATACTTTGCAAAAATTGACAGATATTGATTTGTCAAAAATACCTTATTACTCTTTTGTTACCGGTCAAATGGCTGGAATAGATTCGGTAATTATTTCAAATACAGGTTATACGGGTGCAGGAGGTTTTGAATTGTATTTCTATCCGGAAAATGCAGAAAATCTCTGGAAAGCCATTTTTGAAGCCGGAGCTGAGTTTGGCATTAAACCGATTGGATTGGGCGCGCGGGATACTTTGCGTTTGGAAGCCGGTTTTCCTTTGTACGGTAATGAATTAAATGATGCTACTTCGCCATTAGAAGCCGGTTTAGCTTGGATTACAAAATTCACAGAAGGAAATAATTTCATTTCACGTTCGATATTAGAAGAACAAAAAACGAAGGGAATTACCCGAAAATTAGTTGGCTTTGAAATGGTCGGAAAAGGAATTGCCCGCCACGATTACGAAATTGCCAATCAAGAAGGCGAAATCATTGGACGAGTTACTTCAGGAACAATTGCTCCCACATCTAAAAAAGGAATCGGTTTCGGTTATGTAAAGCCGGAATATGCAGCATTGGAAACTTCTTTATTTATTCGAATTAGGAATAAAGATATCGAAGCTGTTGTTGTAAAACCGCCTTTTAGAAAGCAATAAAAGCTGATTTTTATCGACAAAAAACGCTTATTCATCGAAAATTTCCTTTTATAAGTCGAATAAAGCTTGAAGGAAAAGCGATTTCCAACTAAATTTGTGTTCATAAAGTTTAATTATAAAAAATAAAAACTCATGAAAAGAATTATCGTTGGAGTTATCATTGTGATGTTAGGCGTTTTCCTTTTATTCTATAATCTAGGATTTGTCTCTTATCCGATTTATCATTTGGTTATTTCTTGGAAATCGCTATTAATCGCTATTGGAGCTGTATTATTGTTTGATAAAACAACTCATAATAAAAATGCCGGATTGATATTAATATCCATTGGAATCGTTTTTCTATTACCTAAAATCTTTAGTATTCCCGGTAATTTTGTCTTTCCTGTTTTAGTAATTGGATTTGGAGTTTATTTTGTGATAAGAGCTATTCGAAGGCGAAATAACCCGGATAATTCTTGGAAAAAAGACCCTTTCTTTATAAATATGGGTAATGGAAATTTTTCCGAAACATCAACAACTGAAGACGGGAAAGTAAAAAGGGATTATATATTTACTGGTTCTAAAGAAAAATGGACTTTGGGCGAAGTGAAAAATATTGAGATAAGTGCTGCTTTTAGTGGCGTAGAATTAGATTTTACACAAACGGAATTGTCCGCAGAAGAAGAGAAAATTTACATAAAAGTAACCTCCGTTTTTGGTGGAGTTACCCTTTATGTTCCGGAAGATTGGAATATTTTAATTAATAAAACAGGCGTTTTTGGCGGTTGGAGCGATAATCGCCCTAAAAATCAAGTGCGTCATTTGGGTGGAAAATTAGTAATTATGGAATTAGAAGCGGTGTTTGGAGGTGGAGAAATAAAATGTTATGAGTAACAATTTTCTAAATACACTTCAATATCGTTTTTTATATCTGAGCATTTGGGTAATTATTACAATTGCCCAAATGTTTTTAATAAAGTATTATGTTGTAAATATTTCCAATCAAACCGTTTTATGCGATTTATTGGTCAGCAACATTTTTCAAGTTCTGTGTATTTTATTCTTATGGTATCCGATAAAATATTACAGAAATGGATTCAGTATTCCGCTTTTTTTTCTGTTTCATTTATTTTTACTGCTTCTTTCGTTGGCAATTTGCTTCGGTTTAGGCTTTTTCATTACGAATATTTTATTGCCATCCAATCCTGATTATTTGCCTTATTTTTTCACTTTACTTCCTGTTAAAATAGTATCAGGAACTTTAATTTACCTTGTTTTTGCTTTGATTTATTACTTGTTTTTCGCGATTTCAGAAATAAAAACGCAAAAAGAAGTGTTAGATAACATAGAATCTGCATCAACGACAAAACCAATCGAAAAAATAACACGAATAAGTATAAAAAAGAAGCACGAAATTAGCTTTATTTCCGTTAATCAAATCTTTTACATTGAAGCAAATGGTGATTATGTTTTAATCTACACGGCGGAAAGTAAATTTCTGAAAGACAGAACAATGAAGTATTGGGAAACGCATTTGCCGGATAATTTATTTGTTCGAATCCATCGTTCTTTCATTGTAAATATAGAATGTATTTCAAAAATCGAATTGTACGAAAAGGAAACGTACAAAGTGCAATTGAAAAACGGAAGTAGTTTGAAAGTCAGTAATGCAGGCTATAAACTTCTTAAACAAAAGATGCAGTTGTAAAAGCCAATGGAACGCGGATGACGCGGATTGAGCAGATAAACGCGGATTTTATATTTTATTATCCGCGTTTATCTGCTCAATCCGCGTCATCCGCGTTCTATTATGATTTTTTGAGATTTTCGTAAAACTTGCAGCAATCGACCAATCCACATTCCTCGCATTTCGGTTTGCGAGCAATACAAGTGTATCGACCATGCAATATAAGCCAATGATGAGCGGTAGACCAAAGTTCTTTCGGAATGTATTTAGTTAATTCCTTTTCTGTTTCCAAAGGCGATTTGGAATTATTTGTCAATCCGATTCGATTCGAAACCCGAAATACGTGCGTATCAACAGCCATTGCCGGAATCCCAAACACGATAGAAGCAATCACATTTGCGGTTTTCTTTCCAACGCCCGGCAATTTCATCAAATCCTCTACAGTTGAAGGAACTTCCCCGTTAAACTGAGAAACCAACATTTTTGCCATTTCAACCAAATGCTTCGACTTATTGTTGGGATAAGAAATTCCTTTGATATATTGAAAAATCGCTTCAGGAGTTGATACCGCTAAAACTTCCGGTGTCGGAAAAGCTTCAAATAACGCAGGAGTAGTCATATTTACCCGTTTATCTGTACATTGAGCGGATAAAATAACCGCAATCAAGAGTTGAAACGGGTCATCATAACCTAATTCGGTTGTTGGAGTCGGATTATTTTCTTGAAACCAGAGAACAACATTGCGATATCTTTCCTTTTTTGTCACGTAGCAGATTCAAATTGCTTCAAGAATCGCACGTCATTTTCGGAGAACAAACGCAAATCTTTCACTTGATATTTCAAATTCGTGATTCGTTCAATTCCCATTCCTAAAGCATAACCGGAATAAATATTTTTGTCAATTCCGCAGCTATCCAATACATTCGGGTCAACCATTCCACAACCTAAAATTTCTACCCAACCGGTATGTTTACAGAAAGGACAACCTTTTCCGCCGCATAAATTGCAACTAATATCCATTTCTGCACTTGGTTCGGTGAAAGGAAAGAAAGAAGGACGCAAACGAATTTTTGTTTCCGGACCAAACATTTCTTTAGCAAAGAACATCAATACCTGTTTCAAGTCGGCAAACGATACATTTTTGCCAATATAAAGCGCTTCCACTTGATGAAAGAAACAATGTGCCCGATAAGAAATCGCTTCATTGCGATAAACTCTCCCCGGACAAATAATACGAATAGGAGGTTGCGTTTTTTCCATTACTCGTGTTTGCACCGATGACGTATGTGTTCTCAACAAAATATCCGCTCCATGCGCAACGAAGAAAGTATCTTGCATATCGCGCGCCGGATGGTCATCCGCAAAATTCAACGAAGAAAAAACATGCCAATCATCTTCAATTTCCGGACCTTCAGCAATTGAAAATCCGAGTTTAGCAAAAATATCACAAATCTCTTTCTTCACAATCGAAAGCGGGTGACGAGTTCCAATCGGATAAGGATAAGCAGTGCGTGTTAAATCAATCATTTCTTCCGAAACGTTTTGATTTTCTAATTTTTCTTTCAACTCATTGATTTTATCTTGCGCCTGAGTTTTAAGGATATTTAGTTTTTGACCAACTTCTCGTTTTTGTTCCGCAGCGACATTTCGGAAATCATTCATCAAAGAAGAAATTTCGCCTTTTTTACTTAAATATTTGATTCGCAAAGCTTCTAATTCTTCGCTATTATTTGCTTTAAAATTATTAATCTCCGCTAAAAGAGAATCTATTTTGTTAATCATAATTGTTTCTTTGATATTTGCGATGCAAAAATACACAAAAAAAAGAAGAAAGAGAAAGAAAAAAGCGCAGCAATTTTTCCGCGCTTTTATCCTTTTTATTTATTTTCATTGTTTGATGACCAAAGTCCGTTCATTTTCAATTTGGAAAATGTACATTCCTTCCGGCAACAAAGAAATATCGACTTGATTTCCGGTTTCCACCAGCATCAATTTTCCTTGTAAAGAATAGACATAGATTTCAGGATTGTCGCTATTATTTGTTTTTATGTGAACGATTCCTTTGGTTGGATTTGGATAAACAGAGAACGAATTCGTTTCTTTTATCTTGCCAATGCCAGTTCCTATACCATTATTCACAAGACTGGACGAGCGAACAGCAATAATTTCTCCCAATTCGTTTTTTATATGAACAATGATTATTAGTTTTCCTGTGCCAATGCCCGAAATATCAATCGAAGTAAGAGATGAGCTACGCATAGGACTGTCTGCTCTTTGCCCCGCGTTTCCATTTCCGGATATTTCTTCTCCTGTATCTTCGTTTATAATCCTGTAACTATAGGTATAGTCACTATCCATATCCGACATAATATCCAAGGCTAACATATTATCATCTGTCAGTTCCGAGAAAAGAACATAATCTGTCGTTGAATTATCCGGTTCAAAAATTAATGTTTCAACAAAGTTATAACTACGTCCGTTATATGCTTTATCGGCTATTGATAATTCTTCCAACCCCCAAATTCCGGGAGCAGAACCCTGTGGTAAAATACAAGTAATCGTATACTTTTCCCAAACAGTTGGGTCTCCATCAAAATAGAGAGTATAGAAATTTCGATGGTAATGATAATTGAAGTGAGAAATTCCCTGAGGGTCTCGCAATCGATAATTAACATTTCCCAATCCTGACTTATTATCTCTTGCATAATAATTGATAGTTACCAATGTTTCGCCATCCGGTGCTTCCTTATTAGTTGGTTCTGCGTATACAATAATACGATTCAAATCAACCTCAGGAGCATCTTCATCCGGATTAGTCGTAGTTATAAAAATCTTTTTAAGAGGCTCGTCTTTTGGAGAGTCTGAAAATCTGACAACAGTATTATTCCTTGCATTATCATAAAATTCAATAAAGGTTACATAATAGTTAGCTGTTGGAAAATATTCTGAAATAGTAAAATCTATGATTGCCGTTTGTGTAATAGGATCGTAAGTTCCATAACTATCTCCAAATGAATTAGGTGCCCCTTCTCTGACGAGTCTGACAAAAACATCTGCAACTCCAACATTGTCTGTTACGCCATAGGTTATTCTCAAGTTTTGAGCATTACGACCTTCTACAATGGTATCTGTAAGTTGATAATTCAAACTTTCCGGCACATATTTGGGACCTTCCAAGTCTTCCAATGGACTATTTACATACATGTTCCAAACACAATCATTGCGACCTTCAAAACGTTGATTTCCCTGAATGTCTGTAACAATAATATCGCCAGCCGTCCAATATCCGGCTTTGCTGTATTTGCTAATCTGAGCTGTTCCTCGCAGTAGAAATGGGTTGTCATCTACAGGATATAAGCCAATATCTACAAATTGAGAATGTTCTATATTGTCAGTGCCAACAAAAAGTGGGCTTGTAATGCGGGTGCCTGCGCTAGAAGCTCCATCATTGAAACCCTCCATGTGATTTAGTTCTATTTCAAGTGTAACGACTTTATCTTCATCCGGTGCACCGGAAACTTGCACTTCAAGTCGTTTAATTTTTCCGGGATAATCATAATCCGGAAACAGATTTAATACCTCAAATGATAAATGGTCGGGGATTTTGGAAATATAACGAGTGCCGTGCATGATACGGTCGCGAATAAACTCATATTTGGGAAGTGAACGGGATTGCAGCAATTCGGGATTTTTCAGATAATGAGCAACTGACTCTGCCATATCTTCATCCGGATTTTTTGCATGTGCATAAGCGGATACAAATTCAACATCCTTAGTCGTTGACCATCCAGTATCGGAATTGGGGTCAAGATACCATCCGCCTAACTCTATCCAATCATTTTTAATTTCTTCCGAAAAAGTGAATGCCCATAAGAAGTGAGCCTTTTCGTGAAGAATAAGGCGAAGCGTTTCAAAACTATTAGCATCGCTGCCAAAAGCATTTTCCAGAAACTCAATATAGCCATTCTCTTTACACCATGCCACTGCTGCGGCTTCCGGATAAAGAGGGTGAATCGTGCCATTTAATCTTCGTATTAGATAATTCAAATGTGGCGTTTTATGAAAACCTTCTGGTAATTCTTCAAACATATTGATGATGCTGACTAATTCACTTGAATTGAAAGGTTGAAATCGTCTGGCATCTTCGTCTGTACAGCCGGCGGTCAAGGCTAAATAATCCGGCACATCCGTTGTGCAAGCAAATCTATCTGTCAGGATTCGATTCACACGAGTCAAATTATTTCCGAAATTAGTAGCGAAATTCACCAATGCGTGATGCAATCTTTTTGAGAAGAAACGTCCACGCACACCATCTAAAGTTACCAAGAATGGGTTGGCATAGAAAAAACAGTCTTTTGAAATGCGCACAATTTGACCTTCTTCCGTTTCCGTAATAGTAATATCTTCAAATAAATGGTCGTTTGTAAGCACAAATTTTGCAGGTAACATTTCAAATGCATAAGTAAAATATGGAATCGTCTTCATTGTTTCGACTAGACGATAAGCATATTCCTGTGTCCAATTTTCTTCTTCGTCAGAAAGAATAATATTGTAATTGTTTTGTAAAACGCCAACAAAAGGCACATTTGCGGGCACAATCTGTGTACCTAAAAATTCAATTGTTGGAGGATTATTGATGTAAGTTGTTGTTGTATAACCGGAATTACTAACATCCTCGCTCCATGAATGTACCCATAAATTGGGGTCTTCAAGCATTTTTGTTACTGCTATTTTGATTCCAACAAAAGGGTCAACACTTCCATCATCTTTTACTATTACAGTTTGTGCTGCCGGCAAGTTATATCCAGCAACTTCAACTTTAATAAAATACGTTCCTGCCGGAACACCTGCGAAAGAATAATTGCCATTTGTGGATATATTATGCGTTTCCAGATAACTACCAGACCCAAGCGAAACGGTTGCTTTGTCTCCGGATTGCAAACCGGAAACATTGTAGTCTACATTTCCTGTCGCAAGCAACTGTGAGGAAAAACACAAACAGATAATAGATAAAAATAAAAAATGTTTCATTGGAATGTTATTTAGTTTAAATAATGATTTAGTACATTTGTTTTATGGGAAAAACCTTGTTGAAAAAGCAACAAAAACTACCTTAAAATAAGATAGCTTTTCTTTGATTTTAAAAAATGAATTATTAACTTTTGCGCACGCATGCGCGCGTTTTTATAAAGCTGTTTAAAAGGTAAGTCTCTCTCTCTCTCTCTCTAATAAATTAATTCTAACACCCAAACTTTGAATGTTAAATTTATTAGATATGTCAATATTTGTCGAAAAAAGAGTCATTTGTTTTTGTGTAATTTAAAATATAGAAAAAATCAAAAAATATGCCAAAAAACGTTGTTTCCGCAGGTATGAATTTTCGATAAACTTGGTATATTCCTTGTTGGCGCGGATTTGATGTTATTTGTTTGGTAATGTTTTATGAAGGGGGATTTTAGGGTAGAGACGCAATGCATGCCGTAAAATATTTAAATGCGCTTGTACAGTACAGCACCTTTTTTGAGTCCTTTATTATCTGCTGATATGATATCCATTTTCTCAGCACCTTTTGTTCCCCATTCGGCAGCTTTTCTGCAATTTCATTATTTAAAATTAGTTTCACAGTCAAGCCCATTGCCTTTGAAGCTCTAATCGCTTTTTTTGAACCTATTTTTGCGGATTTTTGTAAAATTTCCAGTTCTTTAGATTATGATTGGACTTTTTGCTTTCTATTGCTAATTTTTTGCTTTCTATTGCTAATCTCTTATTGTTCTGAATACGGTGTAATTTATTGTGTTTTAGTTGATTGTGTGTTTGTTTGTTTTGTTTTATTGCTATTTATCACTTTTTTATTGCTAATCTCATTTATTTTGGTATCATCAGCAAGTTGCCATATAGGAAGTCTTACAGACTGTGATGTATTCTTTATCTGTCCCTCTTTAGAAGATAATCTATTGATGATGTTTGATATCTTTTTTTGCTTCTTTACCATTGGTAAATCCGGCAATAAAGTTGGCATTATTAGGGCTTCTATTTCTTCTCTTGATGTAGAACCCTTTTCTCTAATTAAATTCAATATCATCTTCTTGTATTCATTGTAGGATATTTCTTTGGGTTTAATATATCCCTCTATTTGAAGTTGAGAAGACCTCCCTTTTACCAATTTTAATGTACGGAGTCGATTGATGCCTTCCTCATTGATTTCTATTTTCTTTTGCACTTTATCCAACAAAATAACATCATTTAAATCCAGTTCAGGATGTATCTTCAATTGATAGGCATAGTTATCATTAATAATTTCGCCATAAATAGTAACTATTGTTGCATTCAGAGCGGAAATGTCAAAAGACGGCAAAGGAAAATGCCTATCCTTTTGCACTGTGAACATTTTCTTAATTCCACTTCCAATGGTATCAATCATATTCAAATTAACCATTGCTTGTGCTAAAAACAGATTTCGATAATACCTTTGTGGACGGTCCTGTTTTATTATTTCCTCAATTGATGAAGGAATGAAGTTTCCGGCATTCTCAAAAATGAGTTTATTATTATACTCTAAAACAGTTATTCTTTCCCTTTTGGAATAGTCCTGATGAGCCACACAATTATGGAGTGCTTCTCTTATTACCCAAGTATCATAATGGGTAACCTCTTCCGGAAATAAAGATGTCGCACCCATGTGGCGATATTTCAAATTCCGGATACATGAAAGGACTTTATCGACATTTAGGATAAATGGGCAACCAAAATGTTCGTAACCACCGGGAGCATCTTTCAATATCCACGAAATTTGAGCAATTGCCGACGAAAGGAAATGGCCGGACTCTTCTTTTCCTAAAAGCAAAAGTGCGGTGTTTGTCATTTTTCCCTCAATTGTTATTTTGGCTTTATTCAAGAATGTGATATCATCCCAACTATCTATATCACTAATCTTAGATGGATGTTTTATCCTGTATTGTTCTCTTGCCTTTTGAATTGCATTTGTATCTAAATCATCGATTGTTGCGCTCGCAACAATATTTTGAGACCAATCCGTATTTGTTGTAGCATTTCTTATTCGTTCAATTTTTTCTATATTTAGGGCAACAAGACTCTCATTCGACCGACCATAAAAATGGCCGTCAAATGCAATTGGAATGCCTTTTGGTGCTGACGGAATTTGAAACAGAACAACTCTGCCTTCGGGTTTATATAATTCGTATATTTCAATAAAAGAAAGATTGTTTGTAGTCTTGTCTGCAATCTCCTTTTTCAAATTATCTAATTTTTTTCGGTCGTTTCTATAATTACTCCCTACAATTTGGTGCTTCTTATCTTCAACGCCAAAAACTAACCATGCGTGTGATTTGCCTTTTAGATTTGCTTCATTGCTTAATGCAGAGAAATACTTACCTATTTTATTGAAATCATAGCTTTCTTTAGCTTCCTTAAATTCAACAACTTCATTTTCTGATGAAAGTGATAATAGTTGGAGCAATATTTCTTCTAAATCATGTTCTGACATATAATCTGTTTTGAGACCAAAGATACTGATTATAATCTGTTTTTTCGTTTGCTCTGCAAATATATAATGAGTGAATTCCCAGAAATTAGTTTCGCTTTCTTTTAAATCAAAATAAAAACAACACAATTTCTTTTAATTTCAATTTATTTCCAAAATAATTCTTTCAATTATTTGTCAAATAAAAAACTATTACTATCTTTGCCACGTCAAATACAAAAAGATTTATTTAGAATGAACTATTTTATTACATCCGGAATTCTTCTGCTCAACATTATTATTCTCTTGCAAAAAACAAGCTGAAGCGGATATGGTATGTAATGAATGAATGATACACAAAAATGAACCTTTCTCGCTTCGGATGAGAAAGGTTTTTTTATAATACTAAAATTTATGTCAGACAGATTGTTTATTTTCGACACAACATTACGAGACGGAGAACAAGTTCCCGGATGTCAATTGAACACAATTGAGAAAATTCAAGTAGCTCAAGCCTTGGAAAATTTGGGAGTCGATGTTATTGAAGCCGGTTTTCCCATTTCCAGTCCGGGCGATTTTAATTCAGTAGTAGAAATTTCCAAAGCGGTAACTTGGCCAACAATTTGCGCCTTAACTCGCGCGGTTGAAAAAGATATTGATGTTGCTGCAGAAGCTCTTCAATATGCCAAACGAAAAAGAATTCACACCGGAATAGGAACTTCCCCTTACCATATTAAGCATAAGTTTAATTCTACGCAAGACGAAATTTTGGAACGCGCTATTGCTTGTGTGAAATATGCCAAAAAATACGTAGAAGATGTTGAATTTTATTGCGAAGATGCCGGTCGTACCGATAACGAATATTTAGCACGTGTGGTAGAAGCAGTTATCAAAGCAGGAGCCACAGTCGTAAACATTCCGGATACAACAGGTTATTGCCTTCCCTCCGAATACGGAGAAAAAATTAAATTTTTGATGGAAAATGTAAAAGGAGTGCATAATGCTGTTCTTTCTACGCACTGTCATAATGATTTAGGTATGGCAACGGCAAATACGATTGCTGGCGTGATGAATGGCGCGCGCCAAGTAGAAGTGACAATAAATGGGATAGGAGAGCGCGCCGGAAATACTTCGTTGGAAGAAGTGGCGATGATTATCAAAAGCCACAAAGAATTAGCGATTGAAACGAATATCAATACCAAGCACATTTATCCGGTTAGTCGTATGATTTCCAGCTTGATGAATATGCCCGTTCAACCGAATAAAGCGATTGTCGGAAGAAACGCTTTTGCTCATTCATCTGGCATTCATCAGGATGGAGTGTTAAAAAATCGAGAAAGTTATGAAATAATTGACCCGAAAGACGTTGGAATTGATGATAATATTATAGCTTTGACAGCGAGAAGCGGTCGCGCTGCTTTAAAGCATAGATTGAATGTATTGGGAGTTGATTTAAGTCAAGAGAAATTAGATGGTGTTTATGAAGAATTTCTTAAATTAGCAGACCGGAAAAAAGACATTAACGATGATGATGTTTTGATGTTGGCGGGAAGAGACCGCATTGAATCTCAACGAATTCAATTGGAATATCTTCAAGTTACTTCAGGCGTTGGAATTCAAGCGGTAGCTAGTGTTTGTTTGAATATTGCCGGTGAAAAATTTGAAGCGGCTTCTTCCGGAAATGGTCCTGTAGACGCAGCAATTAAAGCTGTTAAGCAAATTATTCATCGTCAAATGACTATTCAAGAGTTTCTGATTCAGGCGATAAACAAAGGCAGCGATGATGTTGGAAAAGTTCACATGCAGGTAGAACATAACGGAACTAATTATTATGGTTTTTCTGCAAACACAGATATTATAGCTGCTTCTGTAGAAGCTTATATTGATGCAATTAATAAATTTGTAAAGTAAATTAATAGATAGAAAATGGCTAAGACTTTGTTTGATAAAATTTGGGATAAACATGTTGTAACAACTGTTGAAGATGGACCCACGCAGCTTTACATTGATAGAATGTATTGTCATGAAGTAACCAGTCCGCAAGCGTTCGAAGGTTTAAGAAGAAGAGGATTGAGTGTTTTTCGTCCTCGACAAATTACCTGTATGCCGGACCACAATATTCCAACAAAAAATCAAGAATTACCGATTCAAGACCCTATTTCGAAAAATCAAGTAGATACTTTGGATAAAAACGCAAAAGAATTTGCGGTAGATTATTATCCAATGGGGCATGAAAAAAATGGAGTTATTCATGTGGTTGGACCGGAAAATGGACTTTCTTTACCCGGAATGACAATGGTTTGTGGAGATTCTCATACTTCAACACATGGAGCAATGGGAGCGGTTGCTTTTGGAATTGGAACCAGTGAAGTGGAAATGGTTTTAGCTACACAATGTGTGTTTCAATCGCGACCCAAAACCATGCGAATATTGGTAAACGGAAAATTGAAATCCGGCGTTACGGCTAAAGATATGGCTCTTTATATTATTGCAAAAATGACTACAGGTGGCGCAACCGGTTATTTTGTAGAATATGCCGGAGAAGCAGTCGAAAGTCTTTCAATGGAAGGACGTTTAACGCTTTGTAATCTTTCCATAGAAATGGGCGCAAGAGGCGGAATGATTGCTCCGGATGAAGTAACCTTTCAATATGTAAAAGGTCGAGAATTTGCGCCTAAAGGAGAAGAATGGGATAAAGCTTTGGCTTATTGGAAAACCTTAAAAACAGATGAAGGCGCAACATTTGATGAAGAAATTGTTTTCGATGCTGCTGATATTGAGCCAATGATAACTTATGGAACGAATCCGGGAATGGGAATGGGTATCAATGACTCAATTCCAACGATGGAAAGCATTGATGAATCCAGTCGAACTTCATTTGCTAAATCCTTAGAATACATGGGATTTGAACCGGGTGAAAAAATAGAAGGTAAATCCATTGATTATGTTTTTCTTGGAAGTTGTACCAATGGACGGATTGAAGATTTTCGTTCTTTTGCAAAATTTGTAGAAGGAAAGAAAAAAGCTGAAAATATTGTTGCTTGGTTAGTTCCCGGTTCTTGGATGGTCGACAAACAAATAAAAGAAGAAGGATTAGATAAGATTTTGGAAGCCGCAGGATTTGAGATTCGTCAGCCGGGTTGTTCGGCTTGTTTAGCGATGAATGAAGATAAAGTTCCGGAAGGAAAATATGCAGTATCTACATCCAATCGAAATTTCGAAGGTCGTCAAGGTCCCGGCGCCAGAACTATCTTGGCAGGTCCTCTTGTGGCCGCCGCCGCCGCGATTACAGGTAAAATCACAAACCCGATATAAATTATAAATTAAGAATTAAAAATTAAGAATGATGTGTTGTTTACAATTCTTAATTCTTACTTTTTAATTCTTAATTAAATTTAATTCTTAATTAAAAAAAAGGAAAATGGATAAATTCACAACAATAACAAGTACAATCGTTCCACTTCCAATAGAGAATGTGGATACAGACCAAATCATTCCGGCCCGTTTCTTAAAAGCAACATCCAAAGAGGGATTTGGAGATAATTTATTTCGTGATTGGCGTTATGATAAAAACAATCAACCGATAAACACATTCGTATTAAATAACCCTACTTATAAAGGCGAAATATTAGTTGCCGGTAAAAATTTTGGTAGTGGTTCCAGTCGAGAACATGCAGCTTGGGCAATCGCAGGATATGGTTTTAAAGTGGTTGTTTCCAGCTTTTTTGCCGATATATTCAAAAACAATGCAATGAATAACTTTGTATTACCGCTTGTTGTAACAGACGAATTTCTTTCAGAAATTTTTGCGGAAGTGGACAAAAATTCAAATATAACATTGACCGTTGATTTAGAAAATCAAAAGATAATCAATAATGCTACCGGAAATTCTGAAAAATTTGCAATCAATTCGTATAAAAAAGAATGTTTTTTGGAAGGTTTTGATGATATTGATTATTTGCTTAGCAAAAAAGACATAATAGAAGAATACGAAAAAAGTAATTCTTCGAAAAATTCTTGAAAAAATTAAGATGAATAGACGAATTGAAATATTAGATACGACTTTAAGAGACGGAGAACAAACATCCGGTGTTTCGTTTGCTTCTTCGGAAAAGTTGCATATCGCCTATCTTCTAATTGAAAATCTGAATGTTGACCGTTTGGAAATTGCTTCTGCAAGAGTTTCTGAAGGAGAATATGAAACCGTAAAAAAGGTTGCCAAATGGGCTAAGAAACGCAATTATCTTGACAAAATTGAAGTTTTGGGTTTTGTTGATGGTGATTTGTCTTTGAAATGGGTAAAAGAAGTTGGTTGTAAGGTTATGAATCTTTTGTGCAAAGGTTCTTTGAAACATTGCACAGAACAACTGAGAAAAACGCCCGAACAACATTTAGCGGATGTAAAAGAAGTCTTGGCATTTGCTTCTGAAATGAATATTACAATCAATATTTATTTAGAAGATTGGTCGAATGGAATGTTAAATTCTCCGGATTATGTGTATTTCATGATGGATAATTTGAAAGACACAAATATCAAACGCTTTATGCTTCCTGATACATTGGGAATTTTGAATCCAATCAATACCGGTAAGTTTTGCAAAGACATGAAAGAAAGATATCCCGACCTTCATCTGGATTATCATGCTCATAACGATTACGATTTGGCTGTTGGGAATGTTTTTGCTGCCGTTTATTCCGGTATTCGAGGTATTCATACAACAATCAACGGATTGGGCGAAAGGGCCGGAAATGCGCCATTGGCAAGTGTCATTGCCATGTTGCACGACCAATTAAAGTTCGACACCAATATTGAAGAAGATAATTTGAATCGAGTAAGTCGTATTGTAGAATCGTATTCCGGCATTCGAATTCCGAACAATAAGCCAATTATTGGAGACAGTGTTTTTACCCAATGCGCAGGAATTCACGCGGATGGAGATAATAAAAACAATCTCTATTTCAATGATTTATTGCCGGAGAGATTTGGACGCTCACGTGAATACGCTTTAGGTAAAGTTTCCGGAAAATCCAATATAAAGAAGAATCTGGAAGCGATGAATATTGAATTGGATGACGAATCCATGAAGAAAGTGACGGAGCGAATTATCGAATTAGGCGATAAAAAAGAAATTGTTACGCAGGACGATTTGCCTTACATTATATCGGATGTTTTGCATGCCGAAAATACAGATAAAATAAGAATAATCAATTATTCGTTATCGCTAACACAAGGACTTCGTCCAACAGCAACCGTTCGCATTGAAATAGATGGAAAAGAGTATGAACAAACGGCTCCGGGAGATGGTCAGTACCACGCGTTTTCTAAAGCACTTTGGAAAATTTATACTCAATTAGGGAAACCTAAACCCAATTTGACGGATTACAATGTTAGTATTCCAGTTGGAGGTCGGACGGATGCCTTGGTTCAAACAACGATTGCTTGGAATTTTAACGAAAAAGATTTCAAAACAAGAGGTTTGGATGTTGACCAGACTGGGGCTGCAATTAAAGCAACTGTCAAAATGTTGAATATGATTGAAAATATGTAAGAGGGTGTCTCAAAAGCTGCCAATAGAACGCAGATGAAACGGATTATGCAGATTGTCGCGGATTATAAAAAACGAAACTCACAGATAATCAGTGTCTTACAAGATATAAATCTGCGACAATCCGCCTAATCTGCTTTATCCGCGTTCCATTGGCGACTTTTGAGACAACCTCAAAACTTAAAACATTAAAATGATGAAGAAAAAATTAACGATTGCTCTTGTTGCTCACGACAACAGGAAAGCGGACATGGTAGAGTGGGCTGTATTTAATGCAGATATGCTTTCGATACATACATTGGTTTGTACCGGAACTACCGGAAGTTTGATAAGAAAAGCATTTAATGAAAAAGGAATTGAAGCAGAAATTATTTGTATGAACTCAGGACCTTTAGGTGGTGACGCAGAAATTGCGGCGATGGTTGTTCGACATGAAATTAATTTGGCTATTTTTCTAATTGATGATTTGAATGCTCAACCACACGAGGCGGATATTCAAATGTTACTTCGTCAATGTCGAGTTCACAATGTTCCGATTGCATGTAATCGCTACAGCGCAGACTTGATGATTACAAGTACTTTGTGGGATAATGAAGAATATACTCCCAAAATACCACAATACATTAAATATAATAGAGAATAATTAAGAATTAAAAATCAAAAGAACGTCATTTTACAATTAACATAACACTATTTACATATATGAAATTGAAAATTGCAGTATTACCTGGTGATGGAATTGGGCCTGAGATTGTAGCGCAAGCTTTGGATGTAACAAAAGCTGTTTGTGCCAAATTTGGACATGAATTGACTTATGAGGAAGCCTTGGTTGGCGCAGTCGCAATTGATGCGGTTGGAGACCCTTATCCTGAAAAAACGCATGCTCTTTGTATGGATTCGGATGCGGTATTATTTGGAGCGATTGGTTCTCCGAAATATGATAATGACCCTTCGGCTAAAGTTCGTCCGGAGCAAGGTTTATTGGCTATGCGGAAAAAATTAGGATTGTATGCAAATATTCGTCCGGTAACGACTTTTCCTTCATTAATACACAAATCTCCACTTCGTCCCGATTTGGTTGAAGGAGCTGATTTTATGTGTATCCGTGAATTAACTGGCGGAATTTACTTTGGTCGTCCGCAAGGTAGAAGTGAAGACGGAACAACTGCTTATGATACTTGCGTTTACACAGTTGAAGAAATTGAACGCATTGTTCGTTTAGCCTACGATTATGCTCTGAAACGCAAAAAAAAGCTAACGATTGTAGATAAAGCAAATGTATTATGTACATCTCGTTTATGGCGTCAAGTTTCGCAACGTTTAGAAAAAGAATATCCGGAAGTTGAAACGGAATATATGTTTGTCGATAATGCAGCGATGCAGATTATTCAAGGCCCTAAACGATTTGATGTATTGGTTACAGAAAATATGTTTGGCGATATTTTAACGGATGAAGCTTCTGTAATTACCGGTTCATTGGGAATGTTGCCTTCTGCTTCGATTGGCATACACACTTCTGTTTTTGAGCCGATTCATGGTTCTTATCCTCAGGCGGCGGGAAAAAATATAGCGAATCCTTTGGCTACTATTCTTTCTGCGGCATTGATGTTTGAATACGCTTTTGGATTAATGGACGAAGGTAAAATTATCAGAGATGCAGTGAATGCTTCAATGGATGCGCTTGTTGTGACAGAGGATATTGCCGAATCCGGAAAGGCTTACAAAACATCGGAGGTGGGCGAATGGATTATAAAATACATTAGCGACAAATAACGGCAAAAACCAATAACGGCAAAAACCATAATGGCAAAAAACCAGGGATTAAAAATCCCTGGCTATTAATGCATTGTTTCTACGAAACAAGCAATATATCAGCATAATGTTTCGTAGAAACATTGCCTTAATAGCCAGTGGTTTCAACCACTGGATGTTTGGATATCGCATATTTTGATGTTTGGATATCGTATGTCGGATATACGTATGTTTGGATGTCAAATAAAATTATCGATTCAAATAATCGCTAATCCAATTATTCAAGCTATCTAACAAAACAGGAGCATTTTGCCTCACAGCCCAAGCTTGAAATTGACTAAAACTAATTTCTGTTTCAATATCAATATTTGGAAGTATCTTGGCATTTTTAGTAGCAATTTCTTTGTCAACCACAGCATAATCAATACCTCCCGCACTTACCATGTAAATTAAGTGTTCGGCTGCGTAATTTTCAATCTCTTCAATATAAATAGGTTCAGCAATCTCTTCGGATAAATTTTTCAATCGAAGTATAACTGGTGAATTTTGAGCAACAAAAACCGTTTTATTTCCTAAATCTATCTGATTTTTGATAAAAGGAACTTTATCGTTTCGATTCTTTTTCTTTTGAATAAGTACTTGTTTACTTGTTGTTATCGGAACCGTAAAATTTAAGTTCTTCTTATTTTCATTTGTAATTGGAATGTTCAAAGCAATTACATCATAAAGATTTTTTTGAAGTTTATCAATGCAAACATCAAAATTGTTTTCCAAATGAATTTCGACATTTAATCCGGAACGTTCTTTTATATAATTGGAAAGCTTGTATTGCACTCCGGTAATTGAATCTCCTGAAACATAGTAATCAACTGAATTATATTGAGTAACGATATTCAGTGTTCCACTTGATTTAATTTCGGTGTAATCGCGTATCGGAGTTTTTCCAAAAACGTATTGGGAAATAGAATAGGCCAAAGAAAGAAGAAAGATAAGCCCAAAAATAAGCGCAATATTCCATTTTTTCAGAGTCATAATTTTATTTGTTAATTGATAAAATCAACAGACAATCCCATTCTTATCGAAGTTGGATTAACCGGATAATGAGGACTTGAAAAATATTCAGGGGGATTAATGAACAGAGAACTTGCATTGTAGTACTGAATAAAAAAGCGAGTTTGCTTCAGATGACAATTGAGAAATCCACTTAATAAAGGATAATTTCCGACTTGTACATCATTTTGCAATTTGAACTGTTGAGTAGCCGGTTCGTAAGCCGGTGCATAATATTTTGTCCAATAATGAGCATTAGCTCCCATTTGAATGGTCAACACCTTCGCTATTTTGAATTGAAGATAAAGGCTGGAATAAGCCGCTAAATCAGGCAAAGGAATAATTTTTTGGTCGCTGGATGTTTGATAAACAATTTGATTATCCCAGTGAAGCGCTCTAAATTTGAAATTTTGATTTAATTGAGCCGCTAAAATTTGAATGTTCCCATCGTGTTGCTTAGGATAACCATTTGTGTCAAAATAAATGTAATTCGTTACATTTTCTACTCCTAAACCGAAATTAGTTTTAGTGTGTGGAATATCAATATTTCCTCCAATGAAAACTTTTCGAACCTTGTTAAAATCATTTTCCCACCAAAAATATTTACTTCGATAATGATTTTCGTAATGAGTTGGAGCTAAGTTTTTTAAGTGAGCTTTTGCCGTGATAGAAGCCGTATCTCCCCAAACAGGAATGCGAGTTTCAACGCTTCCGGAAAGGTCAATATCTCCCAAGTTATAACCTAAAACGCCAAAACTACCTTGCGCATTATAACGTAAAAACGTTCCGGTTCGCATGGCAAGCTCTCCACCAATGTAAGTTGCCGATTGATTGGTTTCATTTTTTACCGGAATAGTATCCATCATCGTGAAACTTCTAAAATCTTGTGTAACAAACGCAGTCAAGTCAAATTTAGCCCATTCACTAAATCCCTCACGCAAAGACAACGCAAATGTGTTGCTTAAAGACCAGTAAGAGGTGGAATCATTTACAGCTCTTCCATCTCTGAAAAAATCCACATCATTGTAAAAATTATCAACTAAAAGAGAATCCGTCGTATAAAATTTCTTCTTTTTATCTTTGTAATCAAAAGTATAAATGATGCTGGAAACCGGAATGAATTGCTTGATTGTATTTCCTTCTTCATCAATCTGTTCTGTATCTTTATTGAAACCCAAATTAAAGCGATAATTCAGGTAAGCTTGATTCCCCTTTAACTTACTCCATGTATTAGTTAAATTCGTTGGAATATCCTGAGTACTAGATATTGTTCTATCCATTTGTTCCGGATAGGAAATCCAATTATCATTTTCGATGCCACCATTTTCAGCATTTGTATAATCTGCCGGATTAATAAATAAATGTAGTTGATGACGGTCGGAAAGGTAATTTCCGAAAAATACCCACTCTAAATGCTTCGAAGCTTGTGAGTTGTAATAACCACGCGCGTATAAATAATCTATATCGAAACCGAAATTTAATTTTTTTCCCATATTCAAAGCCAATATACCTTGAAATCGTTCTTCTTTTACAATTCGACTTCCGGCTGTTTGGTATGTAATATTGGAATACGGAATTTTGGTGTTAATAAAGTTAAACTGGTCCGGCGACTTTGCATAAGCATAAAATGGGTCTTCAAACATAAAATTGGAACGGCTTTCTCTTTCAAAAAAGATTCTGGATTCCATTGGTAATCCCAAATTACCTAAATGTGCAACTGAAATTCCCTTTCCTTCAACATTGGTTCGATTGAAATAGTCTGTCAGAAATGTATCGGGAAGTGCCGGAATAATTTCACCGGTTTTCGGAGTGATTCGCCAATAATTAATTGATTTAGTCGTGTCAATTTTAGAAACGGGAGCTTCTAAATGACTGTGCAGATGATGTGCGGTGGAATCATTTAATTCCGGTTCAGCAATATCTTGCTCTGAAATAGTCGAATCGTCTAATTCCGATTCGGCAGTAATGTCTTGAATTTCTTGTCCCCAAAGAGTAGGAGAGTGATAGGCAAGAAAAAAGAAAATAATAAACAAACTTATCATAGTCTTTAAATTGGAATTAAAGACTATGATAAATTTACGAATCAAATTCGCAAAGGGAAAATGAAAGAGATATTCTCTATTCACTATTTAGATTGTTATTTCTTTTATTAATTCCATACCCCTCATGATAGCCTGCTCGTTCATCGGTAAAAGCTTGTGATGACGTTCAGGAAGTGATTTTTTCAAACCTTTCATCACACTTTCGATTTCCACCATTGGAGTTGTTTTAAGCATTCCGCCTAACACAATCATATTAAAAGCCTTCGCATTTCCTTCCTTCGTAGCTGTATTCATCGCGTCAATTTCAAAGATACGAATATCTTTACGAGTTGGTTGCTTGGTAATTCCATAACCATCATAAATCAGAATACCGCCCGGTTTAACCGAACTTTCAAACTTTTCTAAAGACGGTTGATTTAATACAATTACAATATCGTACTCGTTCAACACCGGAGAAGAAATACGTTCATCACTTAAAATGACAGTCACATTTGCCGTACCTCCACGTTGTTCTGGTCCATAAGACGGAAACCAAGCTACTTCTTTGTTTTCCATCAAACCGGAATAAGCTAGTATTTTACCCATAGAAAGGACTCCCTGTCCTCCAAATCCTGCTATAATTATTTCGTGTTGCATATTATTCTTTATCTTTAATAACACCCAAAGGATACATGGGTAACATATTTTCAACCATCCACTTATTAGCTTGGTCAGGAGTCATTTTCCATCCGGAAGCGCAAGTAGAAACAAATTCCACAATCGAAGTTCCTTTTCCTGCCATCGAATTTTCAAAAGCCTTACGAAGCATTTTTTTCGCTTTTTTGATTGCCGGGGCTGTGTGCGCCGTTTCACGACTAACCAAGCAAGTTCCTTCTAATTGAGCTAATAGTTCAGATATTTTTAATGGATAACCATTCAAAGCAACATTACGACCATAGGGACAAGTTGCTGTTTTCATATCCAATAGGGTAGTAGGAGCCATTTGTCCTCCGGTCATTCCATAAATGGCGTTATTGACAAATATAATTACAATATTTTCACCTCGATTACATGCATGAATTGTTTCCGCTGTACCAATTGCCGCTAAATCGCCATCACCTTGATAAGTAAAAACCATTTTATCCGGATTTAATCTTTTGGCAGCTGTTGCAACCGCCGGAGCGCGTCCGTGTGCCGCTTCAATCCAATCAATATCCAGATAATTGTATGCAAAAACAGCACAACCAACAGGAGCAATTCCAATAGTTTTTTCTGTTAAACCCATTTCGTCAATTACTTCCGCAACTAATTTATGTACAACTCCATGAGTACATCCGGGGCAATAGTGCATTGGCTTGTCATTCATCAAACGAGGTTTACCATAAACCTTGTTTTCCGGTTTTATCATTTCTTGTGTTTCCATATTTTATCAATGAAAATGAAAAGAATATTCTTCTTTTTATTTTCTTTTGGATTTCATTTTAATAATTTTTCTTTCAACGCTTTTAATACTTCTTGTGGGGTTGGAACGATTCCACCTAAACGGCCAAAATGTTCTACTGGAACTTGACATTCTACAGCTAATTTGACATCTTCAATCATTTGTCCTGCATTTAATTCCATCGTTAAGATACCTTTTACATTATCTACATAGGAATTTATTTTTTTAGTGGGAAATGGCCACAAGGTAATGGGTCGGAAAAGACCAACTTTAATACCTTCTTTTCTTGCCATTTCAACCGTTTTTTGGCTGATTCTTGCAGCAGAACCAAAAGCGATGATTAAATATTCTGCGTCATCGCAAAACAATTCTTCATACAAAACTTCGTTTTCTTCAATTAACTTATATTTAGCCTGAAAACGATTGTTATTTTGTTCCATAATAGAGGAATCCAATTCCAATGAAGTAACAATATTTGGTTTTCGAGAATCCGGTTTGCCCAGAGTAGCCCAAGTTTGTTCTGCTCGAATTTCTTCTTCTGTTTTTCTCGGACGTTGTTCTGGTAAAATCACTTTTTCCATCATTTGTCCGATTACTCCATCCGAAAGAATCATTGCAGGATTGTTGTATTTAAAAGAAAGGTCGAAACCTAAAGCTACATGGTCAGCCATTTCTTGAACAGAAGCGGGCGCAAGAGTAATTAATCTATAATCACCATGTCCGCCACCTTTAACTGTTTGAAAGTAATCGGCTTGACTCGGTTGTATTGTTCCTAAACCGGGTCCTCCACGCATAATATTTACAATTAAACCGGGCAATTCGGCACCAGCCATATAAGAAATACCTTCTTGTTTTAAGCTGATTCCGGGGCTTGAGGAAGAAGTCATGACTCTTTTTCCGCAGGCAGCACCACCATAAACCATATTGATAGCGGCGACTTCGCTTTCGGCTTGAAGCACCACCATTCCGGTTGTTTCCCAAGGTTTTTCATCCATCAAAGTTTCCATTATCTCTGATTGGGGAGTAATGGGATAGCCGAAATAGCCATCTGCTCCATAGCGAATTGCCGCATGAGCAATCGCATCGTTACCTTTCATTAATTTTATTTCTTCAGCCATATTCTTAAATTTTCACCTTATAAACGGTAATACAACCATCAGGGCATACATATCCACAATTTGCACAGCCGATACATTCATCGGGTTTAGCCATTTGCGCATAATTATAGCCTTTACTATTCACTTCTTTTCCTAAGATAAGTACATCTGTTGGGCATGCAACGACACAAAGTTCACATCCTTTGCATCTATTGGTGTCCACAACGACCGTTCCTTTGATTTTTGCCATAAATTAATAGATTATTTATATTCTATTTTGAAAGATTAAAATCAGGATATAAATCTTGTAATCTTTCCAATTCTTTTTTCAAATCACCTTGACTATCGTCTGTTAGTTCAATTCCCTCTATTAAAGCCAATATTGCTTTTTTCTGTTCTCCTAGATGAAGAAAGAAATTACTCTTGTATAAATAAAGAGATTCCATTTCCGGAATAAGTTTTAAAGCGACATTCACAAAGTAGAGAGCTTCTTCCCACATCTCCATTTGTGAACAAATATTCGTAGCAATTATATTTATCATATAATTTTCGGGATACAAATATAAATATTCTTTTGCTTTCTCCAAAGCTTTAATATAATTACCGTTTTTTTCATAAATGGTAATTAAATTTAAATAGTTATTTTGAATTTTGTATCCTAAAGATTCTGCGAATTCAAAAGCTTCAATAGACTTTTCTATTTCTTCCACTTCGTTGTAGATATTTCCTAAGCGATGCCAGGTTTCTCCGTCTAGTGGATTGATTGATTCAACTTGGCTAGCTATTTTACAGACATTTTCTTTATCTTTTAATGCTGTGTAACTTAGCAGTTGTAACCATAAAAACTCAATTTCTACTCCCATAATGGAAATAGCTTCTTCTATTACATTTGCAGAAGCTTCAAAAAGGTCTACTTCGTTTAGAGCCTCACTCATTGCTTGATAAATAATGGAAAGATTTTCTTTGTTTTTCTCGTATTTCGTTTTCATTTTACGAAAAAAGAGAAAAGCATCTTCTTCCATTCTTAAGTGTAAAAGTGCCGCAATTTTGTGTCCATCGACCCACACCTCCGGTAAATCTTTGTATTGTTCGGAGAGAGTTAATAAATCGTTCCATAATGTGAAATCGTTTAATAACAGCAAAATATCATAGATTAAATCTTCATTATTTTCATGAAGTTTTAACGCGTGATGAATTGTCTTTTTTGCTTTTTGGATTTCATCTTCGGTCAAATAAATTTCGATGATTTCGCTTAACTCTTCTGCATCAAAGAAGCGAGGAGACAGATTTTTTGTCAATGATTCCTCCCATTCGTGAAAAAAATCAGGATATGGCTCTTTGGGAGAGTCATTAAAATCATCTTCAAAAAAATTGTATTTAGGCATGTATTTAGTTTAATCTTATTTATCTTTCATTTTGCTCCAGGAATCTTTTAAAGAAATAGTCCTGTTGAAAACTAATTTATCAGTTGTTGTATCCGGGTCTAAATTGAAATAGCCGATGCGTTGAAATTGGAAATTTTCAAGAGGTTTAGCCTTTTCTAATTCTTTTTCCACTCTTGCATTCGTTTTTATAATTAAAGAATCAGGATTCAATAATTCGCGAAAATCTTTTTCTTTTTCGTCACTTGGATTTTCTACACTGAAAAGACGGTCGTACAATCGAATTTCTGCCGGAATACTGTAATTTGCTGAAACCCAATGCAAAGTTCCTTTTACTTTTCGATTGCTTTCTGGCATTCCGCTCTTCGTTTGCGAATCATATTCAGCATATATTTCTTCGATATTTCCTTCATTATCTTTTTTTACACCGGTACATTTAACGATATACGCATTTTTCAAGCGAACTTCTTGTCCGGGTGTCATTCGGAAGAATTTTTTAGGAGCATCTTCCATAAAATCTTCTCTTTCAATAAATAATTCTCGTGTGAAAGCGATTTCATGGCAACCCATCGATTCGTCTTCCGGATTATTAATGGCTTCCATCATTTCCACTTTATCTTCCGGATAGTTGGTGATAATCAACTTAACCGGGTCTATTACAGCGGAAACTCGTTTGGCTTTCGCATTTAAATCTTCCCGAATGGAATATTCTAATAATGCAATATCGTTGAGTGCTTCAAATTTTGTGTAACCAATTTTATCAATAAAGTTGTGAATGGCTTCTGGAGTATAACCTCTTCTGCGCAATCCGGTAATTGTCGGCATACGTGGGTCATCCCAACCGCTGACTAAATTTTCGTTTACTAATTGAAGTAATTTTCGCTTACTCATCATTGTGTAAGTGAGATTTAAGCGATTAAATTCATATTGGTTTGGGCGATAATCGCTATTGCTTTCTGTAACGAGTTCATCAACAAACCAATCGTATAAAGGACGATGTGGAACAAATTCTAAAGTACAAATAGAATGAGTAACACCTTCAAAATAGTCGCTTTGACCATGTGCGAAATCATACATCGGATAAGCTTTCCAAGTTGTTCCGGTGCGATGATGAGGATGATTGATTACTCTGTAGATAATCGGGTCACGAAAGTGCATATTTGAAGAAGCCATATCAATTTTGGCTCTCAAAACCATAGCTCCTTCCGGAATTTCGCCGGTATTCATTTTTTCAAATAAGTCCAAACTTTCTTCTATCGGACGATTGCGATAAGGCGAATTTGTTCCCGCTAGAGTAGGGGTTCCCTTTTGTTTTGCAATTTCTTCAGCGGATTGCTCATCGATATATGCTTTGTCTGTTTTAATCAATCGAACAGCAAAATCCCAAAGTTGTTGAAAATAATCGGAAGCATAATACATATTTTCCCAATTGTATCCTAACCATTGAATATCTTCCATAATGGAGTCTACATATTCAACATCTTCTTTTGTTGGGTTGGTATCATCGAAACGGAGATTACAGATTCCGTTGTATTTTTGTGCAATCCCAAAATCCATACAAATGGCTTTAGCATGACCAATGTGTAAGTAACCATTGGGTTCCGGCGGAAAACGAGTTTGTATTCTTTTGTCGTTTTTACCATCAGCCAAATCCTTTTCAACAATCGTTTCTATAAAATTCAGACTTTTCTTATTTTCGTCGTTCGTGATAATTTCTCCAGACATAGTTTTATCAATTTGAGGTGCAAAATTACAGAATTTATTTGGAAAAACAGTTATAAATATTTAAAGTTGTAAGTAATAAGTAATAAGTTGTAAGTAATAAGCGACTCACAACTTACTACTTAAAACTTATTCCTTCAATCTACATTTGGGGATTGATAAAGTTATACCTACTTTTGCACCATTATTTAAATAAAAAATATGAGATAATAAAAGACTATTATATATAAAGAATTTGTATTTGCAGTGTGCTTCTTTTTGTAGAAAAACGACCTAATTTATATCCGAAAGAAAAAGCATTGTGGATGCACCTGTATAGGTGTATTCTCAATTGTTATTCAATCGGATAAGGGTTACTTGGTCGTACCTTCTATAAGTTGAAGAAAATTGGTGGATACACCTTCTTCCTTTTTACTGATTTATTCACCTTTTAAATTACGCAGCCTATGACATAACCCTTTTTGCAATTATATTGACTTATTAACTCGCATTTCTTTTATAGAAAAATCGACCAAATATTTCTTAAATATCCGGAGGAATGTAATGAGATGATATTTATTTTGTTTTCTGCTTTATCGCAAAAGTGAAATAGAAAATTTTCTTGTTGTATCTCGCCACAAAGAAATGCAATCAAGATTTTTTTTAGTACATAACCCTTTTACGATAACAAATGAGAGCAAAATATATTTTGTTTTTTCTTCTCTGTTCCGTCATGTTTGCCAATGGAGAAGAAGCTAAAGATACACTTTTTTACACTGATAAATCAACACAAATTAGTCCCCAAAAACTCGTTTTACCGACATCTCTTATATTAATCGGTTCGCTGAATATTTGTAATGATTGGGTAAATCATGCGGTAAGAGACGAGATGACCAATTTACGAGGAAATAATTACTTTCGAGCAGATGACAATATTCAATATTTACCTGTGATTTCATACGTTGGATTAGGAGCAATTGGAGTTAAAAGTCAACATTCGTTTAAAGAACGATTAGTTGTTACGGCTACGTCCTATTTAGCAATGGGAATAATGGTAAATGGCGTAAAATATGCGGTAAATGAAAAACGACCGGATTCGTCTGCCAAAAATTCTTTTCCTTCAGGACATACTGCAACCGCTTTTATGGGAGCCGAATTAGTTAGAATGGAATATGGAAATGGCTATGGATTGGGAATGTATGCTATTGCCGGTGGAGTTGCTTTTTTGCGACTTTATAATGATAGACATTGGCTCAATGATGTTATTGCGGGAGCTGGCGTTGGAATTTTGAGCGCTCGTATCGGTTATTGGCTGCTTCCTGCGAATGAAAAGTTGTTTAAGTTGAATAAAAAGAATTCTTCAAAGCTGGCAATATTGCCGACTTATGATTATCAAAATCAGGCTTTAGGACTAAATTTGAATGTTCAATTTTAACAAAAGGGAGTCTCTAAATCCGCATTATCCGCGTTCTATTAGCGAATTTTAAAATACACTCCTATGTTTGGGGATTAATGCGAAAGTCAGCACATACTCTTTGGTTACAATATAATTGACACAAAAAGTTTGCTGTTTGGATGTTCTTGTTTCGTAAGCCGTAAAAGAAGACACTTTTTCCAGTTCCGGTTCAAAAGAATTGATATGTAACTGCGTTTTAAATTCAATATCATTTTCTTCCAATAACTTGAATAGAGCTTCTTTTGCCGACCAATGTAAAAGCAAGTGAATGAGAGGATGTTTTTTTGAAATGTTTTTTTCTTCTTCCTCATTCACAAAACGCTTTTGTATTTTTTCGACTCGAGAAGAAATATATTCAATATCAATCCCAACCGATTTTTTTTCATCTAAAATAAGGGATATATATCCTTTCGTATGACTGATGCTAATAAAATAAGATTCGTCAGCAAGATAAGGTTTGCCGGAGTCGGTATATAAAATTTCCTTTTCTTCCGCGATTAATTGTTTCAAAAGAACTCTTGCCGCCAACCATTCTCGTTTTCGTTTTTCGCCCATTTCTTGAAGTTTGGGAAGATACCATTCTTTTCTTTCCAATTGAGACAGAAGTTCTTCGGATGTTCCTTGGATGGGAGCGATTCCAATAATTGTTTGGTCGAACTGATGAATAAAAGTATTTTCCTTATTCAGATATTCCATAAACGATTTTTTTGTCAACGAGTTTGTATCCTAACGAACCAATAGCTAATAAATCACTAAGGATATTTCGCGCTGTATTGTAATTAATATGAGCCATTTTTCTGAATTGGCTGACTGTGATATAAGGCTTTACTTCCAAATAATTCAACAGTTTTTCGACCGGTTTGCTCACCATGATATGTGTTCCTTGCAAAGAGGTTCTTTTGCTCCAAGCCAATTCCAATATTTCAGGAGCAAGAAAATTCTCATCATGAATGCGAACATAAGCTTTCATTTCGTTTGTTTTATCCGGAGCTTTATGCGGTTTGGAAGAACTGCTTTTTACTTTTATTTCTAAAATCACTTTCCCATCAATATGCCATTCTTTCGCTCGAAAAGGAACTTTGGGTATGCAATACATTTCAGACGCAGCTTCAATCATATAATATTCCTCTTCGCTTCGAATACCCGCTACCGCTCCATTGTCTTTCACACCGATTAGAAGTATTCCTCCGTCAGTATTCGCAAAAGCAGCAAGCGTTCGAGCAATCTTTTTGCTATCACTAATCTCGAACTTAAAATCCAGTTGCTGATGCTCTCCTTGAGTAATTAAATCGAATATGTAATCATTTTTTGCCATCTCAGCTGCAAAAGTAAATCTTTTTTACAATTTTGTTCGTTAATAAAACAAAATGATACTCCTGAAGGTATGGAGAATGTATTAAAAATAAAACAAAATGAACTATATGTTCATCCTAAAAAAAAGAGTAATTTATTGGGATCTTGCCTGTTATCCCAAAAACCGACAATTATAATATTTTGTTTGTTGAGCGTATATAATATGCTATAATGCCCCAATGATATGATACGAACATTTTAAATCAGATTTCTTTCCTAATTTTGGTTGTGATTTTAGCAAAGATATTCGTTCGATTATCTTCATATTTAAGCTCTTAGAATATTCTTTGCTTTTATTTCTCTCGTTCCAATATTCAAAAATATAATTTCTTTGTTTTATTGCAGTCTCTGTCCAAAAAACTTTTAAGAGAGCATTCTGAGTCCGTTTTTATCAAGTCATCTTCAGATATAAGATTTCCGCATTTAATGTCATTTTCACTCATCATTAACATTTCAATCTGCTCTGAAGATAATTGCACTTTTTTTTCCGATTGAGTCGACTCGAAAATATTAGCAATAGCACTTAGTAATTTTTCATTATTTGTTGCTATTATTTTGTCAATTAAGCTATTTCTTAGAATCTCAAGTGTTGTCATAGCCATTTATTTTCCGGTAAAGATATATAACTTCTCAAAAAAACAAAATTAAATAAATCGAACCAAACGCATTAAAATATTTTACGGCACCTCGCTGGCGCGGATTAAAATTATATGTAGAGACGCAATGCTTGCGTCTCGTTTTGAACAATTCCGTTTTGAATAATTTTGTTTTGCACAATTCGGGAATGAGACACAAGCATTGCGTCTCTACGCATACCATAAAATATCTAAATACGTTTGCCCTGGATTAAACCATTCTGGAATGGCTTAATTATTTAAAATAATATTACTTTTGCACTCTAAAACAAATATTAACAATTTTGATTCAGAAGAGTTACTACTATCTCTCCGAAGTTAAATGAGCATAGAATTATTTTCACTAATATTATTGGGAGGTGCCATTTGCGCGGGCATGTTAGGTGCATTGACAGGCTTAGGCGGCGGCGTTGTTATCATTCCGCTGTTAACACTTGGCTTTGGAGTCGATATGCGTTTTGCCATTGGAACGGCATTAGTTACATCTATTGCAACATCCTCTGGAGCTGCTTCCGCATATATCAAAGACGGTATTACCAATGTGCGTATTGGGATGTTTCTTGAAATAGCGACCACTTTGGGAGCCGTCATGGGCGCGCTCATTGCCATGTATTTACCAACAAATATCATTGCCATAATTTTTGCGATAGTGCTTATTTTTTCGGCAATCATGACAGTCCGTGATAAAAATCAACAACCGGATTATACTGCTCCGGGCGACAAATGGGCAGAAAAACTGAAATTAAACGGTTCATTTCCAACAAAAGAAGGCATTCAAGCCTATAATGTGAAAAATGTTGCGGGAGGATTCTCACTTATGACATTGGCGGGCATCC
>JGI996J12353_1000079_pt1 | contig 31267 bp, 28 predicted proteins | sample IntmicLarv5ML5BL_FD_12353 | JGI IMG/M metagenome (IMG submission 12353) | reverse complement strand
AGGGGCGAGACTATACATCGCCTTCTTGCTCCGACACTTTTAGACGCAAGATTTTATCACACTCTCGTCCCATAGTGTTGGGACAAACACCCTATCACTATTTCAAAGAAGTGAATCTAAAAGCCCTATCTTTATCGCTGTTGTTTTAATTATGAAGTGCCCCTCAAAAGTTCTTTGTCCAACTTTTGAGGGGCACTTCAATCTCTCTTACGAGGTTTATTCCACGGGGGTGCCAAATAGTGTGGCTGAGGTGGCACGTTCTATGCGGACGTTTACAAAGTCGCCTACATGGTAGTTCTTCTTGTCGAATATCACTACCTTATTTTGGCTTGTTCGTCCGAAGAGCTGTTCTCTTGAACGCTTTGAGAATCCTTCAATTAATACCTCAAAGGTTTTGCCTACATCTCGGAGATTACTTTCCTCAGAGAGTTTATTTTGTAGGTCTATCATTTCTTGTAGGCGGCGTACCTTTTCGGCTTCGGGAACATTGTCCGGTAGTTTCTTTGACGCGTAAGTTCCAGGACGTTCAGAGTATTTAAAGAGGAAGGCTGAGTCATAACCTACTTCACACATCAGTGATAGCGTTTCCTCGTGATCTTCGTCTGTCTCTGAATGGAAGCCGCTGAATAAATCGGTAGATATTGCACAACCAGGTAATATCCTACGAATTGCAGCAATTCTTTCCAGATACCATTCACGGTCATATTTGCGATTCATTATTTTAAGCATACGCGAACTGCCTGATTGTGCCGGCAGGTGTATATACTTACACAGATTGTCATATTTCGCCATAATGGTAAGAGTTTCATCACACATATCCTTTGGGTGAGAGGTGGTGAAACGAATACGCATATTAGGAACTTCCTGCGCAATCTTTTCGAGTAACATCGGGAATGTGATTGTAGTATCGTCCTTCTCGAAGGAGTAAGAATCAACATTCTGACCAAGCAATGTTACCTCACGGAAGCCTTTGTCTCTTAGATTGCGGACTTCATTCAGTATGCTTTCTATATCCCTGCTACGTTCTCGTCCGCGTGTATATGGTACGATGCAGAAAGTACAGAAGTTATTACACCCACGCATGATTGAGATAAATCCTGAGATATTCACCCCACCTATTTTTAGCGGAATTACATCCTTATAAGTTTCGATGGTGGATAGTTCGACATTGATTGCCTTCTCGCCACTTTCAACAGCACCTACGAGATTCGGGAGATCCATATATGAGTCAGGACCGGCAACAAGGTCTACTTTATGCTCCTCTATCAGGTTTTCTTTTACTCTCTCCGCCATACATCCCAATACTCCGATTATCAGGTTTTTCTTTTTCCTCTTCAATGAGTGGAAGTATTGTATCCTGCCGTAAATCTTTTGTTCGGCATTATCACGTACCGAGCAGGTATTGACAAACACAGCGTCCGCATCTTCTATCTTGTCGGTGATAGAGTATCCGTCCATCTGCATAATTGAGGCCACCACTTCGGTATCTGCCACGTTCATTTGGCATCCGTAGGTTTCGATAAATAGTTTGCGGTCTACGTTCTGGCTTACGGATTTTAAGTCCGTGCCCTGTTCTTCTTTTTTCATTCGTAATTTATATATAGATGATAAGTATAGGATAGGCTACCCTTTACTGTTTTTATATCTTGAGATTCTTTACTTTACGGATATTTATCGTTACTTTTAGACCACAAAAATAATCAAAGTTTATGGATAACGTAGGAGATTGGCTGTATTTACTTCTTATCGCAATAGCCGGAATAAGCAGTTTATTTAGCGGAAAGAAAAAGAAGCAAGCACAAAGTCAGCCACAACAAAAGAAGCAAGAGGTAGGTTTTCCAAAATCAGACGACGACTTCTGGGGCACAATCGAAGAGGTTGAATCAACCGCTTACGAACCATCTGTCGTAGCAAAATCCTCGAAGCGAAAAACTCCTCTACTAACGGCAGAGAGCCTCATACCGGATTCAATATTAGACAGAGTCGATGATTTCCACGACGAGAATTATGCCGCTGACGACGAAGGTTTGTCTGCCGAGAGCTTCCACCTTGAAGACTTGGAAGAAGTAAGAAAGGGAATCATCTACGCCGAGATACTTAACCGCAAATATTAATTTTCCCCATAGATGTTCTTCTCCTCAATAATAGGTCTATACATCGTAGGTAATCTCTACATTTTATATAAAGCATTAAACGCTATTTCGGCGCGTTCGATATTGGCAAGGATTTTATTCGCCATTCTTTATATCTGCGGAGCATCATCGCTTATCATTGCACGGACTTTCAGACATTCCTTTCCTGCTGAAGTTTTATCCGTTTGTTCTTATGTCGGATACTTCTGGCTGATCTTTACACTATACATGGTGCTGGCTTTGCTTGCCTTTGATCTTTTTAGCTTGTTTATTCGCAGGAAAGTTCCCTTTCGCTTTGTGCTGTCTCTTTTTATCACTGTCGGGATTATGGCTTATGGTCATTATAAATATCTCAATCCTGATGTTAGGGTGCTAAATCTCACTATCGATAAGCCGGCAAAGGTTGCATCTCTCAAAGTAGTAGGTTTTAGTGATTCTCATTTGGGAAAAGATACCGACAAGAAAAAGTTGGCAAACTTTGTGAGGTTAATCAACGAACAGAACCCCGACTTGATTCTTATAGCAGGCGACCTTATCGATAATAGCATCGCCCCTGTGAATGAGCAAAGGATGGATGAAGAATTATCCCAACTAAAAGCACCGCTGGGGATATTTATGGTAACAGGCAATCATGATTACTTCGGTGGGGTGAAAAATGTACAGACTTTTCTAAAGAAAACTCCTATAAAACTACTCGACGACGAGGTGGTTACTCTACCAAATGGCATACAAATCGTAGGGCGGAACGATAGTCGCGGAGGCAACAGATATCCGTTAGAGGTAATTATGAAGGAAGCCGACCAAGCAAAACCTATAATACTACTCGACCATCAGCCTAATGAACTTGATGATGCTGTTCGACATGGCGTTGACTTACAATTCAGCGGACATACGCATAATGGGCAGGTATGGCCGATGACTTACGTCGTAAAATATATGCACGACCTTAGTTATGGATATGAGCAAAGAGGCGGGACGCACTTTTATGTTTCGTCAGGTATTTCTCTATGGGGACCGCCGTTCCGAATAGGCACAGATAGCGAGATTGTGGTGTTCAACCTCACTTTCAAAAAGTGATGCATATATTTCTCACATCCATATTCGCTAAAATAGTCCTGAACCCATATATCTGTTGGCGAGGATATAAGGCACTTCCTGCGAAAAGATATTTACGGATTCCGTTTGTTCTTCTCTTTGTTGTTGAGACATTGCTGCTGCTCACTGGCGTACTCTTTTACAAGGAATTGCCCGACGATGTGTTTATCCCGATAATGTATATCTGCAACACGTGGTTTGTTGCCGCCCTTTATATTGCAGCTATTCTTATTCCGATTGATGGATTGCGACTGTCCAACTATTTATTTCGCTGGTTTCCCCGTTGGATTGGTGAAAATGCGGATAAAATACGATACACATTATTAGCAACAATCCCTCTGTTTGTCGCCGGATTATTGGTTTATGGTTATCATATTGTGATGTACCCACGCGTGCAGCACGTCCACATAAATATACCCAAGCAAGTAGAGGGAAGGGATAGTCTAAAAATGGTAATGATGACCGACCTCCACTTTGGCGAGATTATCGGAAAGGAGCTTGCACAGCGTTATGTGGCGATGAGCAATGCCGAGAATCCCGACATCGTCGTTCTCGTTGGCGATATTATTGACAACGAATCCCGCTTCGCCGAAGACGCGCACATCGAGGAGGATTTGCAGCAGTTGAAAGCTCCGCTTGGCGTGTACACCGTCTACGGAAATCATGAATACAGAGCCAATCGCCATGCCAAACATAAATGGTTGGAGAAGACTGGTTCGACCATATTAGTTGATTCAGTGGCAATGCCCGACTCTACATTCTACCTCGTAGGACGAGATGATTTTCTTAATAAAAAAAGAAAACCACTTCAGGCATTGCTGGAAGATGTCGATATGGATAAACCTGTAATTGTTCTCGAGCATCAGCCATGGTCGCTAACCGAATTGGCTATGAATAACGCCGACCTTGGCTTGCACGGTCATACCCACAACGGTCAGATATGGCCCTACCCCATCCTCTTGAAATTTATCTACGAAAATGCATACGGATATTATCGTAAAGGAAACACACAATACTACGTTTCGTCGGGCATCGGATTATCAGGGTTTCCTTATCGCGTAGGAACAGTTTCGGAGATGGTCGTCCTGCATATAACCTTCAGAGAGCCGTAGAAGGGGAAAATCATACAGATTAGTACAAGAAAAAAAACGTTTTAGACCTCTATTTTTTTGCCAGAACCCTGCCGTAGCTTACCGCAGGGTTCTGTCCATTTTTCAGGAGAATAAAGCAATGTGGTGTGGCTTAAAAACGAAAAAGGGCGATCTTCACAGACAGCCCTTTTCCTAAATTGTTATTTAAAGTAATTAAAAGTATTTCATTTTTTATTATTTACCTCAGTTCCTTCACTCTGATGTTACGGAATTTAAGAGGCGAACCATGACCGAGGAAGGCGATATGACCTTTTTTGTTGAAAAGTCCCGGATGTTCCAGTCCGTCTAACGTTCCATTCTTTGTTGCTTCGCGGATATTACCGTCGAGAATCACGTGTCCGTTGAGAGTTATTTTGATATTATCACCATTGGCAACCACTTCCTGATAATTCCATTCGCCTGTTGGCTTAAGGAATCCACGCTCCGCAGCCATTATACCATAAATAGAACCGTGAAACTGATGATCTTCCAAATCACTGTAAACAGGATGTTCGCTGTCAAGAATCTGCAACTCCATACCAACGTATGCAGCATCGCCTTCCATCGGAGTACGAATACCTAAGCCGTTATTGGCCGCAGGAGTTAGCTGAAACTCAAATCTGAAAACAAAGTTACCATATTCTTTCTTTGTATAAAGATTTCCTCCAAAGCTCTTGCTCGGATTCATTGAAATTGTTCCCTCTTCGATTGAATAATCGATAGTATTACCGGTCCACTCGTACATATTTGTTCCATCAAAAAGAATCTTGAAACCTTCCTTTTCTTCCTCAGCGGAAAGAGTGAACGGCTCAGGGCGATCTAACTCCTTTACGTAGATGTTACGATAGTAAACCTTGCTGCCATGTGCCTGCAATTCGATTTGTTCCATAGGGAAAATTGGTTGCTTTCTGTCCCAGAAGTTTTCCAGAATCACATTGTCGGTAACCAATTCGCCGTTTAGCTTAACCGTTACACGGTCGGCAACCATCTTTATATAAAGAGTGTTCCATTCGCCCAATTTATTGTCGGCAACCATCAACGGTATAGATGAATGAACTTGATTATTATACAATCCGCCGGAACCAACCTGCGCACCAACATTAACACGGGCAGTGTCCCACATCTGCACCTGAGGCGTACCGCGAAGGTAAATACCGGCATCGGCATCAGGACCTGCCGGGTCGAGCATCCAATCAACATACATTTCAATGTCGCCATATTGCTTCTCGGTACAAAGATTATCATAACCCTTACCATCAAAAACAATCAAGCCATTCTGCACCGTCCAATCACTGCGCATTTGCTCGTCCGCCTTTGCCTGAGCCCTTGCCAACTGAGAAGGAGTCATCTTCGCACGTGCGATAGGATTCTCTACCAAACCCTTCCAACCTGTCAAGTCTTTACCGTTGAAAAGGGAAACGAATCCAACTTCGTCCGGCATTTCCGACAAATGCTTGCGGATAGATTCCAATTGGTATCTCGCGTCCTCATTATCCAATACGTCCATTACCTTATTGAGCAATGCCTTCACATTTTCTCCGGTATAGTCTGTATTGTTAAGCGCAATACGCATCACCGCATTTGCGGCAGTTTGTTGTATAGGCTTTTCGTCAAGGAATTCTCCTGCATATAGTAATGCAAGGAAAGTGCCTGTCCGTTCAACGTTTCTTAGTATCTGTATCTTTTGTCCGTCTGTACGAGCGATGTCCATCGCTTTGCGTAAATTAATCAAGCGGTTTTCTCCGGAGATTGAAGGCTTGGATACCGACGAGATATAAGCAGTCAATGCACGATCGAAGTAAGTAGGCGCAGATGCATCTTCACATATTTCGAACAATTTCTCTGCTACTTCTGCTCCTTGCCATGCTAGTAAGGCTTCAAACGCTGCCTCCTTAGCTTCACCCTGACCATTTCTGAATCCCTCTACGATAGTGGCAAGACCACTCGTATCACCTATAGAAGAAAGCACGACATAGTAAAGATGTCTCTTAGCAGAGCCTGCTTGTAGCATACGATTGTTTATTGTCGCCAACTTCTCTTCAGTAGACTGATTAGAGATAGACGTGATTACAGCCTGTTGCAACGGAGCAATAGTAGAAGCGTCTGCCGATTCGAGCATTCCGCACAATAATGTATAATCCTTCGCAGCAGCAACATCCTTCAAGGCATTATAAGCAGCCGCTTTCACTTCAGGAGAAGAAGACTTAGTTTGCTCCAACACGAAATTTATAAGGGAAGATGCCTTGCGCACAGCCAATATCTCGATTGCCGCAACTCTGCTTGCATCTGTCGGAAGAGACATACCAACGACAGAGGTCGTGATATCTCCATTGAAGGCAAGTAGTGCGTCCTGAGCAAGTAGGACAACTTGTTTATCGGTATCATTCAACAGATTTGCGAGATTAGGAATAACCTGCGTATCGCCAATCTTAACCAAAGCCCATGCTGCCGCTTGCCTTACCTGAAAGTCTTTATCCGATAATTGGTTTACCAATATCTGACGGGCAGGTAAGTCGAAACGTATGTTGAGGTTCTTGATGATAGGGTTCTTCTCAGGACATTTGCTCTCACGTCCAATCCAGTTAAGGACATTAACCTTTACCTCAGGTTTAGCTTTAGGTAAAGACCTTATGATTGCGATATAATCCGCCTCGCCAACATATTCCGAAGCGAAGTCAAGCGCAGCATTGCGATATTGCTTGCAATTATCCTTCATTGCAGAAAGAACTTGCTTTGACACATTCGCCTTGTCGAGAGACATTACAATCTGTAACGCAGCTATGCGAGTGGAGGTTATTCCTGCTTTTGTAGCATTATTTAGCAATGATACAGCCGCTCTGTTGGCTGCTCTTGCATCTTCGTTTGCCACTCTTTTTATTAGCGCGATATAGGCTTCATTTACTCCGGTGTTTTCTACTTTATAGCCAACAGATCTCGCTGCTTTCTCTAATTCAGATAAAGAAGCTACGCTTCCTATGCGACCAATAGTATAAAATGCCACCTTACGAATATCTTCATTTGGCGAAAGAAGAAACGCTCTGACAAGCTCTTCTGCTCCGTCCATTTGAGCCTCTCCGATAGCAAGGATGATATCCTTTTGTGTAGCACCTGAGCCCATTCGGCGTAGTAGCGCCGACCTCAAAGCATCTGCGGCATCAGGAGTATTAATCGTAGCCAATGTACGTGCGGCAGGACTTCCAAGTTCTTCAATGTTTAGGTAAGCAGACAGTGGTTGAACGGAATTGTTTTGTCCTACTATCTGAAGTTGACTGATGATAAACCTCTTTATCTCTTGGTCTTCTACTTGCTGAAGAGCTTTGATATAAGCATTTTCAACAGTTAATCGTGCAGAGGCATCGTTCAACCCCATCACATAAAAGGATAGTCCGTTGAGTGCGTATTCAAGATGGGCATTGCTGTTTGAACCCGGAGATTGCAAGCCACTAATAAGACGTAGCACGCCTGATTCTCCTGTAGTAGCCAAGTCGGCAATCAGCTTATTGTAGTCTTCTTGATTCTGTGCAGGCAATTGTGCTGCGACATCCGCCACAATCGTTTCCACCGTGCGATTCGTCGGTGTCTGTGCCATCAACATACTTACGCATAGAGATAGCGCACCGATAGATAGATATATCTTTTTCATATTGCTTTATTTATTATTCAAGGTTAAATATTCCAAGGCCCACGCATCGGCTGATTAATCAAACGATTGGCAGCTTCGTCATTAATGAATTCAAGTTTTACCGGATCGAAATGCAGCGTACGGTTAAGTCTTAATGCGATAAGACCCATATTCACGATCGTTGTCGAGCGGAAACCATTTTGTTCGTTAAGTCCGAAAGGCTGACGTGTTTTTACGCACTCGATAAAGTCTGTAACCTGTGGTTCTGGTTCAGGGAAGTCTGCAAGTTTCTTTTCCCAATTAGGAATATCACAAACGAAGTTTCTGTAAACATTACCATTCGGTCCTGAGATGTATGGTGTGTCAGGATTACCATAATCACCTCCCCAAAGGACAATCTGACAACCGTCTTCGTATGTATAAGTGATGGAGCGCCATGTACCAACGGCATCATGATGTTGCTGCGGAGCGTCCACCTCAACCTTTACAGGGCTTGTATGATCCTTACCCAAAAGATACTGAACAGGGTCGATATAGTGTTGTCCCATATCGCCTAATCCACCACCGTCATAATCCCAATATCCGCGGAAAGTATCATGTACACGATGTGCGTTGTAAGGCTTATAAGGTGCCGGGCCTAACCACATATCATAATCCAGCTCAGCAGGGATTCGTTGTGGTTCAAGATGCTCCTTCCCTACCCAGTAGAATTTCCAATCGAAGCCTGTATGCTTGCTGATTGTAACCTTCAACGGCCAACCCAACATACCACTTTGTACGAGTTTCTTGATAGGCTTAACGGTAGTTCCCATGCCGTAGAAATTGTCTTCGAAACGGAACCATGTATTCAAGCGGAACATACGTCCGTATTGTTTAACGGCTTCCATCACACGCTTGCCCTCGCCTATTGTACGAGTCATTGGCTTTTCGCACCAGATGTCTTTACCTGCCTTTGCAGCTTCGACCGACATGATACCGTGCCAATGTGGCGGAGTGGCGATATGTACAATATCGACGTTCTTATCCAATATCAAATCGCGGAAATCATGGTAAGCGGCAATTCTGTCTTTTACCAATGCTTTACCCAGTTCAAGATGATTTTTGTCCACATCGCAGACTGCGACTAAACGTGTTCCGGCATAATCGACATGCCCACGCCCCATACCTCCGGTACCAATGATACCCTTAGTCAATTGATCACTTGGCGCAATAAAACCATTTCCCAGTACTTGTCTCGGAACAATGGTAAACGCAGCAACCCCTCCCAATGTTTTAAGGAAATTCCTTCTGTTTGTCTTCATATGTATTAAATTTGATTGTAATTATTCAAGAAAATCGCACATAAAAATAAGAAAATAATGGTAATTATAATATGAATCTAACTTATGTAATTACAGCACGTTCCACTTCGCCCTTGCCTTGATTATAATTTGTGCAATCCAGCCAAAACTGTTAATATTGTATTTTTCTATATTTTCAACGCAAAAACACAAATAAGAATAATGGATTTTAGCACTCAGATTAAAATGGATAAGCCGATGTTTTCTTTTTCCTATGAAGACACTGTGCTTATGTTGGGCTCCTGTTTTGCAGAGAATATAGGCAGTAAGCTCGCCGATATTTATTTCCCCATAGATGTTAATCCATTCGGCACACTTTATAATCCTGCGTCCATTGCTAAAGCGATGCGTATGCTAATAAATGAAGTGCAGCTTAGCGGAGAAGACTTATTCGTACACGAGGATACTTATCATAGTTTTACGCATCATAGTCGTTTTTCCGGTGATACAGTAGATAAAAGCCTTTATAATATCAATTCACGCCTTTCTCTATCTTCATCAAAACTTAAAACAGCCGACAAGCTGATAATAACCTTTGGCACATCATGGGTATACCGTTTGAAGAGTTCAGGGGAGGTTGTAGCAAATTGCCATAAGCTACCGGACAAAATGTTCATTCGCGAACGGATGTCTGTTAGTGAAATTGTTGAGGATTGGAAAAGTTTGCTTTCTCAACTTTGGGAAGAAAACTCTTCTCTGAAAGTGTTGTTCACAGTTAGTCCAGTACGCCATTGGAAGGATGGTGCAAACGGTAATCAACTTAGCAAAGCCACATTGCTGTTGGCAATAGAAGAGCTGAGAACATTATTCCCAGAGCAAACGGATTATTTTCCTGCCTACGAATTGTTGATGGACGAATTGCGTGACTATCGTTTTTATGCAGACGATATGCTTCATCCTTCTGATCTGGCGGTAAACTATATCTGGGAAAAGTTTGCATCTACATATCTATCAAAGGATGCACAATGCTTTACAAAGGATTTATCAGCGATAGAAAAGGCAATTAACCACCGCCCGTTCAATAATGAAAATAAGCCTTATCAGGACTTCCTAAGACAAACAATCAGGAAGGCACAAGAGATTAACAAAGCAATTAACTCAGTCGAATTAAGTAATGCCGTTGACGAACTGAAAAAACGATTAATAGAATAACCGATTTAAATTACAATAAAGAAATGAGTAAGAAAGAAGATTTATATAAGATGTTAGAAGATGGCGACCTTCGTCGCACGTCTAATATGGGTATAATTCCAAGTGGATCAGAAATTCCTACAGTAGAAAAGTTGGAAGAGAACCTTAGACAAAGCCCTTACTTCAAAGTAAAATCCTTCGTCGAAATGGAGAAGGACGAGGAACAACCAGATATGATTGGCTACACCGCCGAGATTGAATACAAGGAAGGTGTTTTCGATGTTGATTTCTATTTAAAGAGCACAGATGTTATTGATTTCGAAATATATGGATATGGAAATAGAATAGACAATCAATACATCGAAGCGGCATCTAAGCAACTTGCCTTTTGGGAGGTAGTAATGGAGTTCAGCTCAAATTCATTAGAGTCATTCCATCTTCAACTAAAGATAATGGATGTTGCTGTGCCCGACTCATTGGTTGTGGTCGACTTCCTTTCTATTCGCTTTCTTTCGTCCAAGTGGTTGCACATGACTGCTCAATCAGAAACTCCTCCCTCTCCGGACTATTTATACGTATTGCATTGTGTATACAATGAGAAGGATAATAAGCGTGCTTACTGGATACATACTCACGGATTACATCGTTGTGGATCAGTCGAGCTTGAAATGGTCGGCATCACCTCAGGACTTGAACAAATGGAAAGCCTATTCAATTCTACTATAAAGAAATTCCTTACTGATCCATCTCGTGAAATGGAAACATTCAAAATTGGTTATGACGGTATGGACATAAACCTTTGTTGGGAACGTTGGGAGAATGCATTGAAAAGATTCCCGACTAATTCATTGGGTGGATTTGAAGACCGTCCTGAGGACGATGTTCACACAGAGCCTTCGGGGGTTTTGTTCGCTGTGGAAGATGATAATATGACTTCGCCGGAGATATACATATCTACATTGTCCGACAATCCTATATATTATATCTCAACAGAAGAAACAATGCGCATGAGCGCATTGGCTAAGGAACGCTTCTCTGTTTTCAGACGCATCTTTGAGGAGAAACATTCTGCTCCTAAGAATAAGTCATTTATCAAAAAATTCTTCTCAAAAGAAGAAGAAGAGGAACCACAATGGGATTTCCTTGTTAAGATGGGGTTAAATGTTGATGCTAATGGTATCGATACAGAAAAAGAACATCTTTGGTTCAGAGTCATCTCTTTTAAGAATGAATTCATTGAAGCAAAATTGCTCAACCAGCCATATTGGATTTCAGGGTTAAATGAAGGTGATGTCAATCGCTATCCGGTGGAATTCCTTACTGACTGGCTGATATATAGTCCGGAAAGAACTTATACGACAGATACTATTTATGAATTAATATAGTTTTTCAAAATAGACCATAATGGTCGTCCACTGAATAGTTCAGGAACTTATTAAAGGTGTGCAATTTTTTGTACACCTTTATTGTTTCCTCTTTCCATTTCTTATTTGTAAAGAAGCTATCAGGCTTGTATGATACAACACAGAAATCTTTATGACGGATGATGTCGTTGTATGGAGAGTCAGGGAAACCTACAGGATTACGCTTTAGGGTATCACCATCCAATGCCGGGAATATTTTCTTGAACGCAGGCTCTTCGAGTATACCTGTGAATTCTTCTATCTGATCGAAAACATCTTGACGGATCTTTTTCAACAAATCAGACTGCGGCATCCATATTCCCCCTGATAACAGACTTGCACCCGGTTCGATATGAAGGTAATAACCTGCACGCTCACTTTTACGACCGCCTCTTGCTATATATGCGGCAAAATGAATCTTATAAGGAGTCTTATCCGGAGAAAATCGAGTATCACGATGTATGCGGAATAGGCAGTCCTTAGCCTCAACACCTGCTACTTCAGGGTCAAATAAAGCTATCTGATTAATTAATTGTTGTACGTCTTCAAGGAAAAACGCCTTCAAGGCATCGTAGCGTTTCTTATTATTATGAAACCATTCGCGGTAATTGTTCTCCTTTAATTCTTTCAGGAAATTGATAATGTCTTCGTTGCTCATAATCTTTATTTTTATATCGTAAACTTACAAAATATCTCAGAAAGAATATCCAAGGTTAAGATAAAACTGTGGCTTATCGCTTCTATTAGAGAAGCCGAGATTCGCATTGAGAGGGCCTGCAAGACTATTGTATCCATAGCCCAAGCCAACACCCCAGAAACGTTCGCCATCAGAAAGGGTGAAGAAATCGTCACAATGCATTCCATAATTACTGGTCAGCGTAACATAGTGATTGCTCATTATCCTATGGCGCAACTGTATTCTGCTTATTACTACAGAATTGTCAAACATCTCCATTCTGTTTATTCCGGCAAAGGATAATTGTTGAGGTACATATCTCTCAGGAGTCTCGCCCCCGATTATATTTCTTAATGGGAAAGGCACTTCATTGCCAATCAGTACCCGACCATAAAGCGATGGTATTATACTAAATCGCGAACTTGTAGGAATCACACCCGAGAAACTGGCAGACAAATCACCTAGTGGAAGTCCTCCGTCATAACCCACGAAATTATCCGTATGCAGGGAATATTCAGCTTTTAATGATACGCCTTTGTTAGGATAATAGCGTCGGTCGAACGTCTCAAAATGTGCCAAGGCAAAATAGCTTATAAACGCTTCAGGAACCACCTGACGTATTTGATTGTTCTCTGAGACAAGAAATGAATTATAGTCGAAGTAATTAAAGCGACCGCCAATCTGAAACTTAAAGTTCAGCCAATTCATATCCGTATAGCCTACTTCTGCCAAATGATGCATATAAGTGTAACTGTAATCCTTTTCACCTCTGTCGTAAACATCAAGATCTTTATACGAAATCTGGTACGCAAAGTTCAGATTCCTTAGCGGAATACGCTCTATGGAATAATCCAGACGAGCATACGAACTTTTGCCCACACGACCTGTAAAGGCAAACTTTGAATGATAACGCTTATGATAGCCAAGCGTAAGATTTAGCAGAACAGACACCATCTCTTCGCTATCAAATCGCAAGCCTAAATTGGCAGAACTTACAGCTTTCTTCTTTACTGTCAGAACTAAGTCTTGCCCATCCTCTCCCGTCAACTTATAGCCGGCATCTGTGTACGACTCTGTACCTAACAGGATAGAGATTGCATTTTGCAATTGCGTAACTGTCACATAACTATTTGGCTTTAGCTTAGTAACCTTAATCAGCCAATCCTCATCCTTTGGCTCTATTCCTTCGAGCGATATTGAGCGAATAAAGAAATGTTCGTCCGCACTTACATATTTATATGCATCGTGGTGTTTGGGCTTGAATGTATCGTCTATGCCTATTTCCTTTTTCAGAGCTATAATCTCATCCCACCGATGACGCGCATCTTGTTCGCCACGCCTTATCAGAGTGTCGAGAGCTTGTATACTGAAACTTGCCGAATTGAAAGGCTCCATATTCGGACGAAACAGGAGGTTCGTTCCTTTCTTATTCTCGTTATACTTATCATGTCCATATATAGCAACTATTTGTCCGATAAGATCACCCGTAGAGTTTATGTCTTCAAGTTCTTTCAAATCGCTTGTGCCAAGGTCTACACCGATTATTATATCCGCTCCCATGCTTAGCGCCACGTCTGCCGGATAATTATTAGTAAATCCGCCGTCGATAAGCACCATGCTATCAAGCCTTACAGGGGCAAACACGGCTGGAATAGCCATGCTTGCACGCATAGCGAGCGGCAGACTACCATTGCGGAAAACGTATTCCTCGCCGTCCACCACATTTACAGCAACAGATGCAAAAGGTATTTGAAAATTATTGAAGTCGGTGGCATCATGATACCCAATAGTCAGATTTGAGAAAAGGTTCATCAAGTTCTGCCCCTTTATCATACCGTCTATCCTTACGTCTTTCTTTGTTTTGCCAAAAGGGAGGGAAAGGAGGTATCGTTCAGATGTTTCTTTTTCGGGAAATGATTGGCTGTTTCTGGCTACACGGTCGCTCAGCAACGTCTTCCAATCCTGAGCCAGAACCATACTATCTATCTCGTCCGTACTATAACCAATCGAATACAGTCCTCCAACGATAGCACCCATGCTTGTACCTACAATATAATCAATAGGGATTTCTGCTTCTTCGAGCACCTTTATCACTCCGATATGCGCCACACCCTTTGCTCCACCGCCGCCAAGAACTAAGCCAACCTTCTTTCGTTCGGCAGCCTCAGTACCCAATGTAACGAGGGCAATTATGATAAGACACACAACTCTTTTCACGTCAATCAATTATTTTATTTACAGCAAAGTTAGATGCTTTGACTGAAAGGATAAAGCGTGTTTAGTTTTTTTATAAATCCTTACTGACTACTTCCGCGACAGTCCGTCGTCGTTTCACATTAAGTGGGAAACGCCAAAACCAATGTTTTTAGACTTTCCCAAGAGTGGGAAAGCTCAAAAACGTTGGTTTTGTATTTGCCCAACGTTGGGCAAGGGCGAAATGCCTGTTTTTGGTGTCAAAGTGTCAAAAACAGCTCTTTTCAGTCCACAATTTTTATACTGATGCCTTTTAATGTTTGCCACCCTGAAGCATCTATTACTGATACTGAGAAATGGTAATCGCCGGGTTCTGTTGTTGCAGGAATTTCTATCTCTAATTCTGCATTAAAACTTGTTTGTCCTGCCGGAATCCTTACCGATTGAGAGAGGTTAAAGATACGTCCTGCGTCCTGAAGGGCACGAATCTGCTCCGCACTTCTCCTTTCGTTTAACTCACACTCTATCTGGTCATCACTATGTGTGCTATGGTGGTCAAAATTATGATGGATGTCTATATTATAACTTCCCAGTTCATTATTGTCTGTGAACATAGCTTTGAAAATAAAACTTTCCCCACGAAGCAATTCTACACAGTTCTGAGGGAAAGCCTCTGCTGTGTCCATATTAATTGTTGGATAGGAAACATCCACGCTTTCATCATTCCCACACGATGTGAAGAAAAGAATTATTGAGAGGAATAATAGTTTATTGTACATCTATTCTGGGGTTTATTTCTGTTTTATTCAAGAATCAAATCTGCATCTGCCATTGTTGTCTGTCCTAATTGATCTACTACGGTCAGATGAAAGTGGTATTCTCCTGCCGGAGCATCAGTAGGAATATCAATATGCTCATGAAATCCCACATTCTTTATACCTGCATACTTGCTGTCATCGGCAAATACTTTTTCTATTTCATAATTGATTCCACCTTCACCATGTATCTCTACACGGATTTCTTTGATGACTCCCTCTGCCAATATTTCTGCCGCAATATGCAAGTCTGCACCAATAGTTGCAGTATGATTGCTCGGGTTATCGTGACTACTTCCTAATTCTGTTATATTCACTACCGGTGCAGGTATTCTTGGTTCATCCTTTTCGCTGCAAGACGAAAGACTGATACAAAGACTTACAAGAAACAGTGTACTCAATTTTACTTGCTTAATCATACAGTTAAATTTTACGTGGACATAGTGTCCGATTAATAATTCAATTATTTAGTTTTTATCGATAAAACTCATTTTTAGAATCTCAGTCCCAAAAGAATCGAAAGGTTTCTTCCGGCTTCGGGTATCTGAATAAGTCGGTAATAACTTGTATGGTCGTAATATATCTGCCCCAACAGGTTTTGCATCTGCATATTGGCGTAGAGAGTATTATTATTCCAATTGAAATCACTTCCTATTGTTAGATTCAATACTTGATACCCTTTTGTTATTTTCTCGGGAGGAACAATACGCTCCTGCTTACCCACTATTTTATAGCCTGCCGAGATAAAAGTATTTTGTCCTACCCACTTTATTTGTGGAGAATAACGAACATTGAGGACAGTACTCCAAGGTGGAGAGAATGGAAGCCCATAGCCTTTCTTTGCTCCCGAAAGCTGTTCGGCATAAAGATATTCTCCGGAAAGGCCGGCATCTATTCCTCCGTTGAAATGGTATTTTATCTCTCCCTCGACTCCATATCTTAATACCCGACTTTGGGTATAATGATAAATCTGTAGCCCTTCATAATACTCCGACGTAGGATTGAGGTAGATATAATTAGGGAAATAATTTATGTAAGGCTCAACTGATATTTTCATTCGCTCACTATTCCAACTCATCACAGCGTCAAACTGATATGATTCTTCAGGTGAGAGTGTTGCTTCGCCTCGTTCATAGCGGAAAATATGATAGTTCATTCCATCTGCTCCCAACTCCTTAGCAATCGGCGCACGAAAACTCTTGCCTGCATTTGCTTTGAATAACCACGAACCGTAAGTATAAATCATACCAACAGAGCCGGCAATGCTGTTGAACGAACGATTAATAGCAGAAGAGCGTTGTTTAAACACAGAATCACTGTTTCCAACGGGTGTCTTAAACCAATCCGAATATGAATCAATCTCTGTATTAGTATGCTCAAAACGTATTCCTGCACTAAGAATGAAATTGTCTGAAAGACTGAAACGATCATAGGCAAAAGTACCATAACTTGTTTGCCTGAAGTCTGGTATTACAAATCCCCAACCTGCCCTTCGGTTATTTTGATGCTCAGCACTAACCCCGACCGTTAGTTCATGAGAACCGATTGTTACAGTTCCATCTATTGCAGCAGAGTAGGTATCCTTATCGAACTGGCGCTCCAAATTATCGGGTGGAATGGGCATATATCCATGTGATATTCGCTCAGCAAATTCTTTACGATAATTATTCTGATAAGCGAAGCGACCTTCCAATCTTATGTCCTCTAAATTCAATGACGTTGTATTTGCAGCCTTGAAGTGATTGACAGATTGATATGGCAAATCAACATCACGACCGGAGCGGTCAAAATCAATATCGGACAGCATAATACCCAGTCCACGTGCATTAGCAAAAAAGCCGCTGCGGGAATATAAGTTGCTAAAGTCAAAGCTCGTTTTCAGATTATTAGATATCCATCCTAAGGTAACGTTTCCCCCATACTCTTCTCCTGCCGTATTACGCAGTCGACCATTCTTTAATCTAAATGTGTATGAATTATATTTGATACTATCGGTTGGGACTTTATAGTCGGCATAATCTATCAATGTAAGGTTGGTCTTGTAAAAAAACCTCCCCTCACGTCCGTTTATGCTAACTGATAATCCAAGAGATTCATTATTTGAACGAGTAAAGAGATTGATTGTTCCTTCTACCCTATCAATTGGCACAAGATGATTTCGTAGATTGATTACACCTCCAATAGCATCAGAGCCATACATCAATGATGCAGGTCCTTTAATAATATCGACGTTTTCAACGGCAAATTGATTTACTTCCAATCCATGATCCTCACCCCATTGCTGACCCTCGTGCTTGATTCCATTTTCTGCAACAACAAGCCTGTTAAAGCCTAAACCGCGAATTGCAGGCTTGGATAGCCCTGAGCCAATACTCATTGCGGTAACTCCGGGGACATGGTCTAATGTCTGCATTAAGCTACCTGAAAGATTCTCCTGAAGTAATCGGTTACTAACATTTGTTACATTCAATGTCGTACTCATTGTAACCGCCTGTTGTCTATTACCTCTTACAGTAACCTCATTAAGAACCCTTTGATTGATTGAAATTGAATCACCTGCTTCCTTGTTTTGAGCAAAAATTTGCACAGATATAAGAAGACAGATAAATAAAAATAAATATTTCACTTGTTCCTATTATCCTTTTTATCCTTACTTTTAATGCAAATATAGCAACTAATCCCTCAAACGCAATCTTGTTGCATTTTTGATTTGTGCTTTTAATAAAATCGGTTTGACTTATGAATTATTCTCTTGTAACAAAAGGGTTGACTTTCTCCTATACAGATACTGTAAAGTTTCAGTTTCCCGACATCACTTGTGAAAAGGGTAAACATCTGTTGGTTATGGGCTCTTCCGGTTGTGGCAAAACAACATTGCTACACCTCCTTGCCGGTTTATTAAAACCCGAATCAGGGAATATTTCGGTAAATGGATTGGACATTACATCAATGCCTGAAAGTTTAATGGATAAATACAGAGGAACGGAAATAGGTTTCGTATTTCAGAAACCGCATTTTATACAGGCATTGACAGCAATAGAGAATCTTTATCTCGTACCTTATCTCAACCACGTCAAACAAAAAGATGAAGACATTGATAGTCTTCTGACAAAGCTAAACATCGAGGATAAGCGCAATGCACGTATAAATGAGATGAGTCAGGGTGAGCTTCAGCGACTGTCCATCGCTCGTGCAATAATAAACAACCCATCTGTAATACTGGCAGACGAACCAACATCAAGCCTTGATGATGCCAATTGTGAGGAGGTATTACAACTTCTGAAATTGCAGGCTGACACTACCGAGGCAAGTCTTATTATCGTAACTCACGATAAGCGATTGCTAACTCATTTCCAAAATATAATAACTCTGTAGGCTATGAATCTATTCAATCTTGCATTCAAGCAAATAAAAGCAAAGCCATTATCGTCTTGCCTTAATATTATATTATTTACTTCCGGCGTTGCCATTATATCACTCATAATCTTGTTCAAAGACAGCTTCGAGAAGCAAATGGATAATAACGCAAGAGGCATAGATTTAGTTGTAGGAGCAAAAGGAAGTCCGTTGCAATTAATATTATCAGGGATTTACCATGTGGATTACCCGACGGGGAATATTTCTTATGAAGAGGCAAAGAACCTTGCAAATAATCCACTAATAAAGAGTGTTATCCCTATGGCTTTGGGTGATAATTATAAGGGGTATCGTATAGTAGGGACAAGCACCAATTATATTAGCTTATATGACGGAGAGATACAGGAGGGCGAAGTTTGGAATAAACCAATGCAGGCTGTTATAGGCGCAAGGGTAGCTCGTCAGTCCGGATTAAAGTTACATGATACATTCAGTGGTACTCATGGGTTGATAGAGGGTATTGGTCATGTACACGATGATGTTTCATATAATGTTGTAGGCATTATGGCAGAAAACGGTTCTGTATTAGACCAGCTAATCCTAACAAGTATAGAAAGTGTTTGGGAAATTCATGGTATTCATGCCCATCACGACCATGGAGAAGAATATGAATGTCATCATCATCACGACGACCATGCAGATCACCACCATCATCATGACCATGATTGCGACCACGAGCATGGGGAAGATCATCACCATGAAACCAAACAAGAGTTAGAAATAACAACAATGTTGATCTCTTATAAAAGTCCGATGGGAGCAATTACATTGCCACGTATGATAAACCAATCTACTAATATGCAGGCAGCATCTCCGGCAATAGAAATAAACAGACTGTATTCATTACTTGGCGTAGGAATAAAAACACTGAATACTATTGCAGGAATTATCATTCTTATATCTGCATTTAGCATATTCATTTCCTTACTGAACTCATTAAAAGAGCGTAAATATGAACTCGCCCTTATGCGTGTTATGGGAGGTACTCGCATGAAGTTATTCTCAATGGTAATACTAGAGGGACTCTGTCTTTCATTTATTGGATATACAACAGGCTTTATTGTAAGTCGTTTAGGAATATGGTGCTTATCGTATTACGCTGAGAGTAGGTTTCATTATGATTTCAGCCAATGGATAAATATCGCGGATGTTTATTTGTTATCTTTGTCTCTATTAATCGGCGTTATATCAGCGATTATTCCGGCTGTTAAGGTAATGAAGATGGACATCTCAAAAACATTAAGTGAATGAAAAAGTATATTGTATTCATACTCTCATCAATATTTGTATCGTTAGCGCAGGCACAACAACCTGTTACATGGGATGATCTTGCAAAGGTTCGCTGGATAACAGGTTATGATCAGGATAGAAATGTTTATTACGATATACCTCAGCCGAGTCAGGAGATAAAGGACTTGAATAATAAAGTAATCACTATACAAGGTTTCTATGTCCCAATAGATTCTTACGGAGAATATTTTGCATTGTCCCTTGGACCATCATCAATGTGCTTCTTCTGTAATGTCGGAGGATTGGAAACAGTTATGGAAATACGAGTAAAGAAAGGTCATAGGGGTCTAAGACGTGTAGAAATGGATAAATATATTGAACTAAAAGGGCGTTTTGTGCTTAATGTAGACTCAAGCGAATATCTTATGTATATCCTTGAAGATGCTGAACTGGTTAGTATTATAAAATAATAAAGGCGAATGCCTTTTGTCATCCGCCCTCATTTTCTTTCTGTCATACATTTTCTTCGACTTTACAATTCGCTTATGATTAAGCGGCTTGCCATACATCTCAATCTCTGCCTCCCGACTCCCCTTTCGGGCAGCTTTAAGATAGTCTTCAGTTTTCTTTGTCTTCATAATTTCCATATTTATATTACTGATAAATAAAAGTCTCAGTCTCATGATTGGGCGTTGGGCTGATACTCACAATGCTGTCCACAACATAGCGTGAGAATCCTCTCCAAGGAAGTGTCGCAAAATATTCCTTATAATATAATTCCACCGTTTTACCACCTGAGTGCATCAACTCTTTGGCTATCTCTTCATCTTCGACAGAGAACTCAAACTCGTTAGATTGAATACCTCCGGAGATATTAGAGCGTACACCTGATTGTATTAGTTTGCCTTCGTAAGTTTTAAAGAGAATACCCTTATAAACGACATAGTTAAGTTGTCCGGACTTAACTCCTTCCCCATACGGATAGTAATATCTCACACCAGCATAAACTAATAATCCTAATGTTAGGATGAGCAAACTAATATTGCGTATTTTCTTCCAAGCAGACTTTATCTTGATGATATTTTCTTGTTTCATAGCTATATAATTCCTAATTTAGGGTGTAAATATATTACTTTTTTTTGTGTGAATAAGAAAAGAGTGTTTTCCTTTGTGTAATCAAATAACAACAATTTAAAAATATAAAATAATGAAAGATTTTTTCAAAACGGCATTCGCCTCCTCAATCGGAGTTATTATTGCGTTTGTGATTTTATTTAGTATCCTTATTTTCTCTTTAATAGGATTATCACTTAGTTCATCAAGTGCATATTCTCCAAAGAAGAATACTGTGTTCAAATTATCACTTGGTAGCAGCATTGTAGAGAACGCAACAGCTAATCCTTTTGCTAAACTTTTCGGAGAAGAACAACCTTTGTCTCTTTCTGATATTTTGAAATCTATTCGTATCGCAAAAGACAACAAAAATATTTCCGGTATATATATTGAGTCTAACCTTGCTTCTGCTTCGCCTGCAACATTCGAAGCTATTCGCAGAGCACTTGAAGACTTTAAGGAAAGTGGCAAATTCGTTTTTGCTTATGCTGACCATTATAGTAATAACGACTACTACCTTTGTAGTGTCGCAGATTCAGTATTCGTAAACCCTCTAGGAAATGTTGCTCTCTCCGGTTTAGTAACTCAAAAAATATTCTACACCGGCCTTGCAGAAAAAGTGGGAGTAGAATATTATATATTTAAAGTAGGAACATACAAAGGTGCAGTAGAGCCTTATTTCCTAAAAAAGTTCAGTGACGAAAACCGTGAACAGATTACTTCTTATATGAGCAGTATCTGGAATAATATGACCTCTGCAATTGCTAAATCACGTAATATTACTCCTGACTCTCTCAGTGATTTTGTAAACAATGGACTTTTCCTAAATGATGCAAAGCTAACTGTTGATTACAATCTTACAGACGGACTTCGCTATAAGCATGAGGTGGAAGCTAGCATAAAAGCATTAATTGGTTTAGACCATGATGATAAGCTAAGAACAGCAGGCGTTGATCAGATGGTTTCTATTAAAGAAAAGACAAAGAATCATGATGATAAGATTGCAATTCTATACGCTGAAGGCGTAATTACAGATTCAGCATCATCTTCTCCTTTCGGTGGCACAGAAAGTTCTATCACAGAAAAGGTGGCTAATCAATTGAACAAGATTAAGAAAGATGATGACATAAAGGCGGTAGTATTACGTGTGAATTCTCCAGGAGGTAGTGCTTATGTGTCAGAACAAATATGGAAACGTGTATTAGAACTTAGAGAAATAAAACCGGTAGTTGTTTCGATGGGCGACTATGCAGCATCGGGAGGTTATTACATCTCTTGTGCGGCAGATATGATTGTTGCTGAAAAGAATACATTAACAGGCTCAATCGGTGTGTTCGGACGCATTCCGAATGCAACAGGATTGTTTGAGAAAGTTGGACTGACTACCGATGTAGTTAAAGTAAGCAATTACGCTGATTTAGGAGATTTGACGCGCCCAATGCGTGAAGACGAAAAAGCCTTGATACAATCAAGCGTCGAACGTACATACGATTTGTTCCTTACGCGTTGTGCGGATGGTCGCAGTATGACAAAAGAAGAGATTGATGCTATTGGTCAAGGACGAGTATGGACAGGTGAGCAAGCATTGGCAATAGGATTAGTCGACAAACTTGGTGGCATTGATACTGCAATAGAAGAAGCGGCGATACTAGCTGAACTCGACAAATACAACGTAATCACTTACACAGGAGCAACCGACTTCTTTACCGAGTTATTAGAAAAGCAACTTGATGAAATAAAACTTGGTGTAACAAAAGCATTCTTAGGTGAAGACTATGAGTTGTTCAAATCAATTCAGCAGGCAAAAGGCGTAACCGGTATACAAGCGATTATGCCCTTTGAACTAAAAGAAAGCGAAGCAGCGAAAGCTCTTCGATAAAAAAATAAATAGAAAACGAAAAGGCCGTGCGGGAGTTTTACCCACACGGCCTTTTTATTTTTATCGTTTTATTATATTTGCAAATAGCTTTTATTCTAAAGAAAAACGAACAATGAATATCAGAGAACTACTTAGACTTAACGGACTTAAAAACACACCATACAGAAATCATATTCTTAACGAATTGATAAAACATAATAATGCTTTGACTGAAGGTGAAATAAAAGGCACTTTCTCTGAGTCTTTTGACAGGGTTACTTTCTATCGTTCAACTAAAGCATTAGAAGAAAAAGGGCTTATTCATCGTATCGTATTAAATGATGCAACAGTAAAATATGCCTTCAACAGCGAAGCTATTACCCCAAAGTCTCATCCACATTTTCATTGTACAGAATGTGACAATGTAACCTGCATTGATAGCGACATTATTTCTAAGACATCAACTCTTCCCTCCGGTTATGAAGTGCAAAGCGCACAAGTTCTAATAGAAGGTGTTTGCCCAGGATGTTCGGAAAAGAGCAAATAAATACTTGAAAAAGAGGGCGGATTCCTCTAACAATTTGCCAAGTCATTGCATGCTGCAAAGATTTTTATGTATTCACAACACACAAGGACGTGATATACTGCTTTCGGTTCACTATTACACAATAGTGAACTAGTACGCATTTGTCGGACGAATATCCTTAACTCCAAAATCGTTGAAAAACAATACCCGTTTTTTGGCATAAAAAGTGATAAAATGATAGCATTTTGACCATTTTACTTACGCACATTTTTTAACACTTTTACTGCAGACTTGATTTCCGTCAAATTTTGACCAAAATACACGTTTTTTGGCTCGGTTGCATACATACACTTTAGCAAAAGTATGCATACTTTTTGAAAAAGTACACATACTTTTGCTAAAGTGTATGTGTCCATTTGAGTGAAAGTTCAAAAAGGCCTATTTTTAGAAAAGTTTCAAAAATCGACACCTCGTTAAAGGCCCCTTCCTTCGTCGTGGCTGCATTTGACATCAAAAAGTGCCCTAGGTATTCCCGACCCCTCAAACGTGCCTGGAAATCGATTTAAATAGCCTGTGTCAAAATGACAGTAAAATGACGAAATGGGTGTTAAAGTGATAAGTGTGTAAAAGAACACATACTGGTAGGGTTCTCAGTATGGATTATTTCACAGAAAAAGCAGGATTTTATCATCCTCTCGTTCCAACACGATGAGACAAACGGGCTATCACTTTTTCATAAAAATGAGCCAAAGACTCTTTGCTTTTTGTTGAATAAAACAACCGTCCTTCAACTCCTTGGATGATACATCAGGATTTCTTTGCGCAGGGATTCACGATCTATATGGGTATATATCTCGGTTGTTGTTATTTTTTCGTGACCCAGCATATCTTGTATCGCACGTAGGTTAGCACCACCTTCTAGCAGATGGGTGGCAAAAGAATGGCGAAAGGTATGCGGACTAACATTCTTCTTTATACCGGCAAGTTCGGCATGCACCTTTATTATATGGAATATCATTATGCGAGAGAGTCCCGCACCTCGTTTGCTTAAAAAGAGTATATCTTCGGAGCCTTTCTTTACAGTTACAAGATGGCGATCGTACATATAATTATTAATCTCCCTAATGGCAACGTCCGATATCGGCACAAGTCGCTGCTTACCTCCTTTGCCCTCTACCTTTATATAACCCTCTTTGAGAAATATATCGGAAAAACGAAGCCCGATTAACTCGGAAACACGTAGTCCACAGCTATACAACACCTCCAACATTGCCCGATTACGTTGTCCTTCAGGCTTCGACAAATCTATAGAGTCCAACATATTATTAATCTCGTTGACAGACAAAACTTCAGGAATCTTCATTCCAATTTTTGGCGACTCTAACAATTCTGTAGGGTCTACCTGAATATAATCCTCAAGAAAAAGAAAGTGATAGAAAGACTTTACCCCAGAAATGATACGTGCCTGAGATCGGGCGTGAATCCCTAAATCTTGAAGCTGTGCAACGAATTGTTGCAAATCCTTATACGAGATGTCTTTATAGTTTAGCTGCTCGGTTTCGGCAAACTGTAATAATTTGTCCAAGTCAAAAAGATAAGAGTCCACGGAATTAGCAGCCAACGATTTCTCTAGCCGCAGATATGTCTTGTACTTATTTCTTATCTCTTCATGTGATTGCATAGCTTGCCTCTATTTTGCACATTAAATAAAATCATTACCTTTGTCCTGAATTTTTCCATCCGAAAGGAGTATAACAAAGGTAATAAACTTACAGTATAATGAAGAAGATTCAGATTATTAATGGCCCTAACCTCAATTTGTTGGGAAAACGAGAACCCACCGTATACGGTAACACCTCGTTTGAAGCTTATCTGAATGACTTGTGCAAGGCGTACCCTCAATGTAGTATTTCTTATTATCAAAGTAATATCGAAGGCGAACTGATAAATAAGATACATGAAGTAGGGTTTGATTATGACGGAATCATCCTCAACGCCGGAGCTTATACTCATACATCCATAGCATTGCATGATGCAATAAAATCAATAACAACTCCAGTAGTGGAAGTTCATATATCTAATGTACATGCTCGTGAACCGTTTCGGCATACATCAATGATTTCTGCTGCCTGTAAAGGCGTTATTCTTGGCTTTGGGATGGAGTCCTACAGACTTGCTTTAGAGACATTCAAGTAAGTTTCATAGTATTTAGTTTCAGTATTATTATTAATTAAGATTATAATTTTATTTATCGAAATATGTTAAAGCATACCAAAATTGTTGCTACTATTTCTGACCAACGTTGCGATGTCGATTTTATCAGATCATTGTACGAGGCAGGGATGAACGTTGTGCGTATCAATTCAGCACACATGTCGGACGAAGGATTTAACCGTGTAACGTCAAACACTCGCACGGTATCAAAGAGTTTGGCTGTACTAATGGATACTAAAGGTCCGGAAATTCGCACAACACCTTCTAGTGAGCCTATTGACTTTAAGACTGGTGAAATAGTCAAAGTCTTCGGGGATTCAACAAAGGAAACAACACATGACTGTATCAGTGTTTCTTATTCTGATTTTGTAAAGGACTTATCAGTTGGCAGTTCAATCCTTATTGATGATGGAGATTTAGAGTTAAGGGTGATTGATAAAGCTAATGACCATCTAATCTGCGAAATTGAAAATGACGCAACATTAGGTAGTCGTAAGAGTGTAAATGTACCTGGTACACGTATAAATCTTCCTTCGCTAACAGAAAAAGACCTTCATAGCATCGAGTTCAGTATCGAACATGATATTGACTTTATTGCTCACTCATTCGTTCGTAACAAACAAGATGTATTAGATATTCAATCAATCTTGGATAAACACAATAGTCCTATTAAGATTATTGCGAAGATCGAAAACCAAGAAGGTGTTGATAATATCGACGAAATTCTTGAAGTTGCATACGGTGTTATGATTGCTCGTGGCGATTTAGGTATCGAAGTGCCTGCCGAAAAGATTCCTGGTATTCAACGTATGCTTATCCGCAAATGTGTTGAAGCGAAAAAGCCTGTAATCGTGGCAACACAGATGCTTCACTCAATGATTAACAATCCTCGCCCAACTCGTGCAGAGGTGACAGATATCGCAAACGCTATTTATTACCGTACAGATGCATTGATGCTCAGTGGCGAAACTGCTTATGGAAAATATCCTTTGGAGGCAGTACAAACAATGGCTAAGGTGGCTCGCGAAGCTGAGAAAACGAAGTTGTCAGCTAACGATATCCGCGTACCAATTGAAGGAAATGACTTAGATGTAACTTCTTATCTTGCAAAACAAGCTGTTAAGACATCTTCTAAACTTGGAGTAAAAGCAATCATTACGGATAGCTATTCCGGAAGAACAGCACGTTTCATTGCTGCTTTCCGTGGTACATCTACTGTATACGCTATCTGCTACAACGAAAAGGTAATGCGTCAATTAGCTCTTTCTTATGGTATCTGGGCTGTTCACCAACCTATGGATGATAGTCGTCGCGAATATTTCTATCATGCTCTTAATGACTTAAAAAATAGTAGTCGTATCACTTGTGATGATATGGTTGCATACTTAAGCGGTAGCTTCGGTGAAGGCGGCGGAACAACATTCCTCGAAATAAACAATGTTGGTAAAGTTCTAAGTGAAGAAGAAGGATACTCTTTGCCATCATTCAACGAAAAGAAATAAAAAAGCATGACAGCTGAGGCTGCAGTAGAAGAATACATCCTTTCTCATATAGATGACGAAGGAGCATTGCTCGCTGAACTAAACAGAGATGCCAATGTAAATCTACTGCGCCCACGTATGCTGTCGGGACACCTTCAGGGAAGACTCCTGAAAATGTTTTGCAAAATGTTCTCTCCAACCCGTGTGCTTGAGATAGGTACATATACGGCTTATGCTACACTATGTATGGCCGAAGGAATCGCAGATGACGGAATAATCCATACAATCGAGATTAATGACGAAATGGAGGATTTTATCAATAAATATGTTTCTCGCTCACCATATAAAGATAAGATCAAAGTACATTTCGGCGATGCAATGGAGATTCTCCCAAAATTGGACGAGACATTCGATATGGTTTTTATTGATGCCGATAAAAGGTTGTACTCCGAATATTATGACTTAGTCTTCCCTAAAGTTCGAGCTGGAGGCATTATCCTTGCTGATAACACATTATGGGATGGCAAAGTAGTCGAGGAAGTCGTACCATCAGACAAACAAACAATCGGTATTTTAGAATTTAACGATAAGATAAAAAAAGACTCACGCGTAGAAAAGGTGATACTCCCAATGCGTGACGGACTAACAATAATCCGGAAAAAGAACGAATAATATGGAAAGTACAAGACAAAACAAGATCAACAGACTTTTACAAAAAGAGCTTGGCGACATATTTCAGAAACAAACAAAGGGTATGCCCGGTGTATTAGTTTCAGTAAGTGCTGTACGCGTTAGTCCGGATTTAAGCGTGGCAAGAGCATATCTAAGCATATTCCCATCAGAAAAAGGAAACGAAATACTTGAAGCAATTAAGGTAAACACAAAGGCTATTCGCTACGATCTTGGTCAGCGTGTGCGTATGCAATTACGCAAAATCCCTGAATTGACTTTCTTTATTGACGACTCCTTAGATTATATAGAGAAAATAGACAATCTGCTTAAATAAAATGGTCTGCACACCTTGAAACTGCCTTTCTATATTGCCAGGCGATACTTATTCTCAAAAAAGTCGCATAATGCCATCAATATAATATCGATGGTCTCTGTATGTGGTGTCGTAGTGGTAACAATCGCTTTAATCTGTGCCTTATCCGTCCTCAACGGATTTAGTGGTCTTGTTTATTCAATGTTCAGTAATTTCGACCCGGAACTAAAAGCACTCCCCAGCACAGGAAAAGTATTCACTCCCTCAGAAGATAAAATAAAGGCAATAAAGGCATTGCCGGAAATTGAACTTGTTAGCAAAGTTTTAGAAGACAATGTTCTAATAAAGTATGGCGAACGACAGCACATCGCTATAATCAAAGGCGTAGATGAAAACTTCGGTCAACTGATCGATATTAATAAAATCCTTATAGACGGCGAGTACAGACTTCGAGAAGACGTGGTTGACTATGCATCATTAGGAATCGGAACAGCATCTATCTTAGGAATAAGTGCCAATTTTGTTGCTCCAATGACATTATATGTTCCCAAAAGGGATGAAGCTGTTAATATGTCGAATCCCGCATCTTCTTTCAACATAGAGTATGCCTATATATCATCTGTATTCTGCGTTAATCAACAAGTATATGATGAAAACTATATTGTTGCATCACTTCCTTTAGTACGCTCCCTTTTCAGGTATGAAAATGAAGTTTCAGCACTCGAAATTAAACTGACGAAAAGAGGCTCCAACATTAATGCAGTAAAAGCCAAGCTAACTGAAATATTAGGTAACGACGTAGTAGTAAAGGATAGATATGAACAGCAGGAGGCATCATTCAAAATGATGCAGATAGAGAAATGGATGATATTCCTTATCCTATGCTTTATCCTTATTATATCATTGTTTAACGTAGTAGGCTCGCTATCCATGCTTATGATAGAAAAGCAGGCTGATGTGCGCACTTTGCGTAGTCTCGGCGCAGATGACAAGCTAATAAACAACATCTTTTTATTTGAAGGCTGGATGATTTCAGGTATAGGAACATTAATAGGACTCGTGATAGGGCTTACTATTTGCTTATTGCAACAAACATTCGGAATAATAAAACTTGGGCAAACAGGTGTCGCATTCATCATCGAAGCCTACCCTGTAAAGGTTCTGCCGAGCGATGTCATTCTAGTAGCTGTAACAGTCCTATCTGTAGGCTTTTTAGCAGCATGGTACGCAGTTCACTATCTTGGCAAAAGATGGATTAAAGAAGAGAAATAAAACTCAACCCTCCTTAAAAGACATAAAAAAGCCTCCTGTCAGAAAGACAAGAGGCTTTATGTTTCATATAATCTCCTATTTAATTAAATTCCTTTCCGTATTTAATTCGGACATCAGCCATAAATTGCTTTATCCTGCTTTCATCATCACGCTTGCAGATAAGTAGAACATTGCCTGACTCAGCGATAATATAATTATCCAGTCCTTGCACAACAGCCACCTTGTCCTTATCATTAAGTACAATCAAATTGTCTGTGCTATCATACAACATCACCTTATTCTTAAAGAAAGCATTATTATTATCATCTTTTGGAGCTAAATCATACAACGACCCCCAAGTTCCCAAGTCAGCCCAACCAAAGTCCACACCAAGCATATAAACATTGTCTGCCTTTTCCATAACTCCATAGTCAATAGAGATATTAGGACAAAAAGTAAAGTTCTCATTGATAAATTCTTTTTCCTCAGGCGTATTTAATTTATCCTTAGCATGGTCGAATATCGTAGCAATTTCCGGCAAGTGCTTCTCAAAAGAATTAACAATGGTAGAAACATTCCAAAGGAAAATGCCAGAATTCCAAAAGAACTCGCCACTACTATAAAACACCTTAGCTAATTCCAAGTCAGGCTTTTCAGTAAAAGTCTTCACTTTATGGAAGTCGTCAATAGCCTCCTCGGCACTCTGAATATAACCATAGCCGGTCTCAGGTCTGCTAGGCTTAACACCTAAGGTAACCAACGCCGTATTTTCCTTAACAAATTCCAAACCCTTCTGAATGTCCCTAAGGAAAGCCTCTTCTTTAAGAATCAAGTGATCCGAAGGAGCAACAACAATATTAGCCTTCGGGTTGCGAGACTGTATATGATAGGCCGCATAAGCAATACAAGGAGCAGTATTCCTCCTGCAAGGTTCCAATAATATCTGATTATCCTTTAGTTCAGGCAATTGCTCCTTGACTAAGGAGGCATAAATTTCATTAGTTACAATATAAATATTCTCTACGGGAATGATCTTAGAGAAGCGATCAAACGTAAGCTGTAATAAAGAACGTCCGATACCCCAAAAATCAAGGAACTGCTTTGGATAAGTCTCTCGGCTAAACGGCCAAAAACGACTTCCAATGCCCCCACCCATAATAACGCAATAATTATCCTTCATTATAAAATCTCTTTATTATAGTATATACAAAGAAAACAAAATAATACAAGAATTATTGCTTCCCCATCCAATTAACCGGAAGAAAAAAGACGCCCGAAAAAACATCACATAACTTTTGCAAGATTGAAAATATTACATACCTTTGCAACGCAGAAAAAGAAATGCCCAGATGGCGGAATTGGTAGACGCGCTGGTCTCAAACACCAGTGGATTCACTTCCATGCCGGTTCGATCCCGGCTCTGGGTACTTTTAAAATGAAAGCCTAATTGAGAATCAATCAATTAGGCTTTTTCTTTTAAGGATTTGTTCCTAGATTGTTCCCGAACAGAGCGAAAAGGTCATATCGGAGATTAAAAGGGATCACCCCGGAAAGTTGTGGAGCTAAGCATAAATATTTTTGAGTCTAAATAAGAAGTATGGTATATTGTTTACTCCCCTAAGAACAGATCTAAACGCTTTTATTTTAGCATTAAA
>JGI996J12353_1000078_pt1 | contig 31612 bp, 23 predicted proteins | sample IntmicLarv5ML5BL_FD_12353 | JGI IMG/M metagenome (IMG submission 12353) | reverse complement strand
ATGCGGCAACATCCTTTCTTATGGAAAAATCGAATCGACCGGCAAGCTCCGACGAGCTTGCAGACCCTCCCAATATTTTCCATCCTTTGATCTTTGGGGATATCTGCTCCAGTTCCCTTAGGGACATGGGCATGGATCTTATATATTTGCCAGGGACGGTGTTTCCTGAAAGCACAACCGTAGCATCGGCAGTCGGTAGCCTCTTGCCATCCCGTATCATGTCGATTGTGACGTATTCAACGCCACAGCCTGCATCCATGGCCGCACCAGCGATAGCCCTGGCCATCGGGGAAATGTATGGGGGTACCCCAAGTGCGGCAGGATCGTCGATATAGCCGTCAATGAGTGCAATCTTAGCATCTTTTGGCATTTTCAACTTAAGAATACGAACTAGGTATAAATATTAAGTATGTGATGGGGGTTGGATGGGATTTCGAAGCAATGCTACGAAATTCGTAATGAAGGTGATTAAACTTGACGGAAAAAGAAGTTACTGTTGAAGAAATGTTGGAGAGAGCAAAGAAGCCAGGCAAGGATGCAATGGTAATGCATAAGTTCTATGGGGGAAAGATAGAGGTGGTTCCAAAGGCCTGCGTAAGGAATTTCAGCGATTTTGCCATTTGGTACTCCCCTGGGGTAGCCGAGCCTTGTAAGGACATTGCGGCCAACCCTGAGAGGGTATATGACCACACATGCAAGTGGAACACGGTGGCAGTGGTGTCCGATGGCACCAGGGTGCTTGGACTTGGGGACATAGGGCCAGAGGCCGCAATGCCAGTCATGGAGGGGAAGTCCATGTTGTTCAAGTACCTTGGAGGAGTGGACTCCGTGCCAATATGCCTGGACACAAAGGATCCAGAGAAGATCATAGAGACCGTAAGGTTGATCGCACCGTCCTTTGGTGGGATAAACCTCGAGGACATATCCAATCCAAAGTGCTTCGACATATTGGATGAGTTGAGGAGGGACTGCAAGATCCCGGTTTGGCACGACGACCAGCAGGGGACCGCAACCGTCGAGGTTGCTGGGGCGATCAATGCGATGAAGCTCGTTGGAAAGAAGTTCGAGGAGGCCAGCATCGCAGTCATAGGTGCCGGTGCCGCATCGATTGCTATAGCAAGGCTGTTGCTTGCAACAGGATTCAAGCCAAGCAACCTATGCATGTGCGACTCCAAGGGAATATTGAACCAGGCCCGTACCGATGTGAAGGCCGAGTTCAAGCAGAAGTGGGAGATCTGCGAGAAGACCAACGGCGCTGGAAAGTCTGGGGGCATAAAGGAGGCAATGGAGGGCGCGGACATAGTAATCGCAGCATCCAAGCCAGGCCCAGGGGTCATCCCACCGGAGTATTGCGACCTGATGGCCGATGATGCAATCGTATTCGCAACCGCCAATCCGATACCGGAGATATGGCCATGGGAGGCGAAGGCGCACGGCGTCAAGGTGTTCGCAACAGGACGTTCCGACTTCCCCAACCAGGTCAACAACTCCATGGGATTCCCTGCGATATTCAGAGGCGTCCTGGATGTCAGGGCAACGACCATCACGGACGAGATGTGCATAGCCGCAGCAACCGAGCTTGCAAAGTGCGCAGAGGAGAAGGGGCTGTCCGAGGATTACATCATCCCGACAATGAGCGAGATGGAGGTCTTCCCAAGGGAGGCGGTGGCAGTGGCGATGAAGGCACAGGAGCAAGGCGTTGCAAGGCTGAAGCTGACTCGCCAAGAGATATTCGACAGGGCAGACTATATGATCAGGAGATCCAGAGGACTGACGGCGAAGATGATGGACGACGGCTACATAGAAGACTGTTCATCGCTTTTCAATTAAACAAACCAATAAAACCCTTTTCATTTTTAATCACTTTCTGTGAAATCAATCACATTGACCGGATGTTGATTTCAAAATCATCGTTTGAACAACTATTTATCCAATAAATCTTATGGACTGGTGAATGGGAAACTACGACCTTGTTTGCTTTGATATGGATGGAACCTTGACCAATCTAAGGAGCTCATGGTATTGGGTTCATCAGTGCCTGGGTGTCGACAATGATTCGAACTACCATGAGTATGTGAACGGCAACATCGATGAGATGGAGTTCATGAGGCGTGACATAGCACTATGGAAGTCTGCAAAGCCAGACATAAGCATAGGGGATCTGATCGGATTCTTTCAAAGCATGCCTTTGGTGGATGGAATACAGGAGACCATCCTATGTTTGAAGGAGAATGGCATGAGATCGGTGATCGTAAGCGGTGGCATAGACCTGGCCGCCAAGATGATCGCAGACGAGTTTGGGTTCGATGGCTATCTTGCAGATGGCGTATGTAGCAACCCAGATGGGTCGCTCACTGGCGAAGGGACCTTGCCAGTCGATCTGAAGGACAAAGGGGTCAATGTGCTGGATTGCATTGAGATGTACAATACGACCAGGGAGCGCACGATATCCATCGGCAACTCATACACAGACATTGCGATGTTCAAGCGATCAGGCCTATCCATCGCATTCAACCCAACAGATGAGTACACATCGGATGCAGCCGATCATGTGGTCCATTCAAGGAACATTGCAGACGTGTTGGACTTCATATTGGAGATGAATCAGTCATCGAAATCCATAGGGTAAGGGTCCTCGATCCTGGCGGCATAGACCCTTACAATGTCCCTTACCTCGACGGACCCTCTTTTCCGGAGGTTGTCCGTAGTCTTGATGGTATGGATCTTGGCAGAGAAGTCATCGAGCTTGAGTATTGACCCGATCTCAATCACATCATCCGGGTCCTTGATAAGCTTGAGAGGGTAGGTCCTGCTTCCATCGTTAACGGATATCTTCATGACGATCCTTCCGAATTGCTTCACCCAGAGCTTATGGATCTTCGTAGCCTGTGCGGATTTGACTGTCCTGCCATCCTCAACGTCTATTTGGGTGACCTTCACCACGGTGCCGTCATCAAGTGGGAACTCGTCGTCCAGGGAGACAAGGTCATCGCTTTCCAGTGTGCATTCCGTGACGATCGTCTCATCCCCATCGCTAAGCATGACCCTAGTCCTTATCTCCTCAGGAATCCTGATGGTCTTCGACGATACCTTGCCGCATTCCGTGCATTTGAACGTCCCAGTTATGTTTCCCTTACCTATCCTGCCTTTCAGTATGGCATGGTCAGTGAGGTCATCACAGTCTTGGCAAAGGAACTCTATGTAGTCTGGAGGGTTTTGCATTTAAATCACTTATCTACTATGAAAGGGCGATCATGCCCAGGAATGACCATATCGGAGTTATTCCTTATGAACTCTATGCTCTTTAAGGCCATATCCTCATCTACGTTGTGCCTTGGGGGAATCATTTCTTGAAGGTTTCTCCTCCTCGGCACCGCATCTCCGGCTATTGCATAGGTCATGTCGGATCTTACGAGCACGCTCATGGAGTCCATCGTATGCCCTGGAGTGTGGATCAGCCTGACCCCCTGTTCAATCTCCACGTCCTTGTCTATGACCCTCGCGCTCTGGACGGCATCCCCTCCTGAATGGATGATGATCTCCGCATTTGTGAACATGTCATTGTTCCCTATGTGATCATGGTGGGAGTGGGTAAGTATGACCATGTCGATCTCCTTTGGAAGTATGCCGATCTGTTTCATGGATGTCTTGATTCCAGGCCTCATCCATTTCGAGCTGGTATCAACTATGATGTTCTTCCTTCCTCCTCGTATAAGGGTGGAGGTGGAGAATGCGTCGATCAGCTCATCGCTTTCGTATATTAGACCTCCAATCACCAGAACCTCAAGTTGAACCATTGGTGCAACATAAGTGCTGGTGGTAGATTTAGTTTGCCCTGGCCGATATCCAATATGGTTTCAACGATTCGTACCTTCTTCTCATGCCAAATGGAGCAGGTCAGGGTATCCAAGCAGAACTGTAAACAAAATACAAATGTCATGACCATCGGGGATTCTATTGGGGGTTCCATCAATGCCCCTATGGTGAAGCAGATGGTATTTAAGATTCTTAAAATCATGTCATGATCGCACCATTTGCATCAATTGGTGCAGTATGCTTTGTTCATGGGGTTCCAGATGCTCCATCCTTGGAAAAGTATTACAACATCTGAAGTGCATATCCTCCCATGAAATACGACCCCCACCTCACGATTGGGCTACATCAAGAGGTGTATCCGCCATCTGAGGATAGCATATTCCTCATAGAGTCCTTTGATGTGATTCCTGGCGAGAGGATCCTGGAACTGGGGTGTGGCTCAGGTGTGGTGTCCATCCATTGTGCAAGAAACGGAGGCGTTGTGACATGTGGCGACTTGAATCCGAATGCAGTAGGGGTCACCAAGGAGAATGCCATTGCAAATGACATCGAATTGAATGTGATTGAAACTGACGTCTTTTCAAACATCCGAGGGAGGTATGACACGATAGTCTTCAACCTTCCCTATCTGCCAGTGACCGAGGAGGGGGAGCTTGCCAGGGCATGGTCTGGCGGCGAGGATGGGTTAGGCCCCCTTCCAAGGATATTGGAGGGATTGAAGGACTACCTGAATCCTGATGGCAGGCTTTTGATCGTGGTGTCCTCCTTGATGGATCGAGAGAGGTTGAACCATGCCCTTTCCAGATATCAAGTGAGAAGGATATCGGAGCTTCCACTGTTCTTTGAGGTCCTAAGCGTGTTGGAGATAAGGTTGAAAGGCGTTTAACCCTTTAGGAACCTCTCGATCTCGCTCCTAAGCGCAGAGTTGACCTTGCTGCCATCCATCTTCCCCCTCAATGCTGCCATCACAGGGCCCATGAGCGGTCCGACAGCGTCCAACCCCTTGCTTTTGACGAAGTCCCCCCTATCCCTGATGATGCTTGCTATGATGTCCGTCGCTTCATCAGAGCCTATCGCGGCAAGCCCAAGCGATTTTACTGCGTCGTCCACATCGAGGCCCTTTGAGACCTCCTTCAATATCAAGGGTATGGCCTCTTTGGAGAACGTGGAGTCGGAAACCCCCTGGAACACATCGTTAAGGGCGTCAAATGGGATGGAATCCACATCGATGCCCTCCTTCTCGAGCTCAGGATACGTCCCCAGGAGCGTGGTTGCGATGGTCGTGACCATTTTGAACCTGTCGGCCATTGGGAAGAAGACCTCATCGTATCCCTTCCTTACAAGCTGTCTTGCCTGCTGTTCGTTCAACCCATAGCGTTCCACAATCCGCCTTTCGATCTCCTCTGGCAGCTCTGGCATCGCATCCCTTACCCTATGGATCCTTTCCTCTGTTATCAAATGGGGTGGCACATCCGTCTCAGGATACATCCTTGCGGACCCTGGAAGCGGCCTGGAATACCTAGTGGTCCCATCAGGCAACGGGTCCCTAGTCTCCTCAGGCACGCCGTCCAGCGCCATGTTGGCCCTCATCACAGCCATCTCCAATGCCTCCTTGGCCTTAGGCTCCTTGGCGGCGCAGATTGCAAACGCATCGTAGCCTTCAACGTTCAAATGGGCCTTCAATGCATCAACATAGGATTGGGATATGCCATAGTTGGGGAGCTCGTCCGAATGGAATATCCCCTTGACGCCTCTGGTTCTTGCATATTGCGCCAGTTCCGCACCCAATCTGAGCCTTCCATCGTCCCCGTTGAGAACCCCTGCAAGGCATGGGAGCCTGATGGCTATGATCTTTCCCTTGGCATCCAGCGCACCTCTGATGACCTTTGAGTCACAGTCTTTGAACATGTCCGTGACATCAATCGGTTCGAATGGAATGCATCTGGCATCCCTTGCCTGCAGAATTCCCCTTATCTCAATGAGCATGTTCTGCCTTTTCATCTCGTTCCTTACGAAATCTGGCAGCATCCTGAGCTCCTGAACCCCCTTGATCTCGATCCTGGCACCGTTGGGAACAGATATGTTCAGGTCCTCCCTGATCGTTCCGATGCCCCTCTTCACCTTCTTCGTTGCCCTAAGAAGGGTTCCAATCCTTAGTGCGACCTCCATGACCTCCTCAGGAGTGGTCATGTCGGGTGCGGTGGCAACCTCTATCAGAGGTATTCCAAGCCTGTCAAGCCTGTACAATATCTCCTTGTCGTTGGATTCCAGCTTCCTTGCCGCATCCTCCTCAAGACAGACGGAAAGGATGCCTATCCTTTTGCCGTTCACCTCGATGGACCCATCTGTCGATATAAGCGAGGTCCTTTGGAATCCAGATGTATTGGACCCGTCGACCACGATCTTCCTCATGAATTGGATCTCGTCGATGACATTGGCATTCAGCATCTCTGAGAATGTCAAGGCTATGTCCATGGCATCCTGGTTCACAGGGTGCGGTGGCTCCTCGTCAAGGTCAACGAGGCATGTGACGCCATTGCAGCATTGGTACCTGTAACCCAACCCCCTTTGAAACTGTGCCAGCGCAGCCCTGTCTATCTTCCCAAGCTCGCTGGTGGTCGGTCTGAGCCTTCTGTAGTACGATCCCTCGCCTTCATCCATGAGGTTGCTGTCACAGGAGCAGAACAGCTTTCTGGTGTCCAACTGCTGGTGTATCTCTATGCCGCATTTCAGTTCGTTCATCGGGCCTCCCTCCTATCGCCCATGTCGTTTGAGACAGGGGTCATCATGACGGCCTTGGCATCGTTCACATCCTTGGACATGCCAAGCGCCCACATAAGCTTGACATATGCGGTCTCAGGCAGCATGTCCAGCAAGGCAATCACGCCTGCGTTCAGCATGTCCCTCCCAGTCCCATACACGTTAAGGTTGGTCCTGCCTCCGATGCATTGCGAGGTCATGGCCACTATCTTGCCCTTGTCGCATGCCTCCCTTATCAGTGGGATGACGTCCTGGGACACGTGCCCCAGCCCGGTTCCGGCGATCACTATGCCATCATACGTGGAGAGTATATGTTCGAGTAGCCTCTCGTCATATCCGGGGTGGTACTGTATGAATGCAACCGATGCGTTCATCAAAGTGCTGGGTGGGAATGGGTTTGCAAGGTTCCCCCCCTTTCCGGTCATTCTCCCAGATTCATCGATATGCGTCGCTGCCTCGCAGTTGATGCTTTTGAACGCATCCCTCCTTGACGTGTGCATCTTCCTGACCCTTGTGCCCACATGTGCCGCAAATGAGTTGTCTTCCAATGAATCATGCATGATCACGAACACGCCGCTCATCCCTCCATCCACACAGAACCTCACAGCTGCGATCAGGTTCGATGCGGCATCTGAGGATGGCCTGTCGGACGATCTTTGGGCTCCTACGAGGACCACTGGAACGTCAAGCTCCCCAAGCATATAGCTCAGTGCGGATGCGGTATATCCCATCGTGTCAGTCCCATGGGGTATGATGATGGCATCCGCACCATTCCCTATCTCCTCCATGACGTTCCTTGCCAGTGCCTGCCAATGCTCCACACGCATGTTCTCTGAGAATATCGAGAAAAGGACCTTTGCAGATATGTTCGCAATTCCAGATAGCTCAGGCACAGCGCCAACAAGGTCTGATGCGGACAGGGCAGGATGGACCGCCCCGGTCCTATAGTCGACAAAGGAGGCTATCGTGCCACCGGTGCTTAAAAGGGATATGTTGGGCAATCCTTCGGTCACGACAGGGTTGGATGGTTCCCTCGAGGCTTTCTCCACCGCGTCAAGCACCTCAATATGATATCCTTCCGCATTGATGCCGATGTTGTATCCGCTCGACAGCTTCAGGATAAGTATATCGTCACCACTGGATTCATTGTGTGGCATCAATATGCCTTCAAACGACCGTTTATCATTATGCATCTTGAGCTTGCAACCAGGAACCGCATGGATGGATTCCAATATTTCCCTCAACCTCTTAGAATGGCCCATTTCACTCAAAAAAAGGGTAATAGGTTGCAGGATATAATGATAGTGTTTATCTAGTGAAAGGGTATCATGGGGTTCGATGCATATCATTCAAGTGGGAATGGAGCATGACGTCCTTCGGGAGAACAATAAGATCGCGCATGCGAACTATAGGCTTCTGAAGGAGAATGGAATCAAATCGATAGATTTCATGGGCTCCATTGGTGCAGGAAAGACCGCATTGATAATAAAGGTCGGCGAAAAGCTGAGGGCCAAGGGGCTTCGCGTATGTGCGATAGCTGGCGATGTCACTGGGGAGGACGATTTCAAAAGGATGAGGGCCTCAGGAATGGATGCGATAAACTGCAACACCGGGCATGAATGTCATCTTGACGCCCATCTTATCGGCAAGGTCCTCAAAGGCATGGATCTGAGCAAGTATGATGTCCTATTGATCGAGAACGTTGGAAACCTGGTCTGTCCAGCGGACTTTCCATTGGGCACCGATTACAGGGCGGTCGTGATATCCACGACCGAGGGCGATGATATGGTCCGAAAGCATCATGATATTTTCATTCACTCGGACATAGCGATTTTAAACAAGGTCGACATTGCTGATGCAGTGGAGGTCGACCCATCGGTGATTGCTGATGACTACAGGCGGTTAACGGGAGGTTTGAAGGAGATCCACCCGTGCAGCGTCAAGAAGGACATGGGAATAGATGAGATTCTGGTTGCCATGAGACTATAAGGTGATTCTATGAGGATATTAACGGTTGGGGGAGGCGGAAGGGAACATGCGATAGTGGAGGCATTGGCCCTATCGGGGGTTGAGATATACTCCGTTATGAAGAACGCTAATCCAGGCATAATAAGCAAATCAAAGAAATACAAGATCGTTGCAAAGGATGAGGATGTCAATAACATCTGCGAGTTTGCCATAGAGAACGATGTAGACTACGCATTCGTCGGTCCAGAGGGGCCGTTGGCAGAAGGGATAACCGATGCGCTGGAACTTATTGGGGTCAAATGTGCGGCACCTTCCAAGGCCGCTGCAAGGATTGAGACATCCAAGTCGTTCATGAGGGAGCTCGTTACCAAGTACGACATAGGCGGAAACATCAAATTCGCCGAATTTGACAACATAGAGGATGTCAGAAGGCATTTGAACTCCATAGATTACGAGGTTGCCGTGAAGCCTGTTGGCCTGACTGGAGGCAAAGGCGTCAAGATACAGGGAGAGCATCTGATGTCCATGGATGACATCTTGAAATATGCGAATCAGATCCTGACAAACCATCTTGGTGGAAGCACGGTTCTTCTGGAGGAGAAGCTGGAGGGTGAGGAGTTCACCCTGATGGTGCTCGTGGATGGCAAGCATGTCGTCCCAATGCCCTTGGTCCAGGACCACAAGAGGGCATTCGATGGAGACACTGGACCTAACACGGGAGGCATGGGATCGTACTCCGATGCAGATCATCTTCTGCCGTTCATATCCAAGGAGGTTAGGGACGAGGCCTTGGCCATACTCCAGGAGATCGTCGATGCCCTCGCAAAGGAGGAGTGCCCATACAAGGGGCCCATGTATGGCCAGTTCATGCTCACCAAGAACGGCCCGAAGATAATCGAGATAAACGCAAGGCTAGGGGACCCGGAGGCCATGAACGTCCTGTCCATACTTGAAACCAACCTCTTGACGGTTGTGAAGGCCATATGTGCTGGAAAGCTGAAGGAGGAGAACGTGGTCTTCAAGGACGAGGCCACGGTTTGCAAATACGTGGTCCCGTTGGGATATGTGTGTGAATGCGAACCTGGCGCAGAGATCACAGTCGATGAGGAGGCATGCTCCAAGATCAATTCACGGATATACTATGCGAACGTCAACGTGGATGAGAATGGCCGGTTGACCACAGGTACGTCCAGGACGATCGGCGTGGTCGGCATCGGTGAGACCATAGATGTCGCAGAGCAGAATTGCGAGATGGCATTGAAGTGCATCAAATGCGACAAGATGTTCGTTCGTCACGATATAGGTACCAGGCCATCGATAGAAAGTAAGATTGCCAAGATCAAGAAACTGTTCACATGAGGGTTGCAATAAAGGTCGCATACCTGGGCGATCCGTTCTGCGGGTCGCAAATACAACCCTCTTGTAGGACGGTGGAGGGGGAAATCCTTTCAATTTTTCATTCGATCATGGAAGGGGATGTGGATCTGAGGGCATCCAGTAGGACGGACAAGGGCGTGAATGCGCTAGGAAACGTCTTTGCGCTCACCTGTGCCTTGGATCCAATGGTTGCGATTGGTGCGTTTAACAGGATATCCACTGATATTAAGATAGGTGGATTCGCCATCGTCAGCGATGACTTCAACCCTAGGCACGCCGAGATGAGGCACTATAGATACATGCTTAGATACGACGGTCACGACTTGGATTCGATGGTGGAATGCTCCAAGGAGTTCGTCGGAGGGCATGATTTTGCCAATTTCTGTAAATTCGATGGAAGGGACACAAATGCCTGCATCGACTCCATAAGGGTTGAACGGGAGGGCAATGCAATATGCTTCGACTTCTTCGCAAGGTTCTACCTATGGAATATGATACGGCGCATCGTTGCGGCAATATCCGAGGTTGGCCTCGGAAGGCGCCCTATCTCCGATATCCAGGGCGCATTGAATGGAAGGCCATCGTCACTCGGGCTGGCACCCTCGGAGGGATTGACCCTGATGGATGTAAGCTATCCCGGGGTGGGGTTTCAACACGTGGATTTTGATAGAAGGTCAATAGATGATGAGCTGTTTAAAACAGGGCTCAAGGAACTATTTTTGAAATCCGTCCTTAGGTTGTGAAGGCATCAGGGGCTTGTCCCCTTTTTTTGGATCCATATCTTGGCAACGATGTGGATATGTGGATGCAATGGACCCTATGGGGATAAGGGCATACGAACCTCTATTGAAAAAGTAAAAGGGTTTAAGTGGTTTTGTTTAGCGTCTTGCCTTCGGTTTGCCGTAGTTCTTCACAGGCTTTCTGAACACGTACACTGCGAACAGTATCGCAAACACCAACAGGACCCCTGCGATGATCGTCGATAGGGTGTTGTTGGATTCGCCTCCAACATAGAATGTGTGCGAATCGCCTAGGATCAGCGTGCCGTCCCCTGGAAGCTCGTTGCTGGACTCAATGTAGAACCTATGGCTTCCCGATGATGGCCTTTCAGATGCCCAGTCGTAGCTGACGGTCGTCCTGTCGCCCGCCTTCACGTTCACGAGCTTTCTGCTGTCATCCTGCCTGACCCCATCGATCACGAAGTACACTGCAAGGTTGGAGAAGTCCACGTCCCCGGTGTTCTCCACGGTCGCTGAGAGGGTTATTGGCTTGACCGCAGTGAATTTGAACTCCCTGACTATGTCTGTCGCCTTGCCATCGTCGATCTTCTCCGTGAAGGTGATCTTCACCGTGTACTGTCCAGGCACGCTTGGCGCCTTCACATTGACCTTCAATGGGGTGTTGTTGGTTATGGTGCCATCCCTTGGTGAGATCAGAGACACGCTCTGGGAGACCCCATTGTGATCATACATCCTTATGATGTACTTTATTTCGAGCGTTTCGAACTCATCGACCTCTTGGAATGTGATGTTCAGGTCCAAGGACCCGTTTATCGCTATCACATCCTTCTCGGTCTCGTTCACTATGGTTATTGTAGGTGCTCCCTCTGAGATGTCCTCAGAGGAAAGGAGCATCAATGCTCCACTTGCAACAACCATGATGGCCATCAACATTGCAAAGTTTATCTTTTTCGTGTGAACACCCCCCTCTTCATTCCGCCCCAGATCGCAAGGATCAGGAGCAGTATGGCGGCTATGGCCAGCACTATGAACAGCACAGGCGCGCCCGCGCTCTGGTTGGACACGTTGTCGCCGCTTGCCGTTTGGTCTTGAACATCAAGCTCGCCTGACTTCGGTGCCAATTGAACCGTTGCGACATTGCCTGATATCGAGACGTTCTCGCTGTTAGTTCCTGCATTTGCAACCACTACGGATATGTTGACGCTTGGAATTCCTTGCGTTGTATCCCTAAGGTACATGACCTTTACGAAGATCGCCGTTTTGTCCAGTCCATTTGCAAAGAACTCCACCTGTCCGATGCCCGACTGTATGAGTCTGCCATCCTCTGTGGTAAGGACGAGTATCCAATCGGATGCGCTTCCAACCGTGTTGGCGGTTATCTTGACCGATTTCTGGAATGGGTCATTGTTGGTGATGGTAAGGGCGTACATGTACTCGTAGCTGTTCAATGCATCCGAGGAGGCGCCCTCAGTGCCTCTGACATCCACATATGTGGTCTCGCTCGATGTGCCTGTGCCAAACGCTGTGCCATCGAGCATGAACGTCCCTGCAGAGCTGCCATCAAGATGCGTCACCATGACGGATAGGTTCGGATTGCCTGCACCTACCACGCTCGGGTTATAGGATCCGAGTATGCCTATGGACCTTGATTGGTTAGCAGGCACGGTGAGTGTGTATGTCCTGTCAAGGATCCAAGAGCTTCCTGGATTGATGACATATGTCACATCGTAGGCATTCTCGTTCTTGATGGTGAGCGTGAAGCTTCCACGGCCATTGTTGAAGGAGTAGTTGCTGCCTGACAGGCCTGCTGCGGAAATCGGATATCCATCGTTGAACGCTTGGAAGTTGTATTTCGCCCCATCCTTGACATCTGCCGATGACAGGGACAGGGTTCCGAGGAAATCATATGTCAGGCTGTTGATGCTCTTGGACACCTGGGCCTTCATGTTCACCGCTTGACCAGATGGGAGCTCCATTTCGAAGGCTCCATCCTTTATGTCGAAGGTCAAGGTGACATTGCCGAATGTGACCGTAAGCGTTCCATTTGCCACGAGGCCCACGTATCCTGAGATCTTTGCCACTGGCATCTTGTTGCTGAGGTCCAAGGACATGTTGGACGATGCGTTCACCACACCTGCGTAGGCGATGGTCTTACCCGATCCGCTGCCGCTGGTTGCCAGGAACATGTAGTCAAAGCCCTTTTCAACGTAGTATTTCTTAGGGTCCGAGCTGTCTATGTAGTATTTCCCACTGACGTCATCGTCTCCGACCTTCTTGCTGACCGCGGTTATGTTGATCACATCATTGTCACCGGCGTTCAATGTTATCGTTGCGACGCTGGTTGCATCGATCGATAGGTTCACCGGGCTTCCAGGGAAGACGTTAACGGTGCCATCGAAGTAGTAGCCGGTGCTTCCCTCTATCTTTGCGCTATATTGGCCAGGTATGACCGCTATGGGGCTGGGCCCTATGTTGTATGTGATGTCCGTATCCCTGGTCATCGTCAGCTTTGCAGATATGCCGTTGCTGACCATCACTGTCTTGACGTAGGCCTTCTCGTCCCTCTCCTCGCTGCTTGATATGGTCCATGAGCTGGAGTTGTCGCTGGAGCCTGCGGCAAAGGAGTAGGTGAACTTATCCGCGAAGAACGAGGTGTTGTTGATGGCATCGGACTCCAATTCCCCCCCTATGCCAATAGGGATTTGGAATATGGAGCTTCCTGATGTGTTGGTCTTGACCACAGGAGTACGGTAGCTCTCACTTGAGTCCAAGGTGAGCCTGATCTCTGTGAACACGAGCCCCCTCGTCGTAGGAGAGGACATGTTGGTCTCGAACCTCAATGTCTTGGTGACGTTCCTGGACTCTTGCATCTTTAGCGTGCCAAGGTCGCTATTGCCGGATATGGTGACATTCTGCAACATCGCATTGTCATTCCCATATGCATACAGGGTGTAGCTCCCTGCAGGCAGCATCACGGAGAATGAGCCGTTCGAATCGGTTGAGAAGATGTACTCCCTGTTATCGGCAATGAATGCGACGGTCCCTGCCATGTCCTTGTTGTTTCTGTCCGTGAGCTTTCCTGACACCTTGTATCCCAGGTCGTTGGAAAGGGTCACGCTGGTGCCTGTGGTGAACCCATGGAAGACCCTGTCGCCATCCACTGCATAGAACGTGTATCCTCCACGCTCCCCGGTTCCGCTATAGGGCACCCATACGTCCATGTTGAACTTGGTCACTGCCATGTATCCGAATGACATGACGGATATCGGCATGTTGGTGCTAGCTCCCAGTATGTTTATCTCATACGCCTGATATGCCACAAGGCTGGATGAGCTTGTTCCATCGTTGTACACCGATACCTCGGAGGCGGTCGCAGAGACCCATCCATTGCTCAAGGACACGTGGTAGCTCGCTGGAACCACCTTAATCTCGGCCTTTCCATCATTGTCAAGGTTGGTGCTGAATGTCTCACCGGTGGAGACGTTCCTCGCAGTTACGATTATGGAGGGCCTGTTCTTAAGATCCCTTCCATACTCATCTGTGACGGTCACGTTTATCGTACCTGAATCGGCAACGACCCTAAGGCCGTCATTGGCCCCTATCACAACGTTTACGGTCAGTGATTTTATCAATGTTCCGTTTTGGGAGTATGTGTTGAGGCTGTATTTGTCTGGCATCAGGTCATTGAACGTGAATTTGCCATTGACTGAGTTCTCCTGACGTTCTATTCCCGATGCGGTCCCCTTTATGACCGTGTATGTTGGTTCGGTGTATAGGGTGTTGTTCAGGAGGATCGACCCTGAAAGGGAGGTCTGGTCGATAACAAGGTTCTGAGGAAGGCTGCTCACATCGGTATATGTGGCTATGACGGACCCTGTCGCCATTCCAGATGCACCAGAGGATATCCTTATGTAATAGTTGGACCCATCCGAAGGTATGGCGACGGAGTACTTTCCGTCGCGGGTGAATGTTGTCGACTTCTGTATGAACCTCGTGATTCCGCTGGTGTCATACGGCGCCTCTACGAACACGGCTATCTGTATGCCATCCGCAGCCTCTTGACCGCTGGATGTTTGGAGGCTCACGCTTCCACTGAAGTCTTGGAATCCAGTTGGGTCATGCTTCATGACGACGACCCCTGCGACATAGTTTATGACGCCCCCACTCTTGTTTTGAAGGTCTATGGCCTCGAACGCATCCATGTCAACCCATCCGCTGGATGTGTTGGTGGCGGTGCTGTCGGGGTTGTACATGATATGCCAATAGTCTATGGTGTATCCGCTCAGTCCGAATCCAGGCATTGCCTTGACGGATCCGTTGCTCAATGCCAGTGCATTGAGGAACTCGGAGGATGAGCTGTATCCAGCATCAGAGGGCGTCATGCCTATGAGGGCCTTCCAGAAGAATGTCTCGTAGAACGCGTTGGTGTACATGGCATATCCACTGTAGTAGTCATAGCTGTAGAACTGTGTTGGAGCCCCATACATGTCGGTTGCATAGTTGCCTAGGAATGCGATGCTGGACATGTAGGAGTTATCCCCATAGTACAATGGAATCATGTTGCTGTTCACCATTATGTAGGATATCCTTGAGTCCGCTTTGTTGCACACCTTGTCATACGCATCGTTCAACTCCATCTCGGTCATGGATTCGACCATGAGCATGGAGCATGTGAGGTAGATCGCGTTCTCATCTGTAAGGTTGCTACCTATGCCAGGGTATTTGTCCACATTGTCCAGGACCTCCTTCACGGCCTTTGAAGGGTTGTCGATATAGTTCTTTATTGCACTGAATGTCGATGGGTTGCTAGGGAAGCATGAACTGAAGTCATTGATGTTCCCAGCCAGCATTATGCGCAATGCCATGACCGCTGTGGCCGTAGGCCCGTCCTTTGCTAGAATGGCCGCTGTTGCGGCGGAAGTCCCGCCACCATTGGAATCCGTGACGGAATCGAACCCTCCCGCTTGAACTGCGGATGACGAGTAGCCAAGCCAGGTGATTATGGCACCTGCCTTCTGCTCATCGGAATAGCTGCTCCACAGGGCCTGTGTCCTGTTGATATCGTCGGTTGGGATAGTGTATCCCCCGGTGAAGTAGTCGTTGTTGTCGTTTGTAGGTATGCTGGCGTTGACCGCGGTCACGGCGCTCGGCATCACTATGAGGACTGAAAGCGCAATGACGGTTATGAGTGGGATGGGATTGTAGACCTTCCTAAGGCCGTATTTGAATCCGTTGCCTCTCATCTCCGAGAAGTATTTCCTAAGGTTGACCATCCTGAACACCGTTACGACCACTATTGCGGAGGTCAATGCGATGCCTATGCTGGAGATGATCGCGGCGTTCCCTGCAGAGTACCATCCAGCTGCAAACATCAATGCAATCCAAATGGTTTCAAATGTGAACTTCCTCGAGTCGGCGTTCTTTCTGAATTTGTATATTCTGTATCCCACGAATGCGAACGGGGTCCAAAGGGTCACCCATCCGAAGAACGATGCCATCGATGAGATGGACGTGTGCCTTGCGCCGCTTAGGGCGGAGACGAGCGGATTGTCGAATATGAGCGATCCATTGAGGATCGACGTGTACAGGTCTGGCGATACGAAGTTCACCGCGGCCAAGATCGCGATAGCCATCGCAATGGTGACGGGGAGCATCACGATCGCAAACCTGCTGGATGTGAAGTAGAAGAATGCTGTGAGGCCGATTCCGATGATGGCCGCCAGTAGCGTCCCTATGATCATTATGTCGAACAGCCCTGCAGGCATATAGTACAACAGTGAGACGACAACCCCCATGAGGATGATCGTGGAGTATAGGGAAAGCATCAGTCCCGACTCCTTTGACCTGAGCCTGTCGATTGCAACCTGTATGAACATCGCGATGACCATCATTATGACCAATATGTGGAATCCAGACCAGCTCAATGCCACCAGTGCGAACATAAGCCCTGCCAACATGACGTTCTTGAGGATGACCTTGTCCTTCCACAGGTCGCTGATGCTCCTTGCCTTGGCCTCATCCGCCTGCTCGAATGCGTTCAGCATGAAGTAGACCATGAAGGCGAACAGCAAGGCCACAAACGAGTACGCGGTTCCGTTGGAGAAGACGGATGTCATGATCATGACCCCGAAGAATCCATAGAACCCTGTTGCCACAAGTGCAATGTTGCTATCCTTGGTGACCTTCTTGCCTATTAGGTAGACGGGTATGCATGCGAGCACCGCGAATATGGGTGGGAACAATGCAAGGACCCCAGAGGCTGCGACGTCAGACGATGCGCCAAACAGCATCCCGATTCCTGCGAATCCAGCGAGGATGAAGTTCAATAGCGGCGCAATGGTCGAAACAGCCCCCACCGGGTAGTTCATCGATGAGTCAACAAAGTTGAAGCTGCCGTTAAGAATGCTTTCAATTATCCTGATATGTTCCGATGCCTCACTCCCGCCCGACAATGCGAATCCATTGTCGGCGGAGATGCCGAAGGCGAATACGATCCTCATCACGAATGCTAGGATCATTATCGCGGCCAGCACGAGTAGGCGCCACTGCCTTTTGACGAATCCATCCTGCGGTTTGCTGGAATTGGATTCCTCACCCTCCTTGGAGGTCGATGCTCTTATTGCGAGTTTGCGCATATTACATTCTCCATTAATATATGGGACATTGGTCGTAAATCAACCTATGTTATATAGTTATTGTAAAACCGTGGTTTTTCAGATATGGCTCCATATACCCATATCTGTGCCTATGAAATTCTCCTGCACAGTTCCGATGCAATCTCACGTGGATTGGCGGAGCCGTATATGCTCCTTCCCACAATGACATGGTCGGCACCCGCTTCAATTGCCTCCATCGCATCCCCTCCTTGAGTGCCGATGCCAGGGGACATTATCTCCTTGTCCCCTGCAATCTTCCTTATGGCCCTTATCCTGTCGGGCCTGGTCCCTGGCGCTATGAACCCGTCTACGTTGCATTTGATTCCAACCAGTGCCATCTCCTCTGCATGCTTGGCGGTGAATTCCATCCCTCCAGGATGGCTCATCTCCGTGACCGCATAGATCTCTGCACCCCCTGCCGCCTCCTTCGCCGCTATGAGGGAGTCGCTTCCAGGGAAAGCATGGACGATGACGCCGGATGCCCCCCTGGATACGGCACCTTCGACTATGAGCCTCACGGTGTTAGGTATGTCTGCGACCTTGAAGTCACATATGACATCGGAAAGATCGGATAGCCTGGTTATGATTTCGGGCCCTCCGGAGAGCACCAGCGGCCAGTTGATCTTTATCGCATCCAAAAACTGTGCAGTCTCATTCGCAATCACCATGGCCTTGTCTACGTTCGTCTCATCCAAAGCGAGGATCAAACGTGTGTTCCTTCTCATCGTTGGGCATAGGCGACAGTTAGGTTTTAAACCTTTGTGCATATGAAGTGCCATGGGTCTCTTGAATGTGGGGTTCGGATCGACATCCAATTGCAAGCTAGCCAAAGGATGTGAACATTGCAGCGAAGGGTCAAAAATGGTCCTTTTCATAACCGGAAGGTGCGAGGCAGGATGCTTCTACTGCCCGGTCTCGAATGAGAAGATCGGTTTGGACGTCATGTTCGCAAATGAGCAAAGGATACGATCCCTGGATGAGATCATAGTGGAGGCGGAGCTTATCGGGGCAACAGGCACTGGAATCACAGGAGGGGATCCTCTCATTGAGATGGACCGAACGATCGAGGCCATACGGATGTTGAAGGAGCGGTTCGGCCCTGAGCACCACATACACCTTTACACTTCGATGATGGACCTTGAAAAGGCGATGCGATTGGAGGAGGCAGGTCTGGACGAGATAAGGTTCCACCCCTCCCCATGCATGTGGTCAAAGATGGATGGCACATGTTTAAAGGACATTGTAGGCTCGTTGAGGATAGATGTCGGAGTCGAGGTTCCGGCATTGCCAGACATGTATGATGAGCTTTGCCATCTGGTCAAGTATTGCAAATCCATTGGCATTGGCTTCATCAACCTCAATGAGTTGGAGTTCTCGGAAGGGAATTGGCATATGATGGATGACCGAGGGTATGAGATCGAGGATGAGCTGTCATCCGCCGTCCACGGCTCCCGCAAGGTGGCGCTCAAGGTCATGAAGGGAAACAAGGGCGCCCCGATACATTTCTGCTCCTCATCGTTCAAGGATGGCGTTCAACTGAGGAAGAGGTTGATACGCCGCGCAGAGAGGATAGCCAAGGAATATGAGGTCATAACCGAGGATGGGACGCTTTTGAAGGGGTTGATCTACTCAAAGGACGCAGGCAAGTTGCTAGTCGTGTTGAAAGATAGGCATAACGTCCCAAATGAGATGGTTCACTTGGACGAGGGACGGGACAGGATAGAGATCGCCCCATGGATACTTAGGGAGATAGCTAAGGACATCGAGGGGAAATGCTACATAGTCGAGGAGTATCCCACCGCCGACCGAATGGAGGTCGAGAGGGAGCCTTTAGGTTGACTTCAATGCTTGGGATAAGATAGGAAAGGGGTTTTTTGGAAAATGTTTTGTGATGGAGTCTAAAAAGTGTTTTTGTTGAAAGAGATAAAAAATCAACATCTTTGAGCGTAGCAATGCAATGCTCAGATAGACAATGTCGATCCTACGATATATTAATTTCTAATAAAATAGCAAAAAATGTTGCAAATACCAATCTGCATCGTTTTAAAAAAAATGTAAATGGTTTGTTCTCAATCTCAATCGACACTAAGGCTCTGGATCTCATGATGCCTGTTGACCATGTCCCTGGCGATCTTGAGGTTCTTGCCGTCTTTCCCTATCGCGCGTCCCTTCAGTTGCGGGTCCACGGTCACAGTGGCATGGGTTATGTTCCCCCTCTGCTCTATGACGACGCTCTTGGGACCATAGATGTGGAACACGTTCTTGACGAACTGCTCAGGGTCCTCGGAGTACTCCACGACCTGTATGTTCTTCCCAGTCTTGTCTTTGAGCTTTATGACATGCTCGCCCTTTTTTCCGACGGCGATGTTCCCCTGCCCCTTCCCGACCACGAAGACGAGCTTGTCCTCGGTCTCCATGCAGTCGATGGGATGGGCCTTGGTTATGTCCTCGAACAGGTTTATGTATCCGAGCGAGGTCTCATTAAGTACTATGTCAGACACCATGATGCTCACAACGTAAGTATATTGGATGTGCCCTTGTCAAGCACGGCCAAGGCGGAAACGGAGAATGGCTTTCCACAGAGGGCGCCCAACTCCATGTTGTTACCGTCATAAACGTGCACCTTGACGTTCAAGTCGCTCCTTAACATTTCACTGGGGCAATTCCTGGACAGCACCACCATGAGTGCCTTTCCACTTCTTATCGCCTTTTCTGTCTGGTCTACCCCGAACTCCACCTTTCCAGTGGTGATCGCTGCCTTCAATGCTCTGCTTATGTCTATTTTCTCATTGCTCATCTGTTCTCTCCCCCATATTGGGTGAATATATAATATTCACAGCACCGGTTCCAAGTGTCACCGGTTGCCCGACTATTATGTTCTCTGTCACTCCCTCCAGGTGGTCGACCTCACCCACCATCGCCGCATGCAAAAGATGCGTCGCGGTAAGCTCGAACGCCGCCCTGGCAAGGACGGACGACTTCTTTCCTGAGACCCCATGCCTTCCTATGGCCTTTACGAAGCCATCGTTGGTCATAAGGTCTGCCACAAGCATGATGTGCCTTACGTCAACATCAAGGCCTGCCTCTCCCAAGGTTCCCATGGCCTCGCGGATTATGGCATTGCGTGCCGCCTCGATTCCAAGGACCTCTGCAACCTCCAGGATGCTGTTGGTCATGACCTTTGGCGCATCGACGCCCTCGATCTTCAACACCTCCTTCAGATTGCTTCCCTCCGTTATTATCTTCCATGATCCGCCTACCTTGCTCAACACGGCCCTTGAAATGCCCTCGATTCCCTTGATCTTGGCATTTTTGACAGCATCGTACATGATCTGGATCTTCCTGAACGACGGCTCCTCCGCCTCTATTGTGATGTTCTCGCCATCGGATTTGACAAGCCCCCTGACTGCCTTCAGCTTGTTGAGCTTCTCGGCCACATCCTCCAAGGTGAGGCCCCTGTGGCCCATCTTCTTGGATTCCGGTTCGATGACCAGTTTCATATCCCCAAGGTCGGTCTTCACAGAGGCTATGTCAATCAATGATGTGACCTCTATGTTAGATGCCACATGCCTTGCGACGTTCTCATCCTCGGCGGCTATGCCAAGCAAAGGTATCTCCATCGATGGAGTGCTGGGTATCCTTCTGGCATCCACTATCTCTATCAGCCTCGGAAGGCCCTGTGTGACGTTTATGTTGGCCACACCTGCATAGTGGAAGGTACGCATGTTCATCTGTGTGCCTGGCTCTCCAAGGGAATGGGCTGCCATGACGCCTGCGGACTCGTTCTTGTCCATCAGGTGGGCCTCGTACATCTCATATGCGCGGATGGCCAGCCTTTTGCAGACCTCATCTGTGAAATCCACCTTTCCGCCCTCGTTGGCCTCGATGACGTTTGCAATGTCAACGATTATCTTCTGTGGAAGGTGGAGGTCCAGCTCTTCGCATATGTTTTGGAGCTTCAACTCATGAGGGCTCCTGTCGCGGACGTTGAACACCTCCTCCATCGGTTCCGTGGCGACCTCTACGACCTTTTTCTTCGTCTTCGTCGTCGAGGCCCTAGGGATCTTCTTCCCTATCTTCCTCTGTGTGTTCTGGGCCTCCTCCTCGGTCAGGCCAAGGTCGACAAGCTCCTCCAAAGGTGCTGTGGACATGTCCGACAGCGATTGGTATTTAGTCAACAGGAGCTCGGCAACCTCCTCGCTCACGTCACGGCTGAGCAGTGCACCCAATGTGTCCTTTCTTGCCAAATCACTCACCTCCCTCATAGTCGACCTCAAGGCCATCGAAGTCCTCGGAGTCCTCCTCCTCGGTGTACTCCATCTCGTCCTTCTCCCTTGAGGCGTAATCGTCCCCTACATCCTTCTCGTCAAGGTTGACGTTGATCCCAAGGTCGTCCCCTACAACCTCCGCAAAGAGGTCCTCGAGGTCTATCGCCTTTCCCCTGACGGTCCTTGCCGGGTCGACCCCGTCCTCACCGTACTTGAACTGCACTATGGTCCCTACGGTGTTCCTGACCGTTCCATCGGATGTCAGCTTGAGGTCCTCAAGCGCGGACACGAGCCTTCTTTGCATGTATCCTGACCTGGATGTCCTGACCGCAGTGTCGACCAGACCTTCCCTGCCTCCCATTGCATGGAAGAAGAACTCGGTCGGGTCCAATCCCGTTTTGTACGAGTTTGCGCAGAATCCCCTTGCGAATGCTCCCAGGTCCCCCTTCTTGAAATGGGGGAGCGTCCTGTTCCAGTACCCTCTGGTCAGCCTTTCGCCCCTGACTGCCTGCTGCCCTACGCAACCTGCCATCTGGGACAGGTTGAGCATGGATCCCCTGGCACCCGCCTTGGCCATTATGACCGCAGGGTTGGACATTCCAAGGTGCTTCCCAGCTATGCGCCCTGCCTCGTCACGTGCTTGTCCCAAGACTCTCATGACCTCCACCTCAAGGGTCTCCCTCAGAGACCTTCCAGGCATTTGGTCCAATGTGCCGTCAAGGTATGATTGAACCAGTTCGGACACCTTGTCTATGCACTCTATGTTGAAGTTCGCTATCTGCAACGCCGCATCATCGGGTATGTCCTCGTCGCTGATCCCAGTGCTGAACCCGTGGTTCATTATTGCACCCAGCGCAAGCCTTGTGACCTCGTTTATGAACTGTGCGGCCCTTTCGGAGCCGTAGTCCCTCGCGATCCTGTCAAGGACCTTTCCCTTGCTGTTGCTGATGCCTCTTGCATCTATTGTTCCCGATACGAGCTGTCCGCCCCTTATCTTGACGACCCCATCATCGGAGTCCCCGCCGCCGCTGGATGAGATGTTGGATTTGAACGTGGTCCTGAAGTCGTCTGGAAGGACGGTGGAGAACAGCTGCCTCCCGGTCCAGTACTCCTCGCCACCTTCATCGATCTGAGGCTCGGGAATGGACACATCTGGGAGCTTGTGCAGGATGTTCATGGCCTCAAGCCTGTTGAACCTGGGGTTTCCGTTGGTAAGGAAGTATGCGCCCGTTATGTGGTCGTGGATGGCGCCGATGATGGGCCCGCCATACCTTGGTGAGAGGATGTTCTCTTGAACCTGCATGAGTATCCTCGCCTCGGCACGGGCCTCATCGGATTGGAGGACGTGAAGGTTCATCTCATCCCCATCGAAGTCCGCGTTATATGGTGGGCATACGCAAAGGTTGAATCTGAACGTCTTCCCGTCCATTATCCTGACCCTGTGGGCCATCATGGACATCCTGTGAAGGGAAGGCTGCCTGTTGAACAGGACGACATCGCCGTCCATGAGCTGCCTTTCCACGGTGTACTCCAAGGCTATGTTCTCAGAGACCTCCTCTGCGTTCTTGGATGTGACCCTGATCCTGCGCCCATCGCTTCTGATGACGTAATTGACTCCAGGGTAGTATGCGCCTGTGTCAGGAGGCTCCGGCCCCCTTGCGACCATGGACTTAACAAATTCGATGTTGTACTCGTTGACCTGGACTGGAACGGTGAGCTCCCTCGCCGCAGCCATCGGAACCCCTACCTCGTTGATGGATAGCAACGGGTCGGGCGATATGACGGTACGGGCGGAGAAGTTCACACGCTTACCGGACAGGTTGGACCTGAACCTCCCCTCCTTGCCCTTCAACCTCTGTGCAAGGGTTTTCAAGGGACGGCCGGACCTGTGCCTCGCCGGAGGTATTCCAGATGTCTGGTTGTCGAAGTACGTGGTGACATGGTATTGCAAAAGCTCCCATAGGTCCTCCACGATCAGCTGTGGTGCACCGGCGTCACGGTTCTCCCTTAGCCTCTGGTTGATCCTTAGGACATCCACCAGCTTATGGGTGAGGTCGTCCTCGGACCTGTCTCCGGAGTCCAGGGTGATGGACGGTCTGACGGTGACAGGTGGAACCGCCAATGCGGTCAGGACCATCCATTCCGGCCTGCAGTTGGCAGGATCCCTTCCGAGCGCCTTGACATCCTCATCAGATATGCGCTCAAGCCTCTCACGCACCTCCTTGGGGGTGAGCTTATGGTTGTCGTCGACCTCCCTGAACGTCGTAGGCTTGTCCAGCTTAATCTTGATCTGCTCGACCCCGCAGTGGGGGCATACGCCTTTGACGGACGCGTCCTTTGCAGTCTCCTTTGAGAAGTTCTTTATCTCGATGGTCCCTCCACCAAGGTCCTGCATGGCATTCATGTCTGCCAGGCGGGATTCGATCTGCTCGGTGGTGAGCATGAGCCTTCCGCAGGACCTGCATGTGCTCTCAAGCATCAGCTTTATGTCCTTTATGAATCCCACATGTATCACAGGCAACGCCAGGTCTATGTGGCCGAAATGCCCAGGGCACTCGTCCACCTTGCACCCACAGGTCTTGCAACGCAGCCCGGGCTCGATGACTCCCATATGGGGGTCCATCAGTCCGAGGTCTATCGGATAGCCCTCGTCGTCGTATGTGTCTGCGGTGATGATCTTGGTGGCCGACATCTTCCTGATCTCGTCAGGCGAGACGCAGGAGAACTTTATTGACCCTATCCTTTTCGTGACTCCTTGCATCATGTCAAGTCCTCCAGCTGAAGCCTCATGGCAACTCCAAGGGACAGCAGCTCGTCCATGAGTAGTTTGAATGCGTAAGAGGTTTGGACGCGGTATATGGAGGAGTTGTTCTTACAGACGGGGCAATATAGTGACCCATGCCTGTCCATTATCGCGATGTGGCCGCATCTGGGGTTCCCACATATGAATTGCTGTGTTCCATCGGACTCGTCCAGAAGGCGGTCCTTGATGACCATTGCGGCGCCATGCCCGATAAGGCAGTCACGCTCCATCTCACCGAACCTGAGCCCTCCCTGCCTCGAACGGCCCTCGGTAGGCTGTCTCGTGAGTATCTGCACAGGCCCTCTGGAACGCACATGCATCTTTCCGCTGACCATGTGGTGCAGCTTCTCATAGAAGATCACACCGGTGTAAACCTCTGCCTGAATCATACGGCCGGTCTTGCCGTCGTACATGATCTCCTTTCCAGTGTTGGTGAAGCCGTTCTTCACGAGGCCGTCCCTTATGGACTCCTCGGTCTCGCTTGAGAACGCGGTGCCGTCTATCGGCCTGCCCTCCATGGAGCCGACCTTCCCTGCGATCATCTCCAAGAGGTGCCCGATCGTCATACGGGAGGGTATCCCATGTGGGTTGACCACAAGGTCAGGGGTTATCCCCTTCGCCGTGAACGGCATGTCCCATTGGTCGACGAGCCTTCCCACGACCCCCTTCTGTCCGAACCTGGAGCAGAACTTGTCGCCTAGCTCGGGTATCCTCTCGTCCCTGACCTTCACACGGACCAGCCTGGACCCGTTCTCAGACTCGGTTATCATGACCGAGTCGACGTAGCCCTTCTCCCCTGGCCTTACAGTGACGGACGTCTCCCTTCTCTTCTGTGGGGTCAGGAAGTCGGTCTCCTCCTCAAGGAACCTTGGTGGCGATGTCTTTCCAATGAGGACGTCGCTTCCGACGACCTCTGATTCAGGGGATATGAGGCCGTCCTCCCCGAGCAGGGCGTATGCGGTGTCCGTGCGTGCGCCCATTATGTCTGTGGATGGGACCTCGAAATGGTCCTCCTGGCCTCCAGGGTACCTTCTCTCCTCGGCCCTGTACGACCTTAGGAAGGTGGACCTTCCAAGGCCTCTTTGAATGGATGACCTGTTCATCACAAGCGCATCCTCGATGTTGTATCCATGGTATGACAGGACCGCTATGCAGAAGTTCTGACCCGCAGGCCTATGGTTGTACCCCATGAACTCCATGGTCTGAGTTTGGACCATCGGAACCTGCGGGTAGTGCATGATGTGCCCCCTCGTGTCAGGTCTGATACGGTAGTTGGCCGCTGGTATGCCCAATGCCTGCTTGGCCATTCCTGCGCCCATCGTCACACGTGGTGCGGAATTGTGCTCAGGGTATGGGACTATGCCCGACGCTACGCCTAGGATGACCATCGGATCGACCTCCATGTGGGTGAACCCTTGGTCTATCTTGGACTTCACGACGAAATCCTTCGAGCACCATTTGCACTTGAGGGTGCAGCTTCCGTTCTTCCCAGGGTCCATCCAGTCCACGTCCATCGGGGAGAGCGCGTGGTCGCAGCTCTCGCATCTGCGAGGTACGTCATATGGGTCGACAAGGACCAATGCGTCCTCCTCCTCCTCAGCGTCCAGCCACTCCATGACCCCCTCCTTGAACAGGTCGGACCATCTGACCCTGCCTTCGCGTATGCCTTCGATGTGCCTCCTGTTGATTATGCTCCTTCCATCCTTGAGGATGAGCAGAGGCCTTCTCAGGCGGCCTTCGTCACAGTTGACGATGACCTCGTTCATCTCCTCGTCATGCCTTATGTTCACCTCGGAGTTGACTATGCCATACCTCCTCCTGTCCCTGATCTCGGCAACGAGCTTCTGCGGGTCCTTGTGGGTGCCTATGAGGTCCCCATTGACATAGACCTTCGTCCCCTCCTCCTTGACGGACATGACGCCCATGTCCTTCAGGATCATTATCGCATCCATCTCAGGTATCCCTTCCGAGACGTCGATGATAAGGGCCGCGTTCTTGACCAGGCCGCAGTTCTGACCTTCGGGGGTCTCGGACGGACAGAGCCTTCCCCATTGGGTCGGGTGCAGGTCACGCGCCTCGAAGTGAGGTTGGCTTCTTGTAAGGGATGATGTGATCCTTCTAAGATGGGACGTCGCGGACATGTTCGATGTCCTGTCCAGCAGTTGTGACACTCCAGCACGCCCTCCCACCCAGTTTCCTGTGGCCAGTGCGTGAAGCAGCTTGTGCGTCAACAGGTCAGGCCTGATGGAGGAGCTGATGTTCACATCCACCTTCTTCCTTCCGAAGTTCCTTTCCAGCTGGTATTTGAGGTCCTTCATTAGGCCGCTGAAGCTTGTCCTGAAGAGGTCCTCCATAAGGTCGCCGGAGAGCTTGAGCCTCTTGTTGGCGTAGTGGTCCTTGTCGTCCTCCTTCCTTTTCTCAAGTGAGAGCTCCAAGACCGAGCGTGCGATACGTCCGAGGAATATGGCCTTCTTCATGCGGTCCGCCTCGGTGTCCCCAAGGTGTGGCAGCAGGGAGCGGTCCAATATGCTCTCCACCTTCTTGACACGGTACTCCTTTGCCTGCCCTGCGGCGAAGTTCCTCTCCAGGAACAGTATCGCATCCTCTGTGGTGTGATATCCATTTGGAGGGTACGCCTTCTTGTCAAGCGAGTTCTCGATGTTCGCATAGACGATGTTTATCATTGCGTCATCTGAGACTATGGTGTCGAATATCTCGGCATCCGACTCCATCCCCAATGCCTTCATCAACGCCACAAGTGGGATCGGGGTGGTTGCGACGGGGACGGACACCATGACCATCCCATCCTTCTTCTTCTCCACCAATGTGAGCGCACGGTACCCCTCCCTCTGGGAGAAGACCTTTGCCATCTCTATGGGGGTTCCGTACTTCTCGTTGTACTCCACCATGACCCTGTTAGGGGCAAGGTCCTCAAGCGTGATCAGGACCCTTTCGGTCCCTCCGATTATGAAGTAGCCTCCAGGCTCCCTCGGATCCTCCTTGTTGAGGATGAGCTCCCTCATGTACTCGTCATCGGACACCCTTCTCTCCCTCGACTCCTCCATTGCGGATCTGGAGAGGTTGCACCCGTTGGACCTTATCATCATCGGAAGGTCTCCGATGTGGATCCATTTATCGCCATCGGCGATGTCCTTCAGGACGCCGTCCTCGTATATCTCGAACTTCACGAACACAGGGGACATGTAGTTCAGGTTCCTAAGTCTGGCCTCCATGGGAGTTAGGTCATGGCTGTATCCGTTGGCCTCCATGACCTTTGGCTTATGCACCTTGATGGTAGGTTTCGCAGAGGGGTTGATCCTACCGTCATCCAGCCTCTCCCTTCCTATCCTTATCTCGATGTTCCTGCCCCCGATGCGCTCCGGGTCGAGCTTTATCACGCCTCTCTCTGCGTCATCGGTGGGCACTCTTATGTCATCGACGATTCTTTGCATCCTGCTGTTGGGATTCTCAGTGGATGCGAGGAAGTCGTTGAAGGATGAGACGTGATGGTTCACGATGTTCATCTCGCTGAAATATAATTTTACTAAATCCCTCAATAAATCACCCTTTGGTCACAAGTCTATACACGGTAAACTCTTGTGCAGTTTCACTTTTCCTTACAATTTTCACGACACTTCCCTCGGGAATGTGGCCGTAGATGTTCTCTAGGACCTTAATCCCTGCATCAGTGTTCCTGATCTTCGGGAGTTGATCGTAGGTAAGCCCTAGTTCGGCCAGGACCTTCTTGGCCTCCTCGGCGGATAGAAGGTGATGTTCGGGAACAAGAACGTGTTTCAGTACATTGAATGTGATGTTTTCAATTGCCAAATAATTCACCTGCCCTACGATAAGATAACCCATTCGACTGAGTAAACTTGTTTTTTGACTGTCCTCTCCCCATACTTGATCTCTCCGATCGCTCATGAAGACTACCTGCGGGCCTGAAGGGATTCGAACCCTTGACCACCTGATTAAAAGTCAGATGCTCTACCTAGCTGAGCTACAGGCCCTTGGATATCTTATAGCTCGCATCGGATGGAACTCTTTATTGTATATAAACGTATAGTGAAAAAGGGAGTAAGGAAAGTGAGTATGCAATTGCCATTATATATCTTTTTCTGATATATTTCCGTTGAATGGAGCTTTAATCGAATAATGCGATTCATATGCAGGATTCTTTAGGATAAAGGCTTTGTGGACTCAAGTCCTATGCAGCATTCCGCTGTTTTCATCAATCCCTCGTCTAGGGCATCGCATGGCGGCCTGCTCTACAGGGTATGATGCCTAAGTTAGGTCACATCCACACTTTGGACAGTATCTTACATTCTCCGAGTCAAGCTTCATATTGCATTCTGGGTAGAAGTGCTCTATGCGTATCTCCGCCAGCATATCCATTGGAATCTTCCTATCCCTCTGGACAACAGAGAATGCATGTCTGTCGCCATTCACGAAATCCGTATTTTTCAATCGGGATGCCAAGGATGATTGAGAGGCCATAAGGATGAAGGTGAACAGGAGGAGGCAGAAAAAGACTCCCAGATATATCCCATCCGCCGTGGTGTCCTTTCCATTGGTCGAACCATTCCAGTACACTATGGCCGATATGAGGAAAAAGATGACAGAAAGGATAAAAAGAAGCGTATACCGCTTTTTGCTTTTTTCGATGTCGGCCTTCCTTATGCATGCGCCATAGGTCATAATAGTTTCCTTACTGACTATTTTTGACATATGGCATGGAATCCTCATGGGCAATAAATAGTTTTTTTTAAAACATTTTCTAATTGTTTTTCAAGTCTTGAATGATCATTGCCCGATGACCAATGAAAAGGGCGGGAAACTTAATATCCCATAGGGCCATTGTTTTGGGAACACCATGACAAGTCGAATAACCGAGGCCACAATCTATGTCAGTGGAGCATTGCTAACAAGATCGCAGTCATTCAAGCTCAAGGCGGGTAGGAACTCAGTTTCATTTGAAAAGCTGCCATCCAATATGGATGTCCGAAGTATTGTCGTCGAGGCGGATGACCTGACGATCCTATCAGTCTCGCATGGATCGTCATATTCCCCAGAGGGATTTGATGGTGCAGAGAGGATCAAGGACCTAACGAAGAGATTGGAGATACTAAGGAACGAGTTGGAAAGGGAGAACAAGATAATCTACATGCTTGAGATGGAGGAGCAGCTCCTAAGGACGAATAGCAGCATAGGCAGTGGTAAGGAGTTCAGAGCATCCGATGTAAAGGAGTCCGTCACATTCTTTCACGATCGAATGATCTCCATCTTCGAGGAAAGGATGGAAAGGGAGTCAAAGAGGAAGGAGTTGAGCATGGAGATCTCAAGCATACAGTCTGAGATAGGCATCGATCAGAGGTCACGTCAATCCATGGAGGTCATCGTGGATGTGTTCTCGGAAGGGGACATGGAGGCAGAGTTGAGGCTTTCGTACTTCACGCCTAATGCAAGATGGGTTCCGTGCTATGACATACGTGCAAAAAGCACGGACGGCCCTATATCCCTCCATTCAAAGGCAATGGTGCATCAAAGCACAGGCGAGGATTGGAAGGAGATATCCATAGTCCTGTCCACAGGCAACCCATCATTCTCGGGAAACATTCCAGAGCTATGCCCTTGGTATTTGAACTTCGATGCCCCTGTGGTGAATCAGTACCAATCCTTCAACGCCTCTGCCAAGGAATCCAGGGTCATGGTGGATGCCTGCATGGAATGCTCCGAGCCAGAGTGCGAGGTCGTGAGCAACAATGTGGTCCTGACAGAGGGCATCACCAGCATCGAATATGCGTTGAAGGCCCCATACAGCATAGAAAGCTCGGACAAGGGAAGGTCGGTGGACATAGCCTCGTACGAGATGCCTGCCACATTCGTCTATAAAAGCGTCAGGAAGCTTGAGAAGGAGGTGTTCCTCCTGGCTGAGGTGGAGGGATGGGAGGGCTTGAACCTCATCGAAGGCGTTGCAAACATATTCTTTGAGGGAAAGTATGTCGGAGAGACCTCCATAGACCCAAGAAGGACAGGGAAGGCGTTGGCACTATCCCTCGGACGGGATAGGAACGTGGTGGTCACACGCATCAAGGGAAAGGACTTCACATCGAAGCCATCTTTTGGAAACAATGTGAAGGTCAGCAGGGAATGGACGCTCACTGCAAAGAACCTGAAGAAGCAGAGGATAAGCATGGTTCTGGAGGACCAGATCCCTGTTTCGGTGAACAAGGGCCTGATTGTGGATCTCGTGGAGATATCGGGTGCAACATTGGACAAGGGCACAGGAAAGCTCGTATGGAGGTTGGAGCTGGACCCTGCAGAATCAAAGTCGATGCTTGTGAAATATGAGGTTACGCATCCAAAGGGAGAGACAGTGAGGTTGGACTGATTCAAATGGGCCATCCTATAAGGTACAAAAGATCACTCCATAGATGAAAAAAACTAAAGTTGCCTCTAACATATCATCATGCCGTGTTTCATCACAAACCTGTATTCGAACAAGGATGCCCTTTACCTTCGGCCAGTTTTCGAAAAGTGCACCAACATATGTCATCACCCCTCGAAGTCAGGTTTTACTTTGAATTGACTTCTTCCAACACGCCCTCGGTTTCCAGGTACATCTCCTTGAGCCTCTCCCTCATCTCCTCGGTGGTTTCCCACAGGCCTCGGGAGATCGCCTCAAGCATATCCTCCAGTATGCCCCTGAGTGCCAGCGGATTGCTCTCCTCTATCCATTCACGGTTCTCCTCATTGAAAAGGAAGTGATTCGCCATGGACTCGTACATCCAATCCCCTATCACATCCGAGGTTGCATCCCAACCAAGTGCATGATTGATGTTGACCGCAATCAGATTGGCACCTACGAACCCGTGATCCTTCAAACCCTCTATCCATTTGGGATTCAGGATACGTGTTCTCATGATGTAGGCCATCTCCCCATCAAGGTCCCTCATCTTGAGACGATCCGGGTCGGAGCTGTCGCCGATTATGTTCATGGGCTTCCTGTTGCCGTCGCTGCGGACCACGGAGTTGATTCCGCCGAAATACGCATACCCGTCATCCATGTCTATCAGATCGATCTCCCTGTCAGGTTGGTTCTTGACGGCGACATCCAACTGGTTGAGCCTATGTCTGAACAGTTCCGGCTTGGTCTCCCCCCTCCACTTCCGTCCGTATGCACTGCATCCGCATGTGATGTATATCTGTGCGAGATCGTCGATG
>JGI996J12353_1000077_pt1 | contig 31957 bp, 24 predicted proteins | sample IntmicLarv5ML5BL_FD_12353 | JGI IMG/M metagenome (IMG submission 12353) | reverse complement strand
GGGTTAACTCCTAATGCTTCTACATCCGGATTAACTTCTGTTTCGGCTTGAACCGTAGTTGTTCTAGAAACAGGAGTGTTATAATTTACTGGAACACAGCCATTAGTTCCCCATCCGCAAAAACCGATAAAGCCTTCAGAACTAGATTCTTCAACCAAAGAAATGGTCATTGTTGCATTGTGAACATCGTTTGAAGTTTGATTTTTTACATAGATGTGAGCATCCATTGTTGGATATATATCTGCATCAAAGATTTCTGTAGCCACAATTGTAGAGCCGTCTTTCAATACTTCTCCATTTTGGACAAATACTAAGGATTGCGCGAACAAGCTGGTTCCGCATCCTAAAATTAATAATGTGAGTAATAAAGTAATTTTTTTCATATTCATTTCTTTATATTTGTTTTTATTGTTCTATTAATGGAATTTCGATTACATGCAAGACTTCGTCTGTTTTCGAATCATACAAAAAGCCGACAATGTGCATGTTTTCCGGTTTCCAGCTTTCAGATGCAAGGGTGTAAGCATTACTCGTATAATTAAAACGATAACTTGTTTCTGAATTTAGTTCGATTGCTTCTCCCCATGTTCCGTTGATTGCATCGCGCAATACATGATTGTGTTCGTATTCGCGTATCATTTCGCTTCCGGAAAGTTGAAAAGCTATAATTTTACTTTCTGTGAGCCACAGTTGTATTTTAATGTTTTCCAATTCCTCAAAACTATTTCCTTGTGCATTGACCGTTAATAAACGATTGTCTTCATTGTAATTGGCAACTAAGCTGAGTTCAAATTGAGGAATAGCTGTTGATTGTGCTCGACCGAGTACAGAACCTCCCCATGTTAAATAGTTTGTAGAAATACGATTGTTGTTAAACATTGCTCGATCAATCATTCCGGCGGGATATCCGTCACTGCCATTTCCGTAGAAATGGTTATGATATTCGTCTCCAGCTTCAGTTCTGAAGTTTCTTTGTGCGAATACTCCGGCATGAATACTGACAATGATTAAATTGTCTCCCAATGCTTTTTTGAGTTCGTGAGCAGTCGCTGTCGCTGCTGGACAGTTGATGCAAGCTTGTCCGGTAAAATCTTCTAACAATACCGGTCTGACAGTTGTAATGTTTTCAACCTCTTTTACTCGTTCATCTTCCGAGATGATGTCACAAGAAGAGAATAGGGCTGCTCCGGATAAACAGGCTATCCAAGCAAATGATTTGTATTTATTCAAAATGTTCATTATCGCTCTAATTAAAAGTTAAATAAATAACTGATTCTTAATCCCTTGCTTGCAGGAACCATTCGGCATACACCTCCGGAACAGTCATATCCGGCGCGTGTGCGTCCGTATGCTAATTGTATTCGGTGCGCTTTGTAGTTATACACTCCCGACACCATATAGTAATGTTCTTTCGATGCTCCTGAATTGTACATGTCTGATATGGCAAACATGAAAGAAGGTGGTAACGAAATTTCCAACAATCCAAACATCCAGTCTCCTTGGTTGGAACGCTCTAAAAATTCGGCGTTTTCATCTCCGGTATATTCACTGGATGATAAATATTGCAATTCGGAACGTAGTACCAATTTTTTATTTACTTGATATTTTCCTTCTAAAATAAAGATGTTAGAGTTGATTATATCTTCAATATGTCCAACGGTTTTAGGATTAAATCGTTGGTTCATATACATTAAGTTTGTTTTAAGGGCATTGCTCCATTTTTTATCTATTTCGACATTGATGTCTTGATAGAAAGTTTCTTTTCCTGTTTTGAAGAAAGATGATTTGTATTCATCTGTTCCCATATAACCGCTTTCGGGTATAATTTCCTTATCAATGGCTCGCACGTGCGAAGCATTGAGTTTTACAGTTGTTCCATATTTTCCACCTAACAAGGTTCTTCGTCCGAAGGTATAAGACAATTCCGTTTGATAAGCCCATTCTCCATCCGGCTGAGTTGCATAAGGGTGAATGGCGGCTAATGCGTATGTATGTTGTTGGGTAAAAGCCGGTAAGTGATTGATAAAAGAGGAAATTCCTTGCGCATTTCTTTTGCTTCGAAAAGACATGTTATCGCTTCTTTTAGCTTGAAATAACGCACTCATTCCTCGTTTGGAGTAGGAGGTGGAAAGCATGGCTGCTGTTCCATTGTGGTAAACATATCCATTGTCTGTGGAAGGGTCATTTGCCTTGATTGCGTATTCTCCCAAAATACTTACATTTCCTTTTTGAAGGCGAGCTCTAAAATCAACTGCTCCAATATTAACCGGAAGATTCAATTGTTTGAAATCTTGTTGCTCTTCAATGTAGAAATAAATGGGGGTTTCTTTTTCATGTTTCCCAACATAGGAAGCTCCCAACATCAAAGCTGTGTTGCTTTCCTGCATTTTGGTGCTCCATTGGTCAATGTTAAATTCGGCATCACCACCCCAAACAAAACTGTCATTCCATTCCCAATAGCGGCGTTGTTTGCCGCCTAAGGCTTTTAATTCAATTCCTCTGTATGGTTGATATTTAATTCGTCCTCCCCGAAGAGCGTTGTCGATTCCCAAACTTCTTTCTTCGTAAGTTCGAAATATAAATCCGCTGCCGAATTGGTCGTAGATATCACCAATAGTTGCTTCGATGTTTTTATATTTTCCTGTAATAAACAAATGAGGAACGCCCCAACCGGCAAAGTCTTTTTCGAATCCGGGTAGGGGATAGTCGAGGTATTCTAATCTAGCTCCGGCAGTTACATATTGAGATTGTAAATTCAAATTTAGATATGTATTGGTAAGCACGAAGTCATCATAACTTCCAGTACCAATGCTTTTGTCTTCTTGTGGGAAAAGAATGTCTGATTGCAAACTTCCGGTTAAGCTCATTTTTTCTCCTATATTAATCTGAGAAAAAGTAGGGAAAACAAGGAAGCTTGACAATAACAGACTGAGGGTTAGTCTTAATGTCATATTAATTTTCTTCTAAAAGTTCACGAACCTTTTCAATCAAGTGTTCCTCTGAACCATCGGTGTATCCGGTTCTTCGTTCAACAATATTTCCTTTGCCGTCTACAATTAAAACGGCGGGAATGAGTGATGAGTTGATGTTTAATGCGCGGGTGAAATCACTATTGGGATCCAATAATACTTCATAGTCCCAAGCTAAACGGTCAACGAGAGGTTTTACTCGATTCATGTTTTGAGCCTGATCAACCGAAATGGCAATTAGTTTTACTCCGGTTTCTTCCTGCCAATCGGCATAGACTTCATTAATTGCATTTAATTCGCGCAAGCAAGGTTTGCACCAAGTGGCAAAGAAACTAATTATGAATGGTTTACCATCGTTATTTAGTTCGGATGTGTCAACTGTTTTCCCGTCAATACTTTTCAACGCGACTGAGGGAAGTGTTTGTGAAAGTCCGGATAGACTAATGAATGTAATTCCAAGTACTAGTAATAAAATTTTCTTCATAAAGAGACTTATATCTTAAAACATTATATAATAAATACTTTTATTCGCAGATAATCTTAGCCTACAAAGTTAAGACCTTTTTTTGAAAGAAGGAAGATATTTATCTTTTTATTTCCCCCGAGCTGCGCTCAGGGTAAGAATGACATCACATATAATAAGAACTCCGATATAGGAGTTCAATTACCCCAAACTGCTTGTGTGTTCAACTCCTACAGAGTTGAGGAGAGAGAAGAGAGCGTTCTTTTACCCCGAGCTACACTCGTACCTCGCTTGCACGGGGTATTCATATTGAAGTCCGGACTTTTGTAGACAACACCACATTCTTATAAGTCATGTTAAATTGTTGATTTTCAATATAGTTGTAGTTTGTTGAATTTTCCTAAGAATTTGCGGGCTGAAAGACCAAGTAAAACTAACTTGGTCTTTCAGCCCGCAATTCCATTATACTACTTTGCAGACCCAAGGCGACGTTTCGCTTGCCATTGGGCTGAACTAAAACGGGCTTTTAGCCCTTGAATACAGTTTTTTAGTATATTGAAGAAATTTTATTTGATTAATTTTTTACTCCAACCGGAGCTTCCTTTAATGATATATATTCCAGATGCTAATGAAAGATTGAAACTAGCATTGCCTTCTGATTTATTGCCTGAGAATAATAAATTTCCAGTTAAAGCATATATCGAAATTGTTTCTATGCTAGGAGTTTCGATAATCAATGTATTTTCAACAAAATACGCTTTTGAGTCATCATTTGCTTGCATTGTAGGAATATTCGTTCCCTCTACATTTGAATAGTGGAAAATAGTTGTTTCAGCAGCAAAGAACTCGTTTCCGTCTGCAGCCAATAGCTCTATGCGTAGCGGTTTGCTTTTGAAATAATACGGATCGCGAATAAGTGAAGTCGGTCCATAAATTTGATCAACGCTTGTGTTGTAATCAAACTCTTGTTCCTTTCCATCTTTTGGAATCCACCTATTGGTAGATCTATTCCAAGTAAAATTCTCTTGACGGATAAGAACATCATCACTTCCATAGTCGTATGTAAATTTATTGACATTTACCAATGGCTCAACAGTTTTATCTGTATCATGTGCCGAATTATATGTTTTGGCGATCATTTCTCTAAGTTTTCTTTCTCCAACAGAACTTACTCTTGTTTCTATTGCTTGCACAATAGGAACCCAAGCTTTATAGCCTGAGTGCCATCCATAATCTGTATTCGTGAAAATCGGATTTGATTCTGTTCCGGGAACATAAGTAGCTCTGGTTTGACCTGTCCATTCTTTCGTTGTATTATTCCAAAGATAGGTAGTTCGAGCAGCTACATCTTCATTTATATATAACACAATGCTCTTCAAGGCCACAACACCACTACCATGCTCAAAGCTTTCAAGAACTCCGTCTCTTTGCACGGCTATGTCTTTGAATTCCTCAAATCCTTCAAATTCGTTAACGGGTCCATAAGTAAATGCTTGTCTCGAAAAAAGTTGCAATTCGGTGTCATTACTATCCACATCTACACTTTTGGTCTCTTGCAATATAAGAAGATTGTCATCATTGTACGTAGAACGTACTTCAATGAATACTCTGAATTGATTGTTTACAACATTGGCTAGAGCTTCATAAATTGGCTCTCCTCTTTTTCCATCTTTAGTAAGAAGAAATCTTAATTCTTGTCGATTTAATCCTACCCAAGCACCATTTATCCAATTGTAATTTTCGAAAAGCTGACGATCTGGATCTTCAATGATAACTTGTTTTATCGTATTAACCCAAGCATTATTTTCCCATTTGGATTGCTCGTTTAATGTCATGTCTCCATCTTCATCGTAGTTGTATATTGTTTTATTGCTTGGAATTTTAACGTCATTCATCCAAGTGTAAGCAATACCTTCCATAACTAAACCTTGCTTGTTATTCACAAGCTCTAATACCTCTGTTTTAATCCAAGGGCCATTAGACATTTCGGAAATAGTTGTTTTGGAAACAAATCCATTTTCATCATAGGTATATTCATATTTTTGACCAAGATACCAAGATGAAGTGCCTGGAATAAGCCCTTCGTATATGATAGATGCTGTTTGTTGCCCTTTTGCATCAAATTCAAATTCTTGGCTTGACCAAGCGGACCATGCCCCTTTTTCGTAGGTAAAAGCCGTGAATTTGGTCAAATAACCTTGATTGGAATAGAGAAACTCTTCTTTTTTGAGCTTTCCAATTTCATTAACCACAATAACACTGTCTATTTTTTCAAGAACTCCTTCTGCTCTTAGTTTAGTCATTGGAGCATTTGTTGGAGTGGGAGCATAATTTCCGTTAAGAACCAACGCTGAAGACTCAGTACCTTTTAAGATACAAGTCTTATAAAAATCTTCAAAGGAATTCCTTTTTTCCTCTATTTCTCCACCAAACAGCGTTTGAGTGGAGAATAGAATAGATAAAAGAATTCCTTTGATAAGAAATTTTTTTGTCAAATAAAATTTCATTTGATTGCTTTTATTTGATTGCTTTTACAGCCCAGCCAGTACTTCCTTTTATGATATATATACCTTGTGCCAATGCAAGATTGAAACTTGTTGCTCCTTCTGCTTTGTTTGCAGTATATAATAAATTACCACTTAAAGAATAAACTGATACTGTTTCAGCGTTAGGAGTTGTAACGTTCAAAGTTCCTTCTGCGAAATGAGCTTTTACTGTGTTAGCTTGTACTGCAGTAATAGCAGTTTCGTCATCGTCTACTTCAATTTCTGTGTAGTGGAAAGTTGCCGTTGCAGTAGTGGTTATGTTAAAACCGGAACCTTCGCCTATAGTAATTGTTGTTGGTTTGTATGTGAACAAATAAGGATCTTGAGTATAGGAAATAGGAATTATAACTTGCGCAATTGGAGTTTCTTTATCAATAGCGTACACTTCTTCTTCCGTTTTTTCTACACCTTCAGTCCAAACTGTTACTCTCTTAGACATAATGGACTGATTATCACTATAACTTAAATGTTCTTCTTTTGTTTTAGTAAATTCTTGCGAATTTTCATCTTCAGGGTCATATTCAGCGTTTGGAACACTTTCTGTACGAGTTATTAATTTTGTGCCGGTCCAATGGCTACTTATTGTTTCATTAATAATGTTAGAAATAGCCCAATCACTAGAGGCAAATTGCCATGCGTAGTTTGTTCTAATATCAGCATAATTTCCCATAACTCCAGGTACTCTTGCGGCGGTGTACTTTTCTTGACCATACCAGCCACCTTCATTCGCATTCATCCATCCTTCCCATGTTTTTCTTTCATAAGATATGATTGATCCATCAGCGTCGAAAATCACTTCTTCTACTGATAACATACTAGGCTCATCTAAGGGTTGCATTTCAGCATCTGCATATTGTAGAGCTGTTCCAATTCTGCTTGTTTGACCTTCTTCCGCGCTATCGTACTCGTAAGTCGTTTTTGAGTAAAGAACCAACTCTCCGGTCTCATAATTTGGTGTCCATGATTCCATTGACTGGATGTTCTTTTTTTCATCGTATTGTAGTATCACTTCTTCAGAGACTACCCAATCGTCACTGCCAAAAGGGATATAATAGCTAGTGCTATCCAGTAACAATCCTTCGCTATCTCTTGTTGTTACTACTCTTTCATTAAAAGACCAACCTCCTTCTCCGTCATTCATCCAAGCGTAAAAATTACTATAAGCAACATCATTAACTCGACCTGCTTCATCGTAACCATACTCCACTCTTGAGAGTTGAGGAGCACTGAACTCAGTTATTGTTTCTTTTTCTGTTAGCACTTCAATTGGCAAACCTAAATCGTTATAGACATAATCAACGATACTATAGAATGGGAGTAGTGATCCGTCCCAACTTGCTTCAAAACCATTCGTTGAGTGCTTTTCTAAAAGTCCTTCTTCACTCCAAATGAACAATTGCTTTTCGATTTCTTCTTTCTCTGCATCGACAGTAATGAGACTGTCTAGCCTTTCAATAATTTTACCTTCTACTTGTGCAGAAAACAGAAGGGAAAAAATGACAACTAAGCTGAGTAATACTTTTGTTTTCATAAATTTTTGTTTTAAATTGATTAGTATTCAATGTGTTAAATTCACATATTTATTTAATTATTTTTATATTCCAACCAGTAGCTCCACTTACAATATATACTCCTTTTGTTAATGCAATTGTAATGTTTGCTTTTCCTTCTGCTTTATTTATTGTTGAAATCAAACCTCCTGTGACAGAATAAATTGAAATTTTTTCTGCGTTCGGAGTTTCAACAACTAATGTATTTCCGGAGAAATAAGCGTTGTGATTAACTGTTTTCACTGTAGGAATATTTACCCTCGGCGAATTATAGTGGTAATCAACTCTATCGGTAGTATGAGTTCCTTCAGCAAAAATATTCTTTATAACGAATATCGGTTTGTGAGTGAAGAAATAAGGGTCGCCGGCTAAAGTTGCGGGAGCATGAATTTGATCAAGAGTGACCTTTGTATTCAATGTGTATAATTCTTCCTCAATCAGAGATGCATAGAGACCACTTACGTCAAATACCGATTTTGATACAATAACATTTTCGGAAAGACCATAAATCGTTCTTTTTGAGCTTATCCAAAGTTCTGACTCCGGGTTTTCTGCATCGTATTCAGGATTTTTAATATACTCAGTAATCCATCTTTGATTCGATGTTAGTGATTCTTCTGTTGATGAGTTTTGACTCCATTCCTTATTTGCCGAATCCCAAGCGTATCTTTCTGTATTCGTGATGATTGAGCCAAAAAAACCGGCTGTTTTTTTTACAATATACTTGGTGTCGCCTACCCATTCAAATCCTGCAGGCATCCACATTTCATCGAATACCATACTGTAGATGTATCTCTCATAGAATATAATATCGCCATCTTCATCGCTGATTTGCTCATCTTTCCAAGCATCGTAGGCAGTTTCTCCTGTTTCAAATGTTTCAGGATTGATATATGTTACTCCTGTTCCGATTCTTTTTACTTCCCCGTTGTCTTCTGAAAAAGTATATGTTTCTTTAGCCGACAATCCTGTTAGGTCATATATTTCGACTTGTTCAACGCGATCTTGTGCATCGTATTCATATACTTTTTTTGTATCTATAGCCCAATCGGGGTTTTCTGGATCTGTGTAAGAATCCCAGTTATACATGACATTTTCTTCCAATAATCCTTGTGCATTGAGTTTCGTAGTTGTTTTGGAGATATTTCCCCAACCGGTACCCCAACCATAATCCGCAGTTAATACGGTTTGGTTAAGATAGCCGTTAGCATCATACGTATATTCTTCTTTTGCTTTAGAATGAATATGAAGACCGTCTGTCTCAGTTAGTTTTTCTGTCAATAGTCCGTCTTCATAAGTATACGTTATTGCAATTGTATCGCTGGTCGAAATATTGAAAGTAACATGACTTAATATTAATCCATCTTCAGTGTATTGGATTTTTTCTTTTTTTACTTCATCACCCACATTATTTGTGTAAGTGATGCTGTCCAATCTTTCAATGGTTACTTCGGCAACTGCGAATTGCGCCAAAGATAGAAAGGACAGAGCAATACCTAAGCAAAATATTTTTCTTGCTTTCATAATTACTTAATTATTTTGGAATTCCAACCAGTAGATCCATTAACGATATATATTCCTTTTGCAAGGTTCGAGATGTTGATTGTTGCCGTTCCTGCTGTTTTTTGAGTTGTTAGTGCTAAAATTCCACTTACTGTATATACATTAACTGTTTCAGCATTCGCTGTATTTACATATAATGTATTATTGTTTGCATAAACAGAATGGTTTTTATCAACGTTATCAATTTGACCAATGGATGTAGGCTTGAAGTCGCTATAATATGCGGTATATACCTCTGAAGAATACCAGTCATTCTCGTCCCAAGCTAATGCTTCCATTCCTAATAGTTTGTAATTTAATCCTTCTGTCTTAGGAGATACAATTTCAGAAAAAGGAACATTGTAGTCAATATTGATTTGTCTTCCGGATTGACCTATCCAAGTGCCTTGGTGATATGACCAAGTAGTTTCACGAAAACGGAATCCGTCTTCATTATATTCATAGTCCGTTTTAGTTAGAGGAATCCATTCTTTGGTTGTGTTATTCCAACTGGAACTACGACTTCCAACTAATATATTATTCTCAAATACTCTTTCTGAGCGAAGAACTTCAATCCATGTATTGGTAGAACTAACATATCTATAGTCAATTTGCACTACCGAATTTCCATCTTCATCAAACTCATAGCCAATTTTTTGAGCACGATCCACCACTCCGTTGACAAAGTTATACTCACAAAGTAATATTAGGTTCTTACCTTCATAGTGAAACTCGTAATCAAATGTTTTAGTCCATACACCATTAAGCGTTTGCTCTCTATATCCGGTAAATACTTTCGTGCCATTTTCATCTTTAATCAATTCATATCCTTCTCTAAGGTAGTTTCTTACTCCCTCCGGATTGACTGCGTCAACATAAGCGGTTAGCGGATAAAAATCGTCAAGATAGGTGTATTCGCCATAACTGGTTTGAACCCATTCTCCATTTTGAAATACTTTGTTTGTTGTTAACAAAGGTAATCCGTTGCTATTATAGTTATATCTTTCTTCGAAATCGACAACCCATGAATCTGTAGCCATATCCCATCTGTAGTAATCGCGCACAGTAGTATAAATGTTAGAATCTATGTAACGATATTCAAATACCTGTTTTGCATATTTTAATGCAGTATTTCCAATCCACTTTCCATCTTTCCATTCGTATTCGGCTACCGATTTTTTACTTTTTTTGTCATCGTATTCTATTTCTGCTTTGTAATAGTTGTAAAATTCTTCGGTATTTCTGTTCCATGCTTTTATGGTTTGATCTAAAATATATCCTTCGCTATCACGTGTATAGGTTATTTCAGAACCATTGATCCAGCTATCGTTATCCGAATCGTAAAAGTAATCCCATTGCATGTCTATCGTTCCATTTTCATCTACTTTATAAGTGGATCTGGAAGCTTCCAACCATTTATCTATACTTGGGTCTTTGATTTCTTTTTTGATTTCTTCTATCAAATAATTTTGGTCATTATATCGATATGATTTATAAGATGATGATGTTAATTTCCCGTCTCCGAAATCAGCATAAATAACATGTTCTATTGCATTTCCTCTGCTATCATATTTAAATGTTTCTTTCGAAAAAGTAGAACCGAAATCATTTACTCCGACTATACTGTCCATGCTTTGTTTTTTCTTTTCAGTTGTTGCAGCCTTAAATGCTTTCGCATTTAAGTTTTTCTGATCCGAAAAAAGTCCAACTCTATTTTTCAAGATATCATTGCTCTCTCCTTGAGTTGTTTTAGTCAAACTACTCAATACAAAATTTTCACTTCCGGTTTTATCTATTGCCTTTACAGACAATATCGAAAAGATAAAAATTCCTAATCCAAGCAAAATTTTCGTTTTCATATATTTAATTTTTAAAAGTTATTATTTCTCTAGTTAGTTATAAATTTATCTTTTTCGCATAACCAGATTCTGATATATGTCATTTTCACTTTGAAAAGCCAATCCTTGGCTTCCGTCTTCAAAAGTATGTATGAATAAGACACCAAATCCAAGGAATGAGGGATCAGAAGGGTTGGATTTAAATACAATGAAGCCTTCTTCATCAAGAGAACCTTCGTATTTGTATTGATCACTAATATACATACCTGCTCCTTCTCCCATTATATTAAACAGGAAGTACTCTTCTTGTGTTTGTGGGGTGAGTAGGTCTTGAGACGAAATAGAAAGACCACCGGTCAAAATATTATAATTAGCTACCCAATCTTTAGCCGACAATCCTTTAATTAGAAATGTTCCTGCACTTTTGTCTAATTCGACTATCGTGCAACGCTTAGAAACAGTTAGATTCAAAGCGTTTTGATATTGAATGGAATAACTACCTATGTAATCGTCATAAAAAGAGTAACCTTCCGGATAAAAACCTTTTAGTATAATCGTGGCTCCATCAACAGTGGTTGTAAATTGTCCTTTTGCTTCCTCCCAAATCAAACTTTCGATATTATATTCTCCGACTTTTATCGGTTTGTATAAGTTTATTCCGATAGGAGAGTAGGTGCAATTGTTTCCCCTTGAAAAGGCTCCTCCGGCTACTTCCAAATAATTCCGGAACGGATCAAGTGTTACTTGATAATCTGAGGGTGAATCATTGATAATCACGTCAAACATAGGAAAGTTGATTTTTCTTTTCAAAGTGGCAGTATTATCAATATATTCGTCCCAAGTTGTGTTTACTGGAAGAGGTGTCATTACAATTCTGTTCTCATTACGTCTACCTTTAAGGATGACTTCGTTTGGATTTGCAGACATTATAACAAATTCATAATCTCCTCCGTATCCGTCAAGGTCGCTTTGAGAAGGCTCAGAGAAAATATGGAATATTTCATTGTATGTGTCAAATGTAAGAATCGGTCCTTGATCTGCAATCAGATTAAAGGTTGATTCTTTTTTTGTTTTCGGAGGTTGTATTCCGAATACTTCAGACGCAATGGTAACTGTCAAGTCTTCATCGAAAGACATCAAAAAGATATAACCACCCATTTTCCCGGTAGGATCGGTTTCAAAACCGGCATAATATTCCATGAGCCAGCCGTTGGGCGTGTTTGTTAATACATCTTTATATTCTTGCAGCGCAGCAGACATTCTGTTTGCTGCAGAATCATTAAAGAGATCTTTCTCGTCGCTGATACAGGATGTCAGAGCGAACACAAATGCAATTGCTATATATACGATCTTCTTCATAATTAATCTAAACTTTTAAGATTCATATTCATTACTTCTGCTGTGCGTCTTTGAACTACAGCTCTCAATTCATCAAGATCAATATCCCATGAGTCTTGCATATAGTTTTTTAGGATATTTAATTTTTGATTTAATATTGCTTTTCCTTCTGCTGAAACAATATCCTTCGGTTGATTCATTATATATTCCCATGAATAGGGTGAGTCTGTTAAATAAACCGATAACAGTTCTACAAAATCATCATCCGGTAGATTCATTGAATAAGGAGTAATGAAGCCCATACTTACTACTCCGGAAAGACCGATGCTTTGTTCTTGTAAATACCAGTTTCCTCCTACATAGTTTCCTTCCGAAATGCGTTGAAAGCCGGGATCATAATTCTTTGTTTGATGTAAGATATGCCCAAACTCATGGTGCATTGTTTTCAAATAATAATAGTTCAGGATACCCATATCAATGTTATCTACATTGATTTGGTTAACCATGTACAATGTAACTTTAAGACCGCCTTCTGCTGTTCCTAAAACCATTGTTCCATTATTTTCATAAGCCGGCGAACCGATCAAATGAAGCACGCGGGGAACAAATTGTTTTGTAAACATTTCTCCTCCGATTTCATCGTAGCTTTCCAACCAAACGTGTTTTATTATCTTTGCTAATGCAATGGATTTTTCTATTTCAGCAGGAGTTAGATAATATTGAGGTGGATTTTCAATGTCTTCCATTTTATATTTGAACTCAATATTGTAAGGGTTTATGTAATTTTCTAATAGCCAATTGTCGAACTCATTCCTAATTGGAGAAGTTGTATCGAATATGCTTTCGTCGTTGAGCTTATCTTCTTCGCAGGAAGAGAAAGAAGCAACCATTCCTATTATTGTGAATATATATATTATCTTTTTCATCTGTTTTTTATTTTGAAATTGATTATCTTGGGTTTGGAGTCATTCCAGCACTTATAACATCTGAAGGTATTTGTAGTGCTCTTCTGAGATCGTCTTTCTCAAGAATGTCCAATACCGTAGGATTTGCGTTTACGCTAATGCTTCGTCTGGAAATTTCAATTCCATAACGCTTGATGTCAAACCAACGTAATCCTTCATGAATTGTAAGCACGCGTCTTAGCATCAGAACTGCATGAATAAGATTTTCTTCTTCCACTGAAGCAATATTGAAATCCGGATTCAATTGTTTTTTAGTGGTAGGAGCATCTGAAGTATAGTAAGGCATTGAATCATAGAAAGCTGTTATCGTTGAACGTGAAATATAAGGAGCTCTTGAAAAACCTCTCATAAATGTGTTCATATCCTCTACCGCTTTATCATATTCTCCTGTCATAATATAAGCTTCTGCTCTACACAATAACGTTTCATCCGTAACAAAAGCCGGGTACATCATTTTGTAATAACCGGTACCGGCAACCGGATCAATATATTCCATGTAATAACCCATTTTTCTGGTTGGTACACGTCCTAATTCATTATTTATGAATGGCAGTTGATTGATTGTTGTTGTCAGATTTCCCCACGGAGTTGTAGCTCCGGTTGTTTCTGTTTGATAAAGCACTTGATTATGTCCATATTTACGCCCTGCCATAAAAGGACCGTGATATATTGGCCAGGAAGAGTCTGTGGAAATAAGCATTAATGAAGCTTGATTGGATGTTGCTACAAAATAATTCGGTTGCACATTTTCGTTTGGAGTAAGTGTGCCTAATTCAGCCCAATTCATAAGCATTGGAGCCGGATTTTCCCCTAATAAAAGATTTGCATATTTTATAACCTGATCATATTTGCCATAATAAAGATTGAAACGTGCGGCAAAAGCATAAGCTGCTTTTTTGTTAAAATGATATTTGGGCGCATCATAATTCGCATCATTGACAAGGGGCAATCCCGCTTCAATATCCGCATTGATTTTCGCATAAACTTCGGCCACCGTACCTCTTTCGTATTCCGGTTTAACTGTTGTTTCCAGTTCCGTAATGTATGGAATTCCAATGTCGGTAGAACTGTTATTTCCATAATGCATACAAAATATATTTACCAAATTGAAGTGGCTATAAGCTCTACACAATAAAGCTTCTCCTTTTTGAGGTGCTAAATTGGGAGTATCTCCTAACTCTTCAATTGCCTTTAATGCCATATTTGCAGAAGCAATGGCATTGTAGGAATTAGCCCAAAGTGAAAAAGGTGTATCTTGGTCGATTGTAGTGATATCGCTCCAGTGAAATAATTCTCTTTGAAATTCAGTATATTCTACATTTTGTTCCAATACATCCGTATTGTCCGAAGACATTTCTGCCATAAACGCATACGATGTAGCAGGATATCCGGAAACTAATAATTTAGCTATTTTCTCAGGACTATCAACCTCAGCTCTGTTATCTGGTATTTCATCTAAAAAGTCGTTGCAAGAAACAGCCAAGCAAGATGACAGTACAAGAACTGCTATATATAATTTATTTTTTATTTTCATTTTCATAATTATAATCCCATTCTTAATGTTAATGTAAATTGTTTGGGTAGAGGAGATGCAACACCTCCGGCGCGGAAAAATTCAGGATCTTGCCCATTCAATTTTGAATCTGCGTAAATAAGGAATAAATTCGTTGCCTGTAATTTTAATGACAAGTTATTTATTTCTCTAGGAATGACTTCTTTTGGGAAATCATAACTCAAAGAGATTTCTTTCATGCGAACGAAACCACCGTCTGCTAATCGGGCATCAGAGTAATTGTAAGCATTGTAAACGCGACTTAAACCTATTGATTGCTTTTGGTTCGCGATTACCGGAATATTTGTTCTTTCTTCATCTCCCGGAAGAACCCATCTGTTTTTGAATTCTTTAGGCATAGATGATAAATCGTTGTAAGAACTGCTGAATACAGGATCTAATCGAACTTTATTTCCCATTGCATAAGTCATGAAAATATTCAAACGGAAATTTTTATAAGTAAAAATATTGCTGAAACTTCCATTTATTGTAGGATCCGGAGAGCCACTATATTCAACAATTTCCTCAATACTTTCTCTTCTTTGGAAATCCAATTTAGATTCCGGTAATACATTGTTATTTTTATCTAAGAATGTTGGAAGACCATCTTCATCCAAACCTCCAAAACGGAAAGAGAACAAAGATCTACTTGGATATCCTTCTAATGGAGCACCTTGTCCGGAGACAAGAGACATCACGGATGAAGTTCCTAATAAGTTTGTAATTGTTGTGTTGGTATTCGAAAAGATGAAATCTGTATTCCAAGAGAAATCGCTTCGTACGATATTTCTTGTAGAAAGAGCAAACTCAATACCATGAGATTTCATATTGGCAACATTGGCATATTTCATGATTTGTCCTCCGGCTCCCATTGTGTTTATGGCACCAATCAAATCAAAGTTATCTCGAGTGTACCAATCTGCAACAACGTTGATGCGATTGTTAAGAAAACCCATATCAACACCGATATTCAACTCGTTTTTCTTTTCGTAAGTTAACTCGCTGTTTTCCAATTCTCTAATGTATAGCCCGCTTTCAATTGATTCTGCGAAAGGTCTATACGGTTTGTAACTATTAATGATAGCTAAAGAATTTGAAACGGTTTCCATAGATGGATTTTCAGCAGTCAAACTGTAAGAACCTTTAAGCGAGAAATGAGATAGAGGACCGGATCTGTTAAAAAATGATTCTTCATGAGCATTCCAAGCACCCGAAATATTCCAAGTAGGCAACCAACGAGATTCTCTCGATTTTCCTAATCGGTTTGTTCCTTCGTAGCGGAAAGTTAACATACCGGTATATTTTCCTTCGTAAGAATAAACCGGATTTACAACAAATGCCGCAGCGCGGTTTTTAAACATTGAATAACTATAATAGTCTGTATTTTCTTCTATCGATTTTTTGAAGAATTGATATACATAAAAAGGAGTATATCCCATCGAATATTGCATTCCCCAACCATTGAAATAGCTGGAGTTTCTATCGAATGAGTTAACCTCCATACTTGCAAACATAGAGGTTATGTGTGTATCATTAAATGTTTTATTCCATTGCGCACTTGTACGAAAATCGTAACCTTGCATCTTGTAATCGGTTCGCTGATAGATTCCTCCTTGTGGCAATATACTTATCGGTAAAGCATAAAGATCCGCAGGATCCTTATATAACAACGGATTGTTTTCCATTGTTACAGCATCGCCCATTGCTCGATATGCCATTGCTTGGTTCGACTGATCTTTTACAAAATGTTCTTGCGAGGTCATATTGTATTTTAAAGCTCCCAATGCTGATAATTGTAGTTCCGGCATTACAAACCACTTCAATTCTCCTTGGAACTTTAAAGCTATAACGTTTAAGTCTATGTAATTGTTTTCTAATTCATTATGAATATTGAATGGAGCATAGTTACTTGTGTAAAAAGTATTGGGATCTAACGCTCGGGATGAGTTTAGCGCATAACTATAAGGGTTGATGTCAAAATCTCTCCTTACTGCACCACTAACAGCATCTGTTGATCTTCCCAAAGTACCGGGCGCTTCTTGATTACGGTAAGACGCATTTGCAGTTATGTTTGCAACCAAATCATTTAAAACTTTATAGGATGTATTTAAGTGAGTTGTATAACGTGCAATTTTATTCTTTTTATACCATCCCGGATCAACCATCGCACTAACTGATGCGTAAGTTGTTGCTTTTTCTGTACCACTTGAAACACTTACAGAATGATTTTGCGTAACGTTTGCACTGAATAATTCATTGAACCAATCGGTATTTCTCATTTCTGCTTCACGTAAGTAAGCATTCCGAGCCTCTTGCGTATTCGCTAAAGCAAATTGTCCGGTTAAAGGATCAACAGTCTTAATTAGGTCGTACATTTTGCCATATACTCCACTTTCTGCTTGTCGGAATGTTTCGGCATAATTTAACCAGCCTTTTTCTTGTAGTTCTTTATATATTCCCATCTGTTCTTGTGAGTTGGAAATATTAAAATCGTTATAACTAGGAACTAATCTTAAACTATATTCTCCCGTATAACTGATACGGCTTGTTCCTGCTTTTCCTTTTTTAGTTGTAATTACAATCACACCCGACATGGCGCGCGCACCGTATACAGATGTTGCGGAACCGTCTTTCAAGATTTGAAAACTTTCAATATCATCAGAGTTAAGACCTGCAATCGCCGAACTGATAAGGGTTACAGCATCTCCAGAAGATAAAGCATCTGCACTCACATCTACTACATCATCCATGATGACTCCATCAACAACCCAAAGCGGTTTTGAACTACCATATATAGATGTTGCTCCACGAACTCTGATTTTTGGTGCTGCTCCGAATGTTCCTGATACATTTTGCACGGATACTCCAGCAGAACGACCTTCCAAAGACCGACTGATGTCAGCTACTCCGTCTAATTTAACATTGTCGGCAACTAATTTATCTGTTGCTCCGGTAAACAGTCGTTTATCCATTTGGGTCATACCGGTTACTACAAATTCTTGTAACATTTGAGTAGCAGGAGTTAAAGTGACCCGCATATTTTTTGCCGGTTTTACCTCTTTTGTTTCATATCCAATATATGAAAACACTAATGTTTCACTCTCGCTGGCATCAATAGAAAATAATCCATCGATGTCAGTAACTGTTGCTCTGTTCGTTCCTTTCACCAAAATGGTCGTTCCGATAGCCGGATCCCCAAATTCGTCGAAAACAACGCCATCTGCTTGTTGTGCCAGTAGCAAACTGATGCTACATAGTAGGCAGAAGAAAGACATTCCTAATCTTTTCATTTAGCTTCAAATAAATTATATATATGTTTAATTTTTCGATATTGATTCAATTTTTTCATGTTCCGTTCACTGCTGCTTGCAGTTGCTTTTTCGATAACATTTTTTTTGTATTTGTCCTCATATCTTGTTCTTTTATCTGTTTTTTATCTCATAATCGGTTATATGCGCAAGAAATCGACAGTCGATGAAACTGTGAGAAAATCGAGTGCGAAGAAAAATCCCGGGAAATAATCGAAAATCTATTTCCAAGATAAATGTTGATATCTGTTTTTTGATGTAATTTGGAAGAAAGAATTGTTGGTAACTCTTTGAAAATAGGAAAATTATCAGTAAATTGACGCGCGAGGCTGTGTGTGTGTGTGTGTCTAACAAAGTTCTTGACTTTACCAAACATTTCAACATATTTTATATCAAAATCACACATATTCATTCTTTTTTGCCTTTTTTTGAGCCTAAATCGGTATCTATATGCTACAATATAACTGATGAGGGTTGAATTATCATAATCCTCTTTCCTTAAAAATAACCTTAACCGGATTTTTGAAAATCCTCTGTTTTATTCCCAATCGAAATAGCCTTAATTTTGATGTTTAATAATCTGAATATTATTAAATCTCTGTGAATTGGCTACAAAGTTATAAAAAAATATTCAAAAAATTATAACATTAACATTTCAATTATATCATTTGATATAAAAATGACAGATTATTTTGCTTGAAAAGTTGTAGGTTTTAAGTAATAAGTTTTAAGTAGGGAGATTCAGTGCAGGTTGAAAACCTGAAATAGTTTAGCACGGGGTAAGCGCAGCGCAACCCCTGTGTGTGAAAATACCACCCCACACCAAATCCTGAAGGGATGTAATTCTTTTGTAAATATCCGAAAGAAATCTCTTTGGGAATAATTGATTCCGTCCTTTCAGGACTTTAGAATTGGAGGATGTACTTACTCACAGTCACAGGGTTGCGCTGCGCTTACCCTGTGCTAAGTTATTTCAGGTCTTCGACCTGCACAGAATCTCCCTACTTACAACTTACAATTTTCAAGAGTGTAAAGTTCCAATTAATTGAGCAATGACCTCATTTTTTCGGGGATTCCTAATTTGAATTGTAACTTTTCTTTCGTTATTGGATGAATAAATACTAATTCGTTTGCATGAAGAGCAACCCGTTTGATAAGACTTGCGCGAGAACCGTATTTTTTGTCTCCAATAATTGGATGACCAACGTGTTGCAAATGTACTCGTATCTGGTTTTTTCGACCGGTTTCGAGGTTGAGTTCAATCAAAGAGAAATATTTGTTGGCTTTAAGCGTCTTATAATGTGTAATTGCTTTTTGACCTCCATTATCAGTGAAGCAAGAATGCATTACGTAGTTTTTATCTTCAGTCAACCAAGAAATGATACTTCCTTCTTCCGGCGAAATTGTTCCTTCTACGACAGCGACATACGAACGGGTAAGGATGCTTTCATCCCAATTTTTTTGCATCATTTCCTGAACTTCTTCACTTTTTGCGAACATCATTAATCCGGAGGTTTCTCGGTCTAAACGATGCAAAATGAAGACACGATTATTCGGATTGGAATCTTTCAGGTATTCGCTGACAATACTGTATGCTGTTTCTCGTTTTTCTTTATTGGTCGCAATTGTAAGCAATCCGGCTTCCTTATTGATTACAATTAGTGCCTTATCTTCATAGATGATTCTTAATCCTCTCAACTGTTTGTATTCTTGCTTTTTCGTAGTTTTGTGGATTGTGACAACATCTCCGGCTACTAATTGGTAGTTATGAAGGGAAATGACTTTGTTGTTTACTTTTACTTGCTTATGTGTTAGTAGTAATTTAATCGCACTACGACTTTTTCTTACTTTTTGTTCCATAAGAAAGTTCAATAGTTCTGATTTAGCTGTTACTTTTAGCGTTTGAAGTGGCCTGTTTTGTTCTTTTTTTTGCATGACTTAAAATTGATTGGCGCAAAGTTAAGCTAAGTTTTTTTCAAATCAATATTAAAAGGGAAAATATAGAACGCGGATGACACGGATTGTGCGGATGAGCGCAGATTTTTTCGCTGACTTTCGCTGGCGCGGATTTGCAATCCATGCCTTTAAAGCGTTTGTAGCTTGTGTCTTTGCGACTGTTCGGCACGGATTACAAATCCGCGCCAGCGAAAGCCTGTGAAAGTCTGCGAAAGCCAGCGAAAAAATCTGCGATTATCCGCACAATCCGCGTCATCTGCGTTCCATTGGAAAAAACAGATTATTATCTGCTTGCTTTTAAGCCTTTTATAATTGCGTTCGAAAATCCATTTGCTTCCAGTTCATTTAAACCTTTAATCGTAATTCCTCCGGGAGTTGTTACTTTATCTATTTCTGTTTCAGGATTTTCTTTTGTTTCGTCTAACAAAGATGCTGCTCCTAACATCGTTTTTACAACTAAATTTTGTACATCTTTAGGCGGTAATCCCATTTCGACTCCGGCCAAAGTTGCTGCTCGAACGTAACGAAAGAAATAGGCAATCCCACAAGAAGTTAGAGCTGTTCCGGCAGCCATTTTGCTTTCGTCAAGTAATACCGCGCTTCCCAATTCATTGAAAATGTTTAATAATAATGTTTCTTCTTTCGGAGAAGCATTTTGCGAAGCAATAAGAGTAATGCTTTGTCTTATCGAAATCGCGGTGTTGGGAATGACTCTGAATACTGTCGGGAGTGATTTTTCGTCATTTTCTTTCAGAAAAGATTCATTCATCTCGTCGATACTTATTCCCGCAGCAATAGATACGATAACTTGTTTTGAATAATCTAATTTGGATTTGATTCCCAAAATAGTGTCTTTAATGAACCAAGGCTTAACGGCTAACAGAATAATATCTGCATTTTCTACACTATCGTAATCTTTTAATGCGGTACGAATAGACGGATTGAAATCTTGTAAAGCATTTAATGGAGCTTCAAAGACATCAATTACGGTAATGTCACTTGGCTTGAAAATACTTCCTTGAACTAAACCGCGGACAATTGCTCCGCCCATGTTTCCTGCTCCAATAATAGATAGTTTCATATTTATATGACTTTTTTAAAACGTTTTATAAATTCGTCTGCTAATTCCATTGTAACACTTAATGGCGGTAATAAACGAAAAATATGTGTTCCTGTTACACCGGTAAATACTTTTTCTTCAAAAAGTAATTTGTCTCTCATCGGTTTAATTGGATTTTCAAATTCAATACCAATCATTAATCCGTGACCGCGCACTTCTTTGATTCCCTGAATTTTTTTCAATTCGGAAATCAAATAGTTTCCTGTTTTTGCTGCGTTTTCGATTAGATTTTCTTCTTCCATTACATCCAAAACAGCGATTGCCGCAGCACAAGCCAAATGGTTCCCGCCGAAAGTCGTTCCTAATTGTCCGGATACAGCCGTAAATTTGGGCGAAATCAACATTCCGGAAATCGGAAATCCGTTGCCCATTCCTTTGGCAATAGTAATGATGTCCGGTTTAATTTCAGCATATTGATGCGCAAAGAATTTTCCGGAGCGCCCATAACCGGATTGAATTTCGTCTAAAATTAAAACAGTATCTGTTTCTTCGCAAAGTGCGCTTAATTCTTGAAGAAAAGCCGGTTCGGGAACGACAATTCCACCAATGCCTTGAATCCCTTCAATGATTACAGAAGAAATGTCTTTGTTTTTCAAGACTTCTTTTGCTGCATTGATGTCATTGAATGGCAGAAAGATAACTTCTAAATCATCATTGGTCGGAGCCCAATATTTTGGAATGTCAGTAACTTTTACAGCGGCTGCGGTTCGTCCGTGAAAAGAACCGGAAAAGGAAACAATCTTTTTTCGTTTGTTGTAGAAAGATGCCAATTTGATTGCATTTTCATTTGCTTCGGCTCCTGAATTGACCATAAACAGCGAATAATCGGGATAACCGGAAGCTTTTCCTAATTTTTCTGCGTATTCATCTTGAAGCGGAATTAATACCGAATTGGAATAAAAACCGATTTTATTTAATTGGTCCGTTATTTTTTCTACGTATTTCGGATGTGAGTGTCCAATTGAAATTACCGCGTGACCACCGTAAAAATCCAAATATTCGGTTCCTTCTTTATCATAAATTTTGCATCCGAGCGCATTTGCCGGCTCAATTTGCCAACGTGGATAAACATCGAATAGAGTCATAAGTTTGAGTATTAAGTTGTAAGTTTATTTTGTTTACCCCTAATCCCTTGAAGGGGACTTTTGCTGGCGCCAGACACACTTGAAAACGTGTGTACACCAAGTCCCCTTCAGGGGATTTAGGGGTAAAACTTATATTTTTATTTATACTTTTAGATATTAGACTAATTAACATAGCTTTTATTTCTCCCAAAAATATTTCCATGCAGGTGTAATTGTTACATTTTCGTCTTGCATTTCTTGATTATAGGTAATTATAGTCTTTTTACTTATTTCAACATCGTTTTCAATTGTCGCGAAGCCACCAAATTCTCGCTTTTGATTTTCGGTGGTTAAGTTATAACAAACTTGTATCGCTTGATATTCAAGTCCTTTCTTAACAACAAAATCGCACTCGCCATTTTTGTTGGCAAAAGTTATTTCGTCAAATTGCTTTTTTTGCAGTTCATTGAAAACAAAATTTTCAAAAAGCTTTGCCTTATTGTCCCAAAAACGATGCGAAACAGCGTTGATTATTCCGTTGTCGGCGGCGTACAATTTGTGACTGTTGCGGACATTTTCTTTCAGTGAAAAAGCAAAATTAGATACATCGCTGATTATATAACTGTCGTCCAATACATTTATATATTTTTTCGCAGTATTTTCATTTGTTCCAACAGCTGTTCCCAAACTTTTATAAGAAAAAACCGAGCCAATATTTGAAATGCTGTAAAGCAGCAATTTTTTGAAAGTCGCAATATCTGCAATTTGATAACGAGAAATACAATCTTTCATTATAATTGAGTCAAAGTAACTGTTCAATAAATTTGTTTTTATTTTTTCATTTTTGGTAGAAATAATTTCAGGGAAACAGCCCCATTCAAGGCAATTATCAAATAACTGCAAAACTTTCGGAGTATTACCTACCAAATCAAAATACGAATTTAAGTTATTTTGGCTCAAAATTTCATCAAATGAATAGGGGAAAACGGCATTGTCTAAATATCTGCCCGACAAAAAAGTAGCATATTCGCCTTGTAGAAATGACGAGTTTGAACCGGTTACAAATATTTTTTTGAATGTCTCGGTATCATACACGCTTTTCACGAAAGTTTCCCATTTTTCAACAACTTGAACTTCGTCTAAAAACAGATATTCCACTTTTTCGCCTGTGATTTTTTCCGCTGTTTGAATGAGAGAATAAATTGAAGCGGGATTACTCCAAATTTCAAAAAACAGCGGATTGTCCAAGTTTAATTTTAAAATGGATTTGGGCTTGTTTTCTTTCATCAATTCATTGATAAGCATAGCAAATAACGAAGATTTTCCGCTTCGGCGAATGCCTGTAAGTATTTGAACATGACGAGTTTGCATATTTGATTTTAAGGATTCAAATACTTTTCTTTGCTGCAAATTTGAATATTTTTTGCCTGTCCAATGTGGATTCTGATTTATTATTGTCTGTTCCATACTATAAAAGAATTTCTACAAAGATACGCTTTTTTTCGAAATTCAATTCGATAAAACGATAAATTTAACGAAATTCATTTCGACAAATATATGATTTTAACGAAATGGATTTCGATAAATTTATGTTTTTGTCTAAATGGATTTCGATAAATCTCCAATTTTGTCTAAATCGATTTAGTCATTTATTCTTTATTTGTCATTATTCAAATAAATAGAAACTGTTAATCTATGTATCAAAAAGCAACTGGCTTTAAATTCAATCCTGCTTTTTCGTCCAATCCGAAAATTAAATTGAAATTTTGCAAAGCTTGTCCCGATGCACCTTTCAATAAATTATCAATGATAGAAATGACAAACAGTTTGTTTCCATGTTTCTCCAAATGAAGAATACATTTATTTGTATTGACCACCTGTTTCAAATCCAAATTTTTATCCGACACAAAAGTAAAAGCTGAATCTTTATAAAAATCATTGTATAATGTTGTAGCTTCTTCTATTGACAAATCACATTCCGTGTAAACAGTCGCAAAAATTCCTCTTGCAAAATTTCCCCTTACAGGAATGAAATTGATTTCCTTTGAAAAAGAAGGTTGAAGTTGTACAATAGATTCCGATATTTCCTTTAAATGTTGGTGGTCAAAAGCTTTGTAAACCGAAATATTATTGTTTCGCCAAGAAAAATGACCCGTTGCATTGGGTTTTACGCCTGCTCCGGTAGAACCTGTAATGGCATTGACGTGAATTTCGTTTTTTAATAATTTTTTGGATGCCAACGGAAGGACTGCTAATTGAATGGCTGTTGCAAAACAACCCGGATTAGCAATGTATTTTGCCTTTTGAATTTCGTTTTTATTGAGTTCGGGCAAGCCGTAAATAAATTCTCCTGCACTTGCTTTGTGACGGTAATCTGTTGATAAATCAATGATTTTGACAGATGCCGGGATTTCGTTTCCGTCGACAAACTTTTTGCTATCGCCATGAGCGGAACAGAGAAATAATGCGTCTATTTCATTTAATGGATATGAATCCGAAAAAATCAAATCCGTTTCTCCAATCAGACCTCCGTGAATGTCTGTAATTTTATTTCCGGCATTACTACTACTGTGGATAAATCCGATTTCAATAGCCGGATGATTTATCAATAATCGAATTAATTCGCCGGCTGTATATCCTGCGCCGCCTATGATTCCTATTTTAATTTTCATTTTTATTGTTCTTTTTTTGTACTGCGTGATATATTTTGGTTGGAATAGCTGTGATTTTTGTAAAACCTTTTGCGTCATCTGCTGACCATGCTTTATTAATTTCGCCATATTCGCCGAAATCCGTTTTCATTAAGTCAAAATCACTTTCAACTCCGACTAATGTGTAATGATAAGGACGCAAACGGATAATCACTGTTCCTGTAACATTTCGCTGAGAACTTTCTAAAAAAGCTTCAATATCTCGCATAACCGGTTCTAAATATTGTGCTTCATGCAAAAACATTCCGTACCAATTGCCGGTTTGCTCTTTCCAATATTGTTGCCATTTCGTTAGCGTATGTTTTTCCAACATTTTGTGCACATTTATAATCACTAAAGGAGCAGCCGCTTCAAAACCAACACGTCCTTTGATGCCAATAATAGTATCTCCAATGTGCATATCGCGTCCGATAGCGTAACGAGAAGCAATTTTTTCAATATCTTGAATGGCTTTGACTTTGTCTGTGTAGGCTTTTCCATTCACGGCAGAAATTTCTCCTTCAGTAAAAGAAATCGTTAATGTTTCTTCTCCTTCTGCTGTTAATTGAGAAGGATAAGCTTCTTCCGGCAATGTTTGTTCAGATTTTAACGTTTCTTTTCCGCCGATACTGGTTCCCCATAAACCTTTATTTATAGAGTATTCCATTTTTGTAAAATCAGCTTCAACTCCGTGTTGTTTCAAGTAATTAATTTCGTATTCACGAGTTAATATCATATCGCGAGTCGGAGTAATGATGCCAATTTCGGGCGCTAAAACATCAAAAGTCAAATCGAAACGAACTTGGTCATTTCCTGCTCCGGTGCTTCCGTGAGCAACAAAATCGGCACCGACTTCTTTTGCATAATTGATAATTGCAATGGCTTGAAAAATTCGTTCCGAACTAACCGAAATAGGATATGTGCCATTTCGAAGAACATTTCCGAAAATCATGTATTTGATACTTTTTTGGTAATATTCTTGCGTAATATCAAGGTTTACATGTTTTACGGCTCCTAATTGATAAGCGCGCTCTTCTACTTTTTTCAGTTCATCATCGCTAAAACCTCCGGTATTTGCTAAAGCGGTATATACTTCATAACCTAGCTCTTTTGACAAATACATAGCACAAAAAGACGTATCTAATCCGCCGCTGTATGCTAAAACTACTTTTTTCTTTTCCATTGTATTTTATTATTTATTTGTGTTATTTTTTGTGGGGTCATACAACATTGCTGTACAAATGCAATATCTTCGATTGGTTCGTTGCAGAACATCGTAATTTACACAGCCTTGACATCCTCTCCAAAAAGATTCATCATCTGTTAATTCCGCAAATGTTACGGGAGTATAACCTAATGCTGTATTAATTTTCATCACAGCCGAACCGGAAGTTAGACCGAATAATTTAGCATCCGGAAATTGCTCTCTGGATAATTCAAAGGACTTTTCTTTGATTTTTCGAGCCAATCCATGTCCTCGAAATTTTTCGACAACAATTAATCCTGAATTAGCAACATATTGCTTGTTTCCCCAGCTTTCAATGTAACAAAAACCGGCAAATTCAGTGTTGACAAAAGCAATAATGGCTTTGCCTTCGCGCATTTTTTGCGCAACATATTCATGGGTTCGTTTAGCAATTCCTGTTCCTCTTATTTGAGCGGCTAATTCAATGGTTTCTAAGATTAGCGGCACATAAGAGATATGGCTTTCTTCTGCTATTATGACTTCAATTTTGTCTTCCATATAAATGATATGAATGTATTTTAATGTGATTATGACCTCTCCCCCCGCCCTCCCCACAAGGGAGGGAGCTAAGAGATGCGATATTTTCGATATTCTAAGATATCACATCTTTACTTTATTCTGCTTCCCTAGCTCCCTCCCTTGTGGGGAGGGCGGGGGGAGAGGTCATAATCACCGGTATTCATTGTTTTTTAATAAATATATTATTGTTTAATTTGTTTTTAATTCGGGAATCAATGACGAAAGTGCTTGAATAATATCTTTTCTCTCAACACCTTCTCTGGGAATCAGTAAAATAGTATCATCTCCCGCTATTGTTCCTAAAATCGCATGTGATATACGGTTATCGATATCGGAAGCGATACCCATTGCATAACCGGGACGGGTTTTTATCACTCCTAATTTGTCGGAAAAATCCAAGGAAAGAAATCCGCTAGCAATTAATTCGTTGGGATGTGTTAAATTATGGGGAATTTCTTTGTGTGAATTTTCTTTTGAAATTGTATAAATATAATTTCCTTCCGCGTTGGGAGATTTGATGATTTTTAATTTTTTTATATCTCGGGATAAAGTAGCCTGTGTAATTTCATGTCCTTTCTTGTGCAGGAGAGTCAATAGTTCTTCCTGACTCGAAAGGCTATGAGATTGGACTAATTCCAAAATATCAGATAAGCGTTTGTTTTTTTGTTTCATTTTTGCATAAATATACTAAGCGGATGCAAAAATATACAATTATTTGATACGTTTTATATTTTTCATATTTTTTCTTTTGCTTAAAAGGTATTATTTTTTGTCGAAAGACTGAAAAGTTCCATATTTCGACTTTGTTGCAGAATTGTACTTAAAAGATTATAGAGTATAATGTGTTATGAAGAAGATTGTTATTTATGCAAGCTTTATTTATTAGGAATAATGTCCTTTGAGTGAGTGTATTTCAACTGTGTCTTCGCTTTCATACACTCTGTATACAATGCGATGTTCAGCATTTATTCTCCTTGACTAGTATCCAGTCAAATCAGATTTTAGTTGCTCAGGCTTTCCTTTGCCTGTATATGGAGTTTTGCTAATTTCTTTCAGCAAAGTGGTTATTCTCTTTTATATAGCTATATTGCCTGAATGTTTCCAATGTTTCAAATCAGATAGAGCTTCTGTCTTGAATACTACTTCCACAGTTCATCCAAACTAACTTTGATACCTTGTTGCTTTTCGCTCTTTCGAATCTTTGCAACGAATTGTTTGTTGTAAGGGGAGTCTTCTCGTTCTACAACTTTTGCCCCAGCCAAAATAGCTGTCTCTAAAATACTTTTTACAACAGCATTCTTTATGTCGTAGTTTAATGTTATTGTTGCCATAAAATGTCCTCCTTTGTTTTTTTCTTTCTATATGTTGCAAATTTGAGAAATATATTTGAGGTGTGCAAGAAAATTTTAAGTAAAATATTTAGGGAAATTCAGCAAACAGCTTGTGTGTTCAACTCCTACAGAGTTGTGGAGAGAGAAAAGAGCGTTCTTTTACCCCGAGCTGCGCTCGTACCTCGCTTGCATGGGGTTATTCATATTGAAGTCCTCGGACTTTTACTGAATATCCTTATTTATTTTGTTTGTCTGAAACAGCCGGCTTCACTTGCTGTCTCCATTCGGTTGGAGAAAGGTCTTCACTCACATTTTCTCGAAAAGCATTATAAAACGCACCTCTGGAATTGAAACCTACCTCGTTCAGAATTTCCTGTATATCCATATCGGTTTGTAACAACAGGTCTTTGGCTGCCTCTATCCGATAGCGACAAAGCAATGTTTTGAAGCCGTAACCATAATACCTGTTTATACAACCAGACAGGTAAGTTCGGTTGGTGTTCATTTCCTCTGCCAAATCTTGCAACGTAAGATGAGAAATCCGGTATATTTCTTTATCTTCAAGCAGTTCCTTTATCTTTTCAAGCATAAGGTTCTCAGCCTCTATCTTCTCTACATCGACCACCGAGGCATATTCGGGTGCAATTCTTTGTTCCGGATTGTCCATAAAACCGAGGTCTGTTTTAAGCGGCAGAACCAACTGTATATTCAGCACCGATATGGCAGTAATAATTATCGGAACAAAAATGTTGAATGCCAACCCAAAATGAAGATTATTGTAGTACGACATAAAGAAAACACAGGTAAGCGTATAAATCAGGAATAAGAGCGCTACCATTATCAGCATTTTTACCGGGCGCAAGGATAATTTATGACTCTTGTAAATTTTCCAGACAGATAAAAAACGCATCAATGCAATCGTAAAGTAACAAAGTACTTGTGTCACAAAAATAAATATCAAGAGTAAATAGTAGCCAACATGCAGCGGGTGCAAACCGAAGTGCGTCACAAACTCGTTTAGTGAATGAGAAACAGGAACATCCGGCTCGCCGGATAATGCAAGTATTCCTCCTAACAATACAACCGATGCGAAAGGGATAAAATGTGATAGCCGTTGTTTGATGGTCAGCTTTTCGCCAATCGAAAAGTAAGCATAAAAAATCGTAAATGGCGCAATCAGAATAAGCACAATATATGAGCTTGGATTATATATATCGCAGGCATCCAATATTGGAAACCGAACAAACCCACTACGCAGATATACCAATCCAATCAAAATAAAAACAATACCCAAAGGTAAGGTATGACGGGAACGCCGGCTCCGCAAAAGCAGCGTTATTCCCCAACCCAAAGCAATGATTGCTCTTAGGGAGTAGATAAAGAATGTAAATTGAAAATCCCAGTCCGGTGTCATTAATTTTTGTGTATAACTTAGGTAATTGTTTCGTAATCTATCCGGGAGTATAAATCGTAATCGTGTATGACTTTTTATGCATAGAATAGTTGCCGAAATTACGGGGCAAAAGTAAGAAAAAAAAACGACTAAAACGAGATGAAAGCAAGCCGAAAACCCAAAATCATGACGTTTTGAGCATGAAAAAAATGTCCAAAAACAGCTATTTTTGATTGTTTTTTTGCACTAATGTAAAAAAACACTTTCAGCGCGTATATGATTGGGAAATAAATAATTATAGTGTTACCGTTGTGCTTTTTCGTGTACAACTACAACAATTTTTCATTTTTGTACGTTGCTGTACATGGCGTATTGAAGAAATTAGTAATTTCGTGTGTTTTTCCTCAAAAATAGGAAAAGCAATAAATTAAAAAACGGTTCAATTTTTATGTGTTTTTTTTGTGTGAAAAGTGTTGGTCTTTTTGGCAAAGTGAAAAACTTTGCTAAACACACACATTTTCTCGTGCGTAATTTAAGTACGAAAAGCAAAAAAATATCACTAAAAAAACGATTGTTGGCAAGTCTTTTTGTCTTGATGTTAATCGTGCCTGTCTATGGGCAACAAGAAACCGATGTTATCTTTCATTTTCTGCCCGAAAAAGATATGTTTTATGCTGCGGTTGGCAACAACAGTAGCGAACTGCAACGCCTGCGCGATTTAGTAAAACAATACCGCTCAAAAATAGAACTCGGCAAAATACCCGTCTATGTAAACGGCTATTGTTCTTCGCTGAACAACGAATCGGATAATCTGGCTACGGCTCGCATTCGCTCCAACCGTGTAAAATCGGAACTTATTATCACAAAAAAACTAAAAGAGTTGCATTTTGTTACCCTTAATCAAGCAATAGCTTATCAGGGATATAAGGATATGGTAACGGTAACTATCCGTATTCCACAAGAAGAAAAAGCCGTTGAAAGTAAGCAAGAAGAAATAAGAGAGCCACAAACAGAACAAACAGCACAGTCGGAAACGCTATTGCAAGTGCAAGAATACGAACAAGCAATTGAAGAATTGGACACAGAACCGAGTGCAGAACCGAGAACAATACAAGTAAATTGGGAAACTGCCGTAAATAATAACTATGAAGTTCCTGCAAATGACAACATTGTAGAAAAAGAAGACATGCCACTTTCTTTGGAAATAGCAGAAGTGGCAGACGAAACCCTCATTTATTATTCGGAAACAGGACGGTATTTTGCCCTTAAAACCAATATCGCTGCTTGGGTGGGTACGATTATGAATGTTGCCGCAGAAGTGCAGGTTGCCAACCGGGTGTCTATCGAATTGCCGATGCTGTGGTGTCCGTGGAAAATATCGGAAAGTCAGTCTGTGAAGATATTTGCTGTTCAGCCCGAAGTTCGCCGTTGGCTTGCCCAACCTGCGGAGGGGCATTTTTTTGGAATACATGCTCATGTTGGCTGGTATAATGTGCGTTGGAAAGACGACCGTTATCAAGATGCCGGACATCCCTTGCTTGGTGCGGGCGTAAGCTATGGTTACACGCTGCCTTTGTCGAACCGCTGGGCAGGAGAATTTACCTTAGGGGCAGGCTATGCCAATACACGTTACGATACCTTTTATAATATACAGAATGGGGCGCGGATAAATACCGATACCCGCAATTATTGGGGCATTACCCGTGTTGGTGTTTCTCTTGTTTACCATTTCGATACCCATAAGTAAAACACTGCATGAAAAAGATATTGTCAATATTACTATCCCTATACTTATTCTCCGGTTGCATACATGAATACCCGAATGAAGATTTCAATCCTGCGCTACTGACCGTAGAAGTCGGTTTGGAATTGAATCTGCATTGGGAATCTTATGAAAACAGAGCAACAACCGCTTTACGTTCGGGCAATGCTTATAGTCGTCGCTTTATTGTAGAAATACGGCGTGAAGGAACAACCGTACTCCGCCAAACAGTTGTCGCAAATGATTTTGTTACCGGACAAACAAGATTTACCCTGCCGGAAGCTCTTTCGCTTCATGCCTTAGAATATACCCTTGTTGTTTGGACAGATTATGCAGACACCGAAACAGCCGATGGCTTGCATTACTCCACCTCCGATATGGAAAACATAACTATCAATGAACCGTATGCAGGAAACACAGACCAGCGCGATTGCTTTTACAGCACATCGGTACTTGACCTGCGTTCTTACAGCGAAGATGCTACTGTTCAGATAGAGTTGGACATGATTCGTCCTTTAGCCAAATACCGCATATTCGCTACCGACACAGAGGCTTTTCTTAGAAAAATAAAACGGGAATACGTCGGAGAAACGGAGTTTGCTATCCGCTTTTTGTACGGGTTTTATTATCCGGTTGCTTTTAGTGCATGGGAAGGGAAACCCGTTGATTCGCAACTCGGCATAACATTCGACAACACATTCTCCATACCGGACAATACTGTAGAGGAAATTCTGCTGGGTTTCGACTATATTTTTGTGAATGGAACGGGGTCGTACATTCCGCTTACAATGGAAATAAGCTCCCT
>JGI996J12353_1000075_pt1 | contig 32209 bp, 35 predicted proteins | sample IntmicLarv5ML5BL_FD_12353 | JGI IMG/M metagenome (IMG submission 12353) | reverse complement strand
TTTGATTAATTTATTTGTTATTATGTTTAATAACGATTCTGTTCTGTATGAAAATTTCTTCAGCTCCATAAGTCGGTCTCCGTCTGTAAAAAAACGGAATCTTTCACAAAATCTATTCCAACTTATAAAAACCACTGTTGACATACTTACCTATAAGATGTACCTTGCGATCATATAGATGTATTTATATGTAGTTTCGGAAAAACATTCATTTCAACTAACAGTAGATTGTAAGTTCGGAATATAAATTAAGCGTAATTCCAACTTATAATCTACCTAGTTAAATATAATTAAGTCAATAGTATTTTAGAACAAAACAGTCCCCCTTTTAGCGATTGCGTTTAACTACCTAGTTAAATATAATTAAGTCAATAGTATTTTAGAACAAAACAGTCCCCCTTTTAGCGATTGCGTTTAACTGAGTAAGCATTTTTCTCATACAAGCGATTTCAATAGACATTTTAGCTTTACCTTCGTCGAGCTTCTTTTTGTAATACGGAGATATGTTGTTGTTAAATCTCGCAGCGGTCATAGCAGGAAAAAACAACATTCTCTTTACGTCAGGTCTTCCTCGCTTACCTTCTCCCTTTTTTCCTTTGGTGGTTCTGCGTCCGTGATACTGACCGCTATCGTTGGGATGAGGAGCAAGTCCGCATAACGAAACCAGCTTTTTACTTTCAATCTTGCCAAGCTCTGGAAGAAAAGCAATTAGCTCTGTAGCTGAAACTGTTTTAATTCCCTTGTATTCCATTAGGAGATTATATTTATCATGAGTGGCTTTGTCCTGCTTTATGAGATTTTCTAAAACTGTTTTTAGCTTTTCAATTTCTTGATTAATAGAATCTATCATTCTTTTAGAAGAATCTCGCATTTCATCACAACCTGGACTTTTTAGCCTGTTCTTCATAGCTGCCCTCATATCTTTAAGCTTACGTATGTAGAGCGCGGTTTGCCTTATAGCTTCCTGTGTTTTCTCCGGCGCTGTATATACGGTAAGAGAATCTCTTTTTTTGGGATCAAGATACGTACACCTGCCGTAATCTGCTAATGACATCGCATCGCATTTATCCGTCTTAGCTTTAACGCCAGAATATCTGATGAAGTTCTTAACTTTGTTATTATTTGCCCTATGGATTTTAAATCCTATTGCAGTGAGAGTTTCTATACAAATGCGTTCATATCCACCTGTGTTTTCCAAAATCACGAGAGATTTTTCACGATCAAAGCCCCTAAACAAAGCATGTCTAATGGCTTTTTTCGTGTTTTTCACCGTGAAGTGAGAAGACGTTTCTGTAGAAAAGATATCCACCTTATCCTTAGAAACGTCTATCCCGATGAAATACAAAATTTCGTTTGTCATAGAAAAAACTCCTGATTATAATTAAGCCCAAGGCTTATACTACCTACCGAGCCAAATAAAAACGCCGACATAGCACACAAGATATTTTATGAGCCTAAAAGCTCTATCATCAATAGGTGTCACTATGCCTGGCGTATGAGACTGTTCCCATACGCAACTATAAGTTTTACATATCGCCACTTATGGTTGCAATAGGAGATCGCATTTGTTAAGATTCTATTAACCTGCATTTGGGTAAGCATTTTATATGCTAAGACTCGGATCTTATGGTTTATAGCAGGTCATCACCATAAGACGGGGGGTACTCTTGGATTAGAGCTTACCCCCATAACGATTCACGCAGTTGCAGAGACTTTCTCGAATCTATTGTATTCCTTGTTGAAGACGGCGTTTAATGATTCGCATTTATCCATTAGACGCTTTTTCCATGAGTTGTCTCCTTTGGAGCTGGAATTCTCTATGAGGAACTTATACGTGCTGTTCAACTGCGCGACGTTTTGTATACCGTCTATGTTATAGGTTAGTCCTTTAGAATTGGATGCTCCTACCTGAGCATCTAAAGCATCGTGTTCTACGATTTCAAGAGCGTTCATGTATAAGTACCGCTTCATATAAGTATGTATAGCTCCAATACCTTGTATAGCTGTACACCCTTTGAGATCGACCGCAGCAGTAGGACTTGTGAATATCACATGCTCTTCTGGACTCTCCGAGTTGACTATTGAAAGCACAGCCTCTCCGTCCTTAACGCTAAACATGCTGTATAGCTTCAACTCACCAAAGATTTGATTCACAGATGGTATGAAATCCGCCAGCTCGTAGTAGCTGAATCCTGCAAACTTGTTCCTGCCGCTTTTCTTGAGATTCATTCCCTGTAGGCGTATCCTCGCTTCACTAAGTTTCTCGTATATATTCATTTTATCCCTCCCAATAGCGTTATCCTTATACATAATTCCCCTGATAAAAGTGTTCTTGGTAATCAGATCTCTCCTCGTCTTTCCTCTCGTCATACGCTGAATTAACGGTATCAAGCAGACTGTCTAACACATCAGCCGTCTCGTTCATCTGCGACTGCAGTATCTCCAGCTTTTCCTTCATACACGATAGCTCATATACACTCCAATTACGGCTTCGTGTCATAGCTATACAATTACTGTCATGATATGCCTGTACACTGACTTCCATATCTCTAAGTACACTCCTGTACGCGTCTATATCAATCATCATTTTCTCTCGCTCCTTTTTCTCCAGAATTGCTCTGCTTCATCTTCTGTCTCCCTATAAAAATCCTCTATCCACGAAAATATGTCATTACTAAACTTCGTATCTGCCTGCTCTAACGTCTTCAGCACATATTCTCTATCCATCTGCGTTATTAATTTTTCTAAATATATTCCCATTTTATCATATCTCCCTTTTTTTGTCGTATTTTTCCTTAAAAATCAGTGTTAAATACTATATATATTCCGCAAAAAGTAAATACAATCATCTCAATTATCTCTTGCATTTAATTTCTCTTTGTTTAACGCCATGCGTATAACACATAATCTATCTACTACCTCTGTATAGGATTTTTTCATTAGTTCATCGTACGCTCTAACGTCATCTAACGCGCTGAATACTCCTCTTAACTCTCTGTTCACTTCTGCGTAGTTCATTGTGGGACTCCTTTTATTGCTGTCTATTTCTTATAATATCATCTTATCTCCTCTATTAGTTTCCTGTCAATACCTTTTTTATCTTTTTTTTTCTTTTTATTTCTGTTATATTATTTTTTATTCGTATATGAGACTTAATAGATGGATGAAAAAGATTTATACAATAGTGATGAAATAATAAAGAAGCTATTTATTACTAAACGAACATTAACTGAATGGGTAAAAAACAAAGAATCTTTTCCAAAACCTTTTAAAGCAGGTAGAAGACTATTATGGAAAAAATCAGTTATAGATGACTACATCAATAGTTTATCTTTAAAATAACGCTTGACATGAAACTATAAGTTGTGTTGGCCTGAATACGTCAACATTGGAGAAGTGTTATGAGATTTATCATTATAATTATATGTTTTGTAACCGGATGTTCTACCAAAAATTATGGTAGACAATCTTTTTTAACTGCGCTTGAAAAAAAAGAGTTAACTTGTAGAGAAATAGATATTGAGATATCAAAGGTTACCGGTTTTATCAATCATGTTGAAAAAGAGAGCGAATTTAGCGGCAGAAGTGTTTTATCATTTTTAGGTGACTTTGGAATCGGAAATGTAATGGAAAAAGATTCAGCATTGGAAAGTGCGCACAATAGATTAACAGAACTTCAGAAATTAAAAGCTCAAAAAGGTTGCACAAGTCATAGCGAATTTTCACAAGAAAAAAAGAGATCTCTGGAAGCAAAATGATATAGAGTTTTATGTAGAGGGGCATAAGAAGTAGCCACGCATTTTTACGTGGCTGTTGGTTATAATTTAGAGGAAGTTAAATTTAGAAAGTATAACAGAAAGTTATTCTAGCAGACTGTTGGTGAGCTTCAGCTTTTATTTTTATAGAAAATAGCGCTTGAATGCAACCAACAGTTGCTGTTATCATGGTGTTGTGTAAAATATGGATGGCAGATGATGTTAAGATTAAGTTTGTTGTTATTTTTGTTGTTTAGCATGGTTGGAGCTATGACTCTAGAAGATATGAATGGCGATGTACCTCCTAATTTTGCGGAAATCATGCCTACTGAGTTAGTTCAGTGTGCTAGGCTTGCTTCTGAAGGAAGATTTAGTGAAGGGATTAGTACATTAAAAAAAACATATGGCGATAAAATTCCAGAAAGCGTATCTGTAGATTTGCGCGGAGTATATGATGCGGCCAGTAAGTGTTTTATATCCAAGAGAGATTTATTGGATTCAAACCTCACTGAAGTGGGCTTTATATATAATCAATTTTTAAGATATTTTTGGTGGAGCCATTATTGTTATGTGTACGATGGGATGACGGAAGAGATTCCTTGGATTGATGTGGAAAGGGTATATGAGCCGGTATTGGGCTGGCTAAGGTAATTCATATCATCAGCATTGTTCTGCTATTCAGGCTTGTTTAGTGTTCCATGGCTGTTTTTTGTGTGTCTTGCTTTCAACTATTTTTTGTATCCGTATTTTTTTGTTTTTTCTTTGGTGTTCTTCCCAGGTGTTGTTGTAGATACGCTAGGATTATGTACTTTCATTCTGGCGTCTAGTTTTGATCCCTTGAATCCCTTTAGTTTATCCACAAACGTTTGCAAGTAGGTATCGCATGGAATTCCAGGTATCTCTTCTATTGGGCCTCCTGCCCACCTTTGTTTTCCATATGGCGTGGTGCATGGAGGGGTGGCGCTGTTTTGGATATAAAACTTTACTCGCAATTGCCCTGGGGCTTGACCTTGCGCTTTTCGTTTTTGTTGACCAGCGATTACTTCATTTAGCACTGCTCCTATGTGAGATCCAGGCTGTACATCTGGAGGACTTGAATGGGCTGTCCCTGTTATTGCACGTAATGCATTTATTTCCGAGTGTGGTCTAGGCAATCCTTCAACGGCGCGTAGTCCTCCAGAATCAAGGATTCCAGGATGTACGTGACTATATAGATATTGTTTATTTCTATGTTCTTTATTGTGATCTTGAAATATTTCCATAATTTTAAAACCGATCTTACTTGCGTGTCCTGTACCTAGATGGGGAGGCGGTGTAATACCGTCCATTGTTAATCCATGCGGAGGCTTATTTGTGACACGCGGTGGTTGAGGTGCTGGTGGTGAAAAATATGGCGATGTTACAACTTGCGGCGGAGGCACTGGTGATGAAAACGCTGGCGGCGGAGATACAGTTCTATCATCAATATGTTGTTTTTTTGTTTTCGGCATCTCATCTTCAGGAGATTCAGATCTTCCTTGAACAAAATCAGATATCCGCTTAAAATGATCAGTGATAAGGCGTTTCCCTGACGATGAAGAGCCAGTTTTTTTTCCATTTCCATTTGGCATATTATTTTTCTCCTTTTATTACACAACAAATTTATATTTTAGCAGCAAGTTTTTGACGTCGTTCCAAGATTTTGCTACGATGTAAGGAGTGGAGTTAGAGTCTGCCCATGATTTGAATAGCTTCTGGTTATCAGAAAGAACTCCTTTTTCAGTTTTTAGCTCTACCAACAACGCTCCGCAATTGTTTATGAAGACGAAGTCAGGCGCACCGGAGATCATTCCGATGCACTGACGTTTTCTGATTCTGGCTCTATCCAAGTTATTTTTGACGACGTATTCATTTGGCACATGGAACCAGATGCAGTTAAGTTTCCCGTCCAGGGACAGGTTACGGAGGTTTATAGCGGTTTCGTTAGCTATAGCGTCTTCTCCCTTGGCGTTTTTTAAGTAATGGATATTGCTGAATATGTTATTTAAGATCATTTAATTTACGGCCGTGTAACTTATTTTTTTTGTATGATAAGGACTGATATCCCGAAAGCAACCAATAGAGTTTCGATAATTTTATCTATATGATCGGGAGTGAAGTACATTACAACGGCGGCAATTAACGCCACAATTCCCTTGAACTTATCACTTGTTATTATATCTATTATATTGGTCATTTGCATTTTACCATACTCCCATAGCTTTTAGAGCGACGACGGCAATAGCGAGCGCGGCTATTATTCCGATTATGATCATTTTATTTTTCTCCCTTTTTTTTGTTAACAGCACTATATTTTCGATGATGTATTCTTTACGCATAAGCTCTATTTAACCACCCATTTAGGAATTTATTTTGAGAAGGATTGGCATTTGCCAGCAATCTATAATACCCAGCGGCCTCTGATTTTAGAGCAGATAGAAGCATAGCGTGATCTGCTTTTAGAATAGCGTTTATTGTAAGCAATCCGACAACTCCGTCTTCTTTCAAATTTTTTCCGAGGGTTTTCAGCGCTCTTTGTATTAATATTCCCGCCTGCTGACATCCCATATTTACCGAAATACTGAACAATTTTTCCGCCAGGCCGTAATGACAGACGACATTACATTTATTTTTCGTCCAGAAGTCGTTGTAATAGATTTCTTTTGCTTGATCCAGCGTTAGATTTTTTATATCTAAATTCGGGTAGTTTTGTTTAGATATTCCGTATTTGGTTTCACCGCCGAGATCGTCCGGATCATTTACATATCCGCCCTCGATTGTTATTAGTTCATCAAAAGCTCTATCAAAGTACGCGTCTTCTATATTATACCTCATTATTCTTCGCCGTTTTATAATTATTAAGCATCTGTCACCTGTATATCATGGGCAATAGATAATATGTTACATGAGAGCGGCTCTGAATGTTCGAAATATATTGTTCTGCTGTAAATATCTTGAGCGTTAGGCATAGGGATTTTTATGAGTCCAGTGAAGAGGTTTTGCGGAGCGTCGAAGAGAGAGGCTTTCTTTTTTTGATTAGGCACAGCGTATGTTTCTCTGGTTTCCGCGCCGTATCTTCCTCCGAGAGAGTGATAGAAATAAACCGCTATATCTTTTTGATTACCGACGACTCCATCTGAGCTTCCCAAGACGCTTCCACCGGAGAATGGCACAGTTTTAAAGTAAGCTTTTTCTTCTAATCCAGCACAGCAATACATAGCTGGATTATCTAATTTGAATCCAAATTTATTATTACCGAGAGGTGCGACTGTTTTCGGCTGAGCGTTGTTTCCATCTGCGCAGACAGATACTTTAAGGCCGTTTAAATGATCCAGTCCCTCTACTGTATCGAAATATAGATAGCAGTTGCCGTTATTTTCTACGAGAGTGTCGTATAGAGAGTATTCCGAGCTATCGATTACCGCGAGATTATTTTGAGGGATAGCGGGGGATTTTTTATAGTCGTATAAAATCAATTGTTTTCTATCGTTAGATATCCATCTGATGAGATATCTTAATTGGTTAATTTCTGTCATTCCGACTACTTTATTGATATACACGTCGTTGATTTGCATTATTTTTTTAAGTCCGGATCCGTCTTCATATCCCTGCCATACTGCTCCGTTTTTTCCGGTTGTTACAAAAACATCTCGTCCGCGTGTTACCGCTGATAAATTACCTATTCCGGTTGTTGTAAATAAATGAGTCCAAGTCTGACCTGCATCTGTTGTTTTCCATACTTTTCCATCTCTATTAACAGCGATGAAGGTACTGCCGCTTATAAAAGCTATAGCTGATAGATTACCCATATTTATCGCTGTAGGAGACCGCGTCCAACTATCAGAGCTGTAAGGGCAGCGCCATGCTTCTCCTATGCTGTTGACGGCAACAAAAAAGCTTCCGCCGTACGCTATAGCGGTGAGGTTACCCATGCCTGTTGTTGTGGAAACAGTCCAAGTCTGACCGTTATTATTGCTCATCCACACGCGGCCTTCACTGCTGACCGCCATAAAATATGATACACCGAAAGCAATTCCGGTGAGAGTACCCATGCCTGTTGTTGTAGATTGGATCCAATTTTGACCGTTATTATTGCTATATGTAGCAACTCCTCTACTGTCAACGGCGACAAAATATCCGCCGCCGTACGCTATAGCGGTGAGTATGCCCAAGCTAGCTGTTGCAGATTGGGTCCAAGTTTGACCGTTATCATTGCTGCGCCAAGCTCTTCCTGTTGGATTATTATTTACGGCGACGAAATACCCGTTGCCGTACGCTATAGCGGTGAGGTTACCCATGCCTGTTGTTGTAGATTGGATCCAATTTGTGCCGTTGTCAGAGCCTATATATGCGACTCCCGCGCTGCTGACGGCAACAATGTTATTACCGTTATAAGCCAAGGAATTTAAGTTGCCGATTATTTTTGATAAGAGGTTGTCGGGTATAGCTTTTTTTAATTCGATAAGGGTGTTTGTGCCAAGATTGCAGGCGGTGACTTGATTAACTCTTTTAAATAGTTCCGCTCTTGGATTTAAAGTTCCTGGAAGAGTTGCTACGTGGCTACTATCTAGGTTTTTTAAATAAAGCCCGCCCGCTGTTTTTTCAACCCTGAAGATCTGCCGATCATATGTGTAATCCACATATCCTCCGCCTGCTAATTGAATTCCGCTGTTTTGTATCAATATTGTGTCATTGTTTGTTAATTCAGAATTATCGCATCCTATGAAAGTTTCTCTACGAAAATGAGTTTGCGAATCTATAAAGGAAGTTATATTAGAGACCATATAATACATACCGATATTATTATTTACATCGAACACGTATCCGTCATAATCAAGTGGATCTATTTTTTTAGAAGTGATATCCGCGTTAATAAAACGTGTATCGTGATGTATATCAGCGCCGTCATTAGTAATATTCCTGGCTGAGAAGATATCGACTCTTCCTAATAAACTGTCTGCTCCACCAGGTAAATTTATATGGAAGCAGAGCAGATATTCGTGTTTATATCCAGATGTTTTTCTTATGGGGGTCATATCGCATATTATACGAGTGTTTTCAGATTTTGTTATGTTTTGTATAGTATGCTTCTGCTCTTTAATAATACCGCTGTCTACGTAAAACTGCTTAAATTCTTCCTGCCCCAAAGGATCGTACATCGGATGAATATACTCTATAAATCTTTTAATAGTACCGTTGATATCTCTCTGCACAACCATCCAAACGATATCGTTACGATCTTCATGTATAGCGGCAAGGCTTAATATTCTGGCGCTTTTTCCTGCGATTATATGCTTAGTCCATGCGATAATATTGTTATTCTTCAAGTAAGTAAGAGCGCACAAATGGCCTTCGTTAGTAGCACACCAATATGTTTTTACTGGAGTCTGCTGCCATGTATGATCTATAATTCCCGATTGAGTCAGGTCGTTAGCCAATAGAGATAGGTCGTGAGCTTGAAACGCTCCTGTTTCGGCAAGAACTATTTCGTGAACGTTTTTACCGGCAGTATCGACAAAGAAAACGGCGTCCATAACCGTAAGAGGCTGCAGGTTAGACGCTCCTGTAGACTCAAACAATCGCATTCTAAAATTTTCAGGAGTAATGGCTTCATCGTTATAGGTAGCGGATCCAGCTATATATATCCCACCTCTTGTTCCAATGAATAATTTAGATTGTGCCGTCATCCATAATATTTCATCGGCAGAATCAGTACTTGCCTTTACCTGTACTGCGTCTCCAGCATTACTTCCAACTAAAAAATTGAAAAAATCATCGAAGAAAGTAGACGATCCCCAGACGCCTAACGGATAAGAAGGTTTGTTATTAGCTAGAAACTGCCTGCCTTCATATATCGCGACAGCGGAAGGGAATCCCCTGTTTGCAGAAAACGCGGATATTCTCCAGTTAGTAACGGGATCAATATTTGGGAGCACACTGGCTCCTTGATCGTTTATCGGACTCCATTTTGCATCTATGGTACATGCCAATTGTTTAAATCCGCCGGTATCGTCTGTAACACTAGTTATCTTTAGATAATAGTGAATAAAATCATCTGGCGTGTTACCAATATAAGTAAGTACTAAATAATTGTTGATATCCGAATTAAAAAAGAGCGGAGCGTATTTAGCGTCCGGCTTAGAAGCGGGATCGACGGGATTTATAGCGGTTATGGTTATGGCAGCGCCGCCTGTTCCGACTGCGCTCGGCTTTAAAGCGATTGGATCGTTGTTTATAAAAGTAAGAGGCTGCAATGTATATTCAATTGGAGTCGGGAAAAAACTGAAGGTCTCTTCTCCTGCCACGCCGGCAGCAGAATTTCTCTCAAGATAATATGTACCTTTCGACGTAACGAAATACATTGTATTACCTTGTTGGTAATGCTTCATACTGTTTACAATAGTCAGCGTAAACGGCGTACGAAGTTCCAATATATCGTCTGAGTTATACCTCTTGATAGCCCCGTATTTAGTGTAGAACCTGATATATCCAAAATCAGTGGGTGTCTGCTCCGCTACAGGCAGTTCTCCAAACTCGCATATATATGATTGATCAGCGGAATATGCAAAAGAAACTAGTTTCGCAGCGTTGCTGTTCCTCGTCTCCGCGATAAAATAACTTCCACCGCGTTTAAATAACCCGCCTGTATGCTGTACTTGAAAATTAACGCATTCATCAAGAGCGTTGTTATATCCCTCGAAGCTGGTGTTGCCCTGTACCTTCTTGCTTATTATTCCGGTATTGAACGTATTGTGGCTATATCGCATACGAGCCATTTAAAAACTCCATGAATCCATTAATAACGGATTAGACCTCAAGGAATACATCATCGTCTGCTGACAATCGGATATTTTTGCGCTGGCTATTTGAGCCTCGAATTCCGCCTGCAGCTGTTGTAAATACGCGGAGCTGTCGTTGAAAAACTTCGTAAGTCTTATAGCTAAATCCAATACAAGGCAATCTATAAATTTCATGGAGAAGGTAGATACTACATCTACATCCGCAATGTAAGACATCTTGCAAGCCGAGAGATCGGTAAGCAGGAACATTCCTTCTCGCACATACGCAGGTCTTGTTCCCATATTAGCATGTATAATTCTGTTAGAGCCGTCGTAAACAGCAACAATCCTTAAAAATTTATCCGGTAAAACGAACTTGCGAGTGTACTCAAATAAAAGCGGATCTCTTCTTAAGTTATATTGAGCGTCTGTTTCGTTAGGTAATCTGGAATTATCTACAGCTTTAACGAGTTCCGCACGGCGTATAGCGAACGTCCAGTTGTACTCTTCAAGCAGCCGAGTTTTCGCCTGCTCGTAAGTCATATTGCATCTGTTCGCCTGTAATGAATCGTCGGTCAATGAAGATATCGGGCTCTGATTAATTCGTAATAAGGCAAGATTACATACTTCTACAGAGTTCGATATCTTCATTATTTAGTGCTCGCAGCTAAACTGTTTTTCCAATAACTGGAGATGTAGACGGTGATCCATCAACGTATGTCACTTCGACATACGCCGCCTGGCCGAGAGCGGCGGCAGCGACCTGCATTCCCAGCATGCCGTAGCGATCTTCCTTGTAATCGCTAAACGATTGAAGCGGAACTGTGTAGCCGCCGGCGTTAGTCCAGCACAGCATATTGGCTATGGTATCCGAAGTTTTAATCGGTGATAACAATTCGACCCAATTGCCGTTAGCGTTCGCTCCCACGATCGCCCCTGCCGGCCTCAATATTGTATTGCCGAAAGTGGCGCTTGCTCCGCCTTCGTCAGCCGTTCTGTCAAATACTTTAAATGCTGAGGCTGGAAATGTTCCGTCCATGTTAGGAGAGTAATCTCGGTTAATTCCCCATACACCTAACGTTATGTCGGCGTTTCCCAGAGCTGCGCCGGCTCCGATCTTTATCGACTTCACAGAAGCTGTATAAGGTATAGGCATTAACGCTATACCGTCTGCGTTAACAGCTCCTTGAGCCGCCGTAAGGTTTATCGTGGTCGCAATTACCGATCCTCGGTAGTTTTGTGTTCTTGTGCGTTTTTTTTGACCGAACGCTAAAGATATATTTGAATTCTGAATAGGCATTTATTTTCCTCCTATGCTAAGCTCTTGTTAATTTCGATGCGAACGACAGCTTCTTCCTGCATACGCACGCAGTCGTACATACCTCTGTAGATAAACACGTCGTTCAAGCCTCTTTCTGCGTTTTTTCCGACGTCCAGCGTTAACGGCATAGAACTGCCGAGTCTGATTTGATCTAAAGCATATACATACGCGTATGTAACAGGAGCGTTTCCTGCCGCTATAGAAAGTCCGCTGTCCACCTGCTCAGAAGGAACAAACATATCCACTCCGGCGAAAGGACCGTTCTGCCCTATCGATTGCGCAGGTCCGTTTACGTTGAACTGCAGATTAGCAGCTCTAGGATCGGCTCTAAACGTAGACATAGAGTAGTTATCAGCAACCAAAATAATCGGCGCGTTGTTAAACTTACTTCTCAGCATCTGAACAGCCTGCGATACCTTAGATACGTTTAATCCTCTCCAAGTAGCTGTGGATTGCCCAGTGCCGTCTGCAGGCGCAGTGTCACCAGCGTTATTTTGCGAAAGTGTGTTTTCGTTCCATTTAACAACCTGAGTGCTAGGTAATACAACGTCTCCGCTCGCCGCTGTAGACGCTTTGCCGCCTATTCCGCCGATAACAATCTGATCGATTAACACACCGCATCTATCAGCAGCTTCCTGCGCTAGCTGACCTGGATCCGGCATGCCCTGCATAACAGAATCGTATACGTTCAGCATGAGAGGGCATTCAAACGCCTTCGGCTCTAGCTTCCTGCGATCATAGTTAATATTTGTATATTGTGTAGGAGCCCCGTGATCTTCTACAAATCTCGCGTCTCCCACCTGCACCTGACGCAGATACTTTACCGCGCCTACTACCTGCTCCTGCTGTACTACGTTCATCAATTGCGAGCCTCTTTGGGCTAACATCTGATGAAACATAAAATCAAATTCCTCTAAAAAGGACTTACTTACTTCTCCAATCATTTCTTTCTCCAATTTTATGTAATTGGATGATTTAGACCTGATCTGATATTGAAAATTTAATACTAATCAAATAACAGACAACAGAGCCTGTAATCATCAAAATTACAAACCTTAATCAAATTTTGTGATACTCACATATCTTTTGATCGTTATCTATCTTCGAAAGGTACATCAGTTGAAGCATGCGGGGGCTGATAAACAGGTTGTCCCTTACCAAAAATATTCGGCAACTATTCTGATAGTATTATCTCATTCACACAAACGTGTTATCGAAAATACACCGATAGGCTTTCATATAGAGTTCATTAAGTATTACTATGCCAAACAACAAAGAAAACTCAATAAATTCTCTCTATATGAAAACTTAATTAGAAATATAACATAAATAACAAATAGTTACAAGTATTTTTTAACTACTCTTTCAGCCACCTAATGATATCATTAGTGATTGAAAAGGAAGTAGTCGTACTTTTTGTATGATTCATAATATATTTGAATATATCAAGCCTTAATGCCTGCTCTCTTGTTAAGCCGAGCTCGTTTAATTCTACCAATGTATTTTGAATTTTTCCTTGACCACATTGAGATGTAGAATTTGTTTTGTCCATTTTTATGGGTTCTGTTGTCATCTACATTTCACCGTTTTTAATTGCTAACAAAGATCTGTATTCTTCTTTCACCTGATTATGTCTGGGATCCCATCTATTGGCCATGATATTTGCGAAGTTAGGATCGGACTTTAAATGTTCCAACCTCATATTGGCGTCCATAGGAGCTATATTATTGTATCCTGAAGAACGCCCTTCAGAGCCTAACTCTCCTATCGCGGCAAACATATTCATAAGCAATGAGCTGTATTGCATTCCGCTTTGAGATATCTCTTCTTTTATACGTTCTGCGCTGACACCTGTAATCTGAGGCAATATGTTCTCAACGCAGTTGCTTATGGACTGAAGTTTAGTCTCGTACGCTTCTCCCCAATCCCTCGCTAACTCGCTTAGATTATAGGACGCGTATTCCATAGACGCTTCTTCTTGAGAGGCTGCTGCCTGATTGTTTACCTCGTTTAATACATTGTATAGCCCTTGAGCCTGATCGCTATTCAATCCCAAAGCATGAGACACTTCCTTCAACGCCGCGATGTCTTCGTTAGAAAAAGTGTTTTCACTGTCTTCTGACAGCGGAGATAGATCAAAGTTATATCTGTCTGACGATGAAGGAATATTGTTAATCTGTTCTTGAATCGCCGCGTATGACTGCCAATCCTGCTGAGAATACTCCCCGACCTTTTTGCCGATCAAGCCTTGAGCGTCTCTATACGCTTTAACCAAACTCTCCGGTGAATTAAACCTACTTGCTGTGTTCTGCAGTTCCGGAGATATGTTCGATCTCCAATCCTGATTTACAGGCTGATCGTAACCATGGTCGTAACCCTGATCGTAATTTTGATCGTTATTTACTGTGTCCATAAAATCTCCTCTTTTTCCATAATTTCATATTTTTTTAAAAGCGTTTGTATATCAATACCAGAAATTCTCAATATACGGAATAACATATTCCGCTGACCTTCTTTAAACGCCATTTTATAAGAGTCGGGTTCATATTCCCCTACCTCAGAAAGGCAAGCACTTCCTAACGTATACAAAATTGTTTCGCCGTCCTTCGACTTAAATACTCTGTCAAACGCCAGCTTTATCTTTTCTGTTTTCTGCTTATTCATGCGCCGACTCCGATATCTATGCCGCCATTTCTGGCTTTTATCATAGTATCTATCAACATAGCCTGCCTCTGACTATCTGCCGTTTTAGCTTGCTCCTCCGCCTGACGACTCTCTTGCTCAGCGCGCTGCGCTCGTATCTGCTGCACAACTTCCGGCGGATTAATCACCTGCGGATCTACTCCGTATATCTCCGCGTCCATAGATATAATGTTTTCCAGATTAATTTTATCTAATACTGACGGATCTACCTGCGCCGCCTGCATTGTCTTCTGAAACAGTAACTCGCTGTTCTGCACATCCTGCATTCTCTGCATTCTAGCCATAGGACCTGAAAACACTATTCTTAATTGACTTAACGGATCCGGCAGCAGCTGCTGTAGCATTCCCTCCTGCACGCCCAGTTCTTCCTCAACTTGAGCGTATGGAAACGCCGGAAGCATGCCGATTTCAGACAGTAAAGATAGAGAACGATGAACCATATTATTTAAGTCCTCGTGCTCTAATCTCACGAGTATAGGACGTAATCTATTTGACGCTTGAATCTTCCTCTCGTTTACCTCTGTTGCCGTCATGTTCGGACTTTCTTGAGAAAATATATCTCTAGCTACCAACGCTTCGTCTAATTCGTCCAGCTTCTGCCTATAGAACTCCATTAAAAGCGGGAAGTTTCCTGTAATAGGCATTTGCATCATAGTAGGTCTGCCGTTAGCGTCCAGACCCTGAACCATGGTATCCGGAGCTAAATACTGTATGGCGAGCGCCGCCGTATCTTTCACTAATATAGGAGGAGAAGCAGAGTAATCCGCAATCTGTATAGCTCTCTTATCTAATTTGCTTAACGTGATAATCGTCGGCATCGCGTACCACGTGTACGATCTGCCGTATATCTCGTTTGGCGCTACGTCGAATCTCGATACTATATACGGAGATTGCTTGTGAAGACCGATATCTGCAACATGCTTATTCATTACATCTATTACGCAGGTCATATAATCCGGAGATGGTATCTGGTTTTTTAACGGATTAGGCTGGGATACCTCTACATATTCATGCAGATTATGCCTTGCTGAATCGTTAATGCTTTGCGCTACTAATTGCAATTGAGTAGGATGCAAGCGGTCTCCCCATAAGTCGTATGCCTGCTTCGGACTGAGCAGAAACCTCCGGTAAATTGTGCTGATATCTCCGTGTCCCGATAGCTCAACATATATGTTCTGCATTGATACAGCGTTAAAGTGTATTTTGCCCGTATCTTTTCTTAATACTATCTCTCTGCACGCTGTGCCTATCGTGAACCAATCAAAATGAAAACTGTAGGTAGACGGATAAAAATTACTGCTAGGATCTGAAAATAAATTGTATAACGATTCCTTTAATGAATATAACCACCTCTTTGCGGAATCAAACCCGCTTATGGATATAGGCATGCCGTTGGCTAGGTAACACGGATCAATAAATTTCAAATCCAGCCATTTAATAGACGGATCTGTTAACTGAGAATTCATCTGGGATACTACTTTATTGATCCTGCCGGATACTGACGAAGAATGATTCCTTATTTTGTTAGTTTGAGGATGAAGAGAAACATTGCCCGCATTGCTGAGAAAATCCCTGTAGTTCGGCATAACCATATCTTGAATCATCTGCCATTTCTGTTCCCAGGGCTGCCTTGCCGTTCTGACTCGATTCCATTTCTTGATGATGTCTCTAACGTCTAAGTTCTGAAATAATATATCAACTATGCTCATCGATTGACGCTGAGGCTGTTCTTGAGATTGAGACTGTTTTTGAGATTTATTCACTTCTGTATCCTTTGCGAGATCTGCTTTTTACTCTCGACTTCCAATCGGCAAATTTAGTGTAATTATAAATATCTATCTCGCTCGATCTGCGGATTCTCCTATGAAGACTGTCGGCAAGTATATGCCTTATGCCTTCTCTTTCAAACGCTTCCCGAGCTTTTGCCGCCCCCTCGGCTTTCAGGACTTCAAAGCTGGGAGCGCTTGGCGCGGTATACTCTGCATTAGCCTGTCTCATAGCCCTCAGATTAGCGTTTATGCTGGCCGCCGCGTTATTACCTAAATACGCCCCAACTCCTGTTGTCGCCGTTTGAAACACATCAGAACCTCCCAAATAACGAGCTAAATAATTCTGACTGCCAAAAGCACTGCCTGCCGCCGCTCCTAAGCCGCCCAATGCTCCGCTGCGAAATATATCACCGCGATTGCCACCGGTAGCCGCGGTAGCTGCCGCGCTCGCCGCAGCAGCTCCCAAAGGGCCTCCTAATCCAGCGCCTACTATCGGTGCAGCTATTCGAACAACAGGTTTAAATACTTTTCCTACTTCTCCAAAAAAACCACACATTTTAGTCCCCTTCTACGATCGAAAACAAAATGTAATCTTCTCCGTTATGTCCTTTTTTCCTCATAACGCCCTCTTTCTTAAATCCTAATTTATCTAAGAATTTTATTAATTTTATGTTGGTAGCTTTCGCTTCCAAAGATACTCTCTTGCTATATTTTTTACAGATATTGTCTAGCATAACTTTAGTTGCCGTAAATATCTCTTTATCGAACTCATCTACATACGTATTAGACATAAAAAATATTATACCAGCTTTATAAGCTTCGGTTGGCGATGCAGATATTAATGCAAGTATCTTATCTCCTCTTACCATAGTTAACGTATCATCCAACGTAGACATCAAATGAAAAAACTGCGGATTACCTTTTACAATCCCCAAAAACTCATCTTTGTCTTTCCAATCCATCTCGTAAGCGTGCTGTGGCAGATACTCTATAAACCTTACTTCTTCCATCTATTCTCTTTCTTGTGTATTAGCGTTTCTTCTGAATATCATCAAAAACGGATCCTTCGATACTCCGGCTATCGGAGCGATGCTTCTAAGACGCGCCCTTAGTAATTGCTTCAATCTATTAACTTCATTTATCAACATTTGAGGAGAGGAATGAATTGTAAGCTTACTATTCCCGATTTTTCTCGGCATATTTAATAAATCCTTAATACATAATAATTATACAAAATTATATTTATATTTCAAACACATAGCTACTTAATACTAAGCACGTAGTTAACAAGATCTCTAAAAGTACGTAAAAAAGGCATATACGCCGCCGCGGTTGAGTTATAAGCTACAGCGACGAATCTATTATCACCGTAGGTTACCGAATACCAAACTGCAGCAGGCAGCGTAGCAGACTCCGTCCAATTAATGCCGTTAGTACTATACGCTGTGATTGAGCTATCAGCTATAGCGACGAACCTGCCGTTACCATAGGTTACCGAAATCCAATTCGCAGAAGGCAGCGTAGACTCCGTCCAATTAATACCGTCGTAGCTGTAAGCTGTTACGGTTGAGTGATAAGCTACAGCGACAAATTTACCGTTACCGTAGGTTACAGAACGCCAATTCGCAGAAGGTATCGTAGACTCCGTCCAATTAATGCCGTCAGTACTATACGCCGCCGCTGCGGTTGAGCTACTACTTGCTACAACGACGAACTTACCGTTTCCGTAGGCTACCGAAGTCCAAGGCCCAGTAGGTATCTCAGTCTGAACCCAATTAATACCGTCAGTACTATACGCCGCCGCTGCGGTTGAGCTATAACCTACAGCGACGAACTTACCGTTCCCGTAGGTTACCGACTGCCAATTCGCAGCAGGTATCGTAGTCTGAGTCCAATTAATACCGTCAGTACTATACGCCGCTTTGGTTGAGCTGACAGCTACGGCGACGAACCTGCCGTTACCGTAGGTTACAGAATGCCAATTCGCAAAAGGTATCGTAGTCAGCTTCCATCTGCCGGTACCAGGATCGACGATCGCTCCCAACACATTGCTGGAAATTTCGTTATCTTTGATTTCTATATTCTCTCCCGCTGTGTAATTAATCGCTTCTCTTAAAACCGTTCCAAAGGACATATACGCCGCTTTAGTTGAGTTATTGGTTGCTACGGCAACGAATCTGCCGTTTCCGTAGATTACAGAATTCCAATTCGCAGAAAAAGGCAGCGTAGCAGACGACGTCCAATTAATGCCGTCAGTACTATATACCGTTTTATTGGAGTTATTAGCTGCTACGGCGACGAATCTATTATCACCGTAGGTTACAGAACGCCAATACCCAGAAGGCAGCGTAGACGATGTCCAGGTAACGCCGTCAATACTATACGCCGCCGCGGTTGAGTTATAGGCTACAGCAACAAATCTGCCGTTACCGTAGGTTACAGAACGCCAATCCGCAGTAGGAAGCATCGCAGACGCAGTCCAATTAATGCCGTTAGTACTATACGCTGTGATGGAGTTCGTAGCTACGGCAACGAACCTGCCGTTACCGTAGGTTACCGAATACCAATTCGCAGTAGAAGGCAGCGTAGACGGCGTCCAATTAATACCGTCGTAGCTGTAAGCTGATTTATTGGAGTTATTACCTGCTACGGCGACGAATTTACCGTTTCCGTAGGCTACCGAAGTCCAAGCCCCAGTAGGTATCTCAGTCTGAGTCCAATTAATGCCGTCAGTACTATATGCTGCTTTATCTGAGTTATCAGCTACAGCGACGAACTTACCATTACCGTAGGTTACAGAGAACCAAACCGCAGCAGGCAGCGTAGACGGCGTCCAATTAGTACCATCGTGGCTGTAGGCTGCTTTGTTGGAGTTATAAGCTACGGCGACAAATCTATTATTACCGTAGGTTACCGAAGTCCAACTCGCAGAAGAAGGCATCTCCGCCGGCATCCATCCGTCGGTACTAGGATCGACAATCGCTCCCAACACATTGCTGGAAATTTCGTTATCTTTGATTTCTATATTCTCTCCCGCTGTGTAATCAATCGCTTCTCTTAAAACCTTTCCAAAGGACATATACGCCGTTTTGCCTGAGTCATAAGATACAGCGACAAATCTGCCGTTACCGTAGGTTACAAAATTCCAATACCCAGAAGACATCGTAGACTCCGTCCAATTAATACCGTCAGTACTATATGCTGTATCGGAGGTGCCGGCTACGGCGACGAACCTGCCGTTACCGTAGGTTACAGACATCCAATACCTAGAAGAAATCGTAGACTCCGTCCAGGTAATGCCGTCAGTACTATACGCCGCTGCTACGGGTGAGTTATCAGCTACAGCGACGAACCTGCCATTACCGTAGGCTACGGAAATCCAATTCGCAGTAGGTATCGTAGACGGCGTCCAATTAATACCGTCAGTACTATACGCCGCCTTGTTGGAGCCTATAACTACAGCGACGAACCTGCCGTTACCGTAGGTTACCGAATACCAATTCGCAGTAGAAGGCAGCGTAGACGGCGTCCAATTAATACCGTCGTAACTGTAAGCCGCTTTGGTTGAGTTACCAGTTGCTACAGCGACGAACCTGCCATTACCGTAGGCTACGGAAATCCAATTCGCAGTAGAAGGCAACTTAGACGGCGTCCAATTAATACCGTCAGTACTATATGCCGCTTTGGTTGAGTTATCAGTTGCTACAGCGACGAACTTACCATTACCGTAGGTTACCGAATACCAATCCGCAGTAGAAGGCAGCTCAGACGGCGTCCAATTAATACCGTCGTAGCTGTAAGCTGCTTTATTGGAGTTACTAGCTGCTACAACAACGAACCTGCCATTTCCGTAGGTTCCAGAACGCCAATGCGCAGAAGGCATCGTAGACGGCATCCATCCGCCGGTACTATGATCAACAATCGCTCCCAATACATCGCTGGAAATAACATTGTCTGTTATGTCTATATTCTCTCCCGCTGTGTATATACCTCCTGAGCCTATGGCAGAAATAACATTGTTGGTCGTTATATTTATATTCGCTCCTGCTGTTAATTTGTTTTTTAAATCATTATAATCGCCGGTTGTGGCAACATTCGACAGTATAGGCTTGTTTTTTATATAAGACGCGGAAGTACCGTCTGTCTCTTTCCAGTCCGACTGAAGTCTTGAAACGTCTCCATCATAATACTTTACACTGCCTTGTTCATCAAAACCGAGTATTTTTCCTGATCTATTATATTGAGTAAGAACAAACGAAGGATCAGGAAGTTCTCCAGGAGATTGCCTTAAAGCCATATTGGAATCCGCGATATCCCTTACTATTTCAACATTACCAAGAGTATTAAACGCTAAAAGTCCGTTTGCTCTTTCCATAGCTGGAGGAAGCCTCATCGCCTCCGGATCTAATAAATCGTCGTCCGGAGCGTTTATTGTATATTCCCTGAATTGATTATCTTGATATAATACAGTTAGTTTATCTAACGCAGATTCCGTGGTTTCCGCAAATAATGTCTGAGAATCGAACGTACGTCCTTGATCGTTATCTACTTGTCTATATATACAGATGTTTCTCAGAGGATTGCTTGCAGAATCTCCGAGATCTCTTAATATAGTTAATGTTCCCCAAGTATTATTTATACCGCTGGAGCCGCTTATTCTGTAGTCCGTATCCAGCACTAAATCTACTCTGCTGCCGTCATTTTTTCTGATATAAGCTCCAAGATATTCGTCGTTCTCCAAATACTGAAACGTTATAGGGAACGTATCGCTTTCTTTTAATTGAGATACTACGTAGGTTACTACCGCTTGTCCTTCTCTAGAGTCTATCGCCATTATTTATTCTCCCAATATCTCTCTTTTCTTGTTTTTGCAAGTTTTCCGCCTGATTCTTCTACATGACCTCTAATCCAATTATTTACTATACCATTAACAATAGGCAGCGTAACGAAAGGACTGATATAAACAACGTTTCGTAGCTCGTATTCGTTCATAGGTCTATCTGACTCCCTTGTCAGGTAATTAACGGTATCTCCTATACTTCCCAATAATCCCAAAGCAGGAGATTCTCTGCTTAACGCTCTAAAAAGACCTGCTTGTCCATGCTCCGCTGTGGAAGAATAGAGATTGTGTGTAGTTTTTACAGTATCTAAAACCCATCCTCCTAGATCAGACCTAAGCGCCACTTCCTTATAGAACTCCGGATCGTCAAGCATATACGGATCTCCTCTAGACAACGACTTTAAATATAGTCCAAGCGCTGTCATTCCAGTTCCTGTAAGAGCGACGGCAGTCATATGCTCCCTTTGACCGTTCGCCCATTTAGCCGAAAGATTATTTAGTATAGCGAATCCATACGATCTGTAATTTATAAATATTTTTCCAGTAGTATTCTTAAACCACATCGGCACTTCTCCTGCGCCAGGAATGAGTACAGTATTATTTAAGTTAGTCACAACAGACGCTCCGAAGACTTCTTTAGCTTCTACGTCGCTCCACAGCTGGCTGTTGGGTATTCTAAAGCCGTCGTATAGCTCCCCAAATTCCTGATACTGCTTCGCGATACGCTTAGCCATATCAGCTGGCACTCTCATCTGAGATAAAAACGATTTTTCTTCGTTAATGCACGCCTCGAGTAATCTATCGCAATACAGATTACCGTTAACTCGCTTATTGAAATCGTTCCACCAGGCTATACCAGACCATTTAGTGAGTTTTCTAGCTGACCAATCGCTTGCTTTAATCGTATAAGCGAGAGCTTTGTCTGATATCTTATTTCCGTCAAGTAGGTATCTCATAGGATGCATACTTGAGACGTCCATGCGGTTAGCCATATCGAGAACAGCTAACTCAATGCCTACTCCTAATCTCTGCAATTCTTCTTTCATAACTTTAGGTGCGGCAGGTTTGGTTATGCCGACAGCATGGCTGAATTCTTTAAGATAACTTTTTAATACCGGCTTCAGCCCCCATGTATTAACCAGCAATTGCGGGTCGTTTAGGGAAGATAATAACATGCCCCCGAGGTTTCTAGCGTAGTTGAAGTTTCTAAGAGAATGTAGCGAAGCCGCTGATCTCGGGTTTCTAACTAAGTTGTCTTTTCCGTACATTCCATCTACTAACAGCGGAATATCTTTTATTAACCGCGCCGCGTCTTTATATTGCTCGTGTAACACAACGCCTTGATCATTTGGAGCGGCAGCCAGCTTGGCAACGTACTCGCTATCCAACTCTTTCAGTACTTGAGCGAAATTATCGTATCCGTTTGCTTTCAGCGTTTTTTTCATAGCGATTGCAGGCACGAGCTTATGATGCACAGCCTTAGTGATCTCTAGCGGATCGGTCACCACCCACTGAGTTAATAAACGATCGTCCACGAGAACAGTCCGCTCTTTATCTAGAGCTCCACCGCTTGTTGCGCTAACTTTAACATCTGGTATAGACCATCTTTCTCCTTCTGCCGCTCCAATGATATGCATAAACTGGCCTTCAGCGAATTCCTTAGGGTTCGGCTTGCCTTGCTTTATAGCGCTCATCTCGAGCAGTTGCAGTAGAGTCTCTCGGTTAGACAATACCTTCGATATGTCCCATACACGAGGGAAATAGAACACGTCTTGTTGATCTAGTATGCCTTGACTTACTCTAGTAGTAAGCTCTTCTTTTGTCAGGTGGCTTTCAGCTGCGGTAAGGTACGGCACATTGCCTTCGGCTGCTTGCATTGGCTGACCGAGATTGTCGATTTGGATGATCTTAGCCTCGTTCGCTTCTTGAAACATTCCGTTGATGTATTTTTTCAAGTCGCTTGCTGTTCGAGTTACTTCTGATGACTCATGATGAGTTCCGGAAAGCATAGTCTCTCTCACAGCATCACCGAAGTTAACTCCTGTGCTTTTAGCGTACTCGCTGTTAAGATATTTACCAACAGACGTTATATAATCCTTTTCTACGAACAATAGGTTTCCCCTGCGGGTTTCGATAATGGCCTCCATAGATGGGAAGCTATCTAACCCAGCTTTAGTATACTCAGTGATATAATCTGTTCTGAAGAACATACGACCTACTTTATTAGCAGTTTCGAACTCTGACGTAGCACATTTACCTACAGGAGTAGCACTATATATCGTCTGAAACCATTTCGGCATATCAGCTATTTTATGCTCTTTTATCGTGCCGTCTGCTTTCGGAGTGTATTGGACTTTTTTCTTAAAGGAGAAGGACATATCAGACCAGTTAGTAGCCAGTCGATCTTTGATAGCTTCTATATATTTCGACTTCCAAGCTGAACCAATAGCTTTTCCACAAGCAGAGAAAGCAGCCCCAAATATCGCCCCAGCAGCTGTTTCGGCGTTTACCTGGGAGTCTGAGAGCATGTTTTGAGACGCTTGCCTCGCTTTGCCGGAGACATAAGCTCCTGCTGAGCCAACGACAGCAGCTGTTGCAACAACGGCAGCTTCTGGAGCAGCGACGACGGCGGCTGCTGCTGCACCTGCAGTTGCGGCTATGTTCACAGGATCCAGCATTGCAGGAGCGGAATATAGGAAGCTTTCCATAATGCCTGAATTAGCAACGATATCTCTGTCATGAGCTTCTAGTCTTAGATATTCTGTTTGCTCGTCAACGTCTGCCTTTGAACGACACCATTGGTAAGAGGCTCTAATACCTTTATCCACACCTGCATCATCAAGACTGGCAGCTAAATTAAAATTAGGTTCAGGATCGTTACCTTGAAAATAATATTCTTTATATTGAGGATCAGCGAAGAAAGAAGTCACCGGACTGTATTGCCTTAGGAAAGATTCGGCTTTATCCCAACCCGTAGGGTTTACAGTATTCTCTCCCGAGTGGACTGGTGGTGCATCTGCTTCGGCAGGTTTAAAAGGAGAAACTACTTCCGAAGCAGTTTCTGCAGAAGTGTTATCTAGCTGTTCATCAAGTTCCTTAACAACAGGCATTAGAATGCAATCCTTGCGTTTTGTGGGCTTGTGACTACGTGTCCTTGAGCGTTTTTATACACTTTTTTGAGGTATCTTTTGGTCATAAACTTACCATTTTCATATAGAAAATATGCATTATAAGTGCCTATTTGATGTGGCGCAGGCTCTATATAAACTTCTCTAGCTTCCCATTTTCCATCTATATCAGCCTCAATAACAGGCACATTTCCAGTAGTCAAGTCGGTTTGGAACTTCCGATTCGGATCGGCATATTGTCTAATAAGTGGGTTCTTTAATCTAACGGGAGTTCCAGTATAAACGCTGCTATTCTTGGATGCAGCATCAACAAGAGATTGAACACTTTCCGCATAATTGTTTTTTATAAAATGCGTATCTCTGTATTGAGGATACATAGCCTCAGGAGCGAACTTCATATATTGCGGAGAACCGTTTATATCTGTGCTTGTATACGTTCTTTTTAAAGAATTCATTACTGATCGCTTAGCGTCGTCTCCTCTAGCTCCAGCCATAAACGCTTCCTGCAAAAGCCTTTCGGCGTCAGATCGTATGCTTCTTTCCATCGATGGATGTATTGTCTTACGAATGAATCCTTCTGTTGTGAAGTCATCAACTATCTCATTAATAACTCCTTTGAGTTTTCCGTTTTCTGTATATTGAGAATATGCTGCTTTATGATCTTTTATCGTTTGTTCTGTAACAGGAGAGAAATATAAACCCCTGGCATTGTCAACAACCACCTGCGCGTTCTTTGCTTCTGATCCTTCGAATATAGCGTTTCTCTCTACTTCGTCCGCAAAGTACTTATACTCTGAACCTATCTTACCAATTGTGATTACATTAGTATCTCTCAAATAATTCAAAGCAAACGCCGCTTGTACAGCTTCAGAAGCCGTGCCGTTGCTCATTATCTGCTGTATATCAGCTACAAGATCGTCTATCTGCGCCGTTGCTTTCATATTTGTAGCAACCATAGCTTTATCCATTATTGTAGGTGGATTATCAGGATTACTCTGTCTCATCTGTCTAACAGCATTTCTGTAATATTCCACTTGAGCTTGCTCACTTATTCCGGTAAGAGGAGTTCCCTCGGAAACGCGAGTAGATATCTCAACTTGATCTTTCTGCTTTTCTTCCTGCTGTCTTTCGTACTTAGCAAGCTTGTTATATGCTCGTTCTCTTTGGGTATCGCTGATATCGAACTCATCGATTGTTTTATGAGAAGCAGCTCCAGCTTCAATTAATCCATCTAATTTTGCAGTATTAACATCTTGATGCGCTTTTTCGTTTCTATCAGCGATTGCGGCTACTAGCCGTCTATTACTTTCCTCTGATCGAATTGCTACATCAGCATGACGAGATAAGTTACTAAATTTATCTGCTGGAAGTCCATTAACAAAGACATCTCCTTTTAATAGTTCTTTCGCCTGATGAGGATCTTTTTCTATTAAACCAAGACCATAAGCATATATAGCATTGTGATACGCATCAGCTTGGTATGTTTCAAATTGGCCTTTAGGTAATATTCCAGACATTGTATTAACAGACGCTTTGTATTGCTCAAATAAACTCCCAAAATTATCTGGATTAATATGTATATTATTTAATAATATCTGGTTATTTTTATCCGTTTCACGAAACGCGTATGAGGTTCTTAACGTAGCTTCTTCTTTGAAACTTTTGTTTGCCCAATCAACCATACCTTTCATAGTAAACATTTGCAGATTCTGAGATACAGTAGGATTACTAGCGTTAGCCATAGCTTCGTCAGTGTATTTCTTATATTGTTCCGTTATGTATTGCTGATATCCTTTGCCTGACGGGTTCGATTCCTTAAACTCTCTGGAATCTCGATTTATCTTCTCGTTAACAAGAACCATCGCAGACGTTGATTCTAAATTGTCATATACAGCTTGATGAGCCTCCATATCTCGCATTGAATGAGCGGCAAGAGCGTCTCCAAACGCTATCGCTCCATCTCCGCCAGCTCTTGTCAATAATTGATTAACGCCATGATAATTAGGTATATATACATTAGCCGTTGGCAACCCGCTGTTGCCTCTTCCTCTAGCTGCTTGCGAACTTACGTCATCTGAATTATCTAATCTCGGCTCTAATCTAGGCATTTTATTTACACACTATTTCCAAACATTAAACTACGAAAGCTTTGCTGGTTTTCCTGAATAGCCATCGATGATCTAAGGTTTTGAGCTCCTTGCTTAAACTGCTTAAATATATTGAAATTTTCTTGCATAGCTCCACCGTGCGCCCTTTCAGCATTAGCAGAAGCAGTGGCAGTCGCTCCATATGACGCGTACAACGCGTTTGTTTTTCTTACCTGAGCGTTAAAATACGCTTCTTGAGCTTGCTTAGAACCCATGGTAATAGTCTCTCCCATAACAAACATCGGAGATCCCTCCATAGATATACCTCTGCGAGCAAACTCGTTTCTTTGAGCTCCTAATATCTTTTTAGTTTGATGAGCGATCGCCGCTACCGATTCTGAACCAGTACGTTCCGCTACTTCAGCGTTAAACGCTCCTATCTGACTATTTAACGCCGCTTCTCGTTCATAATGCGCCGCTTGACGATTATAGGTATTCCTAGCGCTGAAAGATCCAAATAACCCCATAGCAAAGTTACCAAGCTGCATAATAGTTCCTAAGTCCATAAGAACTCCATCTCAATTAAACTGGTTCAATCTGCTTAAAATCGCGTTCTCCGCTCCATCTCCCACGGTCTAATTTAATGCCCATTATGCTCCTCTTACTTTCCCAAAAATGCTTTTGATACCATGACCGATAAAGCTGGCAATTCTACCTAATTTACTACCTACACCTCTAGCTCCGGTTTCTGCTATCCCTTTTATTGCTTTACCTAAAAAACTAACCCCTGGGATTCTGCCTATATTGCTAAACAGGCAGCCTGCTCTGCTTTCTCCTGCTCCTCCAGCTATTGCAGCTATCTCAGTTGCTCCTTTGCCTAATAATTCACCTACTTTTTCAGTTCCGCTGTCACCTAATAAGTTTGCTATTCCAACCGCCGCGTGACCTGCTCCTCTACCTGCCGCCTGTGCCGCTCTGCCAGGAAGTTCTCCTGCTATTTCCGCTGCTTCGCCTGCTTGAGCTCCTGCTCCTCGTATCCAGTCGCCTCTCCTTCCTGATCCAAGCCATCTGCCAACTGCAGTTGCTACTCCGGCAAGGTCAGTTTGTGCAGGTCGCACGGGTGGCGCTGTTGGCGCTGCAGATGGGCGGTCTAAGCCAATTCCAAATACCTTGCCCAGCCAATTGTAATCCGCCTGTTATCATATCAGTTCGCGTAGAAGAACCCCAACGTTTTGGCATTTTATAATCCTCTTATGCCAGATATGTTCCTAGTTGGTCTCAAAGCACCCCCAAATCCAGGCTGCGATGGCCTGATACCACCGGCCCCAGTTCCACAAAAAAACCTAAATCGAGGTATACCACCAGGTCCAAGCTGCAATGGATTAATATAACCAGGGTTCGTAGATCCAGTACCATCAAATTGAGGCGTTATACCCCCAAGTCCAGGCTGCGATATTGGTCTTCTGTTTATGCTTGGCATTAAATTAGGATAAGGAGTTGGTCCGAATCTTCTAACGCCACCAGGTCCCGTTAGTGATGTCAGAGGCCCTATGGTTGCTCTCGACAAAAAATCAAGATCTCCTCCCATATTGCCTGCATTGAAAGGTTGTCTAAAAATACCCCCAGGTCCAGGCTGCGATATTGGTCTTTGGAGTATTTCTGACACTGCTGACGGTCTGCCAATTCCTGTATCCATGGAACTCATGTTTGCTCTCGACAAATCAGGATTTCCTCCCATATTACCTGCATTGCTAGCTGAAAATCTCCTAAGTCTCGGAGCTATTAAATTTAATGGAACCATGCTCATAGGGCCATTGGAAAATAATGTTTTAATCATAGCTTTTACCTCTACTCTTCTCTAGGTGCGAATATGCTGCCGATACCACTCGCTATCTTTCCCACTATGCCACCTAAGCCGCTCAGAAAATTACCAAATCTCCGCTTATGTTTGTTCGTTCCGTCTCCAGTAATTCTGTTTCCTAATTTTTGCATACCTCCGCCTACCAGTCTTCCTATATCAGATCCAACTGGCGCAATTACCGGTAATGCTTTCATTATCGCCCCTATTGGTAATGCCATATCCCTACCCCTTACAATATTCCTAAAACATTGTAATCTCGCCTTATTGGAACAATTATACCATTGTTTTTATTAGCATTCCATAAATATTTTCCCGCTGCAGCGTATCTAAACGCGTCCGAACCATCGCTATGTTCGTCATGTAACGGTGTCTGATCATCCACTCCCGTCTTGTAATTAATTTTGAATTTATATGACTTCAAATGATGCAGACCCTTAGCGCATTTAGTTTTATTAAATCTCGCCGTTTTGAGAAGTAATCTCGCTGAATCTATGCCCGCTTTAACCGACGTGTTCTGTAATACCTCGTTCTTAATTCCGTATGTCTCCAGCATCTGAGAAATATTTACAGGACTCAATAGATTCCTTGATCTAGCGTCCCAAGGAAGTATCGCTTTACGATAACTATACGGCTTTGATAATACCTCGTTCGCATAATACGTAATATCGTATTTACTATCCTCAAAATAATCTATAAACGTAACCACATCGCCGTTAACCTGAAAAAACCATATCGCCGTTTGATCGCTGTGACCTAGATCCCACGATGTCCACACAGGCAAAGACGAATTATAGTCGTATTTATCGTCTATGTTCTTAGCTGTATACAAATCCATGTAATGACCATATACAGAGTTAACCAAGACGTTAGCGTTGAAGTCGCATTCGTATTCTTGAGCGAAAGCAGCTGCGGTCATTGATAGTTTTCTTTTTTTTAACTCTGATCTATCGAACAAATCACAGTTGGTTGCCTTGATTGTATATGACTCCCAATCCGGAAAATTAATATCTCTTCCTCTGCTCCATAAATCATAAAACTTGTTCCTTCCTTGAGCCGTTCCAATCGCTAATAGACGGTAAGGACTGGTATCAGTAGGAAGCATAGGAGTTATAATTTCATCAAACATGTTTATCGGCATTGATGCGCATTCATCTAAAACTATTGTTTCAGGGTGATATCCTCTTTTGGTATCAGGATTCTCGTAGGACAAAAGTTTTAATTCTCTTATGTCTTCTTTACTAATATTAAATTTGTATACATGCTCCGACTTGTTGTATTCCAAAAACTTATCAGGATATTCAAGCATCTTCGATCTCATGAAAGCTTCTGTTGTATATCTTGCCTGCCCTAATGTGTTCGAAAAAAATACCGCTTGTGCATTTGAATTCCCAGATAACAATCTATGAATAATCATCTGCAATGCCGCAACTGTCTTTCCAGACCCTCTCGCCGCCACTACCGATATGTTCGGGCTACTGCTCGTAAATAAAAAATCAAACTCCTTCCTTACTGCAAAATTGTTTTCTTTCATAAATATCCTTTAATACGCTATAATTTTATTCAATTATAACAAATAGTTAATAAATGGACTACAAATACAAACTCTCAGAATCGGAACTATTAAAAAAAGCGAAAGAACTGCGATTGTCTGAAAGTGAACTAATACAGATAACAAAAGATTTTTTGAAATATCTTAAGTATCGACCCTTTGGAACTATCCGTACATATCCAGACGGCGAAATAGTTAAGGAAGTTATGAAAAATTACCCAGGAACTATACCAGAACAATACGGAGAAAGACGCACAAAAGAAATAAAAGACGAAATTATGGCTGACTACATAATGCGTATCGCTACAAATGAAAAAATTAAAAACAGTGTCCCGCATATACAGTTCTGCATGAATTATATAAACGGAAAAGAGGACTCAATCATCGATGGATTGTCACGAACTTTTATCATTAATTCAATGCCTCAATCAGCAGAAAACGGCAAATACACTCCGCCAGAACCAAAAGAGGGATGTCAAGAGAATTAGCCAAAATTTCGCTTTCCTAGACCAACAGAATAAAACTGTCAAATCTCATCTAAAACGGCATATCATCGTTAGGCATATTTTCGACAGGTAAATCGTTTATATGTGATTCAGCAGGATTTATATCCTTGATTATCAAATCATCTGAATAAGACGAATTAACCGCCATTTTAACCTCTCCTAAAACAACAAATATCTCTCCATTCTTAAGCGCTTCTACCTTTGCCGCCAGTTCATCTTTCGGATTAAATGATACCGCTCTCACCGGAAGCGTTGTATTACCATGATCATCTATCAAAATTGCTTTGAAGGACACAGCTGTTCCGTTTCTTATCTCGTTTGTATACGCGTCTTCGCTTTCGCATCTTGCTTTAATCGTATTGTATTTCTTAAGTGGGTGGATTCTCGGCATTATTATTCTCCATTTCAATTCTATATAACTTTTCTTTTATTTCTATCATGGTTGTGATTACCAATGTCTCTAAGGACTTCTTCGCTATCTTCGCTTTTGTCATTTCTTCCGGATTATCTAATTCCTTACTCATATGCAGTAAATGATCATAAGACGCTTTCAAAAACTCCTCATACGGAAGACTGCTCATCTTTAAACGAAGCCCTTGTAAATGATATATATTACTCATGTTTATACTCCATGTGAGGTGTGAAAAAAAATGCTAACGGAAACTCTAATTTCCTCGATATCTTGTATAAATAAAGCGCAGATATCCTGCTCTTACCGCTCTCGTACTTCTGTATCTGTTGATACGTTATTCCTAACAATTTTCCTAATTCCATTTGAGACACTCTTCTAAACCTACGGGCTAATTTTATGTTGATTCCTATAAGAATATCTTCCTCATCGCGTCTGTTTTTCATACATAAATACCTCTCGTAAATCTCTTGTCTGTAAAGTAATTATTCATTACCCAATCTAAAACAAATTGCGACGGAGCATTCACAACAACACCTTCTGATCCTGCTTTTTTCTCAAAACGTAATCTGGAAAACCAACAAAAATATACAGAACTTCCATACTTCCTTAACGCTTCTTTGCGTACATCTAGGCATTCTTCGTCTTTTTCCAAATCTCCTATGTGATCTTCTTCGGAAGCAACCTTAGGCTTAACTCCTAACACCTCCCCAAGAGTAACCCCAAAACCTCCCGCAAATATCCTGTTAATAACCTTGTATTTCAACGACCACATCATAAAATAACTACACGTTTCTCGAAATTTCATAATCCATTTACTGTTTTTCAGCCCTATTACATACTCTTTCCATCTCCTTAATGATCTATCAAACTTCTCCATGTAAACTGTGTATAAATATTTATACTTCAATGGCTCTCCTTGTTCGTTTGGGTCAATATGTTCCCGCCATATCGCAAGCATGTCCTGTACTATAGTAGGCTTGATACTGTCGTAAACCAGTCTCTCTTCCACGCTAAAGCGATCTATTATTTCATCGTTGATTATATCTTCGTCAGATTTCTTCCGATCTTTAACTGCTTTTTCTTTTTTAGAACACCAAGTTGTCTTGATTGATTTATTATATGATTTATTAATAATACTATATATGTCATGAATTTTTTTCAGTATCGAACGTGAAAAAAATACCATCAAATTCGAGTTATCCACAACTGACAAATCGATAGAATAAAAATTACTTCGATCACAATCTTGTACATTAAATTGCTCTTTTAATAAAATGCCTGCCTCAATTAATTTCTTTATGTGATTTAACGCGCATCTTTCCGTACATTTCAATATCTTAGATAAATGCTTCTGTGTAATACTTACCCACGGCCTGCCTTCTATCCATTTACCTTCTTTGATTAATTTATTTGTTATTATGTTTAATAACGATTCTGTTCTGTATGAAAATTTCTTCAGCTCCATAAGTCGGTCTCCGTCT
>JGI996J12353_1000074_pt1 | contig 32277 bp, 23 predicted proteins | sample IntmicLarv5ML5BL_FD_12353 | JGI IMG/M metagenome (IMG submission 12353) | reverse complement strand
TTTGATTTGTAACCGTCAAAGGCATATTTTGTCCTTCAAGTTCTTGCATTGATAAAGTTAACCAAGAAGAATAATTTTTGTTTTTTATCTTCAAATAAATAACATCTTCTTTCAAATTATCATTCACATCCGATTTCAATTGCATTGCACTTGAAGTTGGTCTGGTTACAGATTGCGAATAATTAAATTTGATGTTTCCCGATGTTGATTGCACAAAAAATGCTTGCAATGGCGCAATGTATCTGTTCATAATAGGGCTACCGGCAAGAACATCATAACTTACCCAGCTATCATCTTCATTTAACTGATAAGACGATATACCATTATCTGTGGAAAATTGTTGAAAATCCAAACTGGACAGAAAAGGATTTCCAATCATAGATAATTGATTCGGATCAACAGATAAAGTATAAGGGTTGATCGGCGTATTCGTGTTATCTTCAAAAATATATCTATATCCTTCTTCTTTGCGATTAAAAATATCCGGAAAGTTAGAATCTATCGGAAGTCCCACTTCATTATACCAAAAGTAGTAAAATCTGCTATGACCGGTAATGTATTCGTAATTATACAAACGATTTCTTTTTGTATTGTCATTTTCGAAATAATAAGGCATATATAAATTCCCATTTATGCCATTCAGATAACTTTGATTTGTAAATCCATCCGTAGCATAACTATTCGCATTGGTTGGAATATCAATGCTCGCTCCATTGACAGAAATTGCATTTTGTTGTTCGGACAATTTCCATCCCTGTGCATTACTTGGATAGGCCCACTCTCCACTATCATATATTTGATGCTCTTTTTTAGAAGAACTGAACGACCGTTGCCAGAAATACGGAAAACCACCTACTCCAAAATCGGCCGAATAAATGCTTTTGAGTGGAGCTGCCAAAGAATACCATTGATCTCTGTTCATTGGCGCAGCACCGAGCGGATCTTCATTTGTGATGGTTCCTATCGCATCACTCACGCCCCAATTGTACATGATATAAGCATGTCGATAAGTCAATAATTGAGGTTGAGCCGTTTCTCCTCCAAAATGATAATAAATATCCCGACAAGCATCTCCGGCTACAAGGCTTGGATAAAAATCTGCATCGCCCGGAATATGTACGTCAACGCATTCAGTCGGAAATAACACCCAAGGAGTTCCATCTTCCATAAACCAATTATCTGGATCTTGCCAGATATTATTTGTATTATTCTTTCCCCAATACATTACTAATGGATTACTTGGAGTGGCATATACAATAAATTGACCCCAAACTTCACACGGATCGCCGACAAAGTCAGGGGCTAACCCTGCACCTAAGCGGTAATATCCAATTTCATTGTTGTTAATAATCGAAGGAAACAAATTGAATTGATTGCCTGAAACGATATTTTCGACTAGCTGAGGAGTTCCCAAAGCAGTCCAGTCGGCAGGATTTATACTATTGGTAGTACTATGAAACCATTGGTAGTATAAATGTTCTAAGGGGGTATTGACAATATTGCCATCATTGTCTTTTCTATTAAATATAAGAGAAATAGGTTCATCCTTACAAAAAATAATTTCTCTCTCTAAGGCAAAGGTAAGATCTGAACAATAAGTAACCTGAATATCATCTAAACCTAAATCGTTTCCCATAGAGCCATTTCCATTGTTAACAATGCGTAATCTCACAGAATTGGCATCTTTGGGCACTCTAAATTCAAAGCCATATTGTTTCCATTTATCGTTTTTGAGAGATGGAATTTCTCCGGTGTAATATTGTGCTAAAATAGTTCCATCTGACGCGTCTTCGACAATAAAGATTTGATAGATTCCATCTTGAGCAAATGTTGGGAATGGAGTTTCGGGGTGAACAAGACTGGCGATCCAAACTGAAAATTGCAATCGAGCTCCTTTGCATAAATTATCAATCGTACAAGCATAGTATTGTCCCGGATATATGTCTGAATTAATTGCCATAAAATAGCCTCGTTCCTCGTCTTCAGGGAAAGTATGATCATTAATCTTACTCCAAGTACTTCTATGGGGTTCTCCTATTTTTGTTAAAAAATATTCATTCTCACCTATAAGTGGAAATCCTTCGTTTAGTGGATCTCCATCTGGAGTGATGTTATACATATAAGTGGTTATGGGCTCTCCAGTTGTGCCGTCAACACCTAGCCCTGTAGGACTCCAAGTTGGATCTGTAGGTTCATTTCCTCCGAAATCTTCTTTAAATAAAGGGGTTCCTAATACAGTACATTCTGTTGGTTCTAGAAGACCACATATTTGACTCTGGATTAAATATACAGGAGTAAGAAGTCCATTTGCTAAACCATCAATTAGAGTTTTCACATAGAAAGTTTTATCGCTATCTCCCATTGTAACAACGTATGTGTCGCTTTCACTAAGCACACTTCCGGTTCCTTCCGAATTATCATACCATTGATAGCTAACCGTTCCGATTGCTCCAGTTGTTTGCACTTGTAGATCTACATCAGCATTCGGACAGGCAATATATTCTCTTGCAATTGGAGTTGTTACTACTTCTGCGGATAGATTTGTAAAGAAAAACATCACTAAAGGAAGAAAAATTATCTTTTTCATCTGTTTCTTATTTATTAAATGGTAAATATAAAGGACAATCACATAGCTGAAAATCAAAAGAAAAAGGATATTTAGCCCATTTTCAATTGGTATCGGTACCCTTCCGCCGATAGGAGGAGGTAATTCGTCATTATTAAAAATGGGATTTTGGTTTAACAAGTAGTTGTTAAAACGATTTGTTAATCCTATTTCAGTTAGGGGAATGTAGAATTCCGTAGCCGAAAAAATCGTTAGGTATTCTGTTGTTAAAAAAAAGTTATTTTCATTGACAAATTCTTCTGAAGGAAAAGAAGAAGGTTCATATTCGAGCCACTGTGCAGAAGCTGTGCCCAGCGAAAAAAGGAAGAAAAAATAAAATAAAAAATGTTTAATAAAGAGTTGCATATTAATTATTAATTAAGAGTTATGAATTATAAATTACCCCTAAATCCCCAAGAGGGGACTTTGGCATGCGCACGATTTCACGATTCCAAACGTTAGCAAAATTCCTTACTAGGAAAAATTGCATTTGGCGGGAGCCAATTAGGGGTAATTGAAGTGAGTTGAAATAAACAACAAAAGCCACCTTAAAATAAGATAGCTTCTCTTTGAATATTAAATGTAAATGATTATATTTCGCGCATATATACGCGCGCGTTTTTAATAAGTTTAAAAGGCGAGTCTCTCTCTCTCTCTCTCTAATAAATTAATTTTAGCATCCAAACTTTGAATGTTAAATTTATTAGAAATGTCAGTATTTGTTGAGAAAAAGTTCATTTGTATATTTTTCGTTTATTTGTTTACTAAGTTTACTTGTCAACTTGTTTACTTCGATAGACAAATTATATGCCAAATATTTTTCGTTTGTAGATGCTTGCAACTTTTTAACCGAAACATTTTAAACTTTTTCAATTCTTAATTTGTATTCCTTATATGAAAACGCTAAAATATTCCTTACATTTGTTTGCAAATTAAATTTCACAAAATCCTTATAAAAAAAGTCGCAAACATATTATTTGTTACAGTTATTGTATTTCTTTCGTTGCTGTTGATTATTTATCTTTTGTTGTGGCTTCCACCCATTCAGCAGAAAATAAAAGATATGGCTTTGAGTGAGCTAATGAAAACGACTCAAAATCAAATAAATATTGAAAAATTGCATTTTCGGCCTTTTAATCAACTTGAATTGGAAACTGTTTATGTGAATGATTTGAAAGGAGATACGCTCTTGTTTGTCGAAAACTTATCCACAAAATTCGATTTATTTAAATTGTTGGAAAATCAGTTGGTAATTAAGTCCGTTGATTTGGACAATTTTACAATTAATGTCAATAAAGACAGTTTGAATGCTGATTTTAATTTCCAATTTTTGATAGATGCTTTCGCTTCTGAAACTCCGGATACGACTTCTACATCTAATTTGTTTATACAGATTAAAGATGTTGCGTTGAAAAATGGACGTCTTAAATATGATATTTTTTCGGAACCGTTTTTGGAAGATAATCTTTTTGATGCGAATCACATTCACATTTATGATTTTGGAGCGGATATGAATATTAATTCCATTGATATTGAAAAATTAGATGTAAGTCTGAATCAATTGTTTTTCAAGGAAATAAGTGGATTTGATGTGACCAATTTTCAGCTAAAAATCAGTTCGTTAGGTAAAAAAATGAATCTGAAAAATTTGACGTTGAATTTGCCGCATTCGCAATTGTCTATTCTTGAAGCAAAAATAGATTATACCGGTTTAAGTTTGGATTCTATTCTAAATGGCGGAAAATATGAGTTGAAATTGGGAGAAAATTGGATTTATCCGGGAGATTTGTCTTCCTTTTATCCGGATTTAAATTCTTTATCCGAAAACTTGACTTTTTCGGGCAATATAGCAGGAATTTCCCCGGAGATAAATATTCCAGAATTTCAAGTTGATTATGGAAAACATTTGGATTTGAATTTTCAGGCGATGTTGGGAAATTTCAATGAATGGCAAAATGCTCCGCTGAAAATTGTATTCAATCGTTTTTCTTTGGATTCTTTTGGATTGGAGGAAATAATGTATTTTACTTCTCAAACCAAAAAAATACCGGTTCAATTGGGTTCAATTAATTTGTCCGGAACGATTAATGGAATTATTCCCGATTTGCGATTATCACTTTTAGCTCAAACAGATAGAGGCTCTGTTCAAGTCGCTGGAAATGGCGGATATAATTCGAATTTGGGAACTTCTCATTTTGACGCTCTCTTAAAGTCAGAACATTTTGACGTTGGAACACTTTTGCAAGATACGCTTTTGGGTTTGACTAGTTTTCAATTGGATACTAAAGGAAATCTGAATTCTTCGGGAACTGTTTCTGCAAATGGAAATATTAATATAGAACGTTTTGATTTTAATGGATATTCTTACAATCGGATTCAGGCAAGCGCTATCTATCAGGGAGATAGTATTTACTTGGACTTAAATAGTGATGATAATAATGTGTTGCTGAATATTCAAGCACAAGCGAATATCGGGAAGAAAACGCCAAGTGTAAAAATGAAGGCAAATATAGATTGTATTTTTTTAGACGAGCTTCATTTTTTATCCGGCTATCAAGATGCTTTTTTGACGGCATTCGTTGAAGCTGATATACAAGGATTTAATCCTGAAAAAATGAAAGCGAATTTAGCGATTGATAGTTTGGCTATTTATACTGACAAAGGAGCTTTTCTCGAACCTCATTTCCGTTTTGCTTATCAGGCAACAGATAGCAGCAGCAAGCAATTGGATATTTCTTCACGCATCATAAAGGCTTATGCCAAAGGTAATTTTACGTATGCCGGAATAATCGAATCGATGAAAGAAACGTTTCCGATGCTATTTCCAAAGAGCAAACTTTATCCAAAAAACAGAGATTTATTTGCTGAAAATTTAAATTTTAGAATTGGCATGAACGAAGTTAATTCTCTTTCCGATATTTTGACTCTTCCCAAAGAGGTTCCAGATTCGATTCTTTTTATGGGCAGATATAGCAAAGACGGACCGAATATGAAACTTTCGGCAAGTGCTTATACCCTTTTTACAGAATCGGATACCTTGCAATTAAGTCTCTCGCTTTCGAATAGAGAAAATAATTTAGCTGTTATTTTTAATGTTGACAATAAATCAACAACTTATGATTTGGATGGAAGTATTGATGCTGAAATAGAATTTATTCCCGTGCCGGGAAATTACGTTCCGGATATGAATATTGCGCTAAATCCAACCGTTTTTGTGTTCAATGAAACCGATTTTAGTTTGAACCCGGCTAAAATTGAAGTTCGAGAAGGGCGATATACAATTCATGATTTATCTCTGAATCATGCAGATGATGTAAGTGAATATGTGAAAATTGATGGGTCAATATCTGCATCTCGAGAAGATAGTATTCGTGTTGATGTTTCGCAATTTCGCCTAGGAACTGTTTTTGGCGCAATGAAGGCAGATGTCCCTTTGTCCGGAATTGTCAATGGACAGATTGTTGCGCGCAATCTTCTTTCCACTCCTTTTATTTTGTCTCGCGGTTTTTCTCTGAATGATATTGTTCTTTCCGGTAATTCTATTGGCGATTTGAAAATTATAAGCGGTTGGAGCAGTGAGCGGAATGGTTTAGCTTTACGGGCAACTTTAAGTCGCGAAAATCATTTACAATCAGTTGTTTCCGGTTTTGTTTTGCCGGAAAAAGATTCCATTTCTGTAACGGCAAATATTCGGGATATTGAGTTGAAATGGTTAGAAAGTTTTACAAAAGATGTTCTATTTGGTTTGGAGGGCGATTTAAGTGCAGATATTAAAATGAATGGAAAAATAAGTACTCCAACTATCAATGGAATGGCTTATTTTAATGATGCTAAAGTCGGTGTGAATATGCTGAACACATTGTATTCTATTAATGATTCGATTTATATCACTCCGAAATCTATTGACTTGAAGCAGTTTACGGTTTTGGATGAAAAGCAACATCCTTTAATTGCGAATGGAAAAATCACGCACCAACAATTTAGCGATTTGAATCCGAATATTTCGATTCAATTAAATGATTTTCAATTGATTAATAATGAAAAGCAAACAGATAATTTGTTTTATGGAGAATTTCGGGTAAATGGAAATTTGAATGTTAAGAAAGAACGTAAAAATTGGGTTTTGTCAGGCGATTTAAATCCAACAAGAAACTCAAAAATAATGGTAAACCTTCCGCCTTCTGTAACTTCCGCCCAAAGACACAACAGCATTACTTTTATTAATCAGGAAAAAAACGATTTGGCTGAATTTCAACAAAAGAATAATGAGGAAGAAATGGCTCCATTTCCTCTGAAAATAAATTTAGCTTTGTTGCTAGACCCCAGTTTGTCGGTTGGAGCGGTCTTTAACCTTGCCACAGGCGATGTTGCACAAGTTGCCGGAAAAGGGTCGATAAACTTTTCGTATGACATGATTACTTCTGTTGCTAGTCTTACCGGAGATTACGAAATTACATCCGGAAGAGCGACACTTTCTTTAGCGAATCTCACGAAAAAAACCTTTACAGTGCAAGAAGGAGGAAAATTGGTTTTTCGAGGAGACCCAATGGCTACAACATTTGATATTACGGCTCTCTATGATTTGCGCGCAGATTTGGTTTCTCTCGACCCGAGTTTTGGAAATATCGGATTATCAACAACTAAACTTCCGGTTACTTGTTCGGTTACGGCGAGTGGCGGATTGGATAATATGAGTTTGAAATACAATGTTTTACTTCCGAATGAATCGGCTGATATACAGCGAAGAGTTGATAATTTTTTATATACGGATGAATTGAAAATTCGGGAAATTGCGAGTCTTCTTGCTTTTGGAACTTTTCTTCCTCCCGATTTGGATAATATGACCGGAAATACGATTTTGACTTCTTTAGGTACTTCATCTTTGAATAGTATGTTGAATAATTTGCTTTTTGGTTCCTTAGGTGATAATTGGTCTATTGGAACCGGTTTTTCAACGAACGATTCCGGATTGAATGATATGGATGTAAATGTAAGTACGCGTTTATTTAATAATCGTTTAATGGTAAATGGAACGGTTGGCTATCATAATGACCCCAATCAAACGGATAATTTTACCGGCGATTTTGATATTCAATATCGGCTTACTCCTTATGGAAATATTGTGTTAAAGGTTTATAATGAGACGAATAATCGATATTATGAAAGAGCAAAAACGACACAAGGGGTAGGGGTTATTTATAAAAAGGACGGACGGACTTTTAAGAGTTTATTTGATAAAATGAAAAGGAAATGAAGATAAAAAAGCTACATACGATTTTTTTCATTATTCTTCCGCTTTTCATAGCTTCTTGTGCGACTACAAAGTATATTCCGGAAAATCAATATCTTCTGGAACAAATTTTTATTGAAATGGACGACCGAGGTGTTGATAAAGCAGCTCTTTTGCCTTTTATTCAACAAAAACCGAATGATTCAAAAGTTGGCTTGGGTATTTATAATTGGGTGGATAATGATTCCAGTTTCTTTAAAAAGTTGATTCGCAAAATAGGAGAACCGCCCGTTATTTTTAATGACAATTTGGTTACTCTTTCAGTGAATGAACTCGGAATGGAAATGAAAAATCGAGGTTATTTTAATTCGTCTGTTTTTGCGGAAGTAGATACGGTTGGAAAAAAAGCGAGGGTTATTTATCAGATTCACAATGGAGAACCTTATCATATTCGCCATTTTGAAATGGATGTTCCTCAAATGACTGCAATGGCAGGACAAAGAAATCGGGGAAATAACCAGAATCGCAGGCAAACAAACCAAAGCAATCAACGCCGCCGTTTTTACAATGCCAATAGAGAGCGCAATTTGATAAAAGAAGGAGCTATTTTTGATATGAACACATTGGAAACTCAACGAACGCAAGTCAGTTCACTTTTGAGAAATCAAGGTTATTATACATTTACAAAAGAAAACCTTCATTATTTAGCAGACACAACATTGCGTTCGAATCAAGTTGATTTAACACTCACGCTTTTGGATAGTATTCAAGCACTTCCTTATACAGTTCAGCGAGTAAACGTTTATAGCGGATATGATATTTTTGATAGAGATGCTTATAAAATTGTGGATTCCATTGAATATCGCGGAATAAATATTTATTATGACAGTCTTCATTTTTTACGACCGCGTGTCATCTCGGATAAAATCATGGTTCGTCCCCAAAGTTTATTTCGAGAAAGGTCAGGAGAAAGCACATTTAGTTTGTTTCAAGCCTTGAATTGCGTAGGACGAGTCGATGTGCGGTATGAAGAAAATAATTATCCGGATTCTACTTGGTTGGATTGTAATATTTACTTAACTCCGGGCAATTCACATTCTTTGCAAACGGGAATCGAAGGAACGAACAAAGCGGGAGATTTAGGTGTTGCAGTGGATGTTACTTATGGAAATTTGAATGTTTTTAATGGTTCTGAAATTTTTAATATTCATTGGAGAGGCGCTTATGAGTTTGTCAATCAGTCTTCAAATGAAGCATTAACACAAAACTACTATGAATTAGGCGTTAGTCCGTCATTGACTTTTCCGAAATTGCATCTTCCTTTTATTTGGCATTACATTGCTGACCGATTTAATTCGCAGACTCAGTATAGTTTAGGTTATAATATTCAGCGTCGCCCCGAATATATGCGGAACTTTTTCAATTTCAATTGGAAAGTTCGCTGGTCAGGACAACGAAATCCGCTTTCTCACAGTTTGAGTTTATTGGATATTAATTATGTAAATATGCCTTGGAAATCCGATTTTTTTCGGGACTATTTAAATAATAATGTTGACCCACTCACGAAATATAGTTATGATAATATATTTACTGCAGGAATTAATTATGGCTTGGTTTATACAAATAAAACAAGAGGGCGAGTTCGACAAAATTTCCACACCATTCGTTTGAATGCCGAATCTTCAGGAGCTGTGTTGAATTTGATTTCTTCTTCTACTCATGCGAAGAAAACAAATGACCAATATACTATTTTTGGAAATCCGTTTGCTCAATACGTAAAAGGCGATATTGATTTTTCAGAGACCGTTCCGATGAGTCCAATCGCCAATTTAGCTTATCACGTTGGAATTGGCGTTGCTTATCCGTATGGAAATTCCGGTATTCTTCCATTTGAAAAACGTTATTATGCTGGCGGTCCCAATAGCGTAAGAGGTTGGAGTACGCGCTATTTAGGTCCGGGCTCTTTTAATCAGGGAAAGGCGGGAGACCCGGTTACGCATGTGGGAGATATAAACTTTATTATGAGTGCGGAATATCGATTTAAGATATTATCTTGGTTTGAACCTGCCTTTTTCGTTGATGCCGGTAATATTTGGACTATTAAAGATTATCCGAATCAGCCGGACGGACTGTTTCGCTGGAATAAATTTTACAAAGAAATGGCTGTCGGTACAGGTATTGGTTTGCGTTTGGATTTGAGTATTTTGATATTTCGTTTGGATTTCGGAACGCGCGTGTATGACCCTGCTCGACCGGAAGACAATCGTTTTGCTTTGTTTAAAGGGCGATTCTTGAAAAATTCAGCAGCTTATGTTGCTATTGGTTATCCGTTTTAGTAGAAGGTGTTTCAAAGGTGAAAATGCCCGTTAGGGTTCAGTTAAGACCTCTCTCCCCGCCCTCCCCACAAGGGAGGGAGCCAGAGAAGTGATATTTTCATTTTTTTTATTACCCTATACAAAATCTTGCGTCCCGAGCTCCCTCCCTTGTGGGGAGGGCGGGGGAGAGGTTTACCTAATCCGAAATTCCATAACCACTTTTCGTTTATCACTTTCGTCATCATCATAGCTATCCCAGTTATTCCGTTTTAACTCAACGACTTTACTCGTTACTTTTTCAGTTTTTCTTCCCCAATCGCGATAAATATCAATATAAGCCTTTGCCTTAGAAGCCGTTTGCGTTCCGCTATCTGAATAATAATCAAGCATAATCGAATACTTACCCGACACTGCTTTTTTCAACACATACATTTCCGGTCCATAACCGGAAGTTACATCAATAGTCAATCTACCGCCAATCTTAGTATAACTGTTCCCGTAATAGCATTTTTCGCCGGTTGGCTCTAACACGTGCAAATCAATATCCGTATCGTTGATGTTCCAACTAACAACGACTATAAGGTCTGCTTCATCCGGTTCCTCAAAACCTTCAATATCTAAAAATTCGATAACTTCATTTCTAAGATAAGAAATAAATTCACGCGTGTCGGGAGTTATCGTGTAAACTGTCGTATCTGAAATTTGATTGATGTACTTCAAGCATTTAAGAGCCGCAATCGCTCCGATACTTCCATAATCGCGGTCCCAATTGCCGTTGAGAGTCAGATAATAATAGATTAGTGACATATCAACATATCCGGCATTTTGCAAAGCTTCGGCGGCAGTCAAGTACGCTAAAGCTTCTCCTTCGCGCCAATCAATGATTCGCCGCATTAAAAAATAAGCTTGGTCGCCCATATCCCAGCTAATGGCAGCCATTGCGACATCGCGAATAGCCTGAATATCTGCGGCATTTCTTTCGACAACACTACTCAATAATTTTAAAGCATCTGCTTTTCCGTAAGATGATTTGCGTCTTTGCGCTAATTTATACATACTGTCAAAGCGGATATCATCATCTTCCAGACGCTCTAATTCATTACCCGTTTGTTGTTCTGCATATAAAACACGATAATTTTGTTGCTTTAACAAAATATTAAAAATCCCGTCAGGTAATGATTCCAAGTAAGTTTCAAATTCGTCATCCAGAGTGAAACCGGCAGGACTATCTTCAAACTTTTCTAACCATTTCATGAAATCGGTTTTGCCTTCACCAAGCAATGCAAATCCTCCGGCATTTTCATATTCTTCAACTAAATCCAAAACCAAATTATCTTTGACAAAATCTTCCGCATCACCGTCATCAATTCCGTATCTGTCATAATCCCAATCACTTTCCAACATCAAAAAAGATGTGTATTGCCCCGGGACGCGGTAATATGTCGAATAATTAGTTGCCGCTTCTTCTGCTTGATAACCATAATTTTCGAGATACGAAGATGCGATTTGTCCATAAACGCGGGAGGCTAAGGACGAATTTATTCTCACGTTGGCATTGTATGTGATAATTCGTTTTTCCAAGCCATTATTTACAGCAATAGTCAAATTGCCCGTTGGGATATTTTGTCCGGTAAAAATTAATTTTAGACCATTATATAACTGTGTTGGATTTTTTGGGATATTTCGTCCGGTAAAGATTAATTTTTGACCATTATATAATTGTGTCGGATTTCCTGCAATTAGAAAATCCTCAACTCCTTCAACTTTTACACTTTCAATATTCCAAGGTCGATAGCGAAAGGATTTGGCAGTCAAAGCCGCTTCCTCTTCTCCGGTTACGGTAAAAGCGAAACCTCCCGAAATGCGACTAAGATAGTTGAGAATCGCAGAGTTTGTTCCGGAAAGACCTGTTTTGTAGGTGTGAATACAATCCCCTTTATTGATTAACTTTTGGAAAGCGTGCATATTCGTTTCCCCCCAATTGCAATCAGCATCACTCATTAGAAAAATATGTTTCGGTTTGGATGCATCTTTTTTTGCCCATTCAGGTGATGAACCTTCTTTCAACGCAGAAGCTAAATTAGTGGCTCCTTCAAGCGATAAGGTATTGGCATAATTTAAAAATTGACTTTTGTTGTAATAGTTGTTTTTTTGGTAATATCTTGTGTGCCATTCTTGATGAATACCAAACGTCATCACAGCGAATCGTTTGATAACATCTTGATTTTGACTCAAAATTTCATCAATCAATTTAAGCCAAACATTGAATTTGTCAGGATTTGAGCTAATCGAAACATCTAATAAGAAAACAGCATCACTCGGCAAATTCTCCTGTTTCACTTCGGGTAATTCAACCTTATAATTGGCAGCAAAATAAGGAATAGCAATGCTTTCGGATTTGTATTTATAGCCATCTATTTCTTGCGTATCTTCAACTGTTTGTACCAATAAAATCGGTTCATTAGTATTGTAACGAATTGTATATTCCTTTTCTTTCGGATTCATTTTGGAATAATAGGTTCGAAATCCGGTTTGGCTGACCGCTTCCAATGTTGCCGGAATTTCGGCTTGCAATTCAGGTGATTCATAAACAGCCATATCTATTTTCAAATCTTTTTCCACTTTCGGAAGAGACAAAATGTATTCTCTAAAATCCAAAGCTTCTGTCATGTTCAAATCGTAACCGATGACAATCCGATGTAGTTTTTTATCACTAAGTGGAAATACACGACAACTGAACATATCCGCGCCGCCCCATTCCATCAAAGCCGGGTCAATAGCGGCGGACACTGTTTGTTCGTAAGCGCGAGCCGCTTTTTGTTTCGACACAATACGAGCTTCTCGAACTCGTTCCCATGAATCCTCTTTCAAGTCGCTAATATCTTGATAAGAGTAATTAAACAAATCCGCTGAATATTTTGTAAACGGAACGGTTTTCTGTTTGGTTTTGTCATCTATCTTCAAGTTAATATACTCGGTTTCCCCAAAAGCAAAGTAAAAAGGCGTTGCATCAGTTGGCAGTTTAAGTTTGAAAACGCCTTCCAAACCGCTTCCCTTGTTGTTGTAAAAAAAGCAATCCATTAATACGCGAACCCGAAAACCATCAATACTAACTGCCATTTGAGCGGATTCCAAGGGAATATAATCATCGTCTCCCACTTGCAACCGGATAGAATTATCGGACATTCCCGAACGTTTCCAAGTTGTAGCTTTTTTATCCTCTTTTTTGTTTGTCGAACTTGCCTTTACAGCATAAGATGCCGAAACCATACTCTTTTTGGCTTGAATGCCATAACCGACAACAACCACTTCGTCTAATGTTTGATTGTCAGGTTTCATAACAATCGTTATCGCAAGTACATCTTGAATTTTTACTTCTTGGGAGATATATCCGATAAAATTGACAACAATTATGTCTTGCTCGGGCTGCAATGTTAAAGAAAACTTTCCGTCAAAATCGGTTACAGTTCCGTAATTCGCATTTCCTTTAATAATTATCGATGCGCCAATTAACGGTTCATTTAATTCATCTAAAACAGTTCCCTTAATTGTTCGGGATTGTGCTGATATTGTTGTTACAATAAAAGATAAAAGCAAAAGGATTAGATATTTTTTCATTTAGATATAATATTGTTTGTTTGTTTTTAAGCTATGCAAAAAATGTGCAACAATAATTCTAGCTTCCGTAGGAAGCATTGTTTAGAAGCCAGTAAGCTTGCTTGCTGGAAGAAAAAATGGAATGAAATTTGAGAAAAGGTTTTTAATTTAATTATTGTTACGCAATGAAAAAAATAAATTTATTATTTGTTTTTGCATTTGTTCTATCATTCTCTATGACAGGACAAGAAGATAGAAAAACAGATTATGAGAGAATAGAGAACAACAACGAAAATACAGTATATTCTGTTGTTGAGCAGATGCCGGAATTTAAAGGAGGACAAAATGCTCTGTTTGATTTTATTTCCAAGAATTTGATATATCCTCCGACAGCAGTTGAACAAGGGATAGAAGGACGCGTAGTCATTCGCTTCATTGTTTCGGCTGAAGGAAATATTCAAAGTCCGAGAATAATACGAGGAGTCGCTCCCGCCTTTGATGAAGAGGCTTTGCGCATTATCAATTTGATGCCTGAATGGAATCCGGGAAAACAGAACGGAAAAAGTGTTGCTGTATTTTATACAGTTCCCATTCGATTCAAATTATCAGAAGAACAACTCGTGGCAGTTAATCCATTATCTCATCTTCGTTCGAGCCTTAGCATCAAAGCTTTAAGTAGTATTTATGACTACTCCGCTAAAAACGATAATCAAATACCGGAAATAATAGACACCCTGCTTGTTATTCACAAATCAAGGGAAAAAGCTCGGGTAAATGATTCAATAAAAGAACCTTTGATTTATTACATCGGAGCTTTGTATCACAATTCAGGAAAATATAAGGAAGCCATTAAGTACACTAAAGAAGGAATTCGCTTTGCTCCAACGAATTATCATTATTATAATATGTATGGACTTTGTTTATTTGCTTTTGGTAAAACTGAAAAGGGAAAGAAAGCCGAAAAATATTATAATGAAGCATTGCATTATTACAATAAAGCATTGGAAACATATCCTTTAACTCGAAAAGATTTAAGTCCATATCCATCAAAAGTGTATCGTAATTTGGGATTGCTGTACCTTTACAAAGCATATAATACAGATGATAAATCACGAAAGGAAATGTATTTTGAAGCAGCTGTTCTGAATTTCGAACAAGTGGTTGGTCGAAGGACAACTTCTCAGAGTCTGAATTTTGCACTTTTATTAGGTTCTTTAGCTGAATATAAATCGGGCGAAGAAGCCGACAGCTTATATCATCGAGCGATAGAGATATTGCAGAAGGAAGAAGAAGCCGGCATTCCCGAAACGATTGGAAACTATTACTTGTGGGGCGGAGCTTTGCAAGTGTTGGGCAATGGAGAGAAAGGCGAAGAAGCCGACAGTCTTTACCAAGAATCAATTAAATTACTTAAAAAGGCATTGACATTTATTCCGAACATTGAACAAGTAAATAAGACTTCTGCGGATGCCGAAATGCTGAAAAATGGCTATATGGCTTTGCAATATTCCTATGCTAAAAGAGCTATCCTTGCAGCAGGAAGCGAAGCTGATACTCTTTTGGATATTGCAATAGATTATGGCGAAAAAGCGATTCAATTAGGAGCTCAACCCTACAATCATGCTTGTGCGTATGCCTTGATGAGTGATGCTGAAAAAGCATTTCCATTATTGCGTCAAGCATTAAAACAGAAGGAAATAACTTTTGTAAAAGTCAAAGCTGATTCAGATTGGGATAAACTTCGAAATCATGCTGAATATAAAAAATTAGAAAGGAAATATCGGTAGAGGATTTCTCATTTTGCTTTTCATTGCCCCATGTGTTTTCTAGTTTACTTGTTAACTCATCTACTTGTTAACTCATTTATTGGCGAAAAATGAAACAAAATAGCTGTTTCTTTTGTTAAAAAAACGGTCAATCTTTTGACTGTAATTTTTAATTAAATAATTGAAACAATGAACACAGCTGAATGTCCGTCTCAAATGCCAAGGCTATATAGCCTTCTGATGATTATTTTTGTAGCCCCGTTTTTTTTCGTATTAGGCTTTGGAGCAAAAAACAAGCAAGAAGCAGCTCCTCAAGAAGCAAAAGTGATAATAATTTCTTCAAAAGAGAGTGCAGAAGTATCTACGAAAAGTGGCGAAACCGTATTTATTTATGCTGACACCTACACCATTTACCGTAATGACGCTATTTGCAAAATTGAAAATGCTCAAGGAGAAGAAATTCATTTTACCTCTTTAAATAATCAAAAAACAGTTTCGTATGAAGGTCTAAAAATGACAGAATTTGTGCCAATAGCTTCTTTTAATGCGCCCGGAGGAACCGTTCAAGTGTATTGTGATACAAAGGACGATGTAAGTGGCGAGTTTTTAGTCGGCGAACAAATTTTTGTTCCAACAATCTCTCTGTTAATGTTACTCTTCTTTGCACTTGGAATTATTGTGTTGGCTGTAGCATTTGGTATGGTAATTGAAAATATCTATGTACGAAAAAAATGGTTTGACGATAATGTAGAGATATGATAAAAAAGGACCCTTAAATATTTCTGTTGTAGAAGAACATGAAAAACACATTTATATTTATATTCTTAGTTTCTTGCATTGCTTTATATTCACAGTCTTTAGAAAAAAACCACTGGTGGATTGAGGGAAGTCTCTTTTCCGGAGAAATAATAAAGCCGGATGAACATGTAATTTCTATTTTACAGGATGGAAATTGCAAAGTGTATGACTTGCGAGTTGGATATGCTGATTTAGATTCTTCTGCTTTTGCTTCAATTTATAATTATCCGACTTTTGGGATGGGTTTTTCTATGACTGATTTCAGTAATGTGAAAATGTATTCAGGAACAGATTTGGGCAATATCTATGCTCTTTATGGGTTTATGGAAGTGTCTTTAATTCGGTATAAAAAGATTCGTTTGAATCCGAACTTTTCAGTTGGATTTTCTTATAACACAGATACATACGTTCCAGTCTCAAATTCAGACAAGATATTCAGTAGTATTCCTTTTATGATTTATGTTGGCTTGGATTTTGGGTTGAAGTATCAACCGGCTGACCACTGGGAATTTGGATTAGCGTTGAATGCGAAACACTATTCTAATGGGCGGCTAGGAATCATGAATAAAGGAATCAATATTTGTGGCGGAAACGCTTCTTTGCGTTATTATCTTTCTCCGAATAATCCTCAATATCTGAAAAAAACAAACCTTCCTTATCAAAGATATTTTTATTATCACGTTGCTGTAAGCGCAGGAGTACAGACATATTTGGAAGATTTGAAAGTTCATCGAGATGAGATACAGGAAGGGAAGGAGCGACGTTATTCAAAATTTTCTGTCTCGTCAGATATATCATATCGCTTTTCGAGAATATACGGATTCGGAATTGGACTGAATCTTTTTTATGTTCCATCCACTTACAGTTTTTCTGAATATGATAAAATCACATTTGGAGAAGACGTAGCCAGCACTCTAAAATATGACCCAATATCAGTAGGAATATCCGCTAATCAGGAACTTTACTATAAAAATGCGGCTGTTTTCGGTAATTTAGGATATTATCTTTACCGAGAATTAGGAAAGCGAGTCGATGAAAAGAAATATTATCAACAGTTCGGTTTTCGGTATTATTTCCCGAAAATGAATGATTTCTTTTTAGGATATTCTATCAAAGCTCACGAATTTAAAAAGGCAGAATATTTTGAGCTTTCTCTAGGAAAAAGGTTTTAAATCCAGTCTGTCACATTGTTGTGATAATTAAAGGTACGATTATTGAAAGTATAGAGAAACAATTAGACATATTCCTCTTAGAGCAATAACAGATAATCGTTAGAAAAAAAGAATATTAATTATCAATTTAAAGTAAAAAATGAAAAAAGTAACACTTGTATTTTCCTTACTATTATTAGTAGGGAATATTTTAATGGCACAAAAACAAACCGCAGAAGAAGCGAACGCCGCTAAAATTATTGACATGACGAATGGTGTCATTGAAATGTACAACAATTATACAGGCAACTTGAAGAAAGTGAGAGAAGGCTTGGAAAAATCGATTGGAAATGTAGAGACTTTGAGCGAAAATCGCCAAAGAGCTGCGTATGGATTTAATTGCAGTAATTTTGTTATTCGAGACAGCGATGTTGCTTCGTATGAAAAAGCAGCAAAGGCAGCTCCAACATTTCCCGAGAAAGCAAAAATCCAAGAAACTGTTGCATTTGCTGTCGCTAACAATCAGGAATTAGCTCAAAGATGTTCGGCATTGAATGAGTATTTTACTAAAAAGCAATATGTTGAGGATGCCGATTTTTCTCAATTTCAAGTATTATTCGACAGTTTGGAAGAAATGTACTTACAAGTATCTGGTGCATGGAGAACAGCAGTTGAGCTTTCCTCTGATGCCGGAGACCGTTCGGAAATCTTTTTCTTGAAAAAAAGTCCGATTGCTGATTTTATAATTCCGATGAAAGAGGATTTGGCAAGAGTGAAAAAACTGATTGATAAATTTTACGAAGACGAAGTGAACAATGCCGAAATCAAAGCGGATATTGCAGCTATCGAAAAAGCAGTAGAAAAAAACCGTTCGACTACCGGTAAAAAAGTGGCGAATTTGGAAAAATACAGCTCTCCCGGTTATTTTACGAGTTTTTATGATTTTATGGATGACTTTATTAAGAATTCAACTACGCTAAACGATTTATTGAATCCTGAAATACCTGCAGGTTCTAATCACGAAGACAAGATAAATAATAATTTTTACTTCATTAGCAGTAATTACAAAAGCTTGATTGGCGCTTACAATGAAATGTAATTTCAGCTATTTATTTTGAAAATATAACAAAGGTAATTTTGTTTCCGTTAGGAAACCTCGTTTAGTAATCAGTGAGCTTGCTCACCGGAAGGAACAATCTCCTCAAAATAAAAATATGAAAAGTATAAAATTCAAACAAGTTGATAGCGCAAAACGGAAAGTCCTCTTGTCTGTTTATTTTGTTTTCGCACTAAGCTTTATAGCCTATGCATTTGCAAGTGATTCAATAATCTTTTTTATAAACTCATTTCAGCGGGGAATCGTTCCGGGAATTCTTGCAACAGTTATTTTCATAGTTCCATTAGTCCTGATAATGAAATACTCTTCACATCAAGAGGTAATAACTTTTGAGGAGAAAACCTTTGAAATTAGAAATCGAAATCGAAGTATAAACATTCGCTATGCTGAAATTGAGACAATGTATTTAAATAAAAAAGATTTTGGTGTACTTGAATTATTGGATGCACAACAAAATTTACTTTTTGCTTTTGTGCAGGATAATAATGATACGCAAGTAAAAAAAATTGCAGCAAAAATTACAGCAAAAAATCAGTTTGAGAAAACAATTGAAAAAGCGAAGAAAAGAAAATTAAATTACACATTGAATTATGATATAATAACTTATATCAAAACGGCTTAATATATGTTTTATTTTATAGCTGTTATTTGGGCGATTGTCATGGTCTCTTTGTGCCTTATTTTTTTGACGAATAAATCTTGGAAAAAAGTTTTATTGTGGTCTGTTCTTGCCATTCTCATTTTGATGAGTATCCCTTTCATCTTTTTGTTTATTATCTTTTATTTGTGAAATAATTTGACGATTATGAAAAGATAAATCATTATTTAAATCAATTTTTGCGTTAAATTATTGATTTTCGGCAAATAAGAAATAAGTAGCGTTTCCCTTTTCTTTGAATGTTTCCGTTAGGAAACTAGGTTTAGTAGCCAGTGAGCTTGCTCACTGGGAAATTTGTGTTAAACCTAGTTTCCTAATGGAAACAAAATTCCCCTATTCAATCTAATTTTCATTAAATTATTGATTTTCAGTTGTTTTTATGTTTGTTGCATAAGAGAGAGAGGTTGACAAATTTCGATTTGGATGTGCTACGCTCTTTCCGCAGGACAGAATTTGTTTTGGGGAGATTTAAAAAAGAAAAGGCAGTCTCACGACTACCACAATCCTTATTTAACCTTAAATCTAATACCATGAAAAACACACTGCAAAGATAAGCGATTTTATGTTATAAAACATATTTTTCTTGAATTTTTCTTGAAAAATAGCATTATTTAACATTTGAGAAGGAAAAGGGAAGCGGATGTGTACGTTCTGTTGCAGGACAAAATTTGATTGGGGGAAATTTAAAAAAGAAAAGGCAGTCTCACGACTACCACAATCTTTAATTTAACCTTAAATCTAATACCATGAAAAACACAGTACAAAAGTAATGAATTTTATGTTATAAAACATATTTTTTCGCATATTTTTCTTGGGAAACAGTATTATTTAACATATGATAACAAAAAAAGGGTGTAACGAAATGAATTTAACAGGAAAGCTATTCCCATTCGAGAAAACGATAAGATAGTAGAAGAAATATTCTACAATAAAAACGGGAATTTACAACGGAAAACCGTATTTAAATATATCTTGAGTGATGACGTTGATTCTGAAATATTTTATTCAGATAGTGAAAAAATAGCTTCCGGAAAAACGATTCGAAAGAATGGGAGAGTTATTAGTGAATCTTACGCAATGCTATATAGTGGTTTTAAGACAGAAAAACACCACTTTGTATGCACTTGTTTCTTGCCGAAAAACAATCAGAATATGGCATCCGTACTTCGCTCGAAAATTTCACAAAATATGATAATATTCGAGTTTACCCTCTATATGCAATAGGAAATATAAAAACAGAAAACACCTGCATTTAACGGAAATTTTTCGAATCATTTTGAAAATGGAATTTACCTCAACATGGAAATTGAGGGCGATGTACGCAATTTTATTGAAAACGACTTTCACCACGGAAGATTATTCAAGTAGGAATCCAAAAATACGAACACAATATTGTTCTAAAATTAAAAGCTGTTTTTGTTTCAAGGTGCTATAAATAACTGTTTTTTTAAGGGATTTATATCATTGTAATTTAATTACATTTGCACTTACATTTTTATAGTCTGGCATTGCCATACCAATACTCGCACCGATGTAAGTGGGGTCGCAGATAACAAATTTTTTGCCGTCAATAATTAGATAATCTCCTGTTACGTTTTCAAGAAAATGAACTGCCGTAGCTAAATGTCCGGGATAATTTAATAATACAACGTCCAATCCTAACAGTTCTTTAATCAATAAGGCATACAAAATGGAACGATCTTCGCAATCGTTGTAAGGATAAAAGAAATTTTCATCAGGGAAGAAAGGACGTTCGTAGCCAAATTGCTGTCCATCAGTCATGTATTCAAAAGCCGTTTGATGAAAATTGAGTAACATTCCGGCAGCTTCCGGTTTACTTTTGTCTGCAATAACACTTTTTAATGCGGGATAAAGTGTTTGTTTTGCTGTTTCGCTCAAACCTGCTGACGTATATAAGTCCCATTGAGACGATAAAGGATAATTGTTGTAGAAATCAATCAGGTTTTGATTGGTTTGCACCATTACATTAATTTCAGGGTGTCTTTTTGATGTTAAAGTTTTGGGCACAGTTAATTTTTCTGTCAACTTGGGCTGTCTAGTTTGCCACGAAAAATATTGCTCTTTCGGAAATTCATGATTGTATACATGGAATGCTTGTCCTTGCAAATCCTTATTCATTATATAATATTTTACTCCTCCAATATTTGTATAGGAATATTCGTAAATCGTTTCTCGAAAAGGAATTAATAATGCAAGCTGATTGCCTATTCGGGCAATACGCACTTTATATCCTGATTGCGTAAGAATAAACATTTGCAACAAAACCGCTTCGTTGCTTTCCTTGTTTAGAAATTTTTCCGATAATGTTTTGAGTAGTAGCATATATCCCAAATCGCTTAAATTCAGTTGATTGCGCAGAGAAAGACAATCGCTTATCATTGCATCATATTGATTGCCGGACAAGGTTTTCCAAGTTTGCGAAACGCTTTTTTCCGAAGCATCGCGCAATGAAAAGCGAAGTGTATTATCTAAACTTACATTACAATCCGTATTGAAAAACAGAAACGAAAAGTCGGATTTAACCGGTTCTAGCTCTGGTGTTACTGGTGTTGGAATAGGTGGTATCCGAATAGGAACTATAGGTTGCGGACGCGGTTCCGGGATAGGTAAAGGTGTTACTTTTGCAAATGGCAATGGGTCGGCAGTTGTTTTTTTGTCGGGTTCTACTTCCGGCTGTTTTACAGGGTCGGGCGATTTGGGAGCGGGAATGCCTTGGAAAGCACGAAATTCTTCCCACGAACGGCTCATAAATTCCGCAAATTCTGCGTTTGTTTTGGCGCGAAAATCTCGAAATTCCTGCTCGGTTTTTGTTTTGAATGTGTCAAAATCCTGCTCGGATTGCTTGCGAAACTCGTCAAAATTGTCTTGTGCATAAATGCAAGGAAACATCAAACAAAATATTCCGATAGCTAATAATATATATTTTTTCATTTTTGTTTGTTTTTTAAATTAAAAATCGTGTAACCCTTTGAAATATTGGTTGTTTTACAAAACTTGTTACTGTTTTCGGATTAATTGCTATCTTCATATTCGATAGTTTCTCACAAATGTACGATATAAGGAAACTACGAATGATAGGTTTTAACGACCGGCGCAAACCCCGATTTGCCAGATAAACGACCTGTGTAGAGACGCAATCATTGCGTCTCTACATTTAAGAAAATCAGGAGGTAATCTGGTTGGCAAAAAAGAATTAACCGATATTTTAATAGAAAACAAAGAATCGTGTAAACCAATATGTCAAAGAGCGTTTTTTGTCTGAATCATGATTTTTGCAAGATTTTTTTGATTGCAGGGTAAATTTTGCTAATCTTTTAAAAATCATGGTGCAGATGGTTTTAAGGTAGGGTGCGAACGGCGCGAGCACGGTTACGGTAGTAGTTGTCATATTGTCTATAGACATCGCCTGTCCATATACCGCTTACAAAATTCCTAAAACCAACGGAACTATTGGAAGAAACAGATTGAGTTGATCCGTCACTAAAATCTATCAGATAATATAAGCTCCCATTTTGCACTGTGTTTGTCCAATAACAAGTATAATATGTATAATAATAATACATGGGATCGCCACTCCAAAAATTGTGTTCGAGACGATCTAAAACAGTTTCGGGAGTAGTAATAAAGCCGCCTACTATACTCGAATTATTGTACATTGCGGTCAATTCATCAAGTGTTGGCAACCGCCAATCGGTATATCCTCCAATGGTAGAGTTTTCGCATAAACTTTTTGCGCTAGTCCAATTTATATTACCACTGGTGATATCAACTTTTTGCACCATAATATTTGCACTTAGAAGTTCTACATATTGTAGCGTTTGAGGCGTTAATGCAACCTCTATCCCATAGACTGTTCCTTTCATATTAATAGCATAGGCACGCACGTAATAGGTAGTTCCTTCGGTCAAATCCATGATATTTATACTAAAGTTTCCGGTACCACTGCCAATAACTATTTTTTTTGATGCATCTTCTACGCTGGGATTACGAGTTGTGCTATATACAAACCCTCGTTCTGTGTAAGCGGGGTCTCCAATATTTTCAATGCTTCCATTTAAAGTGGCTGTGGTTGCATTTACATTAGATACTGTTTTTGTGGTAACTTCGGGTAAAACCATTTCCGGTTTAAAACTTACTTCGTTGCTGCTATATGCCGTTCCTGCCTTATTAATGACATAAGCCCGTACATAGTATGTTTGTCCTAGAGTTAATCCGTTCGCGATAGCTGAATAAGTTTTGTTTTCTGTTCGCGATGCTGTTACTTTTACAATAGTTGTTTCTAATGTGGGCATAGGCGAAAAAGAATAGACAAATCCACGTTCGGTGTAGGTCGGAATTCCTTCGGTTAGTATTTCACTGTTGAGCATAGTGGTTGTAGTAGTAATATTGGTAACTGCAAGCGTGTTAAGTGTTGCTAATATTCTTACTTCTCCTATTGCTTTCACTGTCAATTGCCTGCTCCCGTTATCGGAAGTCACTTGAATAGTGGTCGTGTTTTCATCACCATCTAATTTTTCTCGGTCAATAGTAACAACAATCGCTTGTGTAGCTCCGGCATTAAGCTTGCCGCTTGCTTTGCTCACACCAGTAATCCATTTGGCTGTTATCGTTATTTCCCATTCGATTGATTCGGGGCCATTATTGAAAATATTAAAAGAACGAGTTAGGTCTGCTTCTGCGCTGCCAAAATCCAATTCGTTAATATTTTGTTCGCTATCATCAACTATCCGTAACGAGGGCGGTAGTTTTTCCATCTGTATGCTGCTTGGATTGTTTTTTCCAGCAGCAACTATAATTTTGTGATTCAACAAATCCGTATAACCCGTTTTTGTAACTTGAAGCGTATATTCACCTGTTTTCAAATCGGTAAATTCGTATTGTCCGTCATTTCCTGTAACGGCTTTTCTTCCACCAGGATTTAGTGTCACTCCTGCTGAACGTATCAATTCTCCAGTGGCTTTATCGGTAACTGTACCGTGAATATTGCCTAATTTTTCTTCTTCTGGAGTTTCGGCGCAACCATATAAAAATACGACTGTCATCATAAAGTAAAATATCTTTTTCATACTTTGAATTAATTACTTTTTGTTAGTGGAATATTTGCTTCCGTTTTTTCAGCAGCAACAGCCATAACCGTTTTTCGATTAGTTTGATAACCTGTCTTTTGTACTGTAATGGTGTATTGCGCTGCATCCAAGTCTAAAAACTCGTAACATCCGTCGGTACCGGTGATTTTTGTTTTTCCTCCCGGACTAAGTACTACGCTTGCATTAGCGATTGGTTCGCCTGTTTCGTGGTCAGTTATCACACCATAAAGTGTGGAATACAAGCTGATTTCATCTTTAGTACAACTGCCGAACATTCCTAATAGGAATACACAGCTTAATAAAATTGCTATTTTCTTCATTATTTACTTTTTTTACGATTAAAAATTAATTGCCAAAGATATGCCTCCTCCATCAAAAGTGGCATGAGGCATTATTTTTACATTTGGATTATTTGCCAAACGAAGATGCAGTTCTCCTTTGGCAACAATACCATCTATCACATTCCATGCATATAATAAAGCTGTTCCTGCGATAAAACCATTACGCAAATTTTGCATATTATCGGCGTTGTTGATGTAATTTTGCTTGTCTCTGACGTTATGAGTCGTATTGATTTTAGATTGATAAGAAGCACGAAGTCCTTCAGTTGCTACTATACCACCAATGCAGGCTGCATGACCAGCAATAAACAAAATACCTTTTTTTGTACTGCCTTTTTGCAACTGTGCCATACCGGGAATGAAAGCTCGTCCGCTAAAATTGTAATGAGTAGAGAATATTTGTTTGTCGAAATCAGGAGGCAGGGTTACATTGTTTTGTATGCCAATAAGCATATAAACCTGTCCCGACGAAGAATGTTCTACCATCATTTGTTTCACTTTTTTGTTAATGCCCGGTAAAATAATTTCACGTCCGCTATTGAAATCAGAAAGCGATTGCGAAGGAACCTGAATGCCGGCACTTGAACCGATGGCATCGGCAAGGGCATTGGCAAATGCCTCTTGTTCGGTGTATCCGAAACCGGTGCTGAGGGTTACATTGGACAACAAAGAAGCCGGTTTATTCCGATACCATTCAGGCGCATCCGTTTGCGCTATCGTTATGCTAAATGTTCCAATGAACATAATAAACACTACAATTTGTTTTTTCATTTCGAAAATAATTATTGGTTTTCATTTTGGTTTGCTGCTTGAGCATCAAGTTCTTGTTGCAACCATTTTTGGAACTTTTGAGCGTCGTAGTCCACCTTGGCGACTTCAAGGGCACCGGCAATTGCTTGATTGACTTTGACCGTAGAGACATGAATAGCTGTATAAGTTATAAATGTTCCTGCGTCGGTCAATTCCATGGTTTGGAAACAAACTCTATCGGCATACTCATCGATGGCTTTCGAGCCGGCGGCAGTAGCAATACCTTCCAAGTTGTTTTCAGAGGCTTTTTTTCCGGATGGCACCGTTGTATCTTTCATATAAGATTGCACCCCGTTTTTAATTACGCCGATGTAACGGGTTGTAATATCTGCCACTGCTACTCTGTTGGCTTCGAGCAGAGCGTCTCTTTCACTCATGTTTGGAGCACTGATGCCCAGTCCGGCCATGTATTCACCACGCTTGTCCATTGCCTTTTCTATACATGGAGTTTGTACTGCTATTCTTCTGGGAGAATTAACTGTTGCTTGTTTGCTGCCACCGCAACTTGTCATTACTGTACTTGCAAATATCACTGTTACAGCGATAAATAAATTAAAAATTTTATTTTTCATTATCTTTTAGTTTTTATGTCCGTTTGCACGGACGGGTTAGTATTTATTTCTTGTTTTATTCCTTTCATTTCGTATAAGGACAAAAAAATAGCGTGGAAACAACCTATCTGAACCCCAGGTTTCCACGCCTACTACTTCAACAAGTTGCTCCACGCCGAATACACGGCGTTTCACTAACTTATTCTTGAAGTAGTCTATGACTAAATTTTGTGGAAATTGGGTTCCAAGAATAAACAGCAAATCGCTATTTTTTAATATGTCTTATTTTGTATTTGTTAGTACATATATTTTTTTACCATAGGCAAATTTTTATATAATTCAGCTACAAATATATGTACTTTTTCACAATGTTACAAGGAGTAAAGTAAAAGTAAATAAACACAGATAATATTCAACATCAAATAAAAAACAGCTGCAAATAAAGCGTTTTAAGACGTAATTATTTTTGAACGCACCGATTTTGTAATTTACATTTACAAAAAGAATCACTACATTTGCAATGAAAAATAAATAACACTATGATATTTTTAGAAACGCGGAATGTTGTGAAACAATATTCCGGCCATTTGGCACTGAATGATGTAAGCATTCAAGTACCTGAAAAAAAAGTATTTGGATTATTAGGTCCCAATGGCGCAGGAAAAACAACCCTTATTCGAATTATTAATCGCATAACCGCTCCCGATTCGGGCGAAGTTTTGTTTAATAATCGTCCTTTGCATGAAAACGACATCTATAATATTGGTTACCTTCCGGAAGAAAGAGGACTATATAAAAAGATGAAAGTCGGCGAACAAGCCATTTACCTTGCTCAATTAAAAGGTTTATCTGTGGCAGAAGCCGAAAAACGTTTGAGAGTTTGGTTCAAAAAATTCAATATAGAATCTTGGTGGAATAAGAAATTAGAAGAGCTTTCCAAAGGGATGCAACAAAAAATTCAATTCATTATTACAGTGGTTCACGAACCCGATTTGCTTATTTTTGATGAGCCTTTTAGTGGATTTGACCCGTTGAATGCGGAATTGCTGAAAAATGAAATTCTTGAATTGAAAGAAAGAGGAAAAACGATTATTTTTTCTACCCACAATATGGCGTCAGTAGAAGAGATTTGTGACGATATCGCTCTTATTAATCAGTCAAAAGTAGTATTGAGTGGAAATGTAACAGAAGTGCGTTCGCGCTATAAAAATCATATTTTCAAAATACAGACAACAAGCGAGAATTTTGTGGTTAATGAAGGTATTTGTGAACTTGTAGAACATCAAAAAGCACATCACACGTCTATTTTCAGAGTAAAGATGTTAATGGATATGAGTAATTCCGAATTTTTAGCGAACTTAGTGCAAAACAATGAAATCGTATCATTTGAAGAGGAAATCCCTTCGATGAATGATATTTTTATACAAACCGTATCAGAAACAAAATGAATAAAATAAAAATTGTAATAAAGAGAGAATATCTCACCCGAGTAAGAAAAAAATCGTTTCTTATTCTTACTTTTTTGATGCCGGTATTATTTGTTGGGATGATAACAGGAACAGTCCTTCTTGCCACACTGAATGACGGAGAAGAGAAAAAAATTGTTGTAGTAGACGAAACAGGCGAATACTTTTCTGTTTTGAAAAATACGGAGCAATATACTTTTTCTAAGGCCAAAGAGGGTTTTGAAGATTTTCGCAAAGAATCCGAAGAAGAAATATATGCGACTTTAGTTATTTCAGGTGATTTATTAGAAGACCCAACTGCGATTACTTTATATTCTCGCAAACAAGTTGTAATTAGTGCAGTTCAGACAATAACGTCGCAATTAGATGACTATTTGAGCGATAAAAAACTGGCTTCTTATGATATACCCGAGTTGAAAACTATCATAGAAGAAAGTAAGATTGCAGTCAATATGCAAACCATTCGATGGGACGATTCCGGGAACGAAACGGAAGCATCCGCTGAAATTGCAACTATCCTTGGAATGATTTTTACCGCTCTTATCTATATGTTTATTTTCGCTTACGGAACAATGGTAATGTCGGGTGTTTTGGAAGAAAAGACCAATCGTATCGTTGAAGTAATGGTTTCTTCCATAAAACCGTTTGATTTAATGATGGGAAAATTAATTGGTATCGGCTTAGTCGGATTGACTCAATTTGGATTATGGGGCGTACTAATTCTTGGCGTTTCAATTTTTGGAACAACATTATTGGCAGGTTCAGAAGCATTTGGATTTATTTTTTCTGTTTTATCGGCAGGACAGATATTGGAATTGTGTCTTTATTTTGTTCTGTTTTTCATCGGCGGATATTTGATGTATGCTTCGTTATTTGCTGCAATCGGCGCTATGGTCAATAGTCAAGAAGACACGCAACAATACATGATGCCTATAACAGTATTAATCTTATTTGCTTTTTATGCAGGATTTTACAGTGCTCAGAATCCGGATGGACCATTGGCTTTTTGGACATCAATGATTCCATTGACATCTCCAATCGTGATGATGACCCGTTTGCCTTATGGAGTTCCTTGGTGGGAATTGGCATTGTCTATTTCCTTGCTTGCAATAACAGTTGTATTAGTAGTCAAATTAGCTGCTAAAATTTATCGAGTAGGAATATTAATGTATGGTAAAAAACCAACTTATTCAGAAATAATTAAGTGGTTGAAATATTAAAGATGATAAAAGTTATTTGTTCAAAAACTTTTTTTTATTTTTGCAAATGTAACAGTTTAATATATAAATCATAAAAGTAAGTTAAAATGAAAAAAATTTCAATGGTCCTTTTTGTTGCTGTATTGATGGTGTCATTTGCAGCGTGTGGTGGCGAAAAAAAAACCGAAGAAGCCACAGTTACTGAAACGGTAGTTGTAGAAGAAACAACTCCAGAGCCAGCTCCAGCTGTGCTTACTCCAGCTGAAGCGTTAAAAGAATTCCAAGCATTTGCAAAAGAATACGGAGAAGCATTTAATAATCTTACTAAAGACCCGCAAAAATTCAGCAAATTGGCGAGTCAAGTACAAGGAAAAGTAGCGGATATGGAACGCTTGAAAGTAGACTTAGCAGCAAAAGAGTTGAAAGACTACGAAAGAGCGCTTAAAATTATTACAGACGTAAATTCTGGCGGAAAGAAATAACAACTATTGTACAATTATCGTAAGAGGGTGCATCAAAAGTAAAAAGATTCATCATTTTACCCCCAACCCCCTGAAGGGGGCTTTTGCTCTGGCGCTTGTTACCGCGCTTTGCGAAGTCCCCTTTAGGGGATTTAGGGGTAAAAACGACTTTTGATACGCCCTCTTGCATTTGTTCCTGCAATATTTATAACAGAATGATACAAAATACTTTTAGCATACAATTTCCAGCAGAATGGGCTTCCCAAAGTGCAGTCCTATTGACATGGCCGCATGAAAAAACAGATTGGAAACCGATTTTAGATGAAGTTATTCCTTGCTTTGTTTCGATTGCAAAAGAAATTCTGAAAAGAGAAAAATTGATTCTTGTTTGCGATTGTATTGATAATGTAAAATCGGTATTAGGAGATGTTGATTATTCTCAAATTATATTTAGAGAATTACCGTCCAATGATTCTTGGGCGCGAGACCACGGACCTATTTCTGTTTGGGTAAATGAAATGCCTTATATATTGGATTTTACGTTCAATGGCTGGGGATTGAAATTCGCGGCTAACTATGATAATCAGATTACACGGGAATTACATAAAAGTGAAACCTTTCATCCGAAAGTTGTTTGTCAAAATATGCTTCACATGGTTTTGGAAGGCGGAAGTATTGAAAGTGACGGGGCAGGCACTATTCTAACGACCACTGAATGTCTTTTATCTCCTAATAGAAATGAATATAAAAGCAAGTTGGAGATTGAAGATTATCTAAAAATGATGTTTGATGCGAAAAAAGTATTGTGGCTGAATAATGGCTATTTAGCTGGAGATGATACAGATAGTCATATTGATACTTTGGCTCGTTTTTGCAATCAGGAAACAATTGCTTATGTAAAATGTACAGACGAAAGCGACGAACATTTTGAAAAGTTATCTTTAATGGAAAGTGAATTGAAAAGTTTTAAAACCTTGGAAGGAAAACCCTATCAATTAATTCCACTTCCAATGGCAGAAGCGGTTTACTGTGACGAAGAACGTTTGCCGGCAACTTATGCTAATTTTCTTATTATAAATGGGGCTGTATTGATGCCAACATACAATTCTCCGTTGGATGATGTTGCCCTAAAAACCTTACAAGAAGTTTTTCCGGATAGAGAAATAATCGGAATAAATTGTCTTCCACTAATAAAACAACACGGTAGCTTACATTGTGTAAGTATGCAAATACCGGAAGGATTTCTATAATTATGGATAAAATAAAAATAGGATTAATTCAGCAATCCAATACTGCAAATATTCAAGAAAATATTAAGAAATTAGATTCGAATATTCGGGATTGTGTTTCCAAAGGCGCACAATTAGTCGTTTTACAGGAATTGCATAATGGTTTGTACTTTTGTCAAACTGAAGATACAACTGTTTTTGATTTAGGAGAAACGATTCCGGGAGCATCAACTGAATATTTTGGTCGATTAGCAAAAGAATTGAATGTCGTTTTAGTTTTATCATTATTTGAAAAACGAGCCATTGGCCTTTATCACAACACATCTGTTGTGATTGAAAAAGACGGAACGATTGTCGGAAAATACCGCAAAATGCACATCCCGGACGACCCGGCTTATTATGAGAAATTTTATTTTACTCCCGGAGATATTGGATTTCAACCCATTGAAACCTCACTCGGAAAATTAGGCGTGTTGGTTTGTTGGGACCAGTGGTATCCGGAAGCGGCTCGATTAATGGCTTTAGCCGGAGCTGAACTTTTGATTTATCCGACAGCTATTGGTTGGGAATCGTCTGATACAGAAGGAGAAAAAGACAGGCAGAAAAATGCTTGGATGATTGTTCAGCGAGGGCACGCAGTCGCCAATGGATTGAATGTCGTTACAGTCAATCGGGTAGGACATGAGGAAGACACATCCGGACAAACGAATGGAATTTGTTTTTGGGGAAATAGTTTTGTGGCTGGTCCGCAAGGCGAATTAATCGTTCACGCCTCAGATGACAAAGAAGAAAACATTGTTGTTGAAGTGAACCTCAAACGTTCGGAACAAGTTCGCCGTTGGTGGCCTTTCCTAAGAGACCGCCGTATTGATGCGTATAGTGATTTAACGAAGCGTTTTATTGATTGAAAAATCAAGAAACCAATACGGAAATTCCTAAATTTCGTACTTTTTCCGCAATTCTTTCCATTTCTTCGTGAGATATTTCTTCAATGGTTTTACTTGGAGTATCTCTAGCAAGCGAGTAAATCATTACTTGCTTGGGTCGGATTATTTTAATTAATTCCAACCATTGAGACACATTTTCTTCGTTTGTATTATCAAACTTTTTCTCTTGGCTATATCCTCGCAAGAAAATAGTTTGAATGATTAAATTGCCGTCAAACGATTTTAAATTTTCGATTAAGCTGTGAATATTGAAATTGCTTGAACAAGGTTGGTCGATTAATTGAATCAGCTCATCAGTTGCAGCATCCAATTTCAGAATATTGTTATCCACTTTGCTTAATGCTTGGCGAACAGATTTTCGGTCAATTCGGGTTGAATTGGAAAGAACACTTATTTTTGCTTGAGGAAAATATTGATTTCGTAAAGCGACCGTATCGTCTATAATTCCTTCAAATTCAGGATGAAGAGTGGGTTCTCCATTTCCCGAAAAAGTGATGCTATCCGGAATTTCATTTTTCGATAGCATTTCTTGCAATTGGGATTCTAATGCGCTTTTTATCTCATTTCTTGTTGGAAATCGATTTTCCGAGAAATGTTTTTCGTCATTGAATCCACATTCACAGTAAATGCAGTTGAAAGAACATATTTTGTGATGAACAGGAAGAATATTAATTCCTAATGAAACCCCAAGTCTGCGACTTTTGATTGGGCCAAATATAATTTGATTGTGTAAGAAAGTGGACATATAAATAAGTTTGGACAAAGATAAGTCAATTAGATGAAATTATGGAATTTGGCAAGGCTCAAAATTTGCCAATGGAACGCGGATAAAGCGGATTGAGCGGATTATTGCGGATTTTATATTTTATTATCCGTGTTTATCTGCCCAATCCGTGTCATCCGCGTTCCATTGCCAGCCGTTAAAATG
>JGI996J12353_1000073_pt1 | contig 32356 bp, 23 predicted proteins | sample IntmicLarv5ML5BL_FD_12353 | JGI IMG/M metagenome (IMG submission 12353) | reverse complement strand
TAAAGATGTAAACCAAGCCAGTAAAAATGCAACCAAAGCTGATTTCGGCTTGCCGCCGGCAATAAAAACACCGAGAGCACTTAAAATCCCATTAATTAAAAACCAAACACCGAAAGCAAGCAGTAAAGTATCCGATGTCATATCCGGATAAGTAACGACAGCATAAATGATATAAGCAAATACCAGAAAAACAAGTGCAATAATTCCATAACTGATGAACTTAGCAAGACTGAATCTTTTCTTCGGAATAACTGTTAATTCTTCTAAATTCGGAACGTCGGCAGGATTATCCAAATATTTCATAATTCCTTGGCGGTGACCGGCGCCGATAACAACGACAATTTTTTTGCCGGGGCCTGCAAGCTGAACGGTTTTTAAAATGTTTCCTGCCAAATAAGCATCACGCTCATCAATTAAAACCGATGCTGCTGTCGGCGATAAATGTCTGAATTCTTCAATCATTGCTGTGACAACATCTTGATCCGTCATTTTATTGATATCAAATTCTTCTTCGGAAGCGTCGCCGAAAATCACGCCTTTTGAAATTTTGTAAGCCATTTTAATTTTTTCAATAAAACTTAATTTGGCTAAAAATCGTTTGAAAGTGACTTGAATATCGCGATCGATGAGTGCAATTCCCGCGCCGTTTTCGCGAGCGCTTTCAACGGCGGCCATCATTTCGGATCCCGGAGGAACACCTAATTGTTCGCCCATTTTTCTTTGCATGTAAGCTAAAAAACCGTAGAGGAGATAGTAAAATGTTTGACCGGGTTTTAAAACATCTTTAAAAGAAATTTCAGAATCGCCTGAATCGGGCTCAGTCATTCCTTTGTATCTGTTTTGATCCAATTCAACAGCGACAATATCCGGTTTTTCTCTCTCAATCGTTTCTTTAACTTCACGAACGCTTTGTTCAGAAACGTGAGCTGTTCCGATGATGATAATTTGAGTCGGTTTTTTGCATTCCATTTCTTCCGAGGATTGCTGATTTCCAAAATCAGAGTTGGAACAAGCATTTAAGTTCGTAATATTGCTATCAAGCGGCATGTTTAATTGCGGAATGATAACATCGGAAATTTCAATGGATGATTTTTCCTTCTCAATTGAGTTTTCCTCGGATTCGGTCAAGCTGCCGGAATCGGTTGGCTCTGAGAAGTAATTAACATTTTCATCTTCGTTTTTCATCATGCAGGACTCCAAAATTTAATTGATGTTATTTTCAATTTAATGTATTTATTTTTGGCTTAAGTTTTTTATCTTTTTTAAATATTTCTTATTCTATTTAAAGCCGATTTGTTTCGTTTTTTAATTTTTTATTTATTGAAAATCCCAAAACAATTTCCCAAAAATTTACAGTATTCACTCACTCAAAAACAAAATAAAAAAGAAGAATGTTTTAAGAAAATCCTAAAACATTTAAAAAACGGGAAAAATCCCGTCATAAAAAATTACTCGACAACGGTTGCGAATGCGTATTTCGGAAGAACTCTTGTAATTTTAACTGTTACTTCTTCGCCGGCTGCTGTGTCGGGGACGAAGATCACATAGCCTTCGATTCTGGCAATTCCATCGCCTTTTTGGGCGATATCTTCGATTTTAACATCATATGTTTTGCCTTCGGAGACCGGTGCGGAAACATTTTCATTACTGTTCTTAAACATTGAATTTTTAAACATTTTAATTACCTTTAATTTTTTTAGCCGGCACTTTGAAGTGACAACTTAGTGCAAAACTAATTTAAAAGAGACCGAACCGTATGTCGTCAATGCAAAGCAAAAAGATTAAGTCAGAATCCTAATAAATTAATTAGCTGTAAATGTCAAACCTGCTATATATAAGTTCTTAATTTGGAAAAATAACATCTGAAAACACTATTAAACAGATTTTAACAATTTTTTATGAGTGAATTTCATAAAAATATATTTAAAAATCCAAAAAAAATTCGATTAAAAAAACGGAAAACAAAATAAAAAATGAAAAAGCAGAAAATTAATCTCTTAACTTCTGCCTTTTTCAGATATTCATTATTTTTTAAAATTACATTCCCATCATGCTCGGATCCATACCGTCCATTCCCGGAGCGCCGCCCTGAGATTTGGTGGTTGCGATCACGTCATCAATTCTGAGGATCATGACAGCGGATTCGGTAGCTGCATTAATGACTTGAGTTTTAACACGGAGAGGTTCGACAACGAATTCTTTCCACATGTCAACGACTTCGCCTTTGAAAACATCGAGACCGGCAGTCTTCATTCCTTTCTCGTGGCTGGAACGAAGGTCCATGAGCATGTCAATCGGGTCAAGACCTGCATTTTCTGCAAGTGTTTTCGGGATGATTTCGAGTGCTTCAGCGTAGGCGCGGACAGCGAGCTGTTCTCTGCCTTCAAGAGTTGCTGCGTATTCATTGAGTCTGAGTGAAAGCTCGACTTCGGGTGAGCCGCCGCCTGCAACTAATTTTTTGTCTTCGATAACAACACCGACAACTCTGAGAGAGTCTTCAAGAGCTGTTTCGATGCTGTCAATGACGTGGTCGGTACCGCCGCGGAGGAGAATAGAAACGGATTTCGGGTTCTCGCAGCCGGTAACGAAAATCATAGCATCGCCGGAAATTTTCTTTTCTTCAACAAGAGCAGCGTAACCAAGGTCGCTTTCGGAAATTTCATCAAAGTTGGAAATTAAAGATGCGCCGGTTGCTCTGGCGAGTTTTTCCATGTCGCTTTTCTTAACACGGCGGACAACAAGAAGTCCTGCTTTTGCAAGGAAGTGCTGTGCCATGTCGTCAACGCCTTTTTGGACGAAAACAACAGATGCGCCGCTTTTAATGACTTTCTCAACGGTTGCTTTAATCATTGCTTCTTCTTGGTCAAGGAAAAGCTGGAGCTGGTCCGGAGAAGTAATTGAAATTTCAGCATCGATTTCAGTGTCTTTCAATTCGATTGCTTCGTTTAAGAGAAGAATTTTAGCGTCTTTAACGAGTTCAGGCATGTTGGTGTGAACACGCTCTTTGTCAATGATCATACCTTCAATGAGTTCAGAGTCTTCAATACGGCCGCCGACTTTTTTGACGACATTGATTTGTTCTCTGTCAACTTGTTTTCTGCCGTTTTCTTCGTCAACGACACTGATGACAGCGTCAACGGAAATTTGTGCGAGAAGTGCTTTTGCAGATTCTGCGCCTTTGCCGGTGATTGCGGTTGCCGCAATGCTGATTAAAAGTTCGCGGTCGGTTTCATCGACATCTTTTGCAAGTCCCTGAACGAGTTCAATTGCTTTTGCTGCAGCCAATCTGTAACCGGATGCGATAACAGTCGGGTGAATGTCCATGTCAATGAGGTCTTCTGCTTTCTTCAAAAGTTCGCCTGTAACGACTGCTGCACTGGTTGTACCGTCGCCGACTTCTTCGTCTTGTGTTTTGGAAACTTCGACGATCATTTTGGCGGCGGGGTGTTCAATGTCCATTTCTTTCAAAATGGTGGCACCGTCGTTTGTAATTGTAACATCGCCCATGGAGTCGACAAGCATTTTGTCCATTCCTTTGGGGCCGAGTGTGGTTCTGACTGCTTCAGCAACTGCTTTTGCTGCCATAATGTTGTTGCCTTGCGCATCTCTTCCGCGAGTGCGTTTGCTTCCGTCTTTTAAGATAAAAATGGGTTGTCCTGACATATGATGTCTCCTGTATAATTTTTTGTAGTAATGTTTTATAATAATGTAAAAAGCATCACCTGCACATCATAATCATTGAAAAAAAGCATCAATCCCGCCTTTTCAAGATATGGGAAACAAATGAATGAGAATTTTTCTGGAAAATTCTGTTTTCTCGAAGTTTTTCATGATTTGCATTTTTGCGGCAATTTCTCCCGAGCTTTGCTCTCCTGAAATTGTATCGCATGCAATCGAAAATACAATGTCAAAAACAAGATTGTTTTGACTTTTTTTCGAGAATATTGTTCAAAATTTGAATGATTGAACTTCTATATATATTTTTAGATTTTGAAGATTCAAAAACGCTGATAAAGCAACAGATTGAAAAAGTAACAAAATAGTTTGAAATTACAGAATGAATTGAAAAAAACAGAAAATAAAAAGACTAACAAAGATGTTTTATTAGATGACGTCTTTATACGTTTTAAATTGGCCCTTTTGTTACATAAAATGAAATCCTTGAGATTTCAGAGATGAAAAATTTATTCGCATAAACTTCAAGCTGATACTTTTTTGAAGTCTTGTTTTTTTCAAAAACTGAATATGAATATTAAGAATCAAAAGCGAAGGAGGGATGTTATGGAAGACAAAATAGAAAACGCAGAAATAACAATTGATCTTGACGATTTGACAAAAAACGAATCCGTCGAAACTAAAAAGAATGGAGAGATTATTTTCGAAGCTGATCCTTCAAATGAAAAAACGCCTGAAGAAATCGAACTCGAAAAGAGAGCAGAAATCGACAAGCTTTCCAAACTTTGCGTTGATCACAGTTTAATCAACCCCGAACTTTTCGTGAGATATAATGTAAACCGCGGACTTCGAGATGTTGAAGGAAACGGTGTTTTGACAGGTTTGACCGAAATCAGTGATGTCCAATCCGGTCGTCCTCCCAAAGGCGAAACAGAACATAAAAGAGGCCGTTTGCTGTATCGCGGAATTGAAATTACCGACCTTGTCGGCGGATTTGTTTCCGAAAGACGATTCGGCTTTGAAGAAATTGTTTACTTATTATTGTTCGGCGGTTTGCCTTCAAAAACACAATTAGAAGAATTCCAAAAGCTTCTCGGCTATTACAGAACAACGCTTCCTGTAAATTTTGTCAGAGATATTATTATGAAAGCGCCCAGCGTTGACATGATGAACACGCTTGAAAGAAGTGTTTTGACGCTTTACGCTTATGACTCAAATCCGGACAGCACGGAAATTCCGAATGTTCTCCGCCAATGTCTTGAATTAATTTCATTGGTTCCTTTGTTTGCGGTTTACGGCTATCAAGCCTACAATCACGTTCATGAAAACAACAGTTTGTTCATTCATGCGCCGCAGCCTGACCTTTCCACAGCAGAAAACATTTTGTATCTTCTTCGACCGGACAGCAAATACACAGAACTTGAAGCACGCCTTTTGGATTTGGCATTGGTTCTCCATGCCGAACACGGCGGCGGCAATAATTCAACGTTTACTTGCCGCGTTGTCAGTTCTTCCGGAACAGATACGTTTTCCGCAATGTCCGCAGCGCTCGGCAGCTTAAAAGGTCCGAAACACGGCGGCGCCAACATCAAAGTCGTTCAGATGTTTGATGATTTGAAAGCCAATGTCAATGACTGGACAAACGAAGAAGAAGTCGGCAGTTATCTCCGCGCGCTTCTCAATAAAGAAGCTTTTGACAAAGCCGGTTTAATTTACGGCATCGGTCACGCTGTTTATTCGCTTAATGACCCGCGTGCCGACATTTTCAAACAGTTTGTTGAAAAACTTTCAGATGAAAAAGGAAGACGCGAAGAATTCCAACTTTATTCAATGGTTGAACGCTTGGCACCCGAAATCATCGGTCAGGAAAAGAAGATTTACAAAGGCGTTTCCGCAAATATCGACTTCTACAGCGGCTTTGTTTACAGCATGCTTGATCTTCCGATTCAACTCTACACGCCGATTTTCGCAATCAGCAGAATGGCAGGATGGAGCGCTCACCGCTTGGAAGAGCTGATTAATTCCGGAAAAATCATTCGCCCGGCATACAATGCAGTTGCAGAATTGCAGGAATATGTTCCGCTGAGCCAAAGACCGGAAGAAGAAAATCCGGAAAATTAATTAAGATTTAATTCAAAAAAGAAAACAGGAATTTGTGTTCCTGTTTTTTGTTTTATATTTTCGTTTTTACAATTTGTTTTTGTTATTTTGAAACTGTTTTTTTAATTACTGGCTTTTAATTAATCAATTAACTCTTTTAAATCCGAAATCATTCGAGTAATGTCTTCCTTTGTGACATGCGGCATTAAAACAAATCTCAATGCCGGAATTGTTTTTGTTGCTGAAACATTCCAGCCATATTTTTCTAAAAGTTGAGAGCGAATTTTTTCAATTTCAGCGTAATCGGCATAATTTGCGATTTCTTTATTTTTGTTTTCAATGCTGACAACGACAATATTTATTTTCGGGGAAATGTAGGGTTTTAACCCGATTTTTGAGAGTTCTTTTTGAAAATGGTCAACTAAATCCATGCAGTAAGCAACATTTTCCTTGTAGCCGTCAAAACCGAGATGTTTCATAACCGCATAAGTTGCGGCAACAGATGAACCGGATCGGGTTCCGGTTAAAGTCGATTGATATTTGCTTGTTAAATACGGCGTTTGAACCTTAATTTTATCTAAAGATAAATTCAGGAATGATTCGTCCCTGAAAACCAAAACGCCTGCCGGAATGACAGAAAGACCCATTTTATGAGGATCAACTGAGACGGAAGTGACGCCGGGCAAATCAAACGAGAATTTATTCGCGGTTTCATTTTTACTTTCGTCTTTGCTTTCATTTTCCAAGAATGGATAAACAAAACCACCGAAAGCTGCGTCAATATGAAGAGGCAAATTATATTTGAGAGCAATTTCTGACAAAGATTCAATCGGGTCGCATTCGCCGAATTCTGTATTTCCGGCAATACCGATTAACCCGATTGTATTTTTATCAATAAGAGATTCTATAGACTCAGGAATGACTCTGAAATCAGAATCCATATCTGCTTTTTTAAGTTCAATATCCAACAAATTTGCAATTTTTTCAAATGAAAAATGTGCTGTTTTGGGAAGAATCAAATTCAATTTTGAATCGCTTAATTTTGAATTATTTTGAATTTCTTGAGTTTTTGACTCATGAGAAGATGGGAAAGATAAAAAAGACAAAAAACGATTTTTCATGTGAAAAACCGCTTCAATGTTTGATTCGGTTCCGCCTGATGTCATATGTCCGAATGATGATACAGGATCGGGATGCTTTAGCATGGAAGCAGACATTCTGATAATTTCCATTTCCATTCGGCAAGTTCCTTGAAAAAGTCCGGGATCACCGATGTTTGATAAAGAGAATTGCTGCTGTGCGGCAACGGCAATCGGATGCGGAATCGTACACATCGAACTGAAAACTTTTTTAAAATTCGTGTCGGTGTCTGAAAAAAAGCTCAGCTCAGCGAGTAATTCTTCTTCAGAAACACCTTTTTTATTCATTGACACAAAAACCAAAAATTAATATTTAAAATTTGCTTGTAGAAAATAGATTTATTACTTAAAAACAAGTTAATTACTTGAAAAACTAATTGTTTGAAAGTTTGATTATTGAAAATTAAAAAATCTGGAAATAAATTAATCTGAACATTTTTCCATTAGAAATTGAAAAATAAGGTTTTAGACCAACCCCATAATTTCCATTGGAATATTTTAGTAAAAACGCAGTTGGAAAAGCTGTTCATCTTTTTTGAAAAATAATTTTAAGCAAAATCTGAAATTTGCTTTTCTCATAATTTAATAAGTTTAATATTATAAAAATTAAAATTATTATTTTTTCATATTTCAATAGATTTAAATATGAAAAATTTATTAACTCAACAACATTGTTTTAACAACAAAAAAAATAAAATTTTATTTTTTTTAATTTTTTTCTTCCGAATTTTTTCTAATTTTTCTTCATTAGAAGTCATGGGGTGGTGGGGTTTTATAAACTCTCCAAACGAAACAAAGGGGTAATTGTTAACTTCATGTCAAGTTATATAAATAGTATTTAAAGAAAAAAATTCATTTGTATTCAAAGATGTTCAAAAATACTTGTTCAATTTATTCCATTTCAAATAACATTTCAAAATTCTATATATCATTTTTATTTTCGTTTTCCGAAAAGGAAAAATAAGATGTTTATGAGTTTTATGAAACACATCAATAAACTTATTCAAAAATGCAATAAAACAAAAATGATGTGAGGCAAACTATGTTAAGAAAAGCAAAAAATGTAACAATTGTCGGTAATGCCGAGTTTGCAGAAAATACAAATGTTTGGTATGGTGCGGTTATTCGTGCAGATGCAGGATCAATGAAAATCGGAGAAAACAGCAACATTCAAGATAATTGTGTTCTTCACAGTAATGTTGACCAGCTGACAACTATCGGGAAAAATGTTACAATTGGTCACAGTGCTGTTGTTCACGGCGCTATTATTGAAGATAATGTTATGATTGGCATGAATTCTACTATTTTAGACGGCGCTGTTATCGGCGAAGGAAGTATTGTCGGCGCAAACGCGTTAGTTCCTGCCGGCAAAATCATTCCGCCAAGAAGCATGGTTCTCGGCGTCCCCGGCAAAATTGTCCGCGAAGTTACCGAAGAAGAAATTCAGGCAACTATTCGAAATGCACTTTGGTATGTTGAATTATCCAAAACTTTGGAAAATTCAAAAGAAGAATAATTTCAAATTTTTCTTTATTTTTTTTCATTTTTCTACTTTTTTCATTTATTTTAATCTAACACAAACAGCATTTTGCTTTTTATTTTCATTTTTTGCTGACATGGTGTTTAAATAATTGTAAGTAATCTTACTTCTATGATTTCTTCCAAAAATATTCGTTTTCATGCGCCATCAAACACTTATATTATTCCTAAAAATTCCGTCATTGATCAAAATATAACAATTAGCGGCAATGCGATTGTCGGACCCGGCGTTCATTTTTGGAAAAATGTTAAAATTGACGGAAATGTGCAGATCGGAAAAGGCTGCATTATTGAAGGAAATCTGAAAGCCGGCAAAATCATTATCGGATCTCGTTCTAAAATCAAAGGAAATATTTTGGCAGAGTCTGACGTTTCTCTTTTTCAAAACACTTCTGTCCAATCCATCGAAAGCGGCGGAAACATCACAATTATGCAAAACTGCACAGTCGGCTACGCGAACGGAGAAACATTGGAAATCGTCGGAAAAGCAGAAGTCGGTAAAATCGGCTCAATCACGAAAATGACAGTCAGAGCTGAGTTTATCAATGAGCTTGAACCGGAAAATGAAGATGAAGAAATTAGCGAAGATGAAGAAATTAATGGAAATGAAGAAATTAATGAAGATGAAGATATCGGAAATGAAATCGAAATCAGTGAAGAAGAAAGTAATTTCGAAAACAAAAATATTGATGTTGATAAATCCGCACCAATCGAGACCCAAACAATTAAAAACGAGCTGATGCTCAACGCAAGTTTAAATTCATCAACGACCCCTATGCTTCAAATGGAAAACGACATCGAGAAACCTAAATCAGACATTAAAATTGAAGAGAAAGTTGAATCTTCAGATGCTGAAATTATTGATATGGAAGATGAATCGTCTCCGAAATCTTTTTCAGAATCTTTCGAGCGGTCTTCAGTTCAGCCGATAAATGTTTCAGCCGATGAAATCGAAGAAGTCGAAATTATTGAAAATGAAATCGTTGAAAATTCAAATGCAGCAGACAAATCCGCTTCTTCCAAAAATCTTAAAACGGTCGAAACACCTTTTGGAACAATCGTTATCGGTGAACAAGATTCCAGTGACACCGGTAAACAAAATGAAAATAAAAAAGAGCAATTCGCTTCCGTGATTCATACATCAAAAGAAGAGCAGCAAGCAGATTATGAAGCTGAATTAAAATCCAAATTTGGAAGACCAGCTTCTTCATCACCAATTTCAAAATCAGAGACTGGATTAAAAACTGAATCAAAAATCGAATCAAAGACTGAATCAAGAATTGAACCAAAAAAGGAAGCGCCGCTTAAAGCTGAAAAATCAAGATGGCCGGCGTTTGAACCTCAAAACGTCAAATCAGAAACCAAACAAATTCAATATGAAGAAATCAAAGACCGTGAATCCTTTAAGGCAAAAGAAAATCCGTCAGCATCAATTAAACAACCGGAATCTGTTAAGCAAACAGAAGCCGCTAAACAAGCCGAAATTTTCAAACAATCAAATGTTTCCAAAGCCAATCAAAAAATCGTTTTCGAAGAAATTCCAAGCGGAAGCCCAAGTGGAAAATTGAATTCAACTCAAGAGCATTCATCACAAAAACAAGGCGAAAATCAAAAACGAAATGAAAAGCAGAACGAAAAACAAAATGAAAAGCAAAGCGAAGAGCAAAAACAAGCTCAGCTTGAAGCTGAAAAATCAAAAGCATGGTATGAAGAACGCTATCAATCCGCGCCGCAAAAGAAAAAAGAGTATCCGCCTTACATTTAATTTTCAAAAAAATACTGGGCTGAAATTTTCTCAAAATCAATTATTTTAAAAGTTGAAAATTTTTTAAGTTAAAAAATTTTAAAAATTGAGAAATGATTAAAAGAATTTGTTGCCGAATCGGCAACAAACAAACTATTTTTTAATTTTGCTGTTTCAAAATTATTGATTAGATTAATTAAAATCCAATCAATTTTGAGCGGCAAAAATCTTCATGTCTGCCGGTATTTTTACAACATTTCCTGTTTTTAAACCAACCAAGTTTTTGATACCTTGATCAGCAGCGATATCCACAATTCTTTGTGTAATCATACCGTCAAAAATAATCGTTTCTGCATCGCTAATGCCGTTTTTCAATGCACCTGCCAAATCTCTTACAGGCATTTCAAAAATGACAGCATTGTCTTTGTCTAAAACCTTAGAAGTTAATGTTCCGGAAATTGCTTCCATTTCGCTGTCAAAAGGCGCCGGAATAGAAGGCTTCTTTTCAAAAGACTCTTCTTCTCTTTTGCTTCTTCTGTTCTCTCCAAAATCTCTTTCCTTTGAAAATTCTCTTTCTCCGGGTTCTCTGTCCTTCGAAAATCCTCTTTCCCTAGTGTTTCTTCTCGGTGCTTTTTCAGCTTCTTCTTCATCTGCCTGCACCGCGTTTCGACGTCCGCGTCTCGGCTTTTCTTCGCTGCTTAATGATTCTTTATCCAAATCAACATATCTGACGGAAATCTGATCATCAATTTCTTCCGGATTTGGTTTTTGAGGTTGAGATCTTGAACGAATTTGTCGAGCCTGACGAATCGGATATTCTTCGCTTTCGTCATCAATTTGCTTTGATTCTTCAGCATTTCTGAAAGATTTTCTTTCGGTCGATCTTCCAACTGTTCTTTCCGATCGGTCGGTTACTCTTTCTGATCTTTCAACGTTTCTTTCCGGTCTGTCGCTGTTTCTCGTCGGTCTTTCAGTCACTCTTTCCGATCTTTCAACATTTCTTTCCGATCTGTCGCCACTTCTTGTTGGTCTTTCAGTTACTCTTTCCGACCTTTCAATTGTTCTTTCCGGTTTGTCGGTCAATCTTTCGGTGCGGCTTTTTCTGACAGGCTCTGCTCGTTTCTCTTCTTCTTCATCAAATGATTTTCGAATCGGAGTTACTCTTTTTGAAGGTGTTTTTTCAACAGGCTTGTCGGAACGAATTGCTCTGGATTCAGGCTCAGCAACTCTTTTTGTTCTTTTAGAAGCCGGTAAGACAATACCGAATTTTTCAATATATTGGTCGGTTGTCATCTTACGGCGAAGCGCCATCACAATTTCTTTTTGAATCAAATCCTCGACAGCTTTTCCATCCGGCGGTCTGGCAACGGAATCAACATTGGTCAACTGAATTAATTCACGAATAATTAATTCGCCGCCACGGTCGCCGTCTGTAAAAACAGTAACCTTTTTACCTTTCAGCAAATCCACGACTTCCGACGGAATATTTGTTCCGCCGACACTGATTGTGTTTTTTATGCCGTATTTTAAAAGTGTTAAAACGTCGGCGCGTCCTTCAACAACGATAATTTCATTGGAATTATATTCCGGACCTGCCGGCAATTTATTTTTACCGTAAGAAGTGATGCCTTCAACACGAACAGATTCGCGAATAACATCTGTGATTTCCTGAGCTTCCAATAAATCTTCATCAAACATCGTTTTGTAAATGTTTTTGGCACGCTCGACAATGTCAACGCGTTTTGAAGCGCGAACATCTTCGATTTTTGTCACTTCAATCTTCGCAACGCACGGACCGACACGGTCAATCGTTTCAAGAGAAGCAGCCAAAACAGAAGTTTTTACTTTGTCCAAGCTGGACGGAATGAAAATATTTCCGCGGGTTTTTCCGTTTTTGGTTGTAACCATAACTTCAATTCTGCCGATTCTGCCGGTTTTTTGAAGTTCGCGCAAATCTAAATCTGTTCCGAGAAGTCCTTCGGTTTGACCGAAAATAGCACCGACAATATCCGGTCGTTCAATAACGCCGTCAGCGGTGATTTTTGTTCTGATAATATATTTTGTTGTGTCTTCATTTTGCATGATTTTTGTCTCCCTGAAGGATCCAAAAATACAAACAGATGAAAAAAAAGTCTGAAAAATTCAGAAATTGATTCTAAATTTGATTGAAGTGATGTTGAATACTGATCTCGATTTTTATAAAATCGAATGTTTCGGCATTCTATTTTTTTTGTATTTTTTAATTAAATTGCTTCGCATTTTTAACAAAAGCGGACAAAATATCAGTGTATCAGTACAATTTTCTCGAATATTTTTCGATGCAAGCCGGCATTTTTTCATAATTTTACAAATATTTGAAACAAATCTTTTGAATCGAATTTCCGATTTGTTTTGCAAATTTGTTTTTTGTAATAATTGTTTCTGCAATTTTTATTTAATTTGCAATTTTTTAATTTGCCTTGCAGCTTTGCATTTTTGCTTAGCTTATTGTTTTTCAGCATTAAGATCTGAAAAGTCAGCTTTTAGCTTTGATAATTTGGATTGTATGAGATATATGAAACTCGCTTAAATTGAATTTTAATTGAAGTTTCGGTTTTGTACTGATGAAACTTGACTTCTCAAGTTATTGTAATTTTGTCGGCTTTTTGCCGCTTGCAGTTTTATTTGCAATTTAATTTATTTAATGAACCGCTCACACTTGAATCTGATTTCCGGCTAACTTTAATTTTTCGAAATTATCCTAATAATTTTCGATTTTGCTTGGAAATTTCATTGATTTCGTTTGTCGTGATTTTACGGGTTAGACCTGTTTTGCATCTGTTCAAACTCTTGGTTTGGTGCATATTCACCCGGTCGGTTATGAAATTTAATTTTTCAATCAATTTGGATTTGAATCAATTTAAGATTGCAGAACTTAATTTTTCTGATATCTGTAAATTTTTGAATTCATTGATAATTTTTTTTATTTCGGCAGAGCCGAATTGTTTCAATCATGAAATTTTATTCATGAATAATATGAAGGTGATAATTTGCAATTTTTGCAATATTTATTAGTTAAATTGGTAATTTGGTTCAATTCAAGCGAAATTATTTTTATTTTATAAATGTCGGTGCAGCCGACTTAATTTATATAATTTACGTCGAATCTGTTTTGCTCATATTGAATTTTTGAAATTTTTCAGTTGTTTCATGCTTCAAAATGAACATTATTGAAACATTGTTTTGCTTTAATAAGGTTTGTGGTAAATAATTTTTTCAGGTATATTTTAAAAATATCGAAAAATTGAAAATAAGAAAAATCAGAACTTTGCAAAGGCAAAAAACGAAAAATTAAGGAAATGAAAAAGTGAAAGTAAAGAAATTAAGAAAACAAAGTTAAAGCAATAAAAAAAGTGAAAATTAAGAAAGAACAAAAAATTGAATAAAAGCAGAATTATTCATAAATTTCTAAAATATATTCTGCCGGAATTTCATCAGCCAACAAAATGTCACTGTTGGCGACCATAATATTTAAGCCGTCATCAACCGCTGCCGCGGCATCTATTTTGAATATTGACGGATTTTCCATGTGAACCATTGCAACTTCAACGGCTTTTTCAAGCGTTGTGCTTAAATGGACATATTTTTGCTTTAACGGCAAAATTCCTTCTTCTAAAATAATATCGACTTCTTCGGGATTGACACCGAAATAAGCGAAATCACTTTCATAAAGAGGATAATCCAAAACGACATCAATCGAATGACCGTAAACCGCTCGAATTTTACCGCCGGATATTTCATATCTTCCCTTTTTATCAGATTCAACAAGAGCGTAAACATGATATTTTTTCGGCCATTTGTATTTTCTGGCTGCTGCTGCTGTTAATGCGTTGATACTGACCCAACCGTCTTCATACATCGAAAGTCCGAGTTTGGACGGAAAATGCCTTAATGCGCCTGAAATAAAGCGCCCGAGTCTGTCTTCTCTGTCATCATCCAGAACAAACTGTCCTTCTTGATCGCAATCAGGACATGCTTCTCCTCTGAAACATCCATGCTCTTCACAGCGTCGAATCATAATAAAAGAATAAACAGTATTTATTATATAAATAAAAGTTGCTTCAAAGGATTTTTCAAAAGATTCCGCCGCTTTTTTCGATATTGGATTCAGTCACAAGTTGTCGCTTTTTTAATCCGGTTTTGTTTGAACAGCAAGGTAAAAATAGGAGAGTGAATTACTAAGAATAGAAAATTAGTTTAAGTTCGTAAATTGAATTTCGAATGAATTTCAAATTTAATTTTGAACATTGAGCTGATATGACTTATTAAATTTATATCAACAATTTCCATCTACAGCAACCAAATTGTTTTTTCAAATCAACCTTTGTCCGTGTACCCAAGAGCCGTTTATCAGTTTTTCACTCTGCTTTCTCAGATGATTTCACTTTAATTGTCATAATCATCAATTCCGGTCTCGGTGAAGTTTACAAAATTCAACAAATCAGGTAAAAATATGGCAGAATTAAAAGAAATCTATGAAAAAGTCAGTCATTTAATCAACTACGAAGATTTTCTCGCAAAAGTCGAAGAGCGAAAAGAAGCGCTCGGCGGTCTTTGTGATGATGAAATGTGCGCTCGTTTGGTTTTAAGCGACCTCGGCATTTCAAGCACAGAAAGAGAAGTCGTCATGATTGAATCCATTAATGAAAACAGCGGCAACATTTCCTTTACGGCAAAAGTTCTTAACATTTATGACCCGCGTGAATTCAATCGCGCCGACGGCACAATCGGCCGCGTCGCAACAGTTATCGCCGGCGACTCAACCGGAAAAATCCGTCTTTCCATCTGGGATTCAAAAGTTGATATCATTGAAAACGGCGAAGTCAAATCCGGCTCAAGCGTCTTAATTTCAGGATACACCAAAAGCGGTATGAACGGTCCTGAAGTTCATGTCGGCAACAACGGTCTTTTTGCGCTCAGCGAAGAAGAAATCGAATACGAAATTCCGGTTCGAAAAATTAACGAAATCAAAGACGGTATGAACGATATTGTTGTTCTCGGTAAAGTTTTGGATTTGGGACAAGTCAAAACATTTTCAAGAAAAGACGGCGGCGAAGGTCGTGTTTCAAATATGACAATCGGCGACCCGACCGGAACAATCCGTGTCAGCCTTTGGGATGACAAATCACAATTGGTCGAAGAATTAACAATCGGCGCATCTGTTAAAATTCAAAATGCGTATTCCAAAGTCAATAACTTCTCTCAAAAAGTCGAACTTTCCGCCGGAAATTCCGCCGCAATCGACATTATTGATACAGAAGTCGAATACGAACAGAAATTCTCTAAAATCTCCGAAATCGAAGACGGCATGAACGGCGTCAATCTTTCCGGTGTCATTTTAGATATTTCAGATGTCCGCACTTTCAGCAGAAAAGACGGCAGCGAAGGAACAATCGGAACATTTACAATCGGTGACGACACCGGCAAAATCCGTGTCAGTCTCTGGGATGACAAAACCATTTATTTGGACGAATTCGATTTCGGTGAATCCGTTGACATTCTTAACGCTTACTCACGCTTGAACAATTTCAGCCAAACCGTTGAATTAAACATCGGCTCCCGTGGAAATGTGATTGCTTCCGAAAAAGAAGTTCTTTATCAGGAAAAATTCGACAACATCAACGACATTCTTCCCGGAAAATCTTATTCCGTTCAAGGCCGCATTATTGAAATCGGCGAAGTTCGCGAATTTGAAAGAGATGACGGAACACAAAATTCCGTTTCAAATGTTGAACTCGAAGACGATACAGGCAAAATCCGCGTTGCTCTTTGGGGCGAACACGCCGACATTGTCAACAGCGTTCAAATCGGAATGACTGTTCGAATCAGCGATGCTTTTTCAAAATTCGGCATGAACGAGGAAATCGAATTGAGTGCCGGAAATAAAACCAGAGTGACAATCCTCTGATTTTATTTTTATAAATTTTAGAATTTTAAACCCCTTTGTTTCCATTTTTCCATCGGAAATTCAGGGGTTAAAATTTGCAGTTTTTAATCTAAATTATTTATTTTTTGAATTTATTGTTTAGTTTTTTTATATTGCTAATTTTTTCATTTTGAATTGTATGCTACATTTTTGAAATTTTGAATTCTAACGAGGACTTTACATGATAGGGAAAAAGCGATTAACCGAGAAATCTCATCAGCCTCAGAAAGAGTTTATTCGGGTTTTCATGGGCGATGATGCTTGGAGTCGTTTAATGCGTTTTGAAGACATGCTGAAAGTAAATTATGATTTAAATCGCGAAATAAAGTTTCCTTTCGGAAATGATTACGGTTGGAGTTTTCGATATACTCATAAAAAATCGCTGTTGCTTTATGTGTTTTTTGAAGAAAACGGGTTTTGCTGTACCATCTCTATTAACGATAAAGGAGCGCAGGAGGTAGAATCCATATTGAGCGATTTGCAGCCGGAAATACAAACCCTCTGGAATAATCGCTATCCTTGCGGTGATTTCGGCGGTTGGATACATCATTCAGTTGAAACCGATAGTGAGCTGCCTGATCTCATTCGGTTAATAGGTATCAAGGTAAAGCCGAAAAAATTGCGAAACCAATCTGATATCTGAAAAATGCAAATGGAAACTTAAAAAATGAATGAAAGGTGCATTTCGCGCTTTATTTTGCTTGCTGCTTGCGTTTTATTTGTTTTTTTACTTGCTTTGTTTTTGGTTGGCATTTGTGTTTTATTTCATCGTTTAAATAAAACAAACTATTTAACCTTGTAAAGTAATGTTTAACATATACGGAAATTAACTTTTGGGGGAAACAAATGATACAAAAACCAAATACCAGAGCATTATTGTTCGACGCTATTTCTGACTTTTGCAAACCTGCGATAAAACGCAAAGCTGTTGGGGAATTCCAACGGTTTCATGTTTTAAAACGCATTTGCGGAAGTGATTCAAAATATGTCTGAAAAGTCAGATCTCAAATTTAATTTTGAACCTGATTTCTTTTCATTTCTGCTGTTTTCAAATAAGAAGAGGTTACCCTCTCGATATTTGATTCAAAATCAATTCTCGATTTTATTTGATTATTTTGAAATTTTGAATCGTTTGAATTTTTTTTCCGTAAAAATTTAAAAACTGATTTAATTTGACAATCCAGTCACATCAAAGTTCATAAAAAAATACCAATTCAGGAGGAAATCCATGAAGATGAAAAGTATCATGAGTTCTCCGGTTTATATTTTAAAACCGGAAGAAACAGTTGCACAAGCACGAAATCTTATGATGAAATATAAAGTCGGTTCCGTCTTAATTGTTAACGGCTCGACTGTTTCGGGAATTTTTACGAAAGCTGATTTGAATATGAAATTGTTTGAAGGCGAAGCGGCTTGGAAACGCCGCCCGATTGATCAAATTCCGATTAAGTCAGTAATGACAGCGGATGTTGCAACATTGCCTCCGAATTCATCAGTTGCAGAAGCAGCAAAGGTGATGAGCGAGAAAAAAATCGATCACATTCCGATTTTTGAAAAGGAAATTTTCGGAATTGTTTCAAAAACAGATTTAATTCGATTTGCAGCCGAAAACGAAATCGTCGGCAAAGTCGGCGACGCCGGCTTGGGAAAAGCAGTTGTTGTCAACACAAATCACACACTGAATCACATTATTGATGAAATGAGCAAAAACGCCGTCCAAAAAGTCATTGTCATGGATAACAACGAAAAGGCAGTCGGAATCGTTTCCGTCAAAGATCTTTCCGCAAATGAATTCATCGACGCCGACGGCAAAAGATCGCTTCGAGACACCAAAAAAGGCTCTTCAAAAGCATTCAGATATGCAATTGATGTTCCTTTCATTGCCGAAGATATCATGACAAATATCATTGCAGTAGACGTCAGCGAATCTGTTTCGTCGGCAGCTCGAAAAATCATTGAAAACAATGTTGTTTCGCTTCCGATGACGCGAAACGGAAAAATTGAAGGCATGATTTCAAAAGATGATATTGTAAAATGGATCGCTGAAAATTACAATGCGGTCGAATAAATTGAGACACAATTCAATGACTTGAACGAATATAAACGAATTGAATAAATCGAACGAATCCGAATAAAATTCGAAAAATAACTTTGAGGTTCCGAAATTTCGCAAACGGCGAAAATCAGGAACAAACATTTCAAATTTATGATTGAGCTGGTTGAAATTGAATCGTGTTTAAAATAAATCAAAATTCAGCCGCTTGATTATATAAAATAAAAAACGACATAATTAACCTAAAAATTTAATCAATCTCAAAAAGGTGAAAATATTATGCAGGTTAAAGATATCATGGTCGCTCCGCCGACAATTGATAAATCGGCAAAGATTTCAAACGCGCTTGGAATTATGGAGAAGAAAAATACAAGGCGTCTTCTTGTCACTCATAATAACGAAGTGACAGGCATTTTGACAATGCGTGGTCTTGCCAAAGAACTCGGGACAAAAAAGAGGACAAAGCCTGCTTCCTCTCTTCCGGTGGTAACAGCTGTTACAACAAATTTCACGTTCGTCAAACCGATTACAAAGTTTGAAATTGCCGCAAAAATCTTGAAAGAAAAAGGCGGCGTGCTTTTGGTATCGGAAAATGAAAAAGATGTTCTCGGCTGGATTACGCCAAACGAAATCATCGGCGCCTACGACTTTAACGGTCAGGCAAAGGATGTGATGTTCCAAAAAACAATTATCACAATCAATTCCAACGAGCGCTTGGTTCACGCGCGCTATTTGATGCTTGAAAACAATATCGGAAGAATTCCTGTCTTGGAAGACGGAAAACTTGTCGGCATTATTTCAGAACGCGATGTCGCTGTTGCTTTCCAGGAATTCAAGGACAGCGTTCCCGATAATCATCAGGAAGCCCAAATCAAAAATCTCCTCGTTGCTGATGTAATGTCCAGAAATGCCTTGACGGCTTCCCCGACAGCGTCGGCAGAAAAAATCGTCAGCTGCATTGTTCACAAAAATATCGGTATCATTCCGATTTTGGACGACAATGAAAAATTGGTCGGAATTATCACCCGAAGAAGTTTGCTCTTGGCGATTCCGACTTTGGAATAAAATTTGAACATTTTGAGCATTTTAATATTTTGAAAAATTTCAAATATTTTTTGAAAGCAGAGAAATCTGCTTTCTCATTTTTCTTTTGCAATCAATTTATTAAGTTCCGATTCCTTTTTCTGCCATGGAAAATTTTTCGATTTCAGTTCGAAAAGCCGAAATTGCGGATATTGACGGCATTATGAATGTTGAGCAATCGTCTTTTCATTCAAGCATTATCGAATCTCAAAAAACATTTGAAGATCGCATTTCTTTATTTTCAGACGGATTTTTGGTTGCCGTTATTGAAAATCAAATTGCCGGCTACATTTCTTCTGAACTTTGGAAATTCTCGGAAGAAGCGCCGATTTCAAATTTCAGCTTGAATCATTCCATTTTCGAAACGCATTGCGATGACGGCGAAGAACTTTATATTTCTTCAATTGCCGTTGACCCGAAATTTCGCGGCGGTAAAATCGGAAAACGTCTTTTTGAAGAGCTTTTAAAAACAATTCCGAAAAAATACAAGCTGAAAAGCATGATTTTAATTGTAAACAGCAATTGGGAATTTGCATATAATATGTATCAAAAGGAAGGATTTATTGAAATTTGCAGAATTCCGGATTTCTTTTCATCATCAGAAACAGGAATTGTTATGAGAAAACCTTAATAATTTATTAAAATTCATTGTTAAAATTATTTGATTCCGACAAAAATTAGGCAAAACATCTAAAATATTTATATTGGATTTAGGTATTTATTCAATTTATATCGCTTTTACATTTTTATAAATTTTACAACTTTAAGGGAAGAAAAAAAATGACAAATATTGCAATTATCGGAGACGAGCAATCCGGACGCACATCGCTCGGGGGCAAGCTCGGGAAAAAAGGAACGGATTCGGATATCACTCTTTTCAATGACGACCGCCACGAACAAAAATATGTTTATGTTGATGCAAAATCTTATCCGAAATCAATGAAGTCGATTGTTGCGGCTTTGAATTTGTCTGACATGGCACTTCTTTGCGTTACGCCCAACGGATTAACGCCGATTGTCGGCGAATGTATTGTTGCGTTGGATTTGCTTCAATTTAAACGCGGCGTCATCGTTGTTACAAAATCTGACACAAGCTACCCGATGGAAATTGACGCTTTCAAAGAAAAATTGAAAAAGATTACTGCCGGAACCGTTCTTGAAAACTGGGATATCGTTTCATTGAATACAAATAAAGATGCGTCGAATGCTTTTGAAGGAATTGACGAATTAAAAGAAAAAATTCATGAATTCGGCGCTGAGATTGAAAAAGAACAGCGCGAAAAAGATCATCTTCCGCCGCGTGTTGTTATCGACCACTTTTTCAACGTTACCGGAATCGGTATCGTTATTCTCGGAAAAGTTTTGCAGGGAACAATTCACACGCACGATAAAATCGGTTTGTATCCCGTTGATAAGAAAATCGATATCCGCTCCATTCAAACACATGACATTGATGTTAAATCCGCAGGAACCGGCGCTCGAGTCGGCACAGGCTTGAAAGGTCTTTTAGAGCGCGAGCTTGAACGCGGATTTTTGTTATCCAATAATGAAATGTTTGGAACTGAATTTGAAATGGAATGTCAGCTTTCAAAGTTTGCAAAAGGCGGCATTAAGCTTGATGATGTTTTGCATATGTTTGTCGGCCTTCAATCCGATCCGGTTCGTGTCAAGAAAATCACAGTAAACGGTTCCGAAACCGAAAAGCTCAACGCCGGCGAAACCGGCATTTTAAAATTGGTTGGCGGCAAAAAAATCGCTTACAGCAAAGAAGATTTGTTCTTGTTTGCCAGTTTGGCGGAAAGTCAAAGATTTACGGCAACGGGAAAAGTTGTTTAAATCAATAATTAAAAAACGAACAAAAAAGTTAAAAAACACGAAAAAACAAAAAATTAAAAAAACAAATGAAAAATGATTGAAACTCCAATCATTTTTTCTTTTTTCTTGTATTTTCACCAATTAATGCGTAAACCGGCGAAAATCTGGTGTATGCTGTTGTCAAACCGGCAAGCGCCGCAAGACCGAGCAAGTATCTGGCAATAAATCCTCTTTTGATGAATACCAAGCCGACAAGCGCCGCAATTCCGATAACGGCTCGAATTGTTCGGTCTCTTTTGCCGATATTATGTTCTAAATTGAGCAAGCCATCTTTGTTAATCAAAGTTTTCAGACCGGGAACTCCGATGAAATGTTCAAGAATCATCCAAATCATATTCTACCTCTCTGTTTTTCAATATCAAATTAAGTCGGTTTATGAATTTTTTATAAATCAATATTTGAAGATTAGTGTTGTTAGTATATAACCATTTAATCTTTTTCATTTTTCTTCAAAAACATTTGTCATTTTTTTAAAAGACAATTATTTTTTTTCGTGTCTCTTCGTCTGGATTTTTATTTGTAATTTTTTTACAAATGAACAATAACATTTTTATACATGCATGCAATTTCTAAAATTGCTGTTGGATTTTATTATTAGAAATATTCGTATTTTTAGTAAAATCTAAAACCACACATTCTATAACCACAAACCATATTAAAACACACACACGAGTTCCCCTAATGACCGGGAACTCATTCTTTTTATCTTTTTCAATTCCTTTTAATTTAATTTTTCGAAAATTTTTCGTTTCTGAATCTTCTTATACTATCAGCGCATTTTCTTTTTGTAAAACCGTTCAAGCTGCTGATTCTATGACGTTCTGTAACATTGCCAAAAATTTTCAAAGTTTACCGGCGGAATTTCCGGTAAATATTCAGGAAGCGGCAGATTCGGGATTTTCATGGATTTCAAACCGTTTTGCTGACGGCAGCATTTCTTTTTCAGATATTTCAGTGAAAGATTTATCCAATCTGATTCTTTCTCATCTTCATTGGAATTATCCTCAAATTTCATTTTTATATCTTCAAACACTGCTTTTAAAGCAGGACGAAGAAGGCTCATTCGGCGACCTGCGGGAAACCTCTCGAGCAATTTCATGTCTTTCGGCAGCGTTTTCATATTTTGAATCCCACGCCCCTGATTTTGATAACACATCAATTCTCAGCGCACGCGGAAGAGCAGTTATTTATCTTTTAGAACAAAGAGAAAATTGGGGCGGCAATCTTTATGATACCGTTTATATTCTGCCGGCGTTAGCTGATTCCGGAATCTTTGAAGAAGAATTGTGTTTAAATTTATGTGAAAACGACAGCCTCGACCGGCAACATCCCGGAACGACAGCCTTGATTGCTACCGCTCTTCAAAAACAAAAAAATCTTGGTTTATTCAACGATGTCGCAGATTTCACAATTTTTGAATTCATTTCCGAAAAATTGAAATGGCTGAGTTCTGTTCGCGCAGACGGTTTTTGGAATTATACAGCAACAAGCAACTTAGTTCTTCAAACTTTTATTTTATGCAATCAAAAACATGAAGCCCAAAAATCTTTTTCATGGCTTTTGAATTCTCAAAAAGAAGACGGTTCTTGGGAACACGATTTAAACACTACGTCTCTTTCTCTTTTGACACTTTAGCAGCTGTCAGCATGAATTTATATTGTCGATTGCTGTCGGCGTCAAAATTCGCGCATTAAAAATGAAACGCGGCAGCATAAATGCTCGCGGTTTGTAAAATTATTTGGCGGAAGTTATTAATTAAAAAAGAAACTAAGTGAAAAGGTGTTTTTCAGTGCTTTAAGTGAAAAAACAGGTTGAAAAGCGCAAACGAATGACACAAACAAGTAAAAAAACAAATAAACAAACGATCAACGCAAATCAAGTAAAAATAAACAAACAAAAAAAGTTCAAATAAAACTCAATTTATTCGGCTGGAAATCTGGTCAGGTAGACCGAATGGACTCTAGATCCGTTTAGCCGGGTTAGATTCCCGGGATTTCCGCATTTTAATTATAAAACAAGAATGACAAAATCCAATCTTGTAATTCAAAAATAAATCAAAAAAGGAGGAAACACATGGCAGACAGACCAATGCTTGAAAGACTTGTCAAATTGAATGACGTTTGGCTTTCGCGAAAAGACGTTTTGCACGGTATTCAAAAATACGATGTTTCCACCAAAAAAATAAGAATTACAACAGATTGCGGCGAAATCATTACTGTCAATAATTCAAGGCGCAGCGCCTCGGCACGTTCCCTGAGAAATTCCAAATACCGAAAAGTTTGCAAACACTGCAAATTATCGGAAGAGCGCATCAATCGCTTTGTTGCAAAGGATTTCTACGATCCGGGAATCACTTATGTTGAAGCGCCTGTTAAAAAATCCGCGCCGAAAAAAGTGCTTAAAAAAGGAATGACTGCTCAAACGCAGTCGGCAGAAGCATCGCCTGCGGCGGTATCTGCGGAATCACCGGCAATAAAAACAGAGGAGTCTGCTTCCATGCCCGTAAATGAAAAGAAAGAAAAATTTTCGCCGTCTCAGAAAAAAAGACTCGAAGCATTAATGGTTGCCGATGAAATTGATTTGAATGATTCAAATCTTTCAGATTATGCAACGCTTGAAGCGGATTTAACAGCTCAGAGAAAAGCGGAGCTTCGAGACATTTATGCAAACAGCCGCGAGCATATGCTGGCAAAGCTGGAACGCGATATTTCTGCCTTTTTAATTTCAAAAGGATTTATCGAAATCAAATCCTCAATTCTCATTCCGGAAGAATATATTGTTCGAATGGGCATTGACAAAGATTTGGAGCTTTCAAAACAAGTTTTCAGAACAGATGACGGGCAGTGTCTTCGACCGATGCTCGCGCCGGTTCTTTATAATTATCTTCGCCGTTTTGACAAAATCCTGCCGGATCCGATTAAAATTTTTGAAATCGGTCCTTGCTATCGTAAAGAATCTGACGGCAGCAGTCATTTGGAAGAATTTACAATGGTTAATTTCTGTCAAATGGGCGAAGGATCAACACGGGAAAACCTTGTTCAACTTTTGGACGAGTTTTTAACTTATCTCGGAATCGAATACAAAATCGAAGGCGACGAATGTATGGTTTACGGTGCGACAGTTGATGTTATGCACGGTGACATGGAATTGTCTTCAGCTGTAGTCGGTCCGGTGCCGATGGATATTGATTGGGGGATCAATAAACCGTGGATTGGCGCAGGATTTGGTTTAGAGCGCCTGCTCAAAGCCAAATACAAATTTAAAAACATTAAGCGTGGAAGCCGTTCCGAATATTATTACAACGGTATTTACACAAATCTGTAAGCAGCAAACACAAGTCTTCGCTGCAAACAGATGCGAATCACATTGCAAACAGCAAGCGTGAGCCGCAAATTGAATAGATTAGAAAAAAATCGGGGGTTAATGACATTGGATTTTTTTTCGAGAATGGATAATGGTGAATATCAGCAATTTATTGATGACATTATTCAAAAGAAACCGCTAACGGATGAAATGATTCGTGAGCTGCTTTTTGTCACTGATGAAGTCGGTCTTCAAAAAATGTTTTCGGCTGCCGTGAAAGTGAAAGAGCATTTCTTTTCAAATCAAGTTTATCTTTACAGCTTTGTTTATTTTTCAACTTACTGCAAGAACCGATGCGCTTTTTGCTATTATAATGCTGCAAACAAAATTGATCGATATCGTTTAACGCCCGAAGAGCTTCGCGGCATGTGCGCCGATTTGAAAAACGAAGGCGTTCACATGATCGATTTAACGATGGGCGAAGATCCGCATTTTCACAATCACCCCGAAAACCTTTTGGAATTTGTCAAAATCGCAAAAGAAGTCACAGGTTTGCCGGTTATGGTTTCTCCCGGTGTTGTGAACGATGATTTCATTTCAGCTTTAAAAGATGCGGGCGCCGACTTTTTTGCGCTTTATCAAGAAACGTATCAAGAAGAACTTTATGAAAAACTTCGCACCGGACAATCTTTTGAAGACCGAATCCAAGCTCGAAATTCCGCAAAAGCTGCCGGAATCTGCATTGAAGACGGACTTTTGACCGGATTTTCAAAAATCAAATCAACCGACGGTATTTCTGTAAATCCGTCCGTTGCAGACGATATTGAATCGGCAATCGCATCCATTCGCGGAATGCAAAAAGCTGATCCGGATCAGGTTCGCGTAATGACGTTTGAGCCGCAGCCGGGAACGCCGCTGGCAGAAACTGTTCAGGCATCTGATTTGATGGAACTCAAAGTCATTGCCGTTCTGCGTTTTGTTTTTCCCGACAGATTTATTCCGGCATCCCTTGACGTTGCCGGCATTGACGGCATGGTTGACAGATTAAACGCCGGCGCGAATGTGGTGACTTCTATTATTTCCGCCGATTCAAAGCTGGAAGGCGTTGTGAATTTTGACCGCGACGTTTCTTTGAATGAAAGAAAAAGAGACGCGAAAAGCGTCATTGAACGGCTTCAAACGATGGGTCTTCAAAGCGGCAGCCAAGAAGATTTTGAGAAATATTTGAACCGAAACAAAATGAAAAACGGAGAATGTTGAGAATGACGAACACAACTGTTTGCTTATCTTCTATTGTTCCCGATTTTAAATCAAAATATGCCGGAAAAAAAATTTGCCTTATCGGCGGCAAACTTCAGGGCGTCGAAGCCGCTTATTTGGCAAAAAAAGCAGGACTTTATGTTATTCTGATTGACAAAAATCCGTCGGCGCTTGCGCAAAATCTTTGCGATGAATTTCATTGTTTTGATATTACAAAAAAAAGTGAAAAATCGAGATTTATCGAACTTTCAAAAAAGTCGGATTATATGATTCCCGTAAACGAAAATGAAAAGACGATTTCGTTTTTAAAATCTGCTGTAAAGGAAATCATTGAAGCCGATTGCAAATTTTTGTTTGATTTTGACGCTTATTACATCAGCAGCGACAAAACCCGATCCAAAAATTATTTCAAAAAAATGAATATTCCGACACCGGCAGATAAACCCGACGAGCCGCCGTATTTTGTAAAACCGCCGGCAGAAAGCGGCAGTATCGGCGCGCGCATTCTTTATTCCGATGACGAACTGAAAACAGTGCCGAAAAATTATTTGATTGAAGAATATTTGACCGGTCCGGTCATTTCTTTAGAAGTTATCGGCAACGGCCGCGATTATATCATTGCAAAAGAAACGCATATTCATATTGATGACGTTTATGACTGCTCAATGGTTACACCGCTTCCCGCTGATGAAACTTATCGGAAAATCACTTATGATTTGGCAAAAGGATTGAAGCTGAAAGGCATTATGGATGTCGAAGCAATTGACAGTCAAAAAGGATGGAAAGTGCTTGAAATCGATGCGCGTTTCCCGAGTCAAACGCCGATTTGCGTTTATTTTTCATCGGGAATCAATTTGCTTCTTTTGTTAATCGAATCCTTTGAGAATGAAAAAACATTTTCGGAAAACGGAATTTTGAATTCCGTCAATCCGAAATACATCGACGCCTATTGCATTTTCGAACATTTCCAAAAAGAGAACGGCAAACTCATTTCCGGCGGCGAGCATTTAATTTCAGCCGGCTGCGACTTTCATAAATTTGATGACGGAACAGAGTCCGGCATTGAAATTTTTGAATGCTCCGGCGATAACGAATATTCAGCTTACACAGTGATTACTTATTCAAAAACAGAAAGCGAAGCAAGAGAAAAGCGCGAGAAAGCGAAAGCTTTGATTTTACAATAATCGAAAAGAGGATGGACAGGAACAATTATGGCACTTTTAACTCCCGAAGATTTAGCAAATATGACGGATGCGCTTGTTGAAAGCGATCGCATGATTATGGAATTGACAAATTATTCATTAGACGGTCTTTGCCGCGAAATTTATAAAACGTCGCAGCGCAGCGAAAAAATCGCAATTATTCCGATTACAGCCGGAAACGGTATCATTGGAAGCTTTTCAGAATCGCTTCTTTTCACTGTTCAGCATTTCGGAATGAATGGATTCATTACAAAAGAAACTGATGTCGCCGGCTATTATGAAGCCGTTAAAAACGGCGCCGATATCATTTTAATGGCAGATGATTTGGCTTATGTCGCGCACAACATCAAAAACGGCAAAATCGCTCACAATCAAATCTGCACCGGCAGAATTTATGCTGAAATTCTTTGTTACGCCGGCGACTATTCCGATGATAAAGATGTTCTTGTAATCGGTCTCGGCAAAGTCGGGACGCCCGCTCTTGAAGCATTGCTAAATAAAAATCAAAATGTTTACGTTTACGATGTCGATCCGAATCGCGTCGATGAAATCATGTCTCAGTATCCGGTTTCAAAATACAATGAAGCCGACGGCAAAAGCTTTTCAAAAATATTTGAAGCAACGCCGGCAGCCGACACAATTTTCGAGTCCGCGCTCAAACAAGATTGTCTGGTTTCAACGCCCGGAATTCCGCTCGGCATTTCAAAAAAGCTCATTGAAAAATATAATGTCCGCGTTGTTCAAGAACCGCTCGGTATCGGAACATTGAGTATGTTGTATGCGGTTTTTGATGATTCTTAAAAATAAAAAATGAAAAAACAAAAACATAAAAAATAAAAACGAAACTTTGTTTTTTCATTTCAATTTCAGCAATCCCTGAACAACGAGATCCCTTTCATCAGTCCGATACATATCGGAAATTGAAACATTTTCATTTGTGTAAAAATCCAAACCGCGAACGATAACTGCGGGATAGCCGAATCCGCCTTCACCCATAATTAAATTTGCGGCGCCGGCAATTTCATCAACAACAGCTTCTTCTGAAATTTCCAAAACTTTGCCGTACAAATCTTTTTCGCCGATCCATGCCCGAATCGGTTTAATATTGTAAAGACCGATAGCGACATTGGTTTGTCCTTCTTTAAAGGCGCGGCCATTTGTATCTGTAATAATAATACTGATTTTCTTTTGCGTTTTTTCTTCAATCGCTTTTCCGATTTCAGCGGCGCAAATGTCGGGTTTTTCGGGAAGTTTTAAAAGAAAATCGCTGCCGACGTTAGATGCGTCAATTCCGGCATTAATGCAAACGTGACCGTTTTTATTGCGAACCAACATGAACGGGGCTTCTGTTAAAACTTCAATGCTTTCATTTAAAATCGCTTGAACAAAACGCGGGTCTTTGCCGTTTAGTTTTGAAATTCGCTCGGCTTCTGCGCTTGGAACCAAATCTTCTTCTCGAAATGTCAAGCCGATTGCTTTTGAAACAATCGTTGAAGCAATCACAATGATATCTTTATCTTCGATATCGCTTGCGTTTTCGCAAATTAAATCCGCCAAATTATCTCCTTTTTGAATCAAAGGAATATTTTCAACCGCTTTTAAAATGAGTGACAAAAGACTTCTCTCCGAAATTATTGTTTCTAATTTATTTTTATTTTGACGGATTACGGGAATTCATAAATAAGACAGATTCATAATGGGAATATGTGGCGCGTGATGAAAGTTACCCCATCTTGAGCAAAGAATGAAGAAAAACTTTGAGCTGATGCCACATTTTTTAATCGCGTTCGATTTCTTTTAATTTTTCCTTGACTTCTTCTAATTTCAAAAGCGCCTGAACCGGTGTCATGTTGTTGACATCCAAATCTTTGAATTCGTTTTTCAAATCTTCAACAATCGGATGTTCAATGTATTTTTCAACAATTCTTTCTTCCGCATCTGCATTTTCAGGATCGAACAACAAAAGCTGTGTGTAGCGAGCCGAACGCTTTTTGCTGCTGCGGCTTTCATCTTCCATTAAATTTTCGTTTTCAATTTCTTTTAAAATTTCAGCGGCGCGGTCATTGATTTTATCGGGAACGCCTGCCAATTTCGCAACGTGAATACCGTAACTTTTATCGGTAGCGCCCGGAACGATTTTTCTTAAGAAAACCAAATCGTTTCCGGTTTCGCGAACAGCAATATGGAAATTTTTAAGCCGCTTCAATTTGTTTTCAAGCGCCGTTAATTGATGATAATGTGTCGCAAAAAGTGTTCGGACACCCCTTTTATCTTTATTGTGAATATATTCAACAACAGCTTTTGCAATGCTGTAACCGTCATAGGTGCTGGTTCCGCGACCGATTTCATCTAAAAGAATCAAATTTCGCTCGCCGGAATTGTTCAAAATGTTTGCAAGCTCCACCATTTCAACCATGAATGTACTTTTGCCGCCCGCTAAATCATCATGCGCGCCGATTCTTGTAAAAATGCGGTCAACAATTCCGATTTGAGCATGCGATGCCGGAACAAAGCTGCCGGCTTGCGCCATCACGATAATCATTGCGATTTGACGCATATATGTTGATTTTCCTGCCATGTTCGGTCCGGTAACCAATAAAAACTGGTTTTCAACATCATCCATTTCGGTATCATTCGGAACAAACGCTTCTGTCGTTTTCTCAACAATCGGGTGGCGTCCGCCTCGAATTAAAATATTTAAACCGGTATCCAATTGCGGACAAATGTAATTATTTTCAATAGCGGCTTCTGAAAAACTGCAAAGCGTATCAATTTTTCCGATTAAATGCGCCAATTTTTGAATTTCTTTTGAATAAGAAGCGACTTTATCCGTAACTTCTCGGAATATTTCGTGTTCAAGCGCGATTGATTTGTCGTCAGCTGTTAAAATTAAGCCCTCTCGCTCTTTTAATTCCGGCGTGAAATAACGCTCGCCGCTGGTGACGGTTTGTTTTCTGATGTAATTTTCAGGAACAAGATGCTTGTTTGAATTTGAAACTTCAATGAAATAACCGAAAACTTTGTTGTAGCCGACTTTCAAATTTTTAATGCCTGTTCGGCTTTTTTCTTTTGATTGGAAATCGGCAATCCACTCTTTGCTGTTGCCGGAGGCGTTTCGAAGTTTATCCAATTCTTTGTTATACTTCGGCTGAATCATTTTTCCTTCACGAACCGTAATCGGCGGCTCATCAACAATTGTTTTTGAAATTAATTCCGTCAATTCCGGAACAAAATCAAATTGAGAAATTTCAGTCAAAGTTTCTGAAATCAACATCGATTCCGAGGAATCATTTAATTGTTCTAAAACGGAGCAAAGTCCGGGCAATTCCGCCAACGAATTCCGCATTGAAATTAAGTCGCGCGCATTTGAATTGCCGTAAATCATTCGGCTGACAAGTCTTTCGATATCTGAAATTGAAGACAAATGCTGTCTTAAATCGTAGCGGCAAAGATTATTTTCTTTTAAAGTGCTGACAGCATCCAATCTTTGCATAATTTGATTGGAATCCACTAACGGCCGAAGCAGCCAATTTCGAAGCAATCTTGCGCCCATCGGTGTTTTCGTTTTGTCCAAAACTCGAATCAAAGAATAATTTTCGCCGTCATCGCGCGTGTTTTTGATAATTTCCAAGTTTCGAAGCGTCATCGAGTCCAAAATCAAATGTTTGGACATAGAATAAAATTGAACGGTTTGAATATGTTCAAGTTCTCTCATTTGCGTTTTTAACGCATAATCCAATGTTTTGCCGCAAGCTAAAATTGCATAATCATAACCCTTGAATCCGAGTCCTTCCAATGATGAAATTTTGAATTGTTTCAGCAAATCTGCTTCCGCTTTTTGAACTTCTGCTGAAAATGTTTTCAAGCAAGGCACGCTTTCGGTTTTGACTTTATTTTCGTCCAGCCGATTCATTAAAAGTGAATTTTCCGCCAACGATTCTTGAATAATACATTCTGCCGGTCGATATCGGGCAATCTCGGTGATGACTTTTTCATAAGGCGCCGAATCTTCAAATTGACTTGAAATAAATTCGCCGGTTGAAATATCTAAAAAAGCAATGCCGAATGTTTCGGAATTATCTGCTTCGCCGTTTTTTCCGGTTTTACTTTTTCGTTCCGGTTTTTTTTCACTAAAAGAGCCGGTTAATGCCATTAAATAATTGTTTGCGGCATCCGTAATGATTGATGAATCGATTGCTGTTCCCGGTGTGACAACGCGAACAATTCCTCTTTTAACGACGCCTTTCGCTTTTTTCGGATCTTCCAATTGTTCGCAAATGGCGACCTTGTATCCCTTTTTCACCAATCGCGGCAAATAATTATCAATTGCATGATACGGAATTCCGGCAAGCGGCATTTTTTCTCCGGCTTCGCCTTTGCCGCGCGTCGTTAATGTAATCTCAAGTTCTCTTGAAATTGTTTTTGCATCATCGCCGAATGATTCGTAAAAGTCGCCCATTCTGAAGAAAACAAGTGCGTCGGGACACTCTTCCTTTGCCGCATAGTATTGTTTCATTGCAGGGGTTGCTTGATTCATTAATTCATCATCCGTCAATTGATTTAAATATAAATATCCTCATAGTAATTTTGAGTGTGTAAAATAATAATTTTGGAGGTTAGAAATCATGTTAATATGTCCACAGTGCGGATGCAAAGAACTTTATCTTGAAACCGGTGGTGTTTTGGGAGATATTTACCGCTGCAAAAAATGCACTTACATCGGTAATTTCGTTATTGAAGGCGAAAAAGACATGGCCGAAGAAATTGAAGAAGGACACCGAGTCGAAACCGGCAGAATCTGATTTTTCAATTTTTTTACTTTTTAATTATTATTTTTCGGCATTTGTCTGCTCTGAGGAAATCTGTTCGCTTGCCTCATCGCTGTTTTTTTCTTTGTTTTCTTTTTCACTGCTCTTGTTTTCTTTTGCAGATTCAATATTTTCGCCTGTAAAAACATCAACAATCGGAATATTTTGAGCATTTGATTTTTTACTTTTTCTTCTTTGAGCTCTTCTTGATTCGGATTTTGCTTCGCCGGCTGCTTTCACTTCGATATTCGAATCATCGGCATCGTTTTCATTTGAAATTTCCAAATCGGGCGCGGATTCGTTTTCAGGCGCGTCTTCAGTTTCCGGCTCGCTGCTGCAATTTTGTTCTTGTTCGCAATCGCATTCATCTTCGCTTTTTTCCGATTCGATTGAAGCTTCTTCGGTTTCAGCAGAATTTTCATCCGGCAATTCGATTTCGTCATCAAATTGATTTTCGCCGGCTTGTTCTTCTTCGATTTGCTCTTCTTTCAGTTCGATGACATTTGTTTTTATTTTCTCAAATGAATCGGCTTTTGAAAGAATTTGTGCTTTTTCAGCATTTGTCGGGTCTTTAACATCAAAATCATCGCCGCCGGCAAATCGAATGTTT
>JGI996J12353_1000072_pt1 | contig 33408 bp, 34 predicted proteins | sample IntmicLarv5ML5BL_FD_12353 | JGI IMG/M metagenome (IMG submission 12353) | reverse complement strand
CTGGAGAGAGGTATTTCTGGTACTCGGAGTGATAACGATGATATTGGCGGTGTTGTGTCTGCTGATCGTCAGGGATCATCCTCACAGAAAAGGACTTCCGAGCATTGAGGAGATAGACAATGTGGAGAAAGGAACGCCCATAATCGACGAAACTGATTCGAAACTTCCTGTACTGAAAGGTATGAGGATGGTATTCTCTGGCGGAAGGAAATTCTGGACACTGGCGATAGCGTATTTTCTTGTATACGGATCGATCATGGTCTTTCAGGGCACATGGGCGAAAGTTTATTTCGAGAACGTTTATGATTTTGCACTTAGCGTGGCATGGTTCATAACCATGATCGGAGTGGGAAAGATACTGAGCACGGTTGCTATAGGGATGATGAACAGCCGCGGCATCATCAGGTCGAAACGTTCGGCAATGATGTGGGGAACCCTCTGTTTTGCAGGAGTGTGGGGAATAATATGGATATTCGCAGGACTGATGGAGAATTACTGGTTTTGGATGCTCATCTGTTTCCTTTTCGGATTCTTCGGAGGATTCATGACCTTGTCGTTCACACAGGTGAAGGAGTGGTATCCGACAGCGATATCGGGCACTGCGGTGTCTTCGATGAATCTTTTCCTGTTCCTTGGAGCATCGGTATTCACGACCATCACCGATATAATCATCGGATCATCTCTTACGATCGAAAACTTCACCACTGTTTGGATATTGATGCTGTCAATATCTATATTGGCATTTGTATTCGTGTATGCATCTATAGAAAAACGTGATGGGGAAGGCTTTATAGGAGTTTCTACTAATTAAGCGTATATTAATATAATCTTTAGGGGTTTAAGGTTCAATGGGCGTTTTGGATGAGCTGATTTCCAAAGCAGATGCAGGCGATGTGAGTTCCTGTTTTGCTTTAGGGCAAGCGTATGCAATGGGCGAGGGCACTACCGCGGATGAAACGGAAGCATTCAAGTGGTACATGAAGGCCGCTACATTGGGACACACGGATTCTGAATTCATCATGGGAAAATGTTATGCCGAGGGCATAATGGTCTCAAAGGATGTTGATGAAGCGGTAATGTGGTATTCCAAGGCGGCGCTGAAAGGATACACCGGCGCGATCAAAGCAATGGGAGTGATCTTCGAAGAGAACGATGTACCTAAGGATAAAGCACTCTTCAATTATCATAATAAGAGAGCGGAAGAAGGATGTCCGAGCTCCACATACATGTTGGGGCTGCTTTACAATCTGGGCATAGGCGCCGATTTCGATGCCGAGAAGGCATACGAACTGTTCAGCAGATCTGCTGAGATGGGAAACATCGATGGTTCATGCATGAAGGCGGTCTGTGTGCTCTGCGGAACAGGTACGGCACGCAATAAGACCTCAGGGGCCCAGATGCTGAAAGAATGTGCAACGAAAGGATCCGAAAAAGCCAAATGCGAACTTGCAAAGTGTCATGAACACGGCATGGGAACTGCAAAGGATCCCGCAGAGGCGCTGAAAATATACAATCAAATGGCTGATGCAGGCTCATCCTTGGGCCAATATCACTTGGGAAGATGCTACATGGACGGGATCGGGACCGAAAAGGATCCGACGTTCGCTCACAGTTGGTATACTGTGGCATCATCAAGGGGGTGTATCGATGGAGAATTCGGTATCTCCCGATGTCTGATGGGCGGCGTAGGCGTCGACAGAGACATGCAGGAAGGACTGAAACGTCTGGAAACTGCGGCCAACAACGGACAGACGGATGCAATGGTAATGCTCGCACAGTTATGCCTGAAAGGGAATCAGTCTGTCAAAAAGGATCTGACGGCATCAGCCGAATGGTTCAAGAAGGCTGCGGACCTCGGAGATCCTTACGCTGAATACGTAACGGCGGAGAATAACGCGGAAGGTCGCGGTGTAAGGAAGAATGAGAAAAGAGCATCATATTACTATGAAAGATCGGCGCAACATGGATACACGCTTGCGTGCCACATGATCGGAATAAGGTACATGTCCGGTATCGGCGTGGAGAAAGACGAAACAAAGGGATTCAGGATGTGCGAGAGGTCTGCTGAGGACGGATTCCTGAAATCACAGTTCGTCATGGCCGACTGTTATGCCCGCGGCAAAGGAACAAAAAAGGATCTGGACAAAGCGATCGAACTTCACACGTATCTCGGAGAGAAAGGGTACGGTAAATCACAGTTATACGTAGGTACTTCCTATTTCGAAGGGAAGAATGTTCCGCGCAACGAGAAAAAAGCATTCGAATGGTTCCTGAAAGGAGCCGAGAACAGGAACGTGTTCTGTCAATACTACGCAGGTTATTGTTACGCAAATGGTCTCGGCACAAAAGCCGATGAGAAGAAAGCACTTCAGTGGTATACCAAAGCGGCGGAACAAGGCCACAAGTTATCCAAGAGTATAGTGGAAGACGTTACCGGAAAGAAGATCGTGCTGAAGGGAGAGACGACCCCCTTCGAGATGTATATGAATTCGGCCAACAACGGCGATCCCGAAGCGATGTTCATCATCGCAAGGTACTATGAAGAAGGTATAGGTGTGGAACAGAACGCATCTGAAGCCAAGAAATGGTACAATAAAGCGGCATCATTGGGGCACTTCGGTGCAAAAAGGGCTAATATGCGGTTCAGGAACAGTACCCGTCAGTAAGGTCTTCATCGTTGATGTAAAGCATTCGTTCTTCGAGAGGATGCGGTTCCGATCCTAACGATCGGTAACCTATTTTTTACCAAAGCCAAACTACGATAATGAGGCCCAAAGCGATCAGGAAAGCTATTGTGGGAAATGCGTTGACCGCTTTGCTTCCGGTGGTTTTCTTATGTACATCTGCCATAGTCCGGTGTAAGCGGAAGAAAGATATAAAGAATTCATTCCCGACAAGTTTTATTTCATTGGTAAAATATGATGATTTTTCATATTATTCATAAACGGATGATCGTATCTCCGTAACAGGGGCCCTGACGATCGATCCTGTATGATCTTTTGGGGATGATCAAAGTAATAGTAAACATCAACCCTTCAGTCAGACTAACAGATACACCGGTGTATTTGTGGCCTTTATTTTTGTATTGTAGGTACAGCAGAATCTTTTAAGATAAGTTCACCCAATGGGGTTTACATGAAAGTTCTGGAGATGAAAGGAGTCTCCGTTGTCAGGGGCGGAACATACATTCTCGATTCTGTTGATATAGAAATCGAACAGAATGAGAACGTTGCCATAATTGGTAAGAACGGTTCGGGTAAGACCACTCTGATAAAACTTTTGAGAGGAGAAATATCTCCCTATTACGATGACGAATCCCTCGCGATCATGAAGATATTCGGAGAAGAAAGATGGAATATATTCGACATTCGAGGCAAAATGGGTATTGTTTCCATGGATCTTCAAAATATGTTCAGAGGCGATACGAAAGTGTTCGAAGTCATCGCGTCAGGATTCTTTGGAAGTTTGGATATTTTCAGGAATATGGATCTTTCCGAAGAAATGATGAGAGTCGTCCTTGAAAAAGCAACAATGATGGGGATCGAGGATATTCTAGAAAGAGATATCGAGGGATTGTCGCTCGGAGAAATGAGACGTGCGCTGATCGCCAGAGCTCTTGTGACAGAACCGAGAACATTGATCCTCGATGAACCGATGACAGGTTTGGATATCGTTATGGGTTCGAAATTCAGAAAAATGTTCGATATTCTTTCGGAATCGGGCGTGAGCATCATCATGATAACACACGATCTCGCAGATATCCCTCAAAGTACAGACCGAATAATAATGATGAAGGAAGGAAAGATATTCACTGACGGAAAGAAGCGCGACCTTTTAACCTCGGACATCGTAAGTGAACTGTACGACGAGCCTATTAAGGTAGAATGCGATAACGGGATATACCGAATGTATCTTTGAGATGGAGGTGATGAAATGATATACACATGTCCGGAATGTAACAGCGAGGTTCCAAGCGATTCAGATTTCTGTTTCGTTTGTGGCCGTATGGTAAAAAAGTCGTCTTCAACGTTCGGTGAGAACCCCTCTACTGAAAAGATCTGTGTAAAATGTGGTAATGAGCTTTTGAATAACGATCTGTTTTGCAGGAAATGCGGAACACCGATAACAACGTTCCAGATATCCGCTTTCAAACCCACGTTGACGAAAAGAGGAAAGATAGGACTTGCGCTTGCGCTCATACCTGGGCTCTGTGCAATATTCGGACTCGGACACATCTTTTTCAAAAAATGGTCTAGAGGGGCGATGTTCCTTACGATCTCTGCGCTGATGATATACTTCATATTCATTGATGGAATGGAAGGATTGATGTTGTACATGGTGATCGGGGTCACGGCCATGCTGTATTTCATACAAGCCTTCGAGGTTCTTGTTCTGGCATACATGCCGCCAAAAGTAACGGAATGAGGGTTGATCTTGTCTTTGGATTGGACCGAAAAATATAGACCAAAAAGTCTTTCTGACGTTATCGGTAATCCGTCCGCTGTAAAGGAACTTTCAGATTGGGCAATATCATGGAATGAAGGCAAAGTGAAGAAAAAGGCGGTTGTTTTGATCGGAAGCCCCGGTGTAGGGAAGACCTCATCTGCCGAGGCTCTCGCAAACGATATGAGGTGGACGATCATAGAGATGAACGCTTCCGACCAGCGTACCGGTAATGCGATCAAAGAGACCGCGCTCATGGGCGCATACTTTAACGCATTCAGAGACGACGGCAATTACATCGACAGTAAGGACGGCGGCAAGAAATTGATAATCTTGGACGAGGCAGATAATCTCTTCGGAAATGCCGACAGAGGCGCCCTCCCCGCAATAAACGAATTGATAAAGACCACCAAACAACCCGTGATCCTAATAGTGAATGATTTTTATGCTCTGTCGAAGAAGAGTTCTGCAATCAAGACAGATACGATCCAAATATCCTTTAGGAAACCTACCGCAAGTTCTATCGCTTCCGCGCTGAAGAAGATCGCGGAAAAAGAGGGTATAACTGCCGATCCGGAGACACTGAAAAAGATCGCCGAGGTCGCGTCTGGAGATATGCGTGCTGCAGTGAGGGATTTAGAATCACTTGCACAGGGAAACAGAATGATCGACACCGCATTAGCTGAAAAACTGTCGGGACGCGTCACAAGAGACGATATGTATTCTGTTTTGAATGAAATATTCAGGAAGAACAATGTTCAGGGGTCGAAAAAAGTGCTTTCTAATGCGGATGTCGATCCCGATACAGCTCTGATATGGATCGAGGAAAATCTTCCGTATGAATACAAAGAACCCGGAGACCTTGTCAGAGGATTTGAAAAACTATCTCGGGCGGACGTATTCCTGGGAAGAGTGCACAGACGCCAATATTATGGATTTTGGTCATATGCCAGCGATATGATGACCGCAGGAGTGGCATCGGCAAAGATGAGCAACGGGGTTTCACACGAACGATTTAGATTCCCCACATATCTGATGAAATTGTCGCGTTCTAAAGCGGTCCGCGCCCTGAGGGGATCAGTTTGTTTTAAATTGGCATGTTTTCTCCACACATCAACAAAAAGGATAGAATTCGAGGTTCTTAATCCTCTGAAAGAGATGGCGAATAATGATGCGGGAATAAGGATGATGTTGGTCAGGGATGTTCATTTTGAGCCGGAGGAACTGGGATTCATACTCAATGCGAAGATCGATTCTGATATTGTAAAGGAGGCATTCATCATAGCTAGAGATGTTCCTTCAAAGAGTAATTCCCCTCGTCTTGTGGAAACAAGCAACATTGAACCGGAACCCGAAGCGAGAATAGAGAAAAAACCGCAAAGTAAACTCTTTGATTTCTGAGGGATTCGATGGACGAAGCGTACAAAGATCTCCTCATCAAACAACAATACCGCCTCTATAAGGATCATGCGGCAGTAAAACTCTGCCACTGGATGAAAGAGAGCATGATCCGAGGGAGACATTGCTACAAGCAGGATTTTTACGGTATAGAAAGCCACAGATGTCTTCAGATGACGCCTGCAATTAACGAATGCAGCCATTGCTGTACATTCTGCTGGCGTGTGCAGGAAAGAGATTTTGAAGTAAAGGAATGGGCGGAGCCGAAAGAAATGCTGGATGCCCTGATCGAACATCAAAGACTTCTCATTTCGGGATTCAAAGGAGACTCCAGGTGCTCTCCGCAGATGTTCAAGGAGGCATCCAATCCAAACCAGGTTGCGATATCTCTTGCTGGAGAACCGATAACCTATCCTTACCTATCTGATTTCATAAAGGAATGCCACAGCCGCAATATGACAACGTTCTTAGTCACGAACGGAACATACCCGGAAAGATTGGAAGAACTTGACGTACTGCCCACTCAGACATACGTCACCGTGGCAGCACCGAACGAAGAAATATACAAAAAAGTATGCCGCCCGAAGATATCTGATGGTTGGCAGAGATTAATGCGGACTTTGGAATTGTTCCCTTCTTTGAACACAAGAACAGTCATAAGACATACATTGGTAAAAGATCTCAATTTTGGATGGGTGAAGGATTATGCTAAGCTCGATATGATCGCAGATCCGGATCTCATTGAACCGAAAGGTTACGTTTTCGTCGGAGCATCCAGACAAAGATTGTCCCTCGAATCCATGCCGTCCTTTGATGAGATCAAGGATTTCTCCATACAACTAGGGTCAGAGGTCGGAATGGATATCATCAAAGAAAGAGAGGACAGCAGGGTCCTTCTTCTCGGCCCGTCCGGAATGGACACAGATGTGAGGAATATCTCCCCGCGGATCATATGACGAAATAGACGATCAATATCAGTAGTAATATGTGCGCTATCAACGCAACATATACCAATTTGAATTTCAACTTCTTGGTCTTATGTCTGAAGCTTTTCATTCCTGCAGCCGCGCCGAAAGGGCCTGCGGCCGCCAGAAGAAGAAGGGTCTTCTCGGAGATCCTGCGTTTGTTCTTCTTTGCTTTGGATTTATCCAACCCATATGCGATGAAAGACACCATGTTGATTATGATGTAGATCAATACCACAAATGCTATAAGAGTAAGATTTATCATTTTTTCTTCATCTCTCGGATGAATTCATCCACGTCTGTGTTGAACCCTTCATCGGTGGTTTCTATCTTTCCAGTGAAGAAGACCGCATGAGGGATCTCCAACATTTTCGACACTTCTTCGCATTGAGCCTTTCCTTTTTCTTCGTCGTGCTTGCAGCAGATGAACAGGGTCAATTTTTTTCCTTTCAGCTGATTCTTGTTGTTGTTGATGAATTCCGCGAGCACCTTGTAAGGTTTTCCAGCCATTATTCCGGTACCGAAAATTATGTGGCTGTACTCGGAAAGATCGATCGCCATTTGTTTTTTCAGATTGAATTTATCTGCTTTCAATTCAAGTGCGATAAAATCGCCTGTTTTCCGCGTTTTTCCAAGTTTGGAAGCGTAAACTACTGCTTTCTCTGTCATATCCCATCCTTTTCCTCCCGATATTCTGCAAAAGTATGTAGATATCGAGCGAAACGTCACATCTGTGTATCAAATATTTTAATATTTCATTTATCCTTCTTTGCAAAAATAATCGAATATCGGTAAATACGAATAAGTTGATACCATGACTGAGTACAATGTGTGGTTATGTTGTCGAACTCATAAGCCCCGAGAAGGCGGATGAGCTTCGTTTCAAATACAGGGGGATGAAGTCTTACTCTTCAAAAGTAGATATTTCCGGTCTCTGCATAGAATTTCTCACGGAGAACAGAGAACATGTAGACATGTGGGAAGACAACTTCTATTCAATGTCGGAACACATACGTTCCCACGCGAAGATCTATTCGGTGGAGGATCCGAACGAGGAAATGAAAGTTCTGTATGAACATCATACCCATACAGCTTTCCTTTTCAATTTCGATTATTACGGATGGATAAAAAGCATAGGCCTGGGAATATCAGGAGAGATATTGGAGGAGGCGCATGATACATACTCCATACACGGGGCCGTACTCGACATAGACGGAACGGGAGTAACTCTGATCGCTCCTTCAAAAACGGGTAAAACAACACAGTCATGGGGGCTTCTGAGAATGAAGAACGCTCACCTGATATCCGATGATTGGTATTTTGTCAAGCTGGGAAACGGAAGACCGATGGCCAGAGCTTCGGAGAAGAATTGTTACATTGATGCCGATATAGGCGATGTCTGGGAAGAATACAAGCCTCTTGTAAGCTGCGTAAAATTCGACAACAAAGGCAGGGGGATCGCCAATGTAAGATGGGTTGCGGGAGAATCGTCGGTCATACCGATGACCAAGATCAGGTATGTGTTCTTCATGAAACGCGACAGCGGTGATCAGGAAGTCATCAGACAGCTGACCGCCGAGGAAGGGTTGGAATACATGCTTGCAAACGACATGTGCAACCCTCATCAGATAATCAGCAGCGAAAGGAAAATGAATATCAGGGCAAAATTCATGTCAGAATTCCTGGCATCATGCGAGATATATCTTGTGAATACAATAAAATCAGCAAGAGAAACACAAGAGATCATAAGAAACGTCATTCAATTGTGATGTGGTATAATGGGGATTAAAGATAAATTAAAACAGCCTGTTAAATTGGGTACAAAAAATCCTCCTGTTAAAGGAGAAGAGGGAACAGAGAAAAAGAGTAAACCTCAAAAAAGCACTATACAGATCAAACCGGTCAAAAAGAATACAGCAAAATCAAAAAGCAAATCTGGTGCATCTTCCAATAAGGTCCTGGGAATATTTTCACAAGGTAGCAGTAAAAAAACGAATCAGGTGGAAAGGGTACACAAGTCTAGAATGTTGCTCATTACCGTCTGTGCAATCATCGTTTTTGCCGGATCGATAGCCGTGATCCTTCATTTCTTCTCTCCCCGCGGTCTCGGAGACGCATACGGGTACCTGCAGAGCATAATGAGCAGCGTTCTTGCTCTGTTGTTCGCAGTGATCATCCTTGACGCGATAAACGCCCATGGCGATAAACAACGCAAAAAAAGGGAAGAGAGAACAGCTATCATCCGCCACAACAAGATCATACAGCCTATCATCGACATGTACATCGTAAGGAAGAACATGGTAATCACTCCCAATGACCGTAATGTGCGGAAATTTCAGATCAATGCCAAATTCACGATCAAGGACATGAAAGACATGTTCGGCCCTTCGGAACTGATCTCTGATGTGGGAAAATCCAAATTGGATACTTATGCGTTGTATCAAGACACACTGCAGGAGAAACTCGTTCATCTGGTAGAAGATATCGATTTCAGTTTTTATCCAGAGGTTTGCGATTCTGCAATGAAATATATCAATGCGACATCATACGGATCATCAGCCATATCTGCTGTGGTCGGATACCAAAACTCCATGGCCGGAACAAAATCGATGAAGTCAATCCTGCTGAACATGATAAGGGATGAGCCGGATAATGGAACATTCAACAATGCTCCCCCTGCCCTAAAGAATGTTTACCTTTTGCATCAGACGATCAACGATCAGGAAGATGCACTTGAAGTCTATCTGAAGAGTATACAGGAGATACTTTCCCAGGAAACGAAGGAAAAGGGATACTCGACTCAGATCGAATATGAGTGATCTAACCTGACCTCGATCTCTTTCCCTAAAGTGATCGAGTCTTCCTTCACAATACAATCCCAAGCGATCACATTGACTCCCAGTTCGCTTGCTTTTTCCAATTCTAAAGCGAATTCGCTGTGCATGGAGTAGTTTGGAGTGAAGTATTCCACACCTTCCATTTGTATCAAAAAGATTATGTGTGGATCATATCCGTCCGATAGAGAATGTTCAAGTTCTTTGATATGTTTCAACCCGCGTTCCGTGGGAGCATCTGGAAATAATCCGATGCCATCGATCTCCAGGGTTACACCCTTCACTTCGACCAGTATTTTCTTTGTTTTCGATTCAGCATAGATATCGATTCGTGAATCGCCGTATGTGAATTCGTTCTTCAGAGCCCTGATATCTTTGAAGTAGCTCATCTCTCTGATGGATTCCGCCACTACTTTATTGGGGGCCTGTGAATCGATATTGATGAGAACATCTCCTTTGTATACCGATATAAGGTCTAATCCCGTGGACCTCGTAGGGGAGTCAAACCTCTGCAGAATGACCTCGGCTCCCTCGATAAGTAATTCTTTACATCTTCCAGTGTTCTTCACGTGGCACTTTTCTCTTTTTCCGTCAATGTCAACATATGCAACGAATCTGTTGGGACGTTCGATAAACGTTCCCTTTACAATGTTCTCATATTTCATCCAGATTTACCTTATCCAATTGAGTATTTTCATATCATTCTTGGGATGTTTTTCCAGATCTCCGTCAGGTATCCCAAGGCACATGCAGGATAGGTACTTGTGGTCATCTGGCACACCGCACTTTTTCCTGAAACTGTCATAATTTCCGAGAGGTGCGGCGAGACCAATGAAACACGTTCCGTAGTTCATCGAACAGGCGGCGAGCATCATATTTCCGACGGCAAGTGCTCCGTCTTCGATAACGGTAACCGCATCGGGTGCGGCAAAAACGAAGATCAATGTGGGCGCCTTATGAAAAATATTGTAATCGGGGTTTGAAAGTCTTCCCTTGAATTCAGGGGATGCTGTTTTTAAATGTGCGTTCTTCAGTTTATTGTTAAGACACTCTATCATTTTCTCTTCCTGTATCACAACGAATCTCAGAGGCTGACGGTTCATCCCGCTAGCAGCATAAGATCCTGCTTTGAGAATTTCCTTTATGTCGCTGTCGGGGATTTGTTCATGTTTGTATTTTCTTACCGACGACCTGCCGTAGATATTTTCCAATACCGCATTCATGGACGCTCGTAAGGTGTGAAAACATATAGTTTTTCAGCATGGAAAGAAAGATCGGGTAAGGACATCAGGATTTTATTTCAATACTCCATCTCATGATTGAGGATAAATATGGCAGTAAAGGATGATGTTATCAAAGTAATGAAGAAAAATAACGCTCCCATGAGTGCAGGCGAGGTTCAAAAAGAGCTTGGGATTGATAGGAAGGATGTCGATAAAGCATTTGAAGAATTGAAAAAGGATGGTTCCATTGTATCTCCTGTAAGGTGCAAATGGGAACCATCGAAGTAATTTTTGTTAATTTTAAGAAATTGTATGAAATCGATCTTTAACACAGAGATCTGAATGTGGGAAAAGCGCGGAGAGGGAGATTCGAACTCCCGTGGTGAGACACCACCGGTTTTCAAGACCGGCGCCGTGGGCCAGGCTTAGCTATCTCCGCCTATTAGTCGCAATAATGTCACAATATTTAATTCAACCGTCACAGACACCGGTGTTATCTGTGGGCCAAATCTTCTTTTCGTAACCGGTCATTATTGCAAACCACAACAGTTCGACAAGCAGCGATATGATGCATGGTATGACGGCAAGCGAGGAATCTATGAACAATATCATGCATAGTGTTACTGCGAGTCCGGAATTCTTCCACACCGCCATGGAAATATAGACGATTCCGTTGCTTCTTTTCACACCCTTTCTTCTCATCAGCAGAACAAGCAGGAATCCGACGATGAACACTCTTGCGATACATCCCAACGTTACAAGAAATACCATCGTCGGATCCTCGAAGATATAATCTCGGTTATATCCGAGGGATAGAAGAACTAGGAGAAACATCATCGCATTTATGGTGATGATCTTGACATGTCTGTTCACTTGTACCTTTTTCATAGGTATCGTCATCAGCATCGGAACGGCCACAAAGAGGAATACATACAGCAATATCCTCAGCGGATCGGTCGCTTTTCCAGCGAATATCAGAGTTATCAGTGGAGTTATCACCAGCGCTAGAAGATAGATAACTGCCGAAGACAAAACAGACATCTTGATGTTCCCGTTAAGATACAAGGCGGCCGTGATAACGGATACGGCGCAGGGAACTGCCGCAAGCACCACCCATCCTTTCCACAGATCGGGATAGTGGTTGATGAACATGGCACCGATCCCTAATGTGATGACCGTGTTCACAACGAAACAGAAGAGGACGGAAGCAAGTATGGAGGTCTTATCCTTCTTCATGTCTTGCGGTTTGAACGAAAGTCCCTCCATGGACAGGGTCATTTGGACCATCAACACTATGATGATCAAATATGACGATAACGACCCCAGAGAACCTATCGACAATGCCAATATTACGCCCGCAACGATCCATATCCTGATATTCGATAGTGTATCCACGAGCACAGTACTTCAACATCAAGACGATATTTACCGATTACTGTCTTTCTCAAAGAACATTACAGCATCCGCAATAGGATCCTGAGATAATCTTGCTTCAAGCTGCCGTTGATATTTCGATGCTCTAGAATCCAAGATAACGGCCATTCCTCTGTCAGTCTCGTTTCTTATCAGTCTTCCGATGGCCTGTCTTATCTTTCTTATTGCAGGCGTCTCGCTGGTATATTTCCATCCTAGACCTTCTCCGTACCTCATATCGAACATTTCAGACATCGCTTTCTGTTCGAGACTCGGAGGAGGGAACGGTATCCCCACGATTATGGCAAAACATAATTCATCGCCGGGGAAATCAATGCCTTCCGCGATAGATCCGCCCATCACACTGAAAAAGACCCCGCTCTTTCCCTTTCTGAATTCATCAAGCGCCCGCATGGTCTTCTTCTGATGACCCGATTCTTCCCAGTAAAGAGGTTTATCGATATCCCTTTCGAGGAACGGCCGCATATTCTTCATCATTTTGTACGACGGGAAGAAGACCAATGTGTTCTTATCCACATTCCAGCAGAGTTTCGCGATCTTCTTCTCTATTCTGGTGACCATCGAAGGGTCGCGGTTCATCTCGTCATACCTTGTTGTTACGTCGTTCACGTAGATGACGGCCCTGTTCTCCTTCGGAAAAGGAGACGGATATGTTCTTGCTATCGTATCTCGGGGAAGCCCCATTATCTTGTAATACTGATCGAGCGGCTGAAGTGTTCCGGACATATGAACTGCGCCTTTGAGGCTTCTCATGAAAGTGACGATATCTGAAGGGTCTATGCATGCCGCTGATAGATACTCGCCTTCGTCGGATAATTTCAGTGCTTTCACGTATCTTCCGTCATCAGAGACCATCCAATTCTTCAAAGATATTCCCAATTCATATAACTCGGAAACGGAATTGTCGCCTTTTTCGAGTAAAGCATCCATGCGTCTTTCTCCCAGACTGATGATGGCGTCAGTGATATGTTCCAGATCCTTTTTCTGGAAGCCGAATTTTGTGATCAGAGGGGACTCGACGGCATCTTTGGGAAGTCTGTATTCCGTCTTTCCCAATCCGATCTTTTCGGTCGCTATTCCTTTGATAGTGGATCTGATGTTCTTGATCACATCCTCTGCCTTTATTCCTTCGCCGACCCATTGGGCGGACATAGTAGAGCATTCGTCCACAGCGGTATCGATCATTCGCATGGTGATCCTGAAACTTTCCTGTTCTCTTGCGGCGTCGACGATGTTGTGTGCTTCATCGATTATTAACAATAAGGGAGTTTCTTCCCCTCCTAGATTGGTAATGAAATTGGATCGGATGTCCTCCGACAAGATATGAATGTACGGGGCGGTGATAACATCGAATTCTTTCATTAGCAGTTTCTTTGCCTCATAGGGACACGCCCCCAATCCTTCACAATATTTGTCAAGTTCCTCTGATGTGGGGAAATTCTCTTTGGAAAAGGAAGCGATATTGTCAAGGACGACCCTTGTCCTGTCGAAGTATCTGCATCCCCCCGACGATCCTCTTTGGCTTCTTCCCTTCCTTTCTTCACACATCAGGGACAGAACATTGGGCGGAACATCGATGTCCTCCCCTTTGAATAACGGACATGATTTATTCCTTCCCGTAATGGTTATTCCCGATATCGGTTTGATCTTGGATATTGCTTTCAGTTCTTTCATCACTTGATCGCTTTGAGATATCGTTCTTGTGAGATACACTACCTTCTTACCGTGTTGCTTCGCATGTTCCAGACCTCCCGCCAAGGAGACTATTGTCTTACCTGTCCCTGTACCGGATTCTATCACGATGTGTCTGCCGCCGTCCAATGCCTTTTTGATATCTAGGATTATGTCCATCTGAAGTTCGCGGGGTTTGTACGGCATGTAAGGAGCATCTTTGTTCTCGACGATCGCAACCTCTTGTTCGGGCGCAGTTTCTTTTCTTTCGAATCTGGAAAAGATGTTTCCTGTGTCCTCAACGATCTTTCCGCAAGCACCGCATCGTTTTTGATTCGGCATCAAAATACTTTCGCAGTACCTGCAGAACTTATTACCCATGTTTCACCTTATTGATATAACAGTTATAAGGGTAAGCAAGGGGTGTCCGAATGTTCCGAAAGTGTCATTTAATAAGTTTTTCCCGGTCTGCGTACTCCCGGATGTATTCTTCGGCACCATCCATGTTGAGCATGACCTCTTTCATCAGATGTTCCTCCGCTTCTTTGACCTTGTTCAATGTTAGGTAGGTGTTGGCAACATCCTGATGCAGTCCCGCAAGGATCTGTATATCGTCCAATCTGTTCATCTCCAGAAGGCTTTCAAGTAAGGATATTGCCGTCTTCCTATCCAAAAAATACTGTTCCAGAAGACCCTTCTGTTGTGCGATGTCGCCTCTTGAAATGAATGGGAACACTATCGACATTGTGTCTTCCAGAGCACCTCGGTCGAAAAGGTCAGCACCCACTCCGATCGCCTGACTGAAGATCTCCAGCGCCTGATCCGGGTCCGAAAGGTCGTTTACTGCCTGTCCGCCGAGATTCAACGTTTCCAAGTATCTGTTTAATGACCAGTTGTCTGTTTTGTTGGGAAGGATATCGTACAATTTTTCGATGAATGGTACGACCTCTCTGGGGAATCCGTTGTCGATAAGGTCTTCGCTGCAGTTAATGCACATCATCACGATCTTTCTTTCGTCGAAATATTTTGAATTTCTGTTAAGCTTTTTCAATCTGGATGCTGCTGTGATATAATCTTCGACGGTCTGGTTGAAACTTTCGGAACTCATCAATTCTCCTCTGGAAACATACGCCTTGACAAAGCTCCCCGAGTCTATTTCCTTCCCACCTTCTTCCAATTCCCCAATGATCGTTATCGCGTCGTCGAAATCGGAAATGGCAGAAACATAATATTCCATCATTGACAGGATACTTCCTCTGTTGATGAGAGCGTCCAAGAATTCTTCAGATGTTCCGCCGGATGTCTCCATCTCTCCGATCTTGTTGTTGTAATCTTTGAGAGCTGTTTCCAAGTGGTCGTCAAAGGATGGCAGCATGATAATGATAAGATATCATCCTTCGATTTATATTTGAGTGAGAACGGTGAGTTATTTTTTGTTCAAAGAGGAAAGGGGATCGGTTTTTGTTCCATAATGTTGCCCTCAAGTATTTACGCACACAGATGCGTATGTTGTGCATACCTAGGTGATATGACTTAGGAATGCTGAAAGGGAGAGAAACATCTTTTCACCAAAGCCTATGGTTCACCGCCGTTTGTGATGATTGATCATTCGATACGGTCTTCTTCCGGACGGCATGTGAGTTCCGTTCCTATTATCCCGATTATTATCACGGCAGCGAACATCAATCTGATCGGTTCCAAGGATTCGGAAAAGAGGATAACTCCCATGAAAATGCTGCCTACAGCTCCTATTCCCACCCATACGGCGTAACTGCCTCCCACAGGCAGTCCGCGTTTCAGACCAGAATTGAGGAAATAGACGCTCAATCCGAGAAACACAAGGGTATTGATCGTCCATAGGATATCGGTGAATCCGTTCGAAAATTTCATGGAAATTGCCCAAATTATTTCGAATACTCCTCCAATAAGTATAAAGATCCAGGGGGAAATATCACACACCTCCCAAAGCAAGACCCACGGTTCCGATTATTATCAGCGATATGAAGAACAAACGGAGGCGTTCGATACGCTCTTTGTAAAGCAGTATGCCTAAGATCATGGCACCTACCGCACCGATCCCCGTCCATACGGCATATGCAGTACCTACCGGTATCTCGCGCATCGCCAAGGAGAGAAAGAAAGGACTGGCGAACACTAAGACCGCGGTAATAATCGTCCACTTAGGATCCTTGAAGTTCCTTGATCTTTTCATGGAAAGTATCCATGCAGGTTCTAGAATACCGCCGATTATCAGCCATATTAATGCGATAATGCTATACATATCATTTGTTCCAGTTATACCGCCATGTGAGGGGTAGAATAAATAATAATTCTGCTACAGCATCTTCTGGAACAGTTCTGGCGAATATATTTCACTCAGGGGGAGTGTGGTTCTTCAAGAAAGAATGAAGACAAATAAGATCGATGGCAAGGCCGAGGGATGAAATAAAATAATATCCACCTCATCATGAATTCATGAAGGTAACAATATTCAACGGATCACCGAGAAAGAACGGCAATACATCCGAACTCGTCAAAAAGGTACTTTGCTTTTTGGATGGAAAAGCGTCCTGCGAGGTCATATCCCTGTACGACAAGAACATAAAGGGTTGCAGCAACTGTGGTGCATGTCGTGACAAGACCTTACCTTCTTATTGTGCAATGAAAGACGACATGTTCCCTTTGTATGATAAGTATCTGGATTCTGATATTGTGATCCTTGCAAGCCCCATTTATATGTGGCAGTTCACCCCTTGTACGCTTGCATTCCTCAACAGGCTGCATTGTCTCTGCAGGCATTCCGATTCTCACAACATCATGGGTGGAAGAGGAATGGCAGTATTGACAACGATGGCGGACGAGATCGAATGTTCTCATTTTTCCATCAAGGGGTTGAAAGAATTCTGCGATTATTTCGACATCGATTATCTTGGAGAGGTTGCAGTACCTTATGCAGACAAAGAAAAGATAAATTCCGAGGATATGGTAAAAGAGATATCACTGTTCGCGGATAAGATCATTAATCATACTTGCGGTTGTCAGTAACGTGCTGGCTTTTTCCTTCGAATCTGCTCAGCGTTCCGGGAAGTGTCAGTTTAACATCGCTTTTTATGTTGAGGACATTCTTCAACCGATTCTCCACATCCTCGGTCATCTTGGCAAGTTTGGTCATATCTTCCGTCAATGAGGATTCTGTGAGCTCAACTTCCACGATCATATCGTCCATGTAATTCTCGTTGTTCAACGTGATGTGGTAGAATGTACTCAGGAAAGGTATCTCACCTATCACACTCTCGATCTGTGACGGGAAGACGTTAACTCCTCTCACAACAAGCATGTCATCGGTCCTTCCGGACAATCTCATTAGTCTCGGGTGCGTTCTTCCGCATGAGCAAGGTTCCCAATCTAGGGCGGATATGTCTCCGATCTTGTATCTTATCAAGGGGAATGCTTCTTTCTGAAGCATTGTTATTACCATTTCTCCCCGTTCTCCTTCTCTGCAGGGGTCACCATTCTCATCGAGTATCTCAATATAACAAAGATCCGCCCAAACATGCATTCCGCATTGTTTTTCGCATTCGAGGAATGATGGGCCGTAGAGTTCGCTTGCTCCGTAGCAATTATGCACTCTGATACCGGTACGGTTCTGTATCTTCATTCTCATGCTTTCAGACCATGGTTCTCCTCCGGCAATTGCTCTTTTTATGCCCATATCCTTGCGCATGTCCAATCCCATGCTTTCGCATACATCGGCGATGTGGAAAAGATACGAAGGCGTACCGGCAAAGGCTGTGACGGGAAGATCCCTCATCAGCTGTATCTGCCTGGAAGTGTTACCAGTTCCTGTTGGTATGATGGTCGCGCCGATCCTTTCGGCGCCGTAGTGAACTCCCAGGCCGCCGGTGAACAATCCGTAACCGTGGCAGTTCTGAAGGATGTCCTTATCAGTCATGCCGAAGGACATCATGCCTCTTGCAAGAGATTCAGACCAATCGTCAATATCTTTCTGTGTAAATCCCACCACAGTGGGATTCCCCGTTGTTCCGGAGGACACATGTACTCTGACAAGTTCATCATATGGTCTTACAAACAATCCATCAGGATAATTGTCTCTGAGATCCGTTTTTTTCATGAAAGGCATCTTTCTGAAGGATTCGAAATCTGTTATATCATCGGGAGTGATGTTTGCCGCTTTCATCCGATCATGAATGAATTTGGAAGAATCGTACATTGTGCGGACCTGTTTCTTCAACAAGCTTAGTTGAAGTTTCTCCAGTTCGGCACGAGGCATCGTTTCTATCTTCTGGTTAAAGAAAGCCATATCATCTCACCGTGTTTCGTGTCATCAGTTGGCACGCAGACAGGCTATGATGGAATCCCATTTATAACTTATGTCCGCTTTGTTAACGGTCTTGCTGAAGCAGACTGAACACATAACACATACACTACTGGCGATACCTCTTACAATGACAGATATGTGATGAAATGCTACTGTTTCTGAGGGTTGACCCCTCTGTAAGGTCAATTGAAATAGGACGGATACTATATGGTTCACGAGGAATATGGGATTTCAACCTGATTTTATCATCGATAATGAGATTTTAACATTAGTGTCTGAAATTTCAATTCTGGTTAACCGTATTCCCGATCACTTGATACCGCCACAGGAGTTAAAACTCAGACATGAGAATCGCATAAGGTCTATTCATTCCTCACTTGCCATTGAAGGTAACACGCTTTCTTTGAGAGAGGTCACAAACATTTCCAAAGGGAAGCCGATCAACGTGAGATTGAAGAAGTTAAATGTGCGATAGCTGCATATGAAATGATAGATTCATTGAATCCGTTTTCAATTGAAGATATGCTATGTGCACACAACCTTATGATGTGGACTCTTGTTGATATTCCAGGAGTATTCAGAGATTGCGATGTGGGTATTTTCAAAGGACCTGTGCCGATACACATTGCACCCGGATTTGAAGATGTTCCAGAACTGATGAACGAACTAATCGAGTGGGCGGTAAACACAGATTGTCACCCACTTATCAAAGGGTGTATTTTTCATTGCAGATTCGAATTTATTCATCCTTTTGTTGATGGAAATGGAAGGATGGGGCGCCTTTGGCACTCATTGATTCTTTCTAAGTGGGATTCCATCTTCGAGTGGCTTCCGATAGAAACGTGGATAAAGGTTAATCAAAAAGAATATTATGCCAGACTTAACGAATCTGACAAAGGAGATATAACCGAATTCATACGGTTCATGTTACGTACGACTAAAATGACCATCGATGAACTCTACGATGAGACTAAATTCTCTGATGTCAAAACGATCTCCGAAAGAGAGAGAATGGTTCTGGATATCATTTTGAAAAATGAAAAAGTGACTGCAAAGATTATCGCCGAGAATATGGAAATAAGTGAAAGGACTGTAAAACGTTACTTATCTACCCTTGTTGAAAAAGGGATAGTCGAAAGGATCGGCAGTGATAAAATCGGACATTGGAAGGTTATGTAATTCCGATATTGTCACTGTAAATGTCACTGTAAACTTAGCCTGTATGTGGTGGATTCAAGATAGTCATGAGAAGTTATTCCGATATTGTGACGATATACCAAATAACAAAAATAACGAACTCAAGGATAAAAATATCAATAATTATAAAAAAGGCAACATTTTGTTTACAAAAAAATTATAAACTTTTTTGTTTACGAATATTGAAGGGTCGTTCAGAGTACACAAGGAGATACATGATAGTCTCTGTTTCCGGATTCGATGATGAACTCAAGAATCTGGCGTAGGCTGAACCTCTCACACTGATATCTCTCGATGAGATATTTGGCTGAGGTAAAGAACGCCGTAGATCTTCTCAGGAGATTCACTGAAGAGGGATTGAACCGACGATCCTGAGTTTTCCGCCTTCAAGATACATCATTATCGCTGTATCGCCGGGTTTATGGATCATGTCTGAATCAAGCTCAAGTTCTACAGTTGCGGTCTTGAAATCGCTGCCGTTGTCAACTTTCACGATACGCCCGGGGATCATTTGCATCCAGTGTCCGACATGAAGGACCATGCCCTCTTTCAATGGGCCGGGCCAATATTTGACCAAATTGACCTTCCCTGATACTTTTTTGGTCATTTTCATTGATGGATCCGTAGTAATAACATAACCGCGATCCAATTCTTCGGAATCTATCCCTCTCAGAGCAAGCCCAACATGGTCTCCTTTTACGCCGTCTTCGGCATCGATATCATGTTTTTGTATAGATTTCAGGACCACTTCTTTGTTGAGGGGGAATATCTGCATCTTGTCGTGTTTTCTGAAGTGACCGTTAATGACGGATCCCAAGACAACGGTTCCCACACCCTTGACATTGAAATGACTGTCAATTGGACATGATCCACATGATCCTGCTCCCGCTTTCCTTCCCTCTTTCTGTGCGATATCGATCAGATCCTCTCTTATCTTGGTCGTATCTTCTTCGATGGGGGTGTAGTTTTCTAAACATGTTCCGGCAAGTAAAGGTGCCAGTTGTTCCGGCTGGATGTAATTCCTGAGTATGATCCACCCTTTATTTATTCCGAAAAGATCGGCCATGAGTATGGATTCACCGAGGAAGGAATCGATCTTATCAACGACAAGGATCGCGAATTCTGACATGCCGACCGAGTAGAACAGAGAAGACAGCTTCTCGGGATACTTCGACGGTTCGATCAATGTTACGGAATCGTTTCCCTTCTTGATTTCAAAGAAGGTCATATCCGTTACTGTGCCTTTCTTACCGACCTTGTCGGCAAGATCCTTGGCGCCAAGTACGGCAACATTCAGATTGCCCATGCTTAGATCTCCGAATTTTTGATCAATCCGATTCCCGCTTCTTTCAGGACCTTTACGGCCCTTTCCGGATCATCGACCCTGACAAACAACGCTTCATAATCCCTTCCGGTATATGCATAGCCGTAATCGATATTGATCCCTGCTTTTCCGAGGACGTCCGCAGATGCGAAGAGCGATCCGGGGGAATTCTCGATCGTAACTCCAATGATGTCCGTTTTCTTCACTATCACGCCTTTGGATCTGATGCTTTCATACGCTTTGTCGGGGTCGTCCACGATAGCTCTCAATATCCCGAACTCGGTGGATTCGGCAAGATTGCATGCCTTGATGTTCACATTGCATTCTTTCAATATGCCGGCGACCGAGGCCAAACGCCCGGGTTCGTTGTTGACGAATATCGAAAGCTGAGTTATTATGTTCTCGTTCTTCATTTACATCACCCTTTTGTCAATGACCCTCTTGGCCTTTCCTTCAAATCTCGGAAGCTCTCCGGGAGCTTTGAGTTCTACTGTAACAGCGATATTCAGATATTTCTTTAATTCGGATTCTATGCGGGTTCTCAGGTGGATCATATCCTCGACCTTATCGCTGAATACCTCGGGTTTGATCTCCACCTGTACAGTAACATTATCCAGTGCACCATCCCTTGTGACGATGATCATATATTGATCTCCGATCTCGGGGATCCTGAGCAGAGTGTACTCTATCTGCGAAGGGAATACGTTTATTCCTCTTATGATGAGCATGTCGTCCGTCCTTCCTGTAATTTTCGATATCCGGGGGTGTGTTCTTCCGCAGGCGCATTTCCCTGGAATTATCGAACATACGTCCTTGATTCTGAATCTGACAAGAGGCATGGCCTCTTTCTTGAGCATTGTTACGATCATCTCTCCCTTCTGTCCGTCCTCGACCGGTTCTTCGGTTATCGGATCGATGATCTCCACGTACATTATGTCTCCACCTATGTGGATACCATCCTTCTCCTCGCATTCTGAGAACATCGGTCCCGCTTGTTCCGAGGTACCGTATATGTCGTAAGCTTTGATGCCCATGGATTCTTCGATGTGCGCTCTCATGCTCTCTGTCCAGGGCTCGGCACCGAGGATCGCTTTCTTCAGACAGGTATCCCTTCTGAAATCGATGCCCATCTTCTCCGCTACACCTGCCATGTGGATTATGTACGACGGAGTGCAGGCGATCACCGTGACTCCCAGGTCCTGCATGAGTTCCAGCTGTCTTTCGGTCCCTCCTGTGCTTGTCGGAACAACTGACGCACCGACCTTTTCTGCACCGTAGTGAAGTCCGAGACCGCCGGTGAACAATCCGTAACCGTATGAGACCTGAAGGATATCCTCGCTTCCGACTCCTACTGAAGTAAGGGATCTGGCCAAAGCCTCGGTCCAATATCCGATATCGTTTTGCGTGTATCCTACGACAGTTGGTTTTCCACTGGTACCCGACGAAGCATGGAATCTCACTATCTCGGTGTTGGGAACATTGAACATCTTTGTGGGATAATTCTCCCTGAGATCCTCTTTGTACATGAACGGAAGTTTTCTGATGTCTTCCAAACATTTTATGTCGTCCGGATGAACTTTGTGCTGCACCATCCGGTCATGATAGAATTTGTTGAAACTGTATAAACTGTTGATCTGATTCTTGAGGCTTTTATATTGAAGGTCTCTGAGAGCCTCAGGAGGCATACATTCGATGTTCGCGTTCCAATACATGGTCCGTCCCTTTGTCGCCCTTATGCGGATTATACTATTAAATTCGGTCGTTCTCAGAGATATGAGGGTATTGAAAGAAAAATTAATATGATACACCCATACGATGTTATGAAGGGAAGGAACCAACCGAGTCTCAGGGAATTGAAAAGGGCGGCTGAGGCAGGTTGTATGGAAGCGCAGAATAACCTCGGTGCCACATATTCGGTCGGGATCGATGTGAAACAGGATTATGCAAAGGCGATGAAATGGTATAAAATGGCGGCAGCCCAGGGGGATGCGGTCGCACAATGTAACATCGGTATAATGTATGAGAATGGCGAAGGCGTCAAACAGGATGTTGAAGAGGCTGTCAGATGGTATAGGGCCTCGGCAGAGAACGGATACAGAGGAGGGCAGTATTGTTACGCTCTGATGTATCTGAAAGGAAACGGCGTCAAGGGCGACAAGGAAAAAGCGGCCAAATGGATGAAGATATCCGCCGATCAGGAATATCCTGATGCGCAGTTCATGCTTGGTTCGATGTACAAGAACGGAGTTGGTGTAAGAAAGGATACGGACGAGGCTATCGTATACTACAACATGGCCGCCGATCAGGGACAGATGGATGCGCAGTTCGAACTTGGGCGGATGTATCATGCTGGTGAAGGCATCGAACAGAGCGATATCGAAGCGATCAGGTTGTACAGGATATCCGCAGAAGCGGGAGGCATGAGGGCGCAATTCGTTTTGGGTCTGATGTACGATAACGGCGACGGCGTCAAAGAAGATCATAAGGAAGCCGTAAGACTATACAGGTTGTCGGCCGAGCAGGGATTCCATCTCGCACAGAACAATCTCGGCGAGATGTATAGAGAAGGTAAAGGCGTTAAACAGGATTACAAAGAGGCTGTGAGGTTATACAGATTATCTGCATCGCAGAACAACGAGTGCGCACAATTCAATCTCGGTGAGATGTACAGGGACGGTACAGGTGTCCCGAAGGATGAGAAAGAAGCCGTCAGATGGTTTACGATCGCCGCAGAGAACGGGGACGAGGACGCAGCAGCGGAATTGAAGAGATTGGAGACATGATGATCCGCAGGGCGTAGAGGATATGACAAAGGAACAGGCAGACTGCTGGGAAGAATTCTATCAGGAACAAAAACGTCCATGGAGAGGGATCGGCAAGATCCACGATCTTAAATTGGAGCGCGGATCGAAAGTTCTCGACATAGGGTGCGGTAACGGAAAAACAGTATCGGCATTGATCGAAATGGGAATGGATGTTACCGGATTAGATTTTTCTCCCACCGCTGTCAATTATTGTATCAAGACCTTTGGGGACAAAGCAAAATTCTCTATTGCTGAATGCAATAAGATGCCGTTCCCCGATAACAGTTTCGATGCGGTAACCGCGGTCCATATCTTCGAGCATCTTGATGATCTTCAGCTTTCGGACACGATAAAGGAGATACGCCGGATATTGGTTCCTGGAGGGAAAGTGTTCATAAGGTCCTTCGCGGTCGGAGATTCCAGAGCGGAAGGTAAAGATCGCGATGTCAGAGGGAACGGAATATCATATCGATACTACACCACGGAACAGATGAAAGAGATATTCGAAGGATTTGACACACTGATGATGGAAAGGAAGGATGAGACTATGCGTTTCGGCGCCGTCAGAGTGAGGATCGAAGGTCTTTTCATTCTTCCTGACAGCCATTGATTTTAGATCGATCGTATAACTGTTTGAAACGCTACTTAACATAACTGTACGAGGCCGTTTTAATACTCAACATACAGCGGTCCTCTATACATGGACACAAAAAAACTGTTACGATCGGTCCTGAACAGTAAGGATCAAAAAAAGACTGATCTAGAGATAACCGATGATACGCTGTGTATTAATTGCAGGAATTGCAGAAGTGCGCCCAATGTACGATCCTCGGAATGTATGAAGTGCATGATAAACAACATTGCGGTACAGGGAAATGTTGACAGGATCAAACTGAGGACCAGCAAGGATATGGAACTATCTGGTCAAGCGGTGGAGATCTTGTGTGATATCGCAAGCACAAGAAGATATGCTCTGATGCTTCACGAACATTCTCGTTCACGTACTTGTTCGGGATGTGATCATTCACGCAGAAAGATACTCGATCTTGCTTGGATGGGTTTTCCAGAACCAAATTTCGATACTGCAAGGAACAAACTGATGACATCCAATTCGTCGGATCCGTCCTGTAGTCTTTGCATTCAGAAGACGTATAGGACCATAGATCAAGCGGAACTCGGGATGGAGAACATAAAGAAAAAGGTCTCGACAGAGGTCGCCAGAACAAGGGGGCTGTGAATGGCCAGGATATTATCTGCTTTGGCAGGCAGGATCAACAAAAGAAATGTTGAGCAGGTCAGTTACAACGATATGCTCATCGTTACCGATTACAGTGATGAAGAAAAAGCAAAATACAATGTTCAGAAGAGAACAGATACACAGTATCGTCCGGACCTTTCACAAAAAAAGGATGATCTGGTGAGTATTCCCAACACCGACGATGATGTGAAGGACACAAGACCGAACATCATAATTCCAGGAACAAAGGGTCCTTTGAGATCTCTGATGGATGATCTGATGATCATCTCGGAAAATAATCTGCGCATCAAACCCGTGTATGCCGACTGTTGGCTTATGGGGAAGAAGGACGATCTCGAGAATACCAAAGAATACGAGACTCCTAGCGGAAAGGTACTGATCGGAACAGCGTCGGACGGGGAGACGGAGTATAATCTCACTCCCAACGAATACTCGTACCCTGATTCGTTGAACGCCGTTATAGAAAAGGTCATACACAGCGTCAGATCAAGATACAGGATCAGCGGAGGAAGGATGGACAGGCAGAGCGTCATGAGTCTCGCTCGCAGCGCCATAATGGATTTTTCCGATACGATCGAAGCGGTCCGCGGAAACAATGTGTCAGATATCGAGAAAATGATTGATGGTATGTGCGATACAGTTTACAGATACACTGCGGGATTGGGAGTTTTCGACATCCTTTTGGCGGATCCCAAATTGGAAGATATCTACATAGATGCACCCTGCGATAGGAACAGGATACACGTGACAATGAACGGAGTATCAGGCGTTAACTCGCACATAAGATGTAGAACCAATCTTGTCGTCGACAAGAAAGAGGTAATGAATCTCATTAATGTACTGAAAAGAGAGAGCGGACTGCAGTTCTGCGAGACCAACCCTGTGTTGGAAACAGATATGAGGTCCCACGACGCCAGAGCAACGGTCGTCGGTTATCCGATGAGTCCCAACGGGGATGCGGTGGCAATAAGGAAGCATTCCACAAGGCCGTGGACACTGACGAGATTGATCGCCAATGGTACGATAGATCCGAAATTGGCAGGATTATTGTCGTTCATGGTGGATAATCGTGCCACATTCTTGATATGCGGAGCGAGAGGCGCCGGAAAGAGCTCTTTGTTATCATCCCTCATGTTCGAATTTCCTATATCGCAAAGGATATTGACAATAGAGGATACGTTGGAGTTGCCAGGGGCCAAAATGAGGAAGATGGGTTACAAGGTTCAATCAATGCTCATCGACGAAAAGATGAACGGAAGCAATCTTTCGAGGGCGGACGAGGCGTTAAGAGTATCATTGAGAATGGGAGAATCCGCCATCATATTGGGAGAGGTAAGAGGAGAGGAAGCCAGAACGCTTTACCAAAGCATGAGAACAGGCAGGGCGGGAAGTTCCATAATGGGGACTATTCACGGAGATTCCGCAAAATCGGTGTTTGAACGAGTCGTACATGATATGAATATCGCACCTGAGGCTTTCATGGCAACAGATGTGCTGATCACATTGGGTACTTTCAGAGAAAGAAGGACAGGAAATCAGATCAGGAAGGTAAGTGAGGTCGTGGCCACAGACGAGAAGATCGGAAGTTTCATTGACATATCGGAAAGTCAAACGTTGTTCACTGCACCTGTGATGAGAAGAATGATGGCCTCCTCTCAAATGAGCAAATCGGAGATAATGAAAGAGATAAGAGCCAGAGCATTGATAAGATCGTTTCTGGCTGATGCCGGAAGTAAATACGGGGATGAGTATCTCGGCCCAGAATGGATAGGGATATCGAACGAACATGTGTCAAAATCTGTCGGGAATACCGCGGAGGACGTGCTGAGTTCATTTAAAACAAAATTCAGCAAACTTACGGGAATAAGTGTTTGATATGTCCGGCATCAAAAAGAAAAAGGTTAATCCGAATGTGATAATGAATGAAGGACCTACTGTGATAGGTATGATGTCTGCGGTGATCGAAAGCGGAGGTTCATTGGATACTGCGATCAGGGATGTGGCAAAGAATGGTCCGAAATGTTCATCGGAAATGTTTAGAGAGGTTGTTACCGATGCAGATACAAGGGCGACATCCGATATCAAATCAGGACTGTTCAACGAACTTTCCAAACTTCCCCCCTCACTGACCCCTTTGAGAAGATCGGTGCACATGACAGCGGCAGCATCGGAATCTGCGGATCCTCCCGAGAAGAAGAGGATGTTGAAGGATGCATCGGAGATATCCCTCAACGGTCTGAAAGAAACAGGGGAGACATACAGTTCATCGCTTAACGGACCTTGTATGATGATCTTCGGGTTGGGGATCATGGTGCCGATGGTGCTGATGTCCATACTGCCGCTTCTTAACATGGGAGGTATGTTCGGTTCATCATCGATAGGATCGGAACCGATAGCGTTCTTCACGATAGTTCTCATACCCTGTGTGATAGCTGGGTTGATATTGTCTGTTAAAGAGAAGAATCCTTTTATGAGATACAATGAGGATGATCAAAAATATGTGTATCTTGTCCCCCTTCTTTCGGCAGGACCAGTTGCAATGATCATTTGGATGATGACAAAGGATGTAACGCTGGCGATAATGATCTCCTCCGTTGTGGGAGGATTGTTCACATTTGCCGTTCTTTTCCCTCATGTCAACAAAGAAAAGACAAGAGAGAAGCAGGAACAGTTCCTGAAAGATGCTGTATTCGAGTTGGGCAACAGACTTCTTTCGGGAGAGAATTTCGAGGTTGCACTTGTGAATTCGATAGGAATGAGGAAGGAATGCAAAGATCTTTCTGATGCTGTGCAGAGAGAATTGGGAATGTGCAGAGGGGATGTCTGTTCCGCGATCCGTGAGTCTGTGGGAAAAGTGTCGATGCGTATCGCGGAGATATTCTGCGACGTCTACCGATGTTCAAAGAAAGACACACGAGACGCCGGACGTTTGGGGATATCAATAGGAAGACAACTTCAGGATCAGGATACCGTACGGAAATCGATACAGAACAAGTTGAAAAGTATGACGGACATGATGACGGGGACCGCGGCGGTCTTCGCACCGTTGGTATTGGGAATGAGCATCGCAATGCTTGGGCCGGTATCGAAAGTAATGGAAGGAGTGGACACAGGTAGCACACCGATGATATTATCTGTGTATCTCGTTGAACTCTGCATACTGATGGCGGTACTCACTGCTTATCTCAGCGGCCGTACGGGTCTCAGAGAGATAGCCTACAGGATCGGTATGACACTTCCGATATCCATGGTAATGTTCTATATGTGCTCAAATCTTGGGTTGTGATACCAAATAAATACTTGATCCCTGTTTCAAAACCATGGATGTACGGACACCGGGCATTGTGTTGTTTACGGTATTGTCATCCATGGCCATCTTGATCATGATCATACCTCTCCTCTATCCTTATGGTTCGTTCATCGGACTCGGAGGGATGGGTGGAGATACTTCTTTTGCGGATCCGATATCCAGGGTAATCTATGGACTCGGAGAGATGTTCTGTCATCAGGAAGAAACCAGATCATTCATCATCAATGGATCTCAGACAGCGTTCTGCAAAAGGGATATCTCCGTCCTATTCGGAATGATACTGGGACTTGCACTCTTATCGTTCCGCAGATCCATTGTTTTTTTGCATGACAAGAGAACGCTGATACTGGGAGTGATACTTCTTTTGGTCACATTTGCGGAATGGGGTATTGAACACACATTCTCGATTGATATCGAATTTGCCAGGATAATCACGGGAGTAATCTCAGGGATAGGGGCGGCTCTGATAATCCAGTACTTTGTGGTAAAGGAATACAGAGCCGTTATGGCCTGATCTTATTCGCACTTGGTCCATCCGCAGGATTTACAGATGTTGCACCCGCCCTGGAACAGCAGTTCGTCGCCGCATTTGGGACATGGGTTAGTGATAACTTTTGTCTTTTCCTCTTCCTTCTTCACATCCACGTTTATGCCGTTGACCTCTCTCTGCATCTCAAGATGCATATCGATAAGTGCCCATCCCACGGCCATAGGGCAGCAGGATCCTTTGCTGGTATCTTTTTTTGTGAATGTTCTTACAACATAGGACGGACAGGAACCGCAGCTCTTCAGTTGATCGGCAATGGAGTTCACATCGCAACCGCTTCTTGCGGCAAGAGATATCATCCTTGAAAGGCCTATCATGAAGTTATTGCATCCGCCGGTCGAGCCTTTGTTGAGATAAGCTTCCAGAAGATCCCCTGTGTGTGGATCGAAGAATGCGGTACAGTGGAGACTTCCGCAGCCGGTCATCAGTTTTCTTTTCTTACCGACGACATCGTCAGCTACGTTCTCGACAAAACCTCTCTTCTTTCTCTTTCCGTTCTCTGGTACCGCTTCTGGCTCTTTTTCTTTTGTTGTGAGTATCCCGAGGCGTTTGCATCCGTCCCTGAATACGGTCACACCCTTGCATCCGATCTGCCACGCGTACATGTAGAGATCATATACTTCGGTCTCTGGGAAGTCGGAAGTAAGATTCACAGTGGAACTTATCGACGCATCTATGTGCATCTGCCAGGTCCCCTGAAGATTCAGACGCTGTTTGTAATCAAGGTTTTGCGCGGTCACGAAGAAAGAAGGAAGGGCTTTTTCATCCTTTATCTTGTGTTTGTCCATGTATTCCTGGACGACGGGAGTGTACACTTTGTAGAATTCATCATATCCTGAAAGTGAAACAGTCCTTCTTTCATAGTAGTTTGCAAAGATAGGCTCTATTCCACCAGATATCCCCAGCATCGTGGACAATGTACCTGTAGGTGCAACGGTCAGGAGCTGAGAGTTTCTTATTCCGTATTTGGAAACAAGATCCTTTGTTTCTTCGGTAGTGTTGTGGATGAAGAAAGGAGATGCCAAAAGCTGCTCTGTGTTGCATTTGGGGAATTTTCCTTTTTCCTTGGCAAGCAGTGCGGATTCCTTGATCGCGGTGTCGATCATTATGAATCCGATCTTATCGCAGAAATCCATGGCTTCTTTTGTTCCGTATTCAAGCTCCATTTTGATGAGCATGTCCGCAAGACCCATTATTCCCAGGCCGATCTGTCTCCAGTCTCTCACGGAATCTCTTTGTTCTTGAAGGGGATGGAGTGGAAGCCCTTCATCGAGAACATCGTTCAATCCGCGTGTACAGATCGCAACAGTCTTTCTGAAGTCTTCTTCGTCGAATTTACCGTTCTTGGCGAATATGGCGAGATTTATGCTTCCCAAAAGACAGCTCCCTCCTGCAGGGAGGGGTTCTTCGGCACACGGGTTGGTTCCTGCATAAGAATAATCGGGGAATTCGCTCAGGAGGTTCCAAGACTCGATGCGATCCCAGTAAAGACAGCCCGGCTCGCCATAATCCCAGTTAGCATAGCAAAGTTTCTTGAAGAACTCATGCGAGTTCAGATTCTTTACAACAGCATCCTTGGTCTCCGGACGGCTGAATCTTTGAACATATACTTCCTTGTTCCTGACGGATTCCATGAATTCATCTGTGACCCTTATGGACATGTTTGCCTTCGTCGCTCTTTCAACGTCTGTTTTGACGGACATGAACTCCTCGAGATCAGGGTGTTCGCAGGAGAGGGTGAGCATCAAAGCGCCCCTTCTACCGTGTTGACCTATCAGACCCGTTACCATTGAGTAAAGGTCGGTGAACGATACCGCTCCCGAGGTTTCCGATGCTGTATTGTTTATCTTGGCGCCTCGGGGAGCAAGTTTCGAAAGATCGATGCCTACTCCGCCGCCGTAACTGAAGGTTCTTGCGAGTTTTCCCGCACATTCGAATATCGATTCGATGGAATCTTCGGGAGGAGAGACAACATAACAATTCGACAGGGTCACTTTAAGCCCTGTCTTGTTCAGGCCGCGATTGGCCAGTATCCTTCCGCCGAACAAGAATTTCTTCTCTTCGACCATCTTTCTCAGTTCTTGGTTCCCACCACTGACGCGATCCAACCAGTTATCAAAGGTCTCTCCGTTATAGCAGTATTTTTTCTGCCAAATGTCGATACCAAGTTGATTGTCTTCGCCCAACCATTCTCCGACTTCCATTTATTCACACTCTGCCTTCTGCGGATAGAGTTATCCATAATTAAACCTATCAAGGTTGGATGTGAGACGAGGGCTTTTATGCACATCGATTCGGTATTGTTCATCAGAAAAATATAGAACGGAAGCTTGTTTTTATATTGTTCCCGGCAGGGTATTAGAAGTATCCAAAATACAGGTTCGGGGGAGATCATATATGGCCAAATTATTTTTCCGTGGTAGCGAAAAAGCAGTATCTGCGGTTAATGGTTCTTCACCATTCGCGCCTATGTTGGCGCATATGATACAGAGATATAAGTTGGAAAACGCAGATTTATGTCTTTAATGATGCACACTGGATTAGAAAGTCCTACGGAATAGTGTAAAAATATCTCAAAAAGTCCTATGGAACAGTGTAAGAATTTGTTAAAAAGTCCTACGGAATAGTGTAAGTTCAAATACTCAGTTATCAATATCCAGATAATGTTAAGGCGGAAGATCACGGATCAGCTGATCGAATGGAAGAACAAACCGAAGAGAAAAGCATTACTCGTACGCGGTGCGAGACAGGTGGGAAAAACATATTCGATAGATGATTTCGGAAAGAAGAATTACAGTTCGTATGTATACATCAACTTTGAAGAAAACCCATCTTATATGGAAATATTTGCAGGGGATAGGGATGTAGACACCATAATGAGGAACATGTCCGCACGCTTCCCGCATATCAAGTTCATTCCCCGGGACACGTTGATTTTCCTTGACGAGATACAGAACTGCCCGAATGCCAGGACGGCTTTTAAGTTCTTTACGATAGACGGAAGATACGACATCATCGGATCCGGTTCCCTTATGGGTGTAAGATACAAAGAGGTGTCTTCTTATCCTGTAGGGTATGAGGAATCCATCGATATGTTTTCTCTCGATTTTGAAGAGTTTCTATGGGCGATGGGCGTCCGGGAAGATCATGTGAATATTGTCAGAAATGATCTTACCGAAAAAAGACCAATGGAAAAGCTGTTCTTGGAGATGTTCAACGAATATTTCAGATGGTATATGATCGTAGGCGGGATGCCTGAAGCCATAAAAGTGTTCAAAGAAACAAACCATTTCGGAAGTGTACTGAATGTACAGAAGAATATAATCAAACTGTATCTGGACGATATCATAAAATATGCTCCTGTGCATGAAAAGAACAAGATAATAGCATCATTTCATTCCATACCAAGCCACCTTGCAAGAAGTAGCAAAAGGTTCATGTTCGCTGAAGTAGAAGGGAAAGAAGGAAGCAGGTACGACACATACGGCAACAGTCTCCTGTGGTTGAATGAGGCGGGGGTGATAAGGTTCTGTTACGATCTTCATCAGCCGGCACTATCTCTCCTCGCCAACAGGAAGAACAATAGATTCAAAGTATACATGCATGACACCGGGTTGCTGACGGCAATGATGGAAGAAGGGACGGCCACGGCTATTTTGAGCAAGGATCTGGAGATCAACGAAGGAGCCTTGATGGAGAACATTGTGGCCGACATGCTTGCGAAAGAAGGGTATGATCTGTTCTATTTCGAAAAGAACGGAACGCTGGAGATCGATTTCGTTCTCAATCTGAATGGAATTGTTACAGCGATAGAAGTTAAATCGGGAAACAACAAGCAGTCTAAGTCTCTCAACTCATTGATGTCAGACAAATATAAGGTCAGAAGGGGCATCAAACTGCAGAACAACAACATCTTTGTCGACGATCGCGGCGTTGAACACTATCCCATATTCGCAGCGGCATTCATGCGTTCCATGAATGAAAAATGATAAAATTATCAAACACAGTTTCCGCAGGAATCTTTTTATTGTCTGCGATTTCTTTTTATGCGATAGGTGACACCCGGATGGCGAAAAAACGCAAGACTCTACCGAAAGATTTCAAAGAATTGATTGAAAAAAAGGATATCAATGCATTGAAGGCTATTTTTGATAATTGTGAATTGGATGCAAGAGAAAGCGGATATGCAGGTGGCACTGCATTGACCTTTTACGGTGTACCTGATGAATTGGTGCGTTGGTTGGTAGAACAGGGAGCAAACATCAATGCAGCAGATGATACTTACTTCAGAACACCGCTCCACATACACTGCATGCGCTTTTCGGGGAACATAGATATTCTTTTGGAACTGGGTGCAGACGTGAATGTAAAGGACAAGTATGGTGAAACGCCATTGCATTTCGCAGCAGGCTCATCGTTCAATCCGGAAAGGGTGCGAAAACTCCTTGTAAAAGGAGCGGATCCCTTTGCAAAAAACAGCAGTAAGGAGACGCCATTCACAAATGCATTGCGACGCACCGAGAATATGCATATAGAAAATATGGTAATCATTTCAAAGATATTTTTGGAACTGGAGGTTCCTGCACCGGAAGACGCGAAGGCGATAATAACAAAGATCGGCGAGAATTTCGAATTCCACCGTGAAAGATTCAACAAGGAGA
>JGI996J12353_1000071_pt1 | contig 33428 bp, 35 predicted proteins | sample IntmicLarv5ML5BL_FD_12353 | JGI IMG/M metagenome (IMG submission 12353) | reverse complement strand
GCTCCGCCGTAAAGGTAAAGAATTCAATTCCATGCAGGAAAAGTTTGATACTACCACTGCGATGGGGAGATTCGTGATGGATATAGTCCAAAGAATAGCTCAACTTGAAAGCGAACAGATCGGTGAGAGAGTAAAGGTCGGAATGACCCGCAAAGCGAAGTTCGGTACTGGATACATGGGCTTCGGGCATCCCTTTGGTTATGTGTACAACAACGGAACCCTGAAGGTCATTGAATTCGAGGCCACAACTGTGAAGAATATCTTCAAGATGCGTTCTGAAGGAATGTCCATGCATGGTATTGCAGATGCTCTTAATAATTCATTCATATTCACAAAGAAAGGCGGCAGATGGAGTACGCAGACAATCTCCAATATCCTAAAGAATCCTGTTTATGCAGGATATACAAGATGGGACGGAATAGTGCGTTTAAGCGATCACGAAGCAATAATTGATGCCGAGGATTTCGAGGCCCTCAACGGCCCCATAACATGAGAGGATGGCGATGAGGACAGCCATTTATGTTAGGGTGTCCACTGAAGAACAGTCCACCGAAGGGTATTCTCTAGGTGCACAGAAAGCGATACTAGCGGACTACTGCATCGCAGAGGGCTGGGAGGTTTTCGATGTGTACGAAGACGATGGATACTCCGGAACGAATATCAAGCGGCCGGCGTACTCAAGAATGATGGACGATATTAACGAATGGGATATCATTCTGGTAATGAAAATGGATCGTATCCACAGGAACAGCCGGAATTTCATGAGTATGATGGACAATCTCAATCAAGAAGGGAAGATGTTCGTTTCATCCACCGAATCCCTTGATACCACCAACGCATTGGGGAGATTCGTTGTCGATATGATACAAAGGATAGCTCAGCTCGAAAGTGAGCAGATAGGTGAAAGAACGTACATGGGGATGCGAGAAAAGGCGGAATCCATGGAAAATACAAAATCAGAGAGTAGAACACTCGGTTTCAATCCTCCTTTTGGATACTCTTTGTCAAACGGCATCTTACTGACCAACGAAGAGGAATTGATCGTCGTAAGGGAGATCTTCAGTTCATATCTGGAGGGTCGAACAATGGATCGCATAGCATATGATCTCAATATGTCGGGAACACTCACACGAAAGAGGAATCCGTGGAATGTGTACAACCTAAGAAACATTCTTCACAATCCGGTGTACGCGGGGTACATGAGATGGGATGACATTCTTGTGAAACATTTTGCACAAACTGTTGTTTCTCCTCAGGAATTCAATGTAGTACAAGAATTGATGGTTTCCAGAGTAAAGGATCCTAAAAAGATGAAAATCAATCTAATTTCGGATGAATATTTTGAATAATTAGGTGTGGTCATAACAAGTCTTATAAATAACTTTCTTTATTTTTAAAAATAAATGTCCAACAATGGTCCCTGAAAAACCTTGTTAAATATTATTTTCATTTTTCATCGTCTGGGTATTTGAAAAGTTGTGTTTTTACCGTCGTGCTTATATATTCTCTAAGTCGAGTTCAGGGATGAGGTTTAACCTCAAAGGAGGAAATTAATCATGGTAGAATGCCAAAAATGTTTAGACCCAACATCATTCGGTCTATTCTTAGTTGCAGTAGTATCATTGCCTCTAGCAATTTTGCAGTTGTGGCAGCCGGACGGTTTCGCTGACCTTCCGTCTTCAGAATTCTTCTTGCTGATGGGTGCATTGATAGTTGCTGTTGCAATGCTTGCGTACAGATCGGACAGTAATTTTGGATTTGTAGTGTTTGGATTAGTAGGTGCAGCCGTCTTTATGACAGGATTCGGAATGGGGTTCATGGAGAACATTACATTCGGAATCATATTCATTCTTGCGATAATATGGTCCATATTCGCAAAGACTCCGAAGAGCCTATCGATTATACTGGTAACAACCGCGCTGATATTCTTATTCGTAGGAATGTGGGCATATGACGGTAGTGACTGGTGGCACTGGCTGATTGGAGGAGCAGCACTGTTCAACTTCATATTCAGCGTGTACCTTGCATACGCACTTGCACTCGACGGAAAGATCCCTGTAGTGTAAACGGAATGCATAAACAAACCCTTTACAAAACACTTTATCCATTCTTTTCGATTCGAGGGTTATTTCTCTGCTTCCAAGTGTTCATGATGTTTTGCGGGTAAGAGAAAAAAATATTTTGTCTCACAAAGACTATATTTAGAAAGTGCATCACGCCATTGATAGCCTCATGAAAGAAGCAAAAAAGAAGAAGATTTTGGCATGGTTTATGGTACTCATTATGGTCGGTGTCGTGTTCGTTGTAGCGGCTGCGTTCATTGCAGGTCTGTAAACGCTTTTCATTTTCAAATTTTACTCTTTATTATTAATTTAGCTAATAGCTTTATTAGCATTATTATTTATGATATTAGATTTGAACAGAAAATTATTGCGAATTTTCATCTGTTTCGTCGAATAACTGAAGCCTTTGGTAAAACGTTCATCCTGTATCTTTGATCATTCATCTATTCTTTTTCACATAATACCCTTAGTGAACAAGACGCTGTATTACTTGCAAGGTGCAAAATGCTTGCAAGGGTAATCATCATACAGAGCACACACATCTATTCCTCTTTCCTTCCACAATTGCAAATGGCATATCCAGGATCGCCATCGTTCTTTTGTGTGATATGCATATTTTCACGAATTTTGGGCAGTATTAAGTTTTCGCGAAGTTCCAAGCTGAATGTTGGTTTAAAATCAAGGGAAAATATGTTTTCCTGACGGAATCAAGTTGATATTCGGGGAACCGTCATTGATATGATCTTTGCTATTTTTTGATCATTATGTATATTTTTCCCATCAAATTAAGAAAGTTTTGAAAAAAGAGTAAAAATCTAAGAATTTTCTTCTTTTTTCTCATATTTTTTATTAATCATTATTAATTAAGCTATTTACTTTATTACCTATTTTATTAATGATTAATAAAAATAAAAAATATTTCTTTGCAACATGGCGTAATAAATTTATCTTGTAAAGCTATTAGTTTAATTAATTACACATAGCTAATTGACAGTAAAAAATCAGTCAATTATTCGAAATCCGCTTTCGTCTCCTTCAACCTGGAATCGAACATTGCGGCTTTTCAATACTTCCTGAATGGTCTTACCATGTATTCCCAATCCGACGTTAATGAACTGATTCTCAATAACCTTCTTACCATCGACTTCGACCACCGGTTGGAAACCAAGAGGTATGTGAGCTGTTTGAACCTGCATGGCGTAGATGTTCCCATCCTTGTCGTAGATGGGCCCTCCCGATTGTCCTCTCAGGCCGGGAGTGGATGTTTCGATGTACATCATCTCATAATTGCCGTCGTTGCTCTTGCCCTTCAAAACGTTTCTTGTATGCATTCCCTCATTGGGAAATAGTGGGAGAGGCAACACACCTTTTTTGATCTGAAAAGCTTTTATTTTTTCATCAAAGGTTGATTCTACAGGAACGAATGGGAAACCCATTCTGCAGAGAGTCGTTCCGGGGCGCATGCTGTTAGGATTCCTGAATGTGGGATACTCCTCTATCCATTTGGGATCGAAAGGTTCCAGTCTTCCTACGCAGAGATCCAATTGACGGTTGACGTATGCATCGTTAAGTCTCACGCCATCCCATGCCCACCAAAATGAGTGGTTTGTCAGCCATTCTGGATCCATTTTTATTTTATTGTTGAGGGTTCCGCGGTTGCCGTCATTGGAAGCATTCAGTTCCTGGATCTCTTTCATCTTTTTTTGATCTCCTTGAAATTTCACAAAGGAATCAAACATGTGGCCGGCCGTGATTATCCATCCGCTATCATTGATTATTATGAAGGTACCGCAAACAGCATTCACCTTTCCGTCCACTTGTCTAGTGGATATTATCAAAGGTCTCGTGAATTTAGCTGCTTTTTCACAGGCATCGGCAAACATGAACATTGAATAGAATAGTAGTATAAATCTTATGTTTTGAAAAAGTTCGATTTTTGAATACGAATTCTATGAAGACAGAATCAAGCGAATTTAACAATCCAAAAGGTTAATGAGTTTTTGAAAAAGGTTTGGGGGAGAACCCCCGTTTACTGTTTTTCCATTATATCGACGATCTCGGGGATGTCAAGGATCGCGCTTCCGATGATGCTGACCAGTTCCTCGTTCGCCATTATGATGTCAATGACCTTGGGGTCTGTGAGTGCCATCCTTCCGATGTGGATAATGTACATCCTTGCAAGGTCCTGAGCATATTTCACCTTGATGTCCATGGCCTTTTCTTCTTCGATGCGGTCAGCCGATGACAGCCCGTTGATGTAGAATCCAGTGTACAGCGAAAGTGCGTTCTCGGGCAAGGATGCGATATCCCAAAGGTTCCCCGTAAGGTCATTGGTACCGTCCTTGAGATCGTCAACAATAGACTTGTATCCCGCTATATCGTTCTTTAAGAAATCGATCATATCGAGGCATTTCTCAGCTTCCTCTCCTGTAAGGTTGGTTGCTTTCTCTTCGAATTCATCTATTTCCATTATCTTTCTGCCGATGATCGCGCGCATAAGCACAACTTGTTCTCTGATGTCCATATTCCCATCCATTTTTCTCACCATCTAACGTATATTACGTTCTCTGTACATCATGTATATATCTGTTATGATTTAGACTTTTTCTTTTTCTTCTTCTTTTTTGCCTCTTCAGAGCTCATTTTTTCATAAAGATCGAAAAGCTCATCATTGTTGATTATCATCTCTCCTATAGCCATTACAGCGGCATCATTCTTTGTCAAAGCTTTGATTATTTTCTTGCTTTTCAGGACATCAATGCCGACTTCGAAGGATAGTAGATCCATGAGTTCTTCGAAATACTCACATCGGATATCATCTGCCTCATATTCACATTCAAGGTCATCTGGAGAAAGCCCATCCAAATATTTTGCGAAGTCTCCGGTAAGGTCATATTCATTCGCTCGAACTTCATCGAATTCTGGTTTCTCCAGACCTTCATCTTCACCTGTGATGCCGTTAAGGACTGTGATGAAACTTGATATGTCCTGACTGAGGTAGTTTATAAGATCCGCATTTTCTTCGTTAGATATCAGTTCTTCAACTTCCGCGGTCTTTCTTTTTATGACTGCCCTCATGGTTTTTATTGCATTTTCCAGATATTGATCATCTTCTTCCATGGTCACTGTATGAACCTAGGAACATAAAACGTAAACTGAAAGGAGCAGACAGTGAAATATTTCGCAATGCTCCGGATGGTATTGTTAGTTCAATCTGCATCGATCCAAATTCTATATTTGCCGCAGTGAAGACATCGAAACAGATAGCCGGCCATACTTCCGCCGTTCTCGAGATAGGGACGCACCTCATCTACATCCCATTCGCCCATTTTTGCATAGTCGGCGAATACTTCTTCGGTTATTCCTCTTTCGTCGAGTTCTTCGGTACCAACATACGCAATGAATGCACAATAATCATTGCAGCAGACCAACCAGTGTTCCCCCTGCCATGTTACAAGTCCCGGGGTGCGTTTGAACAATTCTTCTGTTTTTTCGATATCATCAACGATCCTTTCGGCATCTTGAATGAAATCCCCGTTAAATTTTTTCGCTGCGGACCCGTCGGCGATGCAGTCCGGACATATGCACCCCACGTCCTCTCTCGAGTACATCCCCTCGTAATAGTATTCCGGATTTTTTCCGCAGCATTCACAGGTGACCGTTTTCTTTCCTTTGACCTTCTCGAAGATCTCATTCTCCATGCAGTGTGGATTATATCTGAATTCAGGCGACACTCTCATTCTTCCTGCGTTTCATTAATTATATTTGCTGTTTCTCGGTATTTTTCTTACATTCTTGTTGCAAAACGGACATTTATTTAAGATCTGTTCAAAGCCTTTTTCATCTTCAGTGACGAGTTCCGGCCCCTGGTAAGTATCAACGACGTATACTGTCCCGGCCAGGACATTATCGTACATCTCTTTGCAACAAGCAGCCTCAATGTCTACATCTGAGATCTCAAGGTTCAGAATAGGTCTGGAACGTAGTTTTTCTTTCCTTTCCAAGCTTATTTGAGCTTCCACTCTGTCCGCATCCATATCGGCACCGATGTGATTCATATTTGCGGAGAATGCAAAAAGTTTCAACGATTCATAAAGATCCCTTTCGACACCTATTCCCTTCTCATACATGGTTGCTAAGATGTATATGGCCTCGGGATCCATTTCCTTTGATGCCGTGGAGATGTATGAATATGCCTTTTCTTCGTTTTTGTTCACACCGTTGCCTTGAAGGTACATTAACCCCAGATCTCGCATCGCGGGAACATGACCAAGATCGGAAGCATTTGTAAGAAATTTTATTGCTTTTTCGGGATCTGTTCTGAGATATTCCACTCCTTTCCAATATTCAGATTCGGGCGTTATTTCGTTGCTCATTCTTTCACCTCGGTTTTAAGACGTTCCAGAAGTTCTTTTGCAAGTCTGCTTCCGCTGTCGGTAGCTAAATTCAACCATTTTTTAGCTTCATTCTCGTCTTTTTCCGTTCCGAATCCATCCATGTAATAGCATCCTAGAGAATACATCGAATCTGGTAAACCTTCAAGTGATGCTTTCAAGAACCATTCGAAAGACATCTTTGGATCTTGGGGAAGATCCTTGGAGTTCCCGTAATAGAGTATCCCGAGCCGGTCCATGGAGAATGCATCGCCCTGTGCAGCTGCTTTCTTGTACCATTCCGCGGCCTTGGAGCGGTTCACCGCGGTTCCGGTACCGGTCTCATAACAAACTCCTGTTTGGTATTGCGCATTGATGTTTCCTGCAGCGGCGGCATTCTTGTAAAGTTTGAATGCCTTTTCTTCGTCTTTGTCCACACCGAGGCCTTTCTGATGAAGGTACGCGAGAGAGTTCCTTGCTTCCCCGTTCCCCTTATTGGCAGATGCTCTGAACAATTCTGCGGCTTTGGAATAATCCCGTTTGACCTCTACGCCGTCCATGTATGCTATGCCGAGGAACAACTGCGCGTCAGCGATCCCTGCTTCAGCGCCTTTTTTTGAATATTCGACTGCTTTCGAATTATCCATTCCCAGATAGTCTCCGCTGAAGAACATTTTTACAAGAAGTGTCATGGCATCTTCATGACCGCTTTCGCTGGCTTTTTCAAGTAATTCGTAACCTTTGGCAGTATCTTGGGCGACTTCCCATCCGAACAGATATGCCATGCCGAGAGCATACTGACCGTTGGCACTTCCTTCACTCGCGAGTCGCTTTACCTCTTCTATATCGACTTCCACTTCACCGTCATCGGTATCGAAGATGAATCCTTTCTCCTCTTTGGACACAAGACGATATATGCGGGAGAGTATATTATTTCACTCAGCAGTTCTTAAAGATTTTTCATGTATTCTTTTTCCGATTCTGTGATCAAATGTCTCTTTTGTCTGTTGCTGTGACCTATTATCAATCTGCGCCATTTTGCCGCTTCAGCATAATCCTGAGGTACTCCCAGACCATTTTCATACATGACACTCAACCTGCATTCTGCCGAACTTGAAAACAGGTCTTCGACAGCCAACTTATAATATCTTACTGCTTCTGCATGATCTTGCGGTATGGTGCCTATACCCCGATCATATATCATTCCGATATTGTAATTTGCGAATGTGTTTTCTCCTACAGCTAATTTGTACCATTTGATGGCCTCCGCACTGTCTTGCGGTACGCCTTTTCCTTCATGATACATTATACCCAATTGGTATTGTGCTGCGGCATTACCTTGTTCCGCTGCCAACTTATACCATTTGGCAGCTTCTGCAATATCATAGGGCAATATTCTTCCGCATTCATATTCCCAGCCGATGTTATTTTGCGCCCATGCTCCCCATTGATCTACGATCGATTCGAACAATTCAAGGGTTTTTGTTTGATCCTTTTCCACTCCGGCTCCTTTGCTGTACAGGATGCCGAGATTATACAATGCAGGAGCATAATCCTGTTCCGCGGCAAGAGCGAACCACCTTACGGCCTCATAGGGTTCTGGTTCGTTGGAATATTCACAACCGAGTCTGAATTGTGCAGGAGCATAACCCTGGTCTGCAGCCAGTTGATGTAATCTAATGCTTTCTTTATGATTCTCTTCATAATTGCCGTCTGAGTATCCGATAATGCTGCCCAAACAGTGTTGTGCTGGAGGGTAGCCTTGGTCTGCGGCTTTTTTGTACCATTCGATCGCCTTATTCGAATCCGCAGGCACAGTCAGGCCGTATTCGTATATGACGCCCAAATTGACCTGTGCAGGAGCAAGTCCCCGATCCGCGGCCAACATGTATTGTTTCACAGCTTCATCATCATATATTATCTCACGGAATCCGTCGAAAAACTTTACTCCGACACAAAACTCGACATCGATGTCCCTTTGATCCGGCGATTTCCAGAATTTCACCGTTTCAGTTAAATCGTACGGCATATCGGCATCCCATATGAATCCTATCTCATATTCCGCATCGGAATTTCCCTGGTCCGCAGACAATTTCCATAATCTGAGGGCCTCGGCATAATTCAGCGGTACCCCCATACCGTATCCGTATATTTTTCCGAGACGAAACTGAGCATCGGCATCTCCTGATTCCGCGCGGTTCCTGATATTCTCTATCATCTCAGGATCATACTGATACTCTTCTGTGCTCATTTTGTACCATTTCAAAGCCTCGGCATAGTCTTGGATCACACATTTACCATCTTCGTACATCACACCGAGACTGAATTGAGCGGGAGAACAACCTTGGTCTGCAGCCAACTTATACCATTTCAGAGCTTCGGCGTAGTCTTGCTTCACACCTTCTCCGTTCCCATATATGTAACCAAGGGCGATCTGTGCATCCGCATCTCCTGATTCCGCAGCCGATCTATACCAATTTACCGCGAGATGATGATCTTGCGGTACACCATATCCGAATTCATACATCCATCCGAGTTTGTATTGTGCGTTTACATTTTTTTGTTCAGCGGCTAACGTATACGATCTTGCGGCATCAGTAAGGTTTTTTGGAAGACCCAGGCCTTCCTCGTACATCCAGCCTATAGTGTAGAAGAGATCCGCATCTCCATGTTCTGCGGCATTGTTCCACCATTTTTCTGAATCGGCATAATCCTTTGGTATTCCATGTTCGTCCGCATATATTCTGTCAAGGCCGAACTGAGCGGGAAGATAACCTTGATCCGATGCCAATTTGTACCATTTTTTAGCCTCTGTATAGTCGGGCACATATCTGCCTTCTTCGAACAGACAACCTAGGTAATATTGTGAGATGACATCTCCGCGATCAGCAGCGGACATCCACCATTTTTTCACTTCCCCCATGTCTCCGTTTATATTTCTTCCGTTGAGATAAATGCAGCCAAGTTCTCTATGAGCTCTGATATCATCCGATCCTTTGAGTGATTCTATGAATTCAAAAACATTTTTTCTATGATCGGATGTCATGTCCACAGCTATGTATCTCAATTAAAAAAAAGTTTTTAAAAAAAAAGATATTTTTCAAGAGGATCTTTCATAATACGCTACTAACGATATTTGCGTATTAATACATGCCATCAGATCTTATTCTTTAGATTGTTGAGATATTTTTCTGCATCTTTTCTTCCAGGAAACAGATCCTCTTCTTTCTTAAAAGAATGATCATGTGCTCTTTTCGAAGGACGGTATCCCTGCCTCAAATGAAGCGATTCGTGATACACAACAAAATCTACGACGTAATCAGGGACCGAAAGATCATCCAACGCGGATGAGACAGCAACCACTCTCATCATGGGCGAACAGTACCCCACTTTACGGTAATTTGGGTGCACCGTCCACGAAAAAAATGAATTTTGGATATCTTCAGGAGTTAGCAACGAGGAATCAAGCAGTCTATCTATAGATTCGATAAGATTTAGTTCTTTTCCTATCGGATCGCGAGTGATGTTCTTGCTCCTTCTGATGTATATCTTCCTGTTATCGCAAATGAACTTGTCGGATGTGACCCACTCTAAGTATTCTTTTCCATATTCGTATGGACGCCCTCTCACAATGTCCATTATTGTTCTGGAAAGATCGATCAGAACGCGATCCGGTGCATCCGCAACGTAATCAGATATCATGATATCGAGGTGTTTTCCTCTTCTTTTCCACGAGATCTTGAAATCCTTACTGACGATGAACGATGCATTTATTTCCGGGAAGCCTACAGTTCTTCCTACATTCGACATGATCTCGGTCAGTCTTTCATTTTCTTGGTGCATCGTTCTTCCTCTTAGAGGTCAGTATTACATCTTTTTGTTTCTGTTTCATCTGCATGGAATGTTCCGATTTCAGATCCTTTGTGTTCTCATAGTTTCTTCTGGTGTGATACATCATCGTGGAAACAGTTGATGGAGTCGGAGTGAATATCTGCACTTGTTCCGGGTTTGTTTTCAATTCTCTGTGAATAAAATCATTCAGATCTTCCATATCTTTCATGTAACATCCGGGGTGTGCAGCCATGAAATAATACGTGAGAAATTGTTTCTTTCCTTGTTCTTTGTTGGATTCATCGAACATATTCTTGAATTTGAGAAGTGTGTCCGGGCTGGGTTTTCCCATCAGTTCCAGGATCTCTTTAGAGGTGTGTTCCGGAGCTATCTTCAACTGTCCCGAGACGTGATTCTTTACAATGGTATCAACATACTTTTTTCCGTTCACAAGGTCTGCAAGTATCATGTCGTGACGTATCCCTGATGTAATGTGGATCTTCTTCACATTAGGTATTTCGATGAGTTTTTCAAGAAGATTCAGTTGACGTGAGTGATCTATACGTAATTTGGGACACGGCCTTGGGAACAAACATTTTCGATCCTTACAGCCGCCAACCGCAGCCTTCGTCGGGCATTCGATACCGTACATATTGGCAGTGGGCCCCCCCACATCATTGATTATGCCGTTGAACCCTTCTTTGGATGCAATGGCGATCGCTTCCTTTATGATGGAATCTTCCGATCTGGATATTACCGCTCTCCCTTGATGTACGGAGATGGCACAGAAGGAACATTCTCCATAGCATCCTCTGTGCGTCGTTATCGAATTCTTTATTGTTTCTGTTGCTTTCACATTTCCCATTTTGAGATAGAAAGGGTGTACTCTGTTCTCGTAGTCCAACGAATGGATCCGGTCGAGTTCTTCGACCGTTACAGCTTTCTGAGGAGGCAACTGAATCAGATATCTTTTTCCGTGTTCCTGCACCAAACCTTTGGCATTTATCGGGTCGCAGTTCTCATTGAAAATTTTAAAGGCTGTAATGAAATCATCTTTATTTTCAAAGCACTCTTCATATGAAGGCATTGAAAGATATCCTTTGGGAATATCGGATCCTATGCGGCATATTCCTCGAATGTCGTCTATATTTGTTCCGTCGCGCAGTCTTTTTGCCAATTCCAAATTGGAAAGTTCCGCCATTCCGTAAGTTATGATATCTGCTTTGGAGTCAAAGAGAATACTGCGTCTGACGGAATCAGTCCAGGCATCGTAATGCGCCACCCTTCTGAGACTTGCCTCAATACCTCCCAGGACAATGGGTTTTCCTTTGACATATTTCTTGATAAGATTGGTATAGGCTATGCAGGCGCGGTCCGGGCGTCTGCTGTTCAATCCTCCTGGCGTAAAATCATCATCTTTTCTGCGTTTGTTCGTTGGAGTATAATTTGCTACCATCGAGTCCACGCATCCGGATGTAACGCTCCAGAATAACTCCGGTTCTCCGAGTCTTGAGATATCCTTATCTGATCCGATATCAGGTTGTGCGATGATCCCGACTCTGAATCCATTATCGATCAGCCAATGCCCGATCACCGCGGCACCGTTGTAATAGGAATCGATGTACGTGTCACCTGATACAATGATAATGTCGAGGGCGTCCCATTTTCTCCCTCTGACCTCTTCCATGGTCGTGGGTATGAACATCTGATTCACAACCGATATTCCATTATGTAGTCATCCAAACGAAAACCATCTCCTATCTCGGAATCATCGTATTTTGTGATCTCAAACCCCTTTGCTCTGTATATGTTAACGCTGGGTATATTGTTCTTATTCACATGAAGGTAAACGCAGTTCGCACCTGTTTCACGTCCATATTCTAAGATATCATCAATGGCTTTCGATCCCAGCCCCCTGCCTCTGCATTCTTCTTTCAGATACAATTTGCTCATAAGCAAACGATCATTCTCAAGATGTACTGCGAAGTAACCAACCTTCTTGTCATCATACAGGATGAAAGAATAAATGTAACCTTCTTTCTCGATCTGTCTGCGGATAGCCTCTTCGGATTGAAATGTCTCCACATAATATTTCACAAGTGAATTATCAACTATCGGATTGTAATATTTGAAACAGATTTCTTCGGCCATTGCGGAAAGGAGAGGTGCATCACACGCATCTGCGATGATCATCACTTGCCTCCGGGGGAAACGGTTTTCGAGAATTTTCCCAAACCTGTTTCGAAATCAACACCGTATCTTACATCGGTACCCGCTTTTCTGGTCCTTTTGATGCTGTCCGCAGTGAGATTGACGGCGATCTCAGATGCTTTTCCTAAATCGTGACCATTGACCAAAGCTGATACTGCGGCTGAACCGAAAACATCCCCTGTGCCATGATAATATCCGGGGATCGTCTCTCTGAAGGAGAATGATACCTTTTCTGTCGAAGTATTATATGTTGCGGCGCCCAGGTGTTCATCTTCGAAGAACACTCCAGTGAGTATCACGTTCTTAGAACCCATCGAACCGAGATCCTTCAGCAATTCAAGGATGTATTTTTCTGTATACGGACCAGGGTTGTATTTCTTGCCAAGTAAAAGCGTTGCTTCCGTGATGTTCGGAAGTACGACGTCTGCTTTCTCGCATAGTTTCCTCATGCCTTTTGGAAATGAAGGATCGAAGATGGAGTAAAGTTCTCCGTTATCGGCCATCACGGGGTCCACGGCGACGATGGTGTCCTTGTCTCTTAATTCATCGATTATTCTCGATACCAGATCTATCTGTTCGAAGGATCCAAGGAATCCGGTGTAGATCGCATCGAATTTAAGATCCAAGGTCTTCCAGTGTTCAAGTATGGGTATAAGATCTTCCGTAAGATCTCTGTAAGTAAAATCTTTGAATCCTCCTGTATGTGTGGAAAGTACTGCGGTTGGCATGACCGTACACTCGATCCCCGCAGATGAAATGATAGGGAGAGCCACGGTCAAAGAGCATTTTCCGAAACAAGAAATATCATGAATCGCAAGAACACGTTTCTGGACCATATCCAACATTAAAGCAAGAGAATATATTAAATTCATCCCGCCAGAGGCCGTCGGAAAATGATCTTGAAGGGTGCTGTATTCACTAAGACAATACAATAGATCATGTTTTCTTTCCGAGAAGCCAGTCTATCACATTTATTGCACGGATCCCGTTGGGCGGTGTACTTATTACGCGGTCCAAGGTCAAGATGGTCTTTGGGTAACTGTCTGGAACGGAATTCAAAGATCTGACTTCTCTTTCGAAAGTGGAGGGGTCTAAAACTGTCAGGGATACTTGGTAGTACTCTCTGGCATCCCCTTTTTGCGCAACGAAATCTATCTCACGATCGTAATGACTTCCGGAGGTAACATTGTAGCCCCGGCGCAAAAGTTCTAGGAATACGACATTCTCCATGACCCTTCCGATATCTCTTTCGTTTCCTTCTAAAAGGGAATTGCGTAGTCCCGTGTCGGCTGCATAATATTTTTCGGTTGTTTTCAAGATCCTTTTTCCACGTATATCGTATCTATATGTCTTGTAGAACAGGAATGCATCTTCCAGTCCCTGAAGATATCTTTTGATTGTAGCGGGAGATACTGACAATTCTTTTGCTATGGACGCACTACTGGTCACATTGCCTACATTTGACATTAGGAATGCAACAATATCGTTCAGTGTGCGCACATCAACTATCTCAAGACGCGAAGAGACATCCTTTCTCAATATTGTGGAATATATTCCCTGCAGAAGATCATCTGTGCGTATGTCATCATTTGGATCTATCATGGGTATTGCGCCTTTTGCCATATAATCCATGAATCTCTTATCTATCGGATTATTTTCATCTATCTGATGAAGCTGGATATACTCAGAAAAAGACAGCGGCAGCATCATGATCTCCACATACCTCCCTGAAAGATATGTTGACAATTCTGATGATAACATGTATGCATTCGAACCAGTGATGTATACGTCAGCATCATAATCTACGGAAAGAGAATTCACTGTACGTTCCCAACCTTCAACTCTTTGGATCTCATCCAAGAGGATGTATGTTCTCTTTGAGGTATCGATCCGTTCTTCCATATACATATTGAGGTCTCTGTAGTCGGAGATCGCATCCATGGTTTTGGATTCGAAGTTGATGTAAATAACGTTCTCCTTGTGGCCCGCATCATGAAGCTTATCAATGAATTGCATCAGTAAAGTGGATTTTCCGCATCTTCTCATGCCTGTAATGATCTTGATGACCTTCGTCTCATCTTTCCATTTCCAAAGATGCTCAAGGTATTCTTTCCTCAATACTATTTGTGACATCAAGCATAATATGGATTGTATGTATTAAAATATTTCAATCAATTTAAATATTTTTATTTTTAATGAATATTATTTAAATGGATTTCATTTTTATTAAATCTTATTTGGTCTATTTTGTATTTTACTACTGTCATTTAACTGCGCCGAAGAATATTTGTTGTTCGACGCAAAGATGTTACCGAAAGTAACAATAATTACTACTGCTAACTCATAACTTAAATTAAAACCAAGGGCGTAAGATATTGCGATGGCCCCTGCCGGGTCACGGCAGGGTTGAAGTTTGATAATCAGTTTTTGAATTCGGATTTGGCCGCCTTTATTCTACCCGATAGAATAATACCAACAATGCCGGGAATAAAAGCGATCAAAGATAATATTGAGCCTATGATACAGGACCAATAAGCTACATTATAGAATTTTTTCTGCCAGCATAAGACTGCAGAGATCGCTGCAAAAATACCGCTGACAATCAGAATAGAGTAGGCGGCAATCATAATTGAACGCAATAATTCTATAAAATCTTCTGTGAAAGTAATAGACTCGTCAGAGTATACTTCACGTACAGAATCAATTGCAGAATCGAGGGTCATTATGCCATAGATTGAATTCAATATTGCAAAAACGGCCCAAATGGCACCCGTTATGATCACAATATTCAATCGTTTGAGAGTCTCTGCTCTGTAACGGGGGTCTGCCGAGCTGGAAGTATAGTTTGGGGTGTATTCTTTCAACTTATATCCGCACGCGGGACAATATTCATCGTTTTGATGGATATTCGCACCGCATTCGGTACAAAAGTTTAGAGTTTTGTCATCATCCATAATCTTGTATCGTGTTTTCAATATAATTTTGTTATGTTTGAACCGTTCCGATTTTATTAACAAACATTAGAACCACTCTTTTAAAAACTCGGTTTTTTGAAGTAGTGCATTACCAAGGAGACATTTGTGACCGTAGCAAAAAATACATTGAAGGGCCAATAAGATAAACGGGAAATATGTCGCAAACAGAGGCAGAACAGCCCCAATATCAAAATATTGGAATGTCATTCTCTATCTATGGCGAGAAGACGTTGTATGAGTTGCAACAAACCCCTTGGAGGATTGCTCGGGGCTTTCAGTGAGAAATTGATGACAGGAGAGGTATGTCTTTCGTGCAGAGACAAACTTAAAGTAATGCCCAATTATCAGTTGATATCGCCTGAACAAGCAAAGGCTATCAAGAATAAACAGATGACAATGATAGAAGTGGCGGAACAGATCCAACGGAAGTACGGAGGAAGTACTGCCAATACAACATCTCCGATAGAGGAGATCAGGCAGTTCAAAGCTTTGTTGGATGAAGGACTGATAACCGAGGACGAGTACGAACACGCCAAGAACAGGATATTGGATCGATAACGACACCTTCAAAAAAGGTCATCATTATCTTCAAGGAACTCTATTGCCAATTCATTACCTAGGTTGGCTGCTGTAAGAAGCATCTTGAATGCTTTGTCGAGATCTTGAGGGATATCGCCACCCTCAAGGTAAAGGATCCCGAGGCTATAGAATGCGTCTGAAAAGTTCTGCTCTGCAGCAAGTTTGAACCATTTCTCCGCTTCTTTAGGATTCTTCTTTACACCTTCTCCTGACAGATATGCGATGCCTAGATTGTTCTGTGCATCCACATTTCCCTGTTCTGCGGACAATGTGTACCATCTAATCGCTTCTTTTTGATCCCTGCGGACCCCGACTCCTTCGTCGTATGCGCATCCAAGGTTGTATTGAGCGTTCTTCTCTCCTTGTTCAGCAGCAAGTAAGAATAACCTTACCGCTTCCTTGGGATCCCTTTTAACACCTGTTCCGAACATATACATCGAACCGAGATTGCTTTGTGCACCTGCATTACCCTTTCCCGCGGCAAGTCTGAACAATCTTACTGCTTCTTCATAATCCTGTTCAACACCATTACCATTATCGTACATGATGCCGAGACTGTTCTGTGCGCAAGCGTTTCCTTGTTCTGCGGAGAGTATATACCATCTTATGGCTTTTTCATAATCTTGTTCCAAGCCGATACCTTCATCATACATAGTACCAAGGTTGAACTGGGCATCTTCGTCGTCTTGTTTCGCGGCAAGTTCGTATAATCTTGCAGCTTCTGCGAGATTCATTTCAACGCCCCGGCCACATTCATACATGACGCCAAGGTTACGTTGTCCGTCGGCACTTCCGTTCTCTGCCGCAAGTTCGTACAATTTTACCGCTTCTTTAAAATCTTGCGGAACCCCCCAACCGTTCTCATACATTGTTCCGAGATTACACTGGGCATCTTCGTATCCTCTTTCGGCAGAAAGGTTGAACCATTTGATCGCTTCCTGATAATTTTTTTCCACACCGTTCCCATCGATGTACATGATCCCAAGATTGTTCATGGCCAGATAACTTTCGTTCTCGATAGCGGATTTGAACCATTTTATCGAGGCTTTGTAATCCTGTTCGACAATTATGCCTGCATCGTACATTACCCCTAGATAATTCTGTGCGTCCCTATCGTCTTTTTCGGCAAGGTCTGTGATGATCGCAATTCCTTTCTCGGTATCCTTGGGTGTACCGGTTCCGTTGATGTACATCCTTCCAAGATTGTATTGTCCATGGCTCTCGCCATTTATTGCCGAAGACTCGTACCATTTGAATGCTTCGTCATAATCCCTTTCGAGACCTTCTCCGTGTTCGTACATCTGTCCAAGAGAATCCTGTGCCTCCGCGTGTCCTCGTTCTGCCGCAATTCTGTACCATTTCACGGACTCTTTGGCATTCACATCTACGCCGGTGCCTGTTTGGTATATCAGCCCTGTTATGAAGGCCGATTCCAAATCTCCTTTTTCCGCCGCTTTTCTGAACCATAGCGCTGCTTTTGTGTCATTCTTCTCTATGCCCTTGCCTTCGAGATACAGAAGCGCTAGTTCTTTCTGTGCAAAAACAAAACCGCTTTTTGCAAGAATCTTGGCATTTTTGAATCTTTCAATATCGCTGTATTTCATATCTTCGTATCCGATTTCGAAAATAAACTTTTTTCAGCAGGGTTTTGAGACGTACTCTGTCGAATGTCGCATTGTAATACTCGATATACTTGTGAACTGTTTCGCACATTTGAATAGATAAAAAATTTTCTTTCAAATTTATTTTCATTACGATGATGATTATTTGTTTTTTTAGATTTTATTTCATTGTAATAAACATAAATAGCATTAAATCCATTATCTCCCATGAACAAAAAACAGGTATTACGAAAAGATATGTTGGATCTATTTCATGTTGAATCCTAATCCGAAATACTATTCCGTGGATACGAGGCTGAGGAACAATTCATATGAGAGTGTGCTTAAAGATTACGGAAGGATGTTAGAGAATATCGTTTTCCTGGAATTGAAACGCCGCAGATATGACATAAGGGTCGGAAGATACGGCGATAAAGAGGTGGATTTCTCCGTTAAAACACCGGGTGGACAGAGATACTATCAAGTCACTGCCAGTATGGCGGATGCAAATGTTGCAGAAAGGGAGCAGGCTCCTCTTATCAAGATCAAAGATAACCACCCCAAAATCATCATTTCCATGGATCGTTACAACGGAATGTATGCGGACGGTATACTTCACATTAATCTGGTAGATTGGTTGTTGGGAAAAGATGTCAAGGATACGGAGCCTTTCTGACTCATACTTCGAGTATAAGCGATATCATCAACACTAATTGATAGAATTCGTGTATGTCAGTCTTGGCAAACTCGATCCTTTTAAGATTTCCGAGTACAATGATTTAATATACAGGAATATCAGTCTCCGGTTCACGGAATCAGGATCTCAGTCTTTTGGGATTCTCCGTGGCAGGAGTTTCTTCTGCAGGTCGCACGGGGGCGTTGGCCGAACGTGCGAAGTTGGTTTTTGTATTATTGCCCCAGCTATGCTTTTATATAAGTTGAACCTACACGTGCACGTTATCACATGGATTTAGGTCTTTGTGATTCGTGAGGAATGAAAATGGTAACAGTCTACGACGTTCCTGCCGAGAAATTGATACTTAAAACAGCCGAGAAACTCAAGGGGAACTCCAACATAGTTCCCCCTGAGTGGGCAGAGTATGCAAAAACCGGCAGGCACACAGAGAGAGCACCCGCACAGGATGACTGGTGGTACACAAGGGCCGCCTCGATCCTCAGGAAGCTCTACGTCAAAGGGCCTATGGGATCATCCAAGCTCGCAGCTGAGTACGGAGGATTCGCAGACAAAGGTTCGATGCCTAACAGGGCAGTGAAAGGCAGCCGTAATATCGCTAGAAAGTGCATGATGCAACTCGAGGCGGCAGGATACCTTTTGCCGACCGGCAAAGAAGGACGCAAGATAAGTCCGGCGGGACAGTCATTACTTGACAACACTGCCAAAGAGGTCTTCGACGAGAACAATAATTGAAGGTGAATGAGCATGGAAGATCCCGAACTGGAAGCAATAAGACAAAAAAGAATGGCCGAGGTCCAACAGCAGCAGGGAAATCAGGCTGCAAAAGAGGAACAGGCCAGACAATTCGAGATGCAGAAACAGTCCGTGTTAAGACAGATACTTTCCCCAGAGGCGAGAGACAGATTGGCGAACATCAAACTGGCGAATCCTGAACAGGCCAACGCCATAGAGATGCAGTTAATTCAAATTGCTCAGAGCGGAAGATTACAAGGAGTCATAACAGACGCCATGCTCAAAGAGATCCTTCAAAAGATAGTACCTCAGCAGAGGGAGATCACTATACAGAGGAGATAAAATGTCAAGTACAAAACCGCCCGCAATGAAAGGCAGGCTCAATAAAAAGATCAAGCAGAACCGCCGTGTTCCCGCTTGGGTCATGATGAGAACGAACAGACAGTTCCTCCGCCACCCTAAGAGAAGGTCCTGGCGCATGAGCAAACTGAAAGAGTAAGGAGGAATGAAAATGGCAGAAGAGATCGAAAGGATCATAACGATCCCTCTCAGGAAGACCAAACAGGCCCCGCGCACAAAAAGAGCAGCGCGTGCGATCAAAGAGATTAGAGCCCACATCATGAGACACATGAAGGTCGACGAGGAGAATGTATGGATAGATGCATCGCTCAACGAGAGGATCTGGCAGAACGGGATCAAGAACCCGCCTTCGAAAGTTACCGTCAAAGCTGTGAAGTTTGATGACGGACTTGTAGAAGTCTCACTTGCGGAGTGAACAGGATGATGAGACTCTCCAGGTACGACGGCAGCCCCAATATCGGGGTGTATGCGGCTGTGAATGAGAGTCTTGCTATCGTGGCACCTAACACGTCTCAGGAGTTCCTTAAGGACCTTGAGGCCGTGTTAGGTGTCCAAACATTTATGACGACAGTGTCCAGCTCATTTTTGGTTGGATCGCTGGTCTCGATGAATTCAAACGGTGCGGTCGTCTCTTCGACGGCGGAAGCATCAGAGTTGAAAGAAATAAGGAAGCACATTCCCATAGAGGTATTGCCAACGGATGTCAACGCCGCAGGCAACAATGTTCTGGTGAACGACAGAGGCGCGGTGATCAACCCGGATCTAAACAAAAGATCGGAGAAGCTCATTGAGGATTTTCTTGGTGTTGAAGTAATCAAATCAACGATCGCTGGATGTAACATTGTAGGATCGATGTGTTCGGTTACCAACAAAGGATGTTTGTGCAACGTCAACACCTCGGATAAAGAGATCGAGATGCTTCAGGATATTTTTAAGGTCGAAGTAAAGAAGACATCGGTGAATCACGGTTCGAAGTATATCGGTACCGGCATACTTTGCAACTCCAAAGGTGCACTTATTGGTGATGAGACAACACCGATCGAGATGGGAAAGATCGAAGACGGTCTTTTATTATATTGAAGGTAATCTCAAACAGTTGTATCGCAGCGTTGAGGTACTTTGAACGTGCAGAGATTATGCGTGTAAATCAGCTGAAAATATAATCTTCATGACATCCGGAGAATATAGATCTTCATTCAAGAATAAATCTTTTCCTTGATTTTTATCAACGATCAAAGACCCAGAGTCCTAAGAATTCAGATATATCGTCGGAAAAAAGTTCAATTTCGTTACCGACATAAAGTATCATTTCTTCAGATACCCTTTCAAGAAAATCATCCAAAGTTTTTAATGGAAGTGTTAAACTTCCAACTTTGTAATGCATTGGGACTATTATCTTCGGGTCGATAATGTCCAGGAATGCTTCCAGTTTTGATATTGAAAGAGTGATCGTTTCCCCTGTAGGAACGAATATAATGTCAACGCCGCGAAGAGCATCGATGACCTCTTCGGAAGGAATATCTCCAAGATCGCCGCAGTGACAAACAGTTATCCCGTCCATTTTGAACTTATATATTACGTTAAGTCCCCTTAAAACGCCCATTTCCTCATCGTGATACGAGGGGAAGCCTTCGATCACAATGTTACCGATCTTTTTTTTCCCTGGGTCTGCAAAAATACAGGAATATTCGCCTCGTATCATACGTGTGGCATTATGGTCAAAATGATCATGAGATATCAGAACGATGTTGGCACTCAGCGTAGGGGGTTTTATGCCGATGGATTTTCCATCATGGGGATCGATAATGATCTTGGTCTCTGAATCACTGATTTCGAAACACGAGTGTCCATGCCATCTGATCTTCATCGTTATTTGATATGACGGCATGAATAAAAATCCTTTGTCGGTCATTTAAAAACTATTTTGATTTTTGTAAAGTTCCATGATAAAAAAATAAAATTTCTGCATGAGTTCAGTAACGAAAGTAACTCAATAACATGGTAAAAAAATAAAAAACACAACAGAGTATTATATTCCATTAAAGCAATCAGTTGCCGATGAAGAGGACTTTGGTCCTTGTCGTTGACAGGGATGACGATTTCGGCGTCAAGGGGGGAGTGGAAACTCCCGTTATAGGAGTAGAGAAATGTTCTGTTGCAGCCACGGCTCTCGGGATCGCTGATCCTGAAGACTCCGACATCAATGCATTGTATGCCGCAATAAGCATCTACAAAGAAATAAAAATAGAAGGGAACGATGAGGTGGAGGTTGCACTCATCGGAGGCAACGAAAAGGTCGGTTATAGATCCGATTCCGCTATCGTTGATGAGTTGGAGATTGTGCTGAAAGAGGTTGCTCCGGACAGGATAATCCTTGTTGGAGATGGTGCCGAAGATGAGTACGTGTATCCTATTATCTCATCTCGTATTCCGATCGATTCCGTCAAGAAGGTCTACGTCAAACAGGCACCTGGACTCGAAGGAACCGTTTATATTGTAACCAAGATGCTGGAGGACCCTGCGAAAAGAAAAAGGTTCTTGGCTCCCATCGGATGGATAATTTCGCTGATATCTTTGGTTTACCTTATCATGCCTTTGTTGTCTCATATCAACGAAGGGACTTCGTTGAACAACGCCACTACCCCACTTGTTGCATTGCTTATCGGATTGCTCATAATGCTGTACGCATACAATATAGAAGATTGGATTGCCAAGTGGAATGCAAAATGGATCGCCAGAATAAGAAGAGGAAGCGTCACTGTTACTTTTGTGCTGATATCTCTGCTCTTCATCCTTGGTGGTTTCATAATAGGTTATATTTCTCTTGGTGAGGTTTATATCTCATCGATCACACAAGCTTTTGCCTGGTTCCTCTCGAATTCTCTCTGGATGTTCATTTTTGCTATACTCATATATCAGTTCGGAGATCTTGTGGATAGGTATCTGACCTCAAAGACCATCAAACTGAGTTTCATTGTCGGAAGTATAAACATTGTTGCCATTGGATTGATATTGACTGGTGGTCTGGACATAGTGCTTTCAAGCATGGATCTGGGAGTCAGAACCGGTCACATGTATATTCTGGAATTGATCGCGGGTGTAGGTATGGCCTTGGTATCAGCCTTGCTGCAGCGTCACATGAAAAGGACATTGAAAACCGTTGATGATACGAAGGATGTTGAAGGGGATGCAATTTCCTGAGTGGGAGAGCGTATACCTCAGCATACTGTCGGATATGGGATTCGATCGAGACAGTGATGAGAATTCGGCTCGGATGTTAAAGGCCGTGACCTTGAATTCCGATCTTGTTCTGGACGATATATTCTACGATATCATCGGAGATACCGTAACGGTGATCGGTAATGGAAAAAATCTGGAATCAGATGTCAAAAGAATGGGGACGGAAGGAACAATGATCTCTTCCGGATCTGCAGTAGAGAGAATAACACGTTTGGGGATAATGCCTGATATAATCGTTACCGACATGGACGGTGAGATCCTATCGCAGATAGACGCAAACGGCAGGGGGGCAATAGCGGTACTGCATGCTCACGGAGATAATATTGACAAGATCCAAAGATACGCTCCGGAATTCAAAGGCCAGATCATACTGACAACTCAGTCTGTACCGGATAATATACTATCTAATTACGGCGGATTCACGGACGGCGATCGGGCAGCATGTCTTGCAAAACATTTTGGTGCTAAAAATATACGTTTAGTAGGATTTGATTTTGAAGATCCGTTTCCAAAAGAAGGAACAGACCCAGAGATAAAAAGAAAGAAGCTCGGTTGGGCAAAAAAGATAATATTAGGTCTCGAAGACAGCATTACGAAGCTGGATTTCTGATATTGATTTATTTTTAATATATGTATGTATTTCATAGTCTGAGGAATGTGATTTATTGGAATTGAGCTACATTGTCTTGTTGATCCTTGCAATAATCTACGTTCCGTTCTATCTTTGGGTGAGATTTTCACCTAATGCGGCGAAATACGGATTGGTCAAATACGGTCCAACAGTAATGATCAAGACCAAATTAGGAACAAAACTGATGGAGAAATGGTGCATCTACACCAGATTCTGGAGATTTTTCGGTACGTTGTCCCTTGTGATCTCCGCGGTTCTTATGGCAGGAATAATCTTCATAATGATCGTCGGAATGACAAATCTAGCATCGAATCTTTCTGCACCAGGGATCGGTATCGAATACGCTTTGGCGATACCCGGCCTGAACCCGATACTTCCCATCTGGTACGGGATCGTCGGTTTATTCGTTGCAATGATAATCCACGAGCTTGCACACGGCATGCAGACAAGATCCAATAATATGAGGGTTGAATCCACCGGTCTGCTCTACGGAGTCGTTCCCCTGGGAGCTTTTGTTGAACCCAACGAAGAGGATGTCGAGAAAAGTACCAGAAGGGTCAAACTCGATCTTTATTCCGCAGGAATATCGACCAATTTTGTTGGGGCTGTTGTTGCATTCTTCTTGTTTGCGGTGTTGATGATGGGAGGGATATCCTCCAATTATGGAGACAGTGCGGCGGTATACAGTATGACCGGTGACTCGCCTGCATACGATGCAGGGATCCCGAGCGGAGCGATCATATTGACAGTCAATGGGTTTCAGTACACATATTCCGACGATTATACCATAGACTATTACCCGTCATGGGCCCCTGGTGAGGAAGTGACCATCACATATTTGACGGAAGATGGTGAGAAGGTCGCACATAATGTCAGATGGGGATTGTATATCGAAAACATCACAAATTCGTCGCCCGCAGATAAAGCTGGCCTGAAACCGAAGATGTTCATCCTTTCGATAGAGATCGATGGCGTTACGAACAAAATGTACGGTGCGCCGGAATTCAGATCCTTTATGAACGATACCGAACCCGGAAGCAAGGCTTGGATCAGATACGGAGTATCGGAAGGAGGTACATGGGTCGAGGATGAGGTCGAAGTGGAACTCGGTTCAAAGAACGGCATCGGTTTCTTAGGAATAGTCACAACAACCTCCGGAATGAATTTCATGACTCCCAACATGCTATTGGACAAGGCAAGGAATCCATTAAGCGGTGCAGATTCTGTTACAAGTGCCGCGACATCGGTCATGACCTACATTGGAGGTCCTTTCCAAGGATTCTCTCCTCTTCCTGAAAGTGTTCAGTGGTGGTATGATGTTCCCCTCGAAGATCTGTTCTGGATAATTGTATCGATCCTGTATTGGATATTCTGGTTCAACATAATGTTGGGAGTGTCCAATGCTATACCTGCGTACCCATTTGACGGCGGATTCATATTCCTTGGCGGGTTGAACGGACTGCTCGAAAAACTTGGCATAAAGGACAGTGAAAGAAGGGAAAAGGTCTCAAGCAGCATCACAAGTTACGTATCAATGATAATGATATTCATGTTCGTATTGATGATCGCATCAGTCGTCTTCTGATAGCTGCTTTGTAATGTCTTTTAAGTCCAATACGCTTTTATTTGATATTATAATACAGGGCAACATGACCTTGGATGCCATAATAGAGGCCATCAGAACATTCCCGGGAGTGACCAGAAAGAAAGCCATACATGATGTTGTAGAATGCTTTCCCACGGCCTCTTTCCCTTTTGTAGCGGCATCTGAAGGAGAAGATGCGGCGGCGATCGAGCACGGAAACGATTATGTTCTCTTTGCAACGGATGGGATAATGGAGTCATTGGTAGATTCCGATCCGTTCTACGCAGGTTACTTTGCTGTTTTGGTGAATGTGAATGACATAGCAGCCATGGGAGGAAAAGCAACCGCTATGGTTGATGTAATCTCCGTTTCCAGAAGTAAGGTGTGCAACCTGATGCTCAAAGGAATGGCAGCAGCAGTCAAAAAATTCAATGTTCCGATCGTCGGCGGCCACACACACCCCGACTGCAAATACAATGCTATCGATATTTCCATCATCGGGATAGTTCCTAAAGCGGATATAATACGCAGTTCTACAGCAAAGAACGGCGACGATATCGTTTTCGTCATGGATCTGGATGGATTTTATCCCCCGAATCTTAGATATGCATGGGATACCACCACCAACAAGGATGCTGAGGTCGTTCAGGCACAGATGAGGATGATGTCAACGATAGCATCGGAACATCTGGCTGATTCCGGTAAGGACATGAGTAATCCCGGATGTTTGGGAACATTGGGAATGATGCTTGAAAGCTCAAGAAAGGGCGGAGTAGTTAATATTGACAAGATCCCCATTCCAAAAGGGGTGGATCTGATGCAGTGGCTGCTTTCCTATCAAGGCTGTGGGTTCGTGTTCGCATGTCCCCCGGAGAATTCCAAACGTATCATAGAATTGTTCGAGACCGTCGGATGCAAAGGAGCGGTCGTCGGCAAGATCAATGATTCGTGTGAATTCGATCTGAAACTTGGGAATGAGAAGGGAACACTGTTCGATTTTTCCAAAGATATCATCACGGGATGTTCCCCGTTGAGAAAATAAAGAGTGTTAGGCCACAGAGGTGGACATCACATCCGATCCCAGTGGACCACATCGCTTCTCAACCCTGCTACCCCGCAAACGTCGGTAATTCAGAGTAAGGCTGCTCCCGTCAGGACCTGACCCGGTTTCCCCGATCAATGTGTGTGATACTGCCCTCCGGCTGTTCACATCACCTACTCCGACTCTGTAGGACAAGATCTCATAGTCACTTTGTGGGCTTGGATGTTCAGCTCTGCCGCCCTCTGCAGTCACCCCCGCTATTGACGGTTGCGGGTACAGGGCACGCCAAGCTCCCCGGTCAAGCCTAACGACACACCAATTGAAGGAGAATATTTAATATCTTTCCGAGAAACATCTTTTTCAAACACTGTTCGGTTTTTGGGGCGTGGTATGTATTATATATGGCCTCCCGCATGATGGTATTAACCGTGCTATAAGTTAGCACGTATCAAGGTGGAAAGATGGCTGTATTCGGACTAAGCGATCCATACATCATAAGTGCATTCATCGCATGTTTCCTTTGCGTCGCACTATGTGTTGGATGGGGGTTATTCAAAAAGAACGAAGACGATGATGAAGGTGAGGATAAATGAGCGGCATGGGCGTATCTGTTCCGCTTTTCATCGGAGTAATGGTAATATTCGTTGCAATAACGATCGCTCTCGGATACTACGGATACAAGAATACAAAAACCAACCAAGAATACCTTTTGGGACGACATAAGACCAATTCGGTTATCATTGCACTTTCATACGGTGCCACATTCTTGAGTACGTCTGCGATCATAGGGTTCGGCGGACAAGCCGCTGTTCACGGATACAGTATTCTATGGCTGTGCTTTTTGAATTTATTTTTAGGATTGTTCGTTGCATTCGTTGTATTTGGGACCAGGGTAAGGAAGATCGGAAAAAGAGTGGGAGCATCTACCTTTGCCGACCTTCTTGGTAAGGTCTATGATTCAAAGAAGATACGTGGTTTCACGGCAGCCATAATTGTGATTATGATGCCCATCTATTGTGCAGCTGTACTGAAGGGCGGAGTCAACACGCTGGCGGTCATAGTCGGGTTGGAAGAGTACTATGATCTTATCCTCATTTTACTTGCCGTTATTGTTGGGTTATACGTCGTGTACGGTGGAATAGTCGCTGTGATGTACAACGATGCTTTACAGGCGGGAATAATGTTCATCGGAATGGCTGTTATACTGATAGTCACGCTTGTTACATTGGGAGGTTTCGGGGAAGCCAATTCTGTGTTGTCTTCGTTGTGGAACGACGGTACGTTCACATTGGGAGATACTGGAGCAATGGAAGGATTCAGCGGATGGGCGGGTTTCCCATCGTTCGGAAGTCCAGAATGGTGGACTGTTGTATCCACGTTCGTACTCGGAGTGGGCATAGGTGCCCTCACTCAACCACAACTCGTAGTAAGATTCATGTCCGCGAAGGATGAAAAAATGCTGAACCGCTCTCTGATCTACGGAAGCATATTCATGCTCGTGATCGTTGGAAGTGCGTACATTGTAGGGCCGCTCAGCAACGTATACTTCTTTAACGAATATGGCGAGCTTGCGATCCAAGCCATAAAAGCGGATGGATTGGGCGTGGATTTCATAATTCCTAAATTCGTTCTTGAGATATTCAGCGATGTTGCTTTGGGAGATGTTATGATCTCCGTTTTCTTATTGTCTCTTATCTGCGCCGCGATATCGACGATCAGTGCACTCATGCACACAATCGGTTCCGCGGGAGGATTCGATCTTTATACATTGTTCAAAAACAGGAAAACAATGACGCCGATAGATTCTCAATCTATGAAGGTCAATCGCTCGTTCACCGCTGTAGTGTTGGTGCTGGTGGTTGTTTATTGTTACCTTATGCCAAACGATATCATTGCAAAAGCAACATCATTGTTCATGGGAATGACAGCGGCAGCCCTTCTGCCGGCATTTGCATACGGACTGTATGCAAAGCGTCCAAGAAAAGACGCGGCATTCGCAAGTATTGCCGCAGGTACGGGAGTATACTTGTTCTGGGCATTGTTCATCAATGCCGGTTCGTCCATATTCCTCCCTGTATGTAAATGGATCACGGGAAACAAAGTATTGTTCATGGATTCCAGCATTATGTATGTGGATGCTCTGATTGTCGCATTACCGATTGCAACAATAGTATTGATACTGGTGTTGCTGTTAAGGAGACCTATATTTGATGCAGAAACTGCACCAATAGAGTAAGGAGTGCTACCATAGTCATTATAAACTATATATCGCATACAAGGGTTTATGAGTGCAAGACCGCTCTTAGTATCGATTATTGCCCTGCTCACAATTTTGAGCGGAGTGATAGTATTGGCAGTTGGTGTATTCACAATATGTCTGGGATCGACAGGATGGGAAGGACTTGTTTCCAACATTGGAGACTGGTTCCCTATACTCGAAGACATATCTTACAGTTTAGCAGTAGGTTCCGGAATCGCTATGGTGATTTTCGGTATTCTGTTGTTCCTGGTAGGATATGCTTTGTGGATCGGATGGTCAGTCGCCTGGTACATAACAGTGATATTATACATCATCTCGGTAGTGATGGCATTGATAGTTCTCGTGACCGGCGGTTACGTGGCTGCAGTGCCTTTGATCATTTCCGTGTTGATCTTATTCTATTTGTTCACACCAAAAGTCAAAAATTTCTTTTTAAGTTAAACCTTGCTGCCCGTGTCAACGGGCAGTTTTTATTTTTATTTTAACTAAAGGTACGATTTATCCCGTATTCGAAATAGATCATTCTGATAATTATGATTCGTATTTCAAAGATAATCTTAGTTTAATCGAAATAAGAAAAAAAGAGTTTATGAAATAGTTTCAGTGAAAGTTTACCAGTTCTGCGCCTGTATCTCAAAATAGCTCTGAGGGTGTTTACAGGTGGGACACACTGCAGGTGCCTCTGCTCCGACATGAAGGTATCCGCAGTTGAGACATTTCCATACTGCAACAGCATCCTTTTTGAACACGGTTCCGTTCTTCACATTCTCGTAAAGTTCGAGATATCTTTTCTCATGGACTGCTTCGATATCCCCCACAAGTTCGAAAAGACCCGCTATTTCGTCGAATCCTTCTTTCTTTGCAGTTTCTGCGAACTCTTTGTACATAATATTGAACTCGTAGTTCTCTCCCCCTGCGGCATCCTTGAGGTTATCGAGGGTTTTAGGAACACATCCTCCATGGAGGGCCTTGAACCAGAGTTTTGCGTGTTCTCTCTCGTTCTCCGCAGTCTCCATGAAGATGTCTGCGATCTGATTGTATCCTTCTTTCTTCGCCTGCGAAGAATAGAATGTGTATTTTGTTCTGGCCTGACTTTCTCCCGCGAATGCCGTGAGAAGATTCGCTTCCGTCTTGGATCCTTTTAATTCCATTGAATTCACCTGCGGGTATATTGGTTCAGTGAATAAAAAGAGATTTCTTATTACGATATTTTGGGTAATTCACTTATTACCTTTTAATACGGAGAATCTTCCTTTCTTTAGGTTGCCATCGGCATCGAATTTCTTCTTCATCAAAAGGTCATAATTCTTTTTCGCGCTCGCATTTCCCGGATTCAGTTTTAGAACGATCTCCAATTCCTCTTTTGCTTTTTGGTAATCTTTGAGATCGTTCAGTAGCAATACGGCATAATTCTGATGATACTCGTATTTGCCCGGCGCAGCATCAATGGCCTTTTCATAAAATTCTCCCGATCTCTTGAAATCGAGTTTTTGCTGCCTTAGGAATCTGGCGTAACCGTTGTATACTTCTGCGCTCGGCTCCAGAACAAGAAGTTTCTCATATTTTTCCCCGACCTCTTTGTTGTTCTTCTTGTCCTTTATCAAAACGGTCACGGACGCTTTCAGAGCATCGATGTTGTTAGGATCAGTTTCCAATATGATGTTGAGCTGTTCGATCCCTTTCTCGATCTCTTTCGCATCATATATCAGAGTTCTTGAGAGGGCTATTCTTGCCTTATCCGATCGGGGATTATCTTCAAGATATGACTCCAGTGTGGATACTGCTCCCGAAACGTTGTTGCTTTCCGTCTGTCTTTTCGCCTTTGAGATCGCTTCGTATTCCGGATCAGTCATTCTCTTCCTCCTCATTTTCTTCCGATATCTCTTCTTTGTACTTCGACGACAAGAAACTCTTTATTATCCCGTTCCTGAACCCTCTGTGGAAGGTGTTGACATACACGAAAGAGGTTATTCCCGCGATCAATCCCATGAACGTCACATATCCGAGATATGTTGTCAGTATACGAGAAAAGTCCATTCCCATGTACACGGACATGGTAAGCAGCATCATTATGAATGTCACCGCAAAGAACCCTTGGTATAGTCTTCCTCTCATCCCTTTCCACAGATACAGGCTGCGCGGTGCGTCGGATACGACCTTCGCACCTATGGATCTAACTATACTCCACGGGATCACTAGAGGGGACATGAAAAGAGAGAGCAATATACCTATGAACAGCATCTCTTCGAAAGGTATCACTTGAAGGAACACAGGATTTATAAAAATGTATGAACAGATCACAACACCCAAAGAGAACAAACTTACCGCAATGCTAGTGAACAGCGGTTTATCGAATTTTTCATTATCAACCTCTGGTTCCAATTCCACAGATTTGACGTCTATTATGTCGGGGATCTGAAAAAGCCACTCGGGAATACGGTTGCGTCTTTTTTCCGAAGGATATTCAAGTGCCAGCAGCACCCGGTGAAAGTAACTTCTGAAGTATCCGACTATGACAGACACGACCGCATATGCAACAAAGAAGATCATTAATATTATCGAATAAACACTGATCAACAGCGACCAAATACTCTCCGTACCTCCGAACACATCGAAGAATTTTACCAGAAATCCGCTCGGAGAGAAAGCGGTATCGAAATTCATGAAGAGAATAGAGAACACGATGGGCAGGATAATTATCACAGGGATCACGATGCGTCTCGATATCACTCCCTTATCAGAGAGGAATACACATATCACGCCCAAACAGACGAATGCGATGACAAATCCGAGACATATGCTGTAAAGCACCCCAACGAACGAGAAATTGTCCAGATAGATCGTGAGTATTGTGATAAACACTCCACACACGGCAAGGAAATACGGGAAATATTTCACGATGAGTTTGTCTAACTTATCATGCTTAGTGGTCTCGTCAAGATTTATGACCCCTCTGATGTATGACCTACGTCTGGTTCTCGTGGCCTTCTCACCCCCTTTCTCTCCACCGCTCATATGTTCCCGACAGATGTCTGAATATCTATACTGTTCGCCATATGTGATTTAGATGTACCCATAGGCGTATCTGTCAGAGTGCTTAATTCTTCGGTCACTGAAGTGTCTGTGGTGATCTTATCTTCATATTTGAACATATAACAATATCATTGAACTTCAAAGCCAGAGGTCGTGCATATTTGCTACATTAGGAGAAACTCAGACATTCTAACTTTGTTTTGAAATTAGTGGGGCAAGTTTTAATCTTTTGAATATTGCAATATGCTTATGATTTTGACGAAGAAAAATAGAGTCGATTCTTATGCGGATCTACCTTACATAACCCCAAGTTTCTTATTTATCCAGAGGCATGCTTAATTCGATTCCAAATGACCTTTGAAGATAAACTTTCGAATTTTGTGCAACAAATAGCTAAGAGAAAAGCCGTCATTAAGACAGAAGAGGCCACTAAAACGAGCCTAGTGCTTCCGTTTCTAGGAGTACTTGGATACGACTTTACAAACCCTCTCGAGGTACACCCAGAATTCAATGCGGACTTTGGCATAAAGAAAAGTGAGAAGATAGACTACGCGATTATCAAAGACGATAAGCCAATTATCTTCATCGAATGTAAAATGGTCGGAGCAAATATTGACGATAAGAAGTGTTGTTCCCAGCTCTTTAGATATTTCTCAGTAGGTGATGCATCAGTTGGAATACTCACTAACGGTACCCAATATCGCTTCTATTCTGACATCAAGAACGAAAACAAAATGGATAATGTTCCATTCTTGTCTGTAAATCTGGAGAATCTTAAGCCAGAACATATCGTTGCACTGAAGAAGTTTTGCAAAGATGAATTCGATGTAAATACCGTTGTTCAATCCGCAGAGGGCATGATGATTCAAAATGAACTTCTCAAAGCATTGGAAGCTGAACTTGACAACCCTTCGGATATTTTTGAAGATATACTCATAAGGAAAGTCTATCAAGGAAAGATAACACAGGGTGTCAGATCCAAGTACTCTCCGAAAATCAGGGATGCAATAAAGACATACATCAGTGATAGGGTCACATCAAGGCTACAAAGTGCACTCAACACTGAGATACAAGAAAGGGTAGAGGTTACAACGGAACCTGAGAATGACGGCATTGTAACCACTGAAGAAGAGATAATTGGATTCCATATGGTTCAGGCTATAGCTTCGAGGGTCGTGTCTCCAGATAGAGTGCACATGAGAGATGCGAAGTCATACTGTGCAATCCTTCTTGACAACAATAATAGGAAAACTATTTGTCGCCTTTACTTCAATTCACCGACCATTAAACATCTAGCAACATTGAGTGAGGATGGTAGAGAGATTAAGAATCAGATCGTAAATTTGAACGAGATATACAAGTATCAAGATCTAATCTGCGCCACAATCGAATCGTATCTGAAGTGAACGCAGATTAGTTAACTCCGTCTGGAATTATGCAACAGAGTACTGCCGAGTGAAACTTTTCAATAACCCTTTCCAGAGTTATACTGTAGATAGTGTTTGCGGACACAGGAAAACTATCTGGTGTTCGATAGTTATATTATCGGTAAGTCAATGCGGTATCATGACGGAACAGAAGGGTCTGAAGAATCGAGGTTACTCTCATTCCGATGTCGATGAAAGACGTAAGGCCGTTGAAAAAATATCCGGAGCCAGTCTCGAAAGTATATCCAAATATTGTTTCAGTTCCGAGAATGCATCGAAGAACATTGAGAACATGATAGGCGCCACTCAGATACCTTTGGGATTTGCGGGACCGGTCATCGTCTCAGGAGATTATGCAAAGGGAGAGTTCATCGTACCTTTGGCAACGACGGAGGGTGCATTGGTAGCCTCCATTTCCCGAGGCATGAGTGTCATCAATGACGGTGGCGGTGCAAAGGTGAAGATATTTCAAGATCACATGACCCGGGCTCCTGTGTTCAAAGTGAGCGGCGTGAACCATTCTGCCGAAGTTATTGATTGGATCTCTGAAAATATGGAATCATTGTCAAAGATAGTCGGTAAAACCACGAGTCACGGTAAACTGCAGTCGGTACAACCGTATCCTGCAGGAAGGAACCTGTTCCTCCGTTTTACATATGATACAGGAGACGCGATGGGGATGAACATGGCAACCATCGCCACCGAAGCCATATGCAAGGAGATAGAGGAGCGTACAGGTGCGACACTGGTATCTGTTTCAGGGAATATGTGCAGCGATAAGAAACCCG